>Ga0209156_10000722_pt1 | contig 28095 bp, 30 predicted proteins | sample GraSoiAngelo_124_FD_185881 | JGI IMG/M metagenome (GOLD analysis project Ga0209156, IMG submission 185881) | Grasslands soil microbial communities from the Angelo Coastal Reserve, California, USA - 14_0927_05_20cm (SPAdes) (version 2) | ecosystem: Environmental > Terrestrial > Soil > Grasslands... | reverse complement strand
TCACGCGCGCCGTCAGTTACGACTTCGCGAAGAAGCGGATGGCATGGGTCGCGGCGGTGCCTCGTTCGCTGTTGCTCTTCATCAGCGCGGCGGAGATCCTAGGTGCGATCGGTCTCGTACTGCCTGGGCTTGTCCACGTCGCGTTGCAGCTCACCCCGCTCGCCGCGCTCGGCCTTGGGCTCATCCAATTGCTGGCATTCCTCTTCCACAGGTCACGTCACGAGGCCCGAAACGCGAGCGCAAATCTCCTTCTCCTCGCAGCCCTTGTCTTCGTCGCGATCGGGCGGCTTGTCGTCTCGCCATAGGGAGCCAACCGCAACCCAGCGCGTTCATTTGCCCGCCGCCGGCGACCACCTGAATCGTGCGGCTTTAGGCGAGTTCGGTGGAGCTGAGGGGGATCGAACCCCTGACCTCATGAGTGCGATTCATGCGCTCTCCCAGCTGAGCTACAGCCCCGCGAGCGGTGAACAAAAACGATACGCGGTCGCGCCGCCGGTCGCCACCACTCGACGAACTGCGGTATTCGCTAGGCGATCCGCAGCACCACCGGAGCGTCCCCCCACAGGCGCTCGAGGCGATACAGCTGCCGCTCTTCAGGAACGAACGCGTGCACCACGACGTCACCGAGGTCGATCAGGACCCAGCGACCCGAGCTGTAGCCTTCGACGCCGATCGGTTTGCGGCCCGCCTCGATCGCTTTTTCCCGGACGGCGTCCGCGATCGCCTGCACCTGACGCTCACCGCGTCCGGTGCAGATGACAAAGAGGTCGGCGATGGTCGTGAGCTCGGACACGTTCAGGACAAGGATGTCCTCGGCCTTCTTATCGCCCGCGGCATCGACCACGACGTCCGCCATGGCTCTGGGCGAGATGTCCGTCATCGGTACAGGCCGTGCTCCTCGATGTAGCGCAGTACTTCGTCCGGGACAAGGTAGCGCAGCGACCTGCCGCGCGCGGCCCTCGCCCGCAGCTCACGCGAGCTGATGTCCATGAGCGGCGAGTCCAGCATGCGTACGCCGCTGGGTGCATTCGGTGCGCCAGGCCGTGCCGCGAGCACGATGGTGGCGAGGCTGCGGATCCGCGCGGGCTCGCGCCATCTTTCGAAATCGGCATATGCGTCGCTGCCGAGGATCAGGAAAAGCTCGCCCTCTCCGCGCAGCGCTTCGAGCGTGTCGACCGTGAAGGACGGTCCCTTCCGATCCAGCTCGATGCCCGATACGCGAAAGCGCGGTTCGCCCGCGGTCGCGGCGGTCAGCATCGCGAGGCGATCCTCGGGACCGGCGATCGGCCCATCCTGCTTCAACGGAGAGCGGCGCGCCGGAACGAAGTAGACGCGCGCGAGTCCGAGCTCGTCGAGCGCCGCGTTCGCGATAGCGAGATGCCCGACGTGCACCGGATCGAACGTGCCGCCGAAAACGCCAACGCTGCTCACTCGTCCTGCCCCCCTTCGCTCCACTCCATCTCGAGCCCGCCGATCCGCACGGTGTCGCCCTCCTTGGCCCCGAGCGCGCGGAGCTCGCGTTCGATCCCCGTCCGGATCAGCTGGCGCTGGAAGTAAGCGGCCGCATCGGGTGATCCCCAGTCGATGCCCGAGGCAAGGCGCTCCATGCGATCGCCCTCGATGCGGAAGGCCTCGCCTTCGCGTTTGACCTGCCAGTCGCGACCTCCGCCGGCGAAGGCGATGCGGCGCTCGCGCGGAGCCGCGGCGCTCGCCGCTTCCCGCGGCGGGCACCGATCGAAGATCTGCCGAAGGAGGTCGTCGGTGCCCTGATGCGCCGCGGCCGATATCGCGAGGCTCGCGATGCCGCGGTCGGAGAGCGCGCGCGCGATGCGCGGCGCCGCCTCGCGCGCCTCGGGAAGATCGATCTTGTTCAGCGCGACGAGCTGCGGACGCAGAGCCAGGCCGCGCCCGTAGCTCTTGAGCTCGGCGTCGATGGTCGCGATGTCCTGGAGCGGATCGGGTCGCGATGCGTCGACCACGTGAACGAGAAGCCGCGTGCGCTCGACATGCCGCAGGAACTCCTCGCCGAGGCCGAGACCGCGGCTCGCCCCCTCGATGAGCCCGGGGATGTCGGCGACGACGAGCTCGCGATCGTCGAGCCGCGCGACGCCCAGATTCGGAACGAGCGTCGTGAACGGATAGTCCGCGATCTTCGGTCGAGCGCTGGTGAGAGCCGCGAGGAGCGTGGACTTTCCCGCATTCGGCAGACCGGCGAGGCCGACGTCGGCGAGGAGCTTGAGCTCGAGGTCAATCTCCCTCTGCTCGCCCTTGCCTCCGTCTTCGGCGATGCGCGGCGCGCGCCGCGTGCTCGTCGCAAAACGGGCGTTGCCTTTTCCGCCTGACCCGCCGCGCGCAACGACGAGCTCCTCGCCGGGCGCGGTCAGATCGGCGACGGTCTCTTTTGTCGCACGATCGATCACCAGCGTTCCCGGCGGAACGCTCAAGATCCGATCCGCGCCCGACCGTCCACTGCTGTTGCGGCCGCTCCCGGGCCGGCCGGCGTCCGCATCGATCTGCTTGGTGAAGCGAAAGTCGGTCAGCGTCCCGAGCTGTGCGTCGACGCGCAAGATGACGTCCCCACCTTTGCCGCCGTCACCGCCGTCGGGGCCGCCCCGCGGAACGTGCGCCTCCCGTCTGAATGAGATGACGCCTCGGCCGCCGTCGCCTCCCCGAACCACCAGGCGCGCGCGATCGATGAACACCGGCTAAAGGCGAACGAGCGGCCGCGGAAGCGCGACGATCCGAAGATGCGCCGCATCCGTGCGCAGGCGGTCGAGCATCCGCTCCATCCCCAGAGCGGCCTCCGCGCTTCCCGCGCTGCGGAGCGCGCGCTGCGGATCGGCGGACAGATCGCTGAGGACGAGCGAGCTTCCGACGGGAAGATCCGCGGCCAGCCCGAGCAGCGCGTCAAGCTCTCGCGCTCGATCGGTGAGACCCGGTAGGGCGAGCACGCGAAGCGCGACGGCGATCTTCGCTCCGATCGCGTTCGCGATCGAAGCCCGGACATCCGCGAAACGGAAGCCGTCGGGCCGGTGGATGGCTTCGTACGTTTCGGCCCGCGCGGAAGCCAGGCGGACCGCCACCGAATCGAGGCCCGCGTCGCAGAGCCTCCGCAGCGCGATCGGCGCGGAGCCATTGGTTTCGAGATGGATCGTCCCGAGCCGCGTGCGCTCCCGGATCGCGACGATCGCGGCTTCGACGACACGAACGGCGAGGAGCGGCTCGCCTTCGCACGCGCGCCCGAACACAACGGCCATGCCGCCGCCGTCGAGGTGACGCGACGCCGCGTCGGCGATCTCCTCCGGCGTTGGCTTGAAGGCCGCTGGCTCGGTCGGCGAGGCGTCGGCATCGTCGCGCAAGACCAAGACCTCGGCGGGTCGCTCGTTGTTTGGGGCTCCGACCGGCAGCGCGCAGTCATGACGACCGAGGAACGCGTTCGCGGCGGCGCGGCAGCGGTAATCCTTCGCGCAGCGCGCGAGCTGGCGCAGCAGGCGATTCGAAGGATGCTCGCGTTGCATTGCCGTGATCCGGCCGCCCAGGTCGAGTGCGGCTCTGCCGTCGACGCCACCAGCTTCGGTATCGAGTGCGATGGCCGCGACGACGAGCTCGCCATCGGCGTCGGCCCCGACGGCCGCGTACCCGCGCGGCTTCAAAGGTGGGGCGACAGGGTCCTCCTCATACGCCGGAAGACCGATGCGGAGGTAGCCGATGGGGACGATCGCCGCCACGCCGAAGCGACCCGCGCCGAGGTCGCGGGCACGTCCTGATCGGTCCAGGCCGATCCCGGTTCGGCCCGGGAGTGGGACGACGTCGGTCCCGGCGGGAAGTCGAACAGCGTGCCCGAGCGGACCGATCGACGAGCCGTCGGACATCGCTGCTGTGTAATCGGTCGCGATCACCAGGCTTCCCGAACGATCGCTGTGAACCGCGCTGAACATATCTCGGAGAATAGGTGGGCCGCCCCAGACGCGGGGGTTCGCGCTACAGGGCTAGAGGCTGAGGCAGCTCACGAACTGTCCGCCGAGCTTGCACTCCCAGTGGACGTGTGGCCCGGTGGTGACGCCGGTCAGCCCGATCGCCGCGATGATCTGGCCACGGGCGACCTGCTGGCCAACGCTCACATAGACGGCACTCGTGTGGTAGTAGCAGACGGTCAGATCGCCGGCGTGCTGCACGCACACCCGCAATCCGCCGACCGCGACCCAGCCGGTTGCCGTGACGACGCCGTCATCGCCGGCGCCGAGGCCTGTGCCGTACGGAGCCGCGACGTCCACGCCCGTGTGACCCCACCAGAAGAGCTGCGTGATCACGCCGCCGACCGGCCACGAGAGGCGGCCATTTCGCGGCTGCTGAGCGACCTGAGGTGCCGCGGCGAACACATCGCGGGCGGGTCGGTCGGGCTCGAGCAGCGCCGGGAGCTCGGCGCCGCGCACGAAGATCTTCTGGCCGGCCGCGCAGCGCTCGGGCTCGAAGTAGCAGCGGTTGAACGTGAGGATGACCGTCGGGTCCACTTTGAAATTGCCGGCGATCGAATCGATGGTGTCCCCGTCCTTCACGGTGTAGAGCGCGCCTTCGGCGGGTGGGATCACAAGCTTCTGACCCATCCGCAGTGCGCGCGCATCGCTCAGACCGTTCGCATATGCGATCGCTTCGACCGAAACGTCGTAGTAGTTCGCCATGGTCGCGAGCGTGTCGCCGTCGTGGATCGTGACCTCCTGCGTCGGGCGCGTGCCTTCGGCGGACACGGTCATTGGATTGCGGCTGCTCGCGATCGACCCGCCGCGTGCGACCGGCTGGGCGCGCGACGCATCACTCGTGGTCGCATTCGTCGCCGCAACGGTCGGAGCAAGCGTGTTCGCGCGCGACGCCGCCGTTGCCGCGAAAGGAAGCGACAGGACGAGCACCGCCACGGAGGTGTTGAGCGCGAGCCGAAGGCCGCGGACGCCGACCATGCTCGCGAGATAGCTGCTGCTTTCCTCGAGCGCGACGAATGAGAGGTGCCTCGTTCGCGCGGCGAGCATCGACGCTCCCCGAGAGAGGAGCCGTGCGTGCCGCTGAAGGAACCGTTTCGGGTTAGGTGTGGCCTGCGAACGTCGGCTCTGTTGTCCCAACCCCGGCGATCCCTCTCATCCTTCTAAATGCGGCCACCTTCGGCCGATCTATGTCGTTCCCTCACCACGTCAGCCCACTTCGGCCGACCTTCCGACCGCGCTCATGTACGAATTGCGTACTGACGTGTCGGGAGATCTGCACCGTAACCCCGGTCCAACAGATGTGTCAACCGAGCAACGTGGTAGCACCAAGCGAGGTCTTGGTGGAAATCCGGTGTCGGCCCCGGTTTGCTCGGGTGAGTACCCCTACGTAGGCTTCATTCGGTGCCCGACTACAGCCTTTCGTACGTTTACGTCTTCGCGTTCTTCGTGGTCGGGGCGATCTTCGTGACTGTCCTCCTAACGCTCGCTCGCCTCGTTGCTCCACGCAAGGCTACGAAAGAAAAGCTGCGGACCTATGAATCGGGAGAAGAGCCGATCGGCCAAGCCTGGGGACGCTACCCGACGCACTTCTACGTGTTCGCGCTCCTCTTCGTCGTCTTCGATGTCGAAGTGATCTTCCTCTTTCCGTGGGCCGTGCTCTTTAGAGCGCTCGGCGTCACGGGGCTCATCGAAGTGATCGTGTTCATCGCGATCCTCGTCGTCGGACTCTATTACGCGTGGAAGAAGGACGCTCTCAATTGGTATTGAGCGCACCACGTTCCACGATCGATCTTGCCGGCCTGCGGTCCTACGTCGCGTCTCAGCTCGGCGATAAGGCTCGCGTCTCGACATTGCACGACATGCTGGTCCTCGACGTCGACCGCGAGCGACTGGTCGAGGTCGCGACCTTCGTGCGCGACGACCCGCGTACTCTGTGTGATCTCTATTCCGTCAACGCCGGCGTCGATACCGGCGTCGAGTTGCGCTCCGTCACCTTCGTCCGCGGCACCGGCACAAAGGTCTCGGTGATGCTGCGGTCCTCGTGCACGGAGCTGGACCCTCACATTCCCACGCTCGTCGCCGTCTGGGAGGGCGCGAACTGGTGCGAGCGCGAGACATACGACATGTTCGGGATCGAGTTCGACGGACATCCCGATCTTCGCCGGATCTTTCTCGAGGAGAGCTTCCCCGGACATCCCCTGCGCAAGTCGTTCCTCCCGCCGCGCAGCGACGCACGGGGCGGATAGATCATGCCCGTCGGACCATTCGGCATCGATCCGCTGATCTGGGCGCCGCTTCGCCTCGTCATAGCTGTTGGCCTCGCGCTCTTCCTCGTGCTCAACGGGGCGCTCCTGCAGATCTATCTCGAGCGAAAGATCCAGGCGATCATCCAGGATCGCCTCGGCCCCTATCACGTGGGACCGTTCGGCCTCCTGCAGACCTTCGCCGACGCTCTGAAGCTGATCTCCAAGGAGGACGTTCGCGCGCAGGCGACCGACGGCTGGTTCTTCGTGGCGGCCCCGGCGCTCGTGTTCTGCCCGATGCTCGCGTCGTGGGTGGTGCTGCCATTCGCCCAGGACATCGTCGGCGCGAACCTCAACGTCGGCTTGCTTTATCTGACGACACTCGGGTCGATGACCGTGCTTGGCATCGTCATCGCCGGATGGGCATCGAACAACAAATACGCCCTCGTTGGCGGTCTCCGCTCGGCCGGTCAGCTCATCTCGTACGAGATCCCGCAGATCCTCGCGCTCGTGTCCGTGGCACTCGTCGTAGGTTCCCTCTCGATGATCGACATCACGCGCTCGCAGGCGGGGCCCCTCGTGAACGTGCTCATCCTGCCGTTCTCGTTCGTGATCTACTTCATCGCCGCGCTCGCCGAGACCAACCGCACGCCGTTCGATCTTCCCGAGGCCGAGTCCGAGCTCGTCGCCGGCTGGCTCACGGAGTACTCCGGTATGCGATGGGGAACGATGCTGGCGCTCTCCGAGTACGGCAACGTGACGGTGGTCTGCGCGATCGTGACCACGCTGTGGTTCGGCGGCTGGCAGGGACCCGGCGTCGAAGCGATCCCACTCCTCGGGGTCCTCTGGTTCACGCTCAAGGTCTACGCCTTCATCGTCGTCATGATGTGGATCCGGGCGACATTGCCGCGGCTCCGGATCGACCAGCTCATGAGCTTCTGCTGGAAGGGCCTCATTCCGATGGCACTCCTAAACATCGTCGTCGTCGCCGTCCTCGCGCTCGCGTTCCCGACAACGAAGGTCCCGATCGCCGTCGCGAGCTGGCTGCTCCTCGTCGTCTTCGTCGCAGGCATCCCGTTCGTCCAGCGGCGGCGCCTTCGGACCTTGCGCGCACGTGCCCGCGCCGCGACGGCGCCGGCGGTCCGCGCAGCCAGCTGACGCTCTAGTGACGTTCGACTTCGTCGAGCCGGTGATCTTCGCCCTTCTGTCGATCGGGGTGATCGCCGGCGGTGTGGCGGTCGTGATGCTGAGCCGGATCACCGCGGCAGCTCTGCTCATGGCCTTCACATTCCTCTGCATGGCCGGGATGTTCGTGCTGCTCGGGGCCGAAACGATCGCCCTCTTCCAGGTGCTGATCTACGTCGGCGCGATCACCGTGCTCATCCTCTATGGAGTCATGTTCACGAAGTTCGGCGACCGCCCTCGGGCGCTGTTCTTCCAGCGGCAGACGCCGCTCGCGGCGGTGTTCGTCGCCGCGGTCGCGATCCCGGTGGCGATCATCGGGCTCTCCTTCACGAGCGCGACGTCGCGGCCCGGCGGCGGCGATCTGGTCGCGCTCGCGACGAGCGTGTTCACCGACTTCGCGTTCCCGTTCGAGATCGCGTCGGTGCTCCTCCTCGCGGCGATGGTTGGCGCGATAGTGCTGACCAAACGCGAGGATCCGGAGGAAGCCGCGCTGCGGCGGCGCCGGTGACCGTCCCGCTTGGCGCGTACATCGTCGTCTCTGCGGCCCTCTTCTTCATCGGCTGCGCAGGGGTGCTTGTCCGCCGCAACGCGGTGGTGATCCTCATGTGCGTCGAGCTCATGCTCAACGCGGCGAACCTCGCGCTCGTCGCCTTCTCTCGCAAGTACGGCTCGATCGACGAGCGCGGAAGCGTCTTCGTCATCTTCGTTTTCGTGATCGCGGCGGCTGAAGTCGCCGTCGGGCTGGGAATCATCCTGTCGGCCTATCGCAACCGGCCGGTGGTGGACGTGGACGAGATCCATCAGATGAGGGGATAACGGAGTGATCTCGCTCGTGTGGCTCATCCCGGCGTTCCCGCTCGCGGCTTTCCTCGTGAACGGTCTCTTCGGGCGCCGGTGGCTGGGGCGTCTCACCGGTGTCATCGCCTCGGTCGCGGTCGGCCTCTCCGCGCTCGTTTCGATCGGCGTCTTCCTCGAGGTGCTTGGCGGAAAGACGCAGACCGTCGTCGTCCCGCTGTACCGCTGGATCGCTGTGGGCGATTTCTCCATCAACGTCTCCGCGCTGGTCGACCCCCTCTCGTCGACGATGCTTCTCGTCGTCACGGTCGTCTCGTTCCTGATCTTCGTGTACTCGAACGGCTACATGGCGCACGACGCCGGGTTCTATCGGTTCTTCACGTGGCTCTCGCTCTTCGTCTTCGCGATGTTGATCCTCGTGATGGCAGACAACTACCTGCTGATGTTCGTGGGCTGGGAGGGCGTCGGCCTCTGCAGCTACCTGCTCATCGGCTTTTGGTTCGAGCGCCCGGCGCCCTATTACGCGGCGAAGAAGGCGTTCGTGATGAACCGCATCGGGGACTGGGGCTACACGATCGGGATCATCACGATCTTCCTGGCCTTCGGTTCGATGAACTTCCTCGACGTGTTCAACCGGCTCCAGGCGAGCGCGATGCCGCGGGATACCCTCACTCTCATCTGCGTCGCCCTCTTCTTCGGGGCGACCGGTAAGTCGGCGCAGCTTCCGCTGTACTCGTGGCTGCCGGACGCGATGGAGGGTCCGACCCCGGTATCGGCGCTCATCCATGCCGCGACGATGGTCACATCGGGCGTGTACCTGGTCGCTCGATCCATGCCCCTCTTCGAGGCGGCCGGGCCATCGCTTCAGGTCGTCGGCATCGTTGGAGCGATCACCGCGATCTTCGCGGCGACGATCGCCCTCGTGCAGTTCGACATCAAACGGGTGATGGCGTACTCGACCGTGAGCCAGCTCGGCTACATGTTCCTCGCGCTCGGCGTTGGCGCGCCGGCCGCGGCGATCTTCCACCTCGCGACACACGCCTTCTTCAAGGCGCTCCTCTTCCTTGGCTCGGGCTCGGTGATCCACGGCCTGGGCGGCGAGCAGGACATGCGCAAGATGGGCGGCCTACGCCGGAAGATGCCGGTGACGTTCTGGACCATGCTCGTCGCCGGGGGCGCGCTTGCCGCGCTCCCGCCGCTCGCAGGATTCTGGTCCAAGGACGAGATACTCGGCGCCGCGTTCGTAAACGGGCAGCTCATCCTCTACGCGATCGGGATCCTGACCGCGGTGCTCACCGCGTTCTACGTGACGCGAGCGCTCTGGATGACGTTCTACGGTGAGCCGCGCGATCACCATCTCTTCGACCACGCGCACGAGTCCCCGCGGGTGATGACGCTTCCGTTGATGGCGCTCGCCGTCGGCTCGGCCGTCCTCGGGATCGTCATCGGCTTTCCACCTGAGCAGGGGTTTGTTCATCGGTTCCTGGCTCCGGTGGTCGAGGCGGCCGGTGTGGCCGAACGGACGCCCGAGCTTGCCACCATCGTCGCTCTCGCCGTTGTTTCCGTGGTGGCGGGAGCCATCGGGATCGCGATCGGTCTTTCGATGTACGTCCGTCATCGCCCGGATCCCGCAGCTCTGACGCGCGCGGCGGGCCCGGTCTATCGAGTCCTCGTGAACAAGTACTACGTCGACGAGCTCTACGACCACCGTTTCGTCGAGGCGGCCCGCGCATTCGCGGGGGCGGCGTGGGCGTTCGACATCCACATCATCGACGGCCTGGCCAATCGGCTCGGTTGGGCGCTCGCGATGGGCGGCCAGGGCTTGCGGCGTGCCCAGACCGGCGTCGTCGGCAACTACGCCCTCACGATCGTCGCCGGACTTCTCCTCATTCTCGTCGCGTACGGCGGATATGCCGCGGGGATCCTGGGCCGATGACGAACGTCCTCTCGCTCCTCGTGGTCATCCCGATCGCCGGGCTGATCCCGCTGTTCCTGTTCCGCCGCGACGAGCGCGCCGCGAAACAAGTCGCCATCACGACCACCTTCGTCGAGCTCGTCGTCTCGTTGTGGATGGTCACCCAGTTCCATATCGAGGCCGGCTTTCAGCTCGTCGAGCGGCTCGAATGGTTGCCGAGCCTCGGCATCAGCTATCTCGTCGGGGTCGACGGCATCTCCATCTTTCTTGTGCCGATGACAACGCTCCTCACCTTCATCGCGGTCCTGTATTCGAGCGGCGGTGCCATCAAGACGCGAATCGTTGAATACATGACCGCGTTCCTGCTGCTCGAGGTCGGCATGGTCGGCGTGTTCATCGCGCTCGACCTGTTCCTCTTCTACATCTTCTTCGAGCTGATGCTCGTACCGATGTACCTGATCATCGGGATCTGGGGCGGACCGCGGCGGATCTACGCAACGCTCAAGTTCGTGATCTTCACGCTCGCGGGCTCGCTGCTGATGCTCGTGGGCATCGTCGCGGTATATCTCCAGTCAGCGGACGCGTCCGGCTCGCGGACGCTCTCGCTGCCGGAGCTGATCGAGCTGCGCGGCCGCTTTCCGGCGGATTTCCAGTTCTGGGTCTTCCTCGCCTTCGCGCTCGCCTTCGCGATCAAGATGCCGATGGTCCCGTTCCACACCTGGCTGCCCGACGCGCACGTCGAGGCACCTACGGCCGGATCGATCGTCCTCGCGGGCGTTCTCCTCAAGGCCGGCGGCTATGGCTTCCTCCGCTTCGGGCTTCCGCTCTTCCCGATCGGCGTCCAGGCGTGGCTCCCGGTCCTCATCGTCCTGTCGGTGATCGCGATCCTGTACGGGGCGATCGTCTCGGCAGTTCAGAAGGACCTGAAGAAGCTCGTGGCCTATTCATCGGTGGCGCACATGGGCTTCGTCACGCTCGGCATCTTCGTTTTGAACCTGCAAGGGGGCGTCGGTGCCGTGCTTCAGATGTTGAACCACGGCTTCGTCACGGGGGCGCTCTTCCTCTTCGTCGGGATCCAATACGAGAAGACCCATCGCCGCATGATCGCTGACCTCGGCGGTCTCGCGAACATGTGGCCCGTCTTCACGACGTTCTTCGGTCTCTTCGTCCTGGCCTCGCTCGGGCTACCCGGACTCAACGGATTCATCGGCGAGTTTCTCGTGCTCCTTGGCACGTTCAAGTTCGGAGGCGTGCCCCTCGGTGGCCTGTTCTGGGGGCCGCTCTCCGCGATCGGCGTGATTCTGGCCGCCGTCTACCTGCTCTGGATGTTCCAACGCGTGATGTACGGTCCGGTACGCGAGGCCTACCGCGCGCTCCCGGATCTCTCACGCCTCGAGGTCGCCTGCGCCCTGCCTCTCGTGCTCCTGACGGTGATCCTTGGCGTGGTTCCGCAGCCGTTCATCGCATACATCGAGCCTTCCGTCGACCGGCTCGTACGCCTTGCCACGGATCCCTCGTTCGTGGTGGTGGCATTCAAATGAGCGACGAGCGGCTAAGGGGTAGGGGCCCCTGTCAGTGAGCGAAGCGAGCGTGCGTGAGGAGCGAAACCCTGCGCCTGCGGCGCGTCTTCCGGCCGCAGGCCGGAGATTGATCAAGTGACGGGCGCCGATCTCGCAGCCGTGTACCCCGAGATCATCGTGACCGCGGTCGCGCTGATCGTGCTCGTCGCAGACGCGATCCTCGATCGGCGCCGGGCCGCGTTCGCGCTGCCGGTTCTGACGATCGCCGGGCTGATCGTGGCTCTCGCCGCGGTCTTCAATGTCGTGCCGGCCGCTCAGTACTTCCGCGGGTTCGTGACGATCGACGCCTTCACCTCGTTCTTCCGCGCGGTCTTCATCATCCTCGCGATCTTCGCCGCCGCCGTTTCACCCGCGTACCTCGGGCGGCGAGGCGTGCCCCCAGGCGAGTACTACGCGATCATCTGCTTCTCGACGCTCGGTGCGATGACCATTGCGCTGTCGTCGGACCTGATCACCCTCTTCATCGGTCTCGAGACGATGACTATTCCGATCTATGTCCTTGCGGGGATCCAGCGAACGGATCGGTTCGCGAACGAGGCCGCGATCAAGTACTTCCTCCTCGGTGCGTTCAGCTCGGCCCTACTCCTTTACGGGTTCGTGTGGCTCTACGGGATCACGCAGGCGACCGACTACGTCACGATCGCGAACGTCCTCGCCAGGCAGGGGATCGCGAACGGTCCGACCATCGTCGCGCTCGCGCTCGTCACGGTCGGTCTGGGCTTCAAAGCCGCGATCGTGCCGTTCCATCAGTGGACGCCCGACGCCTACGACGGCGCACCGACCCCGGCCACCGCGTTCATGTCGGTCGGCCCCAAAGCGGCCGCTTTCGCGGCGATCCTCCGCGTCCTCCTTGGCGCGCTCGGTCCGCTCGGCGTGGATTGGAGCGCGGTCCTCGCGATCCTCGCCGCGGTCACCATGACCGGCGGCAACATCGTCGCGCTCGCGCAGACGAATACGAAGCGGATGCTCGCGTACTCGAGCATCGCGCACACCGGCTACATCCTCGCGGCGGTCGCCGCGGCGAAGGCGGGTCCGAGCGCCGGCGCCGCGGTGCTCTTCTACGTGTTCGCGTACGGGCTCATGAACCTAGGCGCCTTCGCGTGCCTCTTGTATTTCGACCTCGAGGGTACGCGCGGGGCATCTCTGGACGAGCTGAACGGGTTCGGCCGCCGACAGCCGTTTGGCGCCCTCGCGTTCGCGATCTTCCTCATCTCGCTCACCGGTATCCCGCCCACGATCGGGTTCGTCGCCAAGTTCGTGGTGATCCAGCCGGTCCTCGACGCCGGACTCGCGTGGCTCGCCGTGGTGATCGCGCTCAACGCGGTCCTCGCGGCCTTCTATTACCTGCGGGTCGTCGTCCGCATGTACATGTACGACGTCGAGGAGAAGGTGCCGCGTCTCGCGAGCGGCCGCGCGCTCTCCATCAGCCTCGGCATCGCGTCCTTCGCGGTGATCGTGTTGGGGATCCTCCCCAATTCGATCTACCAGTGGGCACTCCAGGCCGCGCAGCCGCTCGTTCGCTAACGCCGCGGGGGTACGCCCCAGCGCCGAGCTGGTACGAGCCTTTCTCCGACCCAGCCGCCCACCGCGCCGATCACGACCGCGATCGCGAGCGGTGCCAGCACTTCCGGGAAGTGGAGCGAGATGAGTCCGTTGAACTCATCGACCGGTGCGGTCTGAGGCCGGAACGCTTGATGAAGCTGGGTGGCGATGATGCTCCCGACGAAGAGCGAGAAGAGGAGCGCGACGGGCGCCGCGATGGCGCCACCGTTCCCGGCGATGACTCCGGCGCAGAACAGGATCGCGCCGGCGACACCCAGCAGGATCACCGGCGGGACCGGCAGCGGCTCGGTCAACGCCCACCAGAACGCCAGGCCGATCGCGCTCGCGACCACCGACGCGAACACGCGTGGCCAGCTCACGGTCTGGCTGTCACGGCTCGCGCGCGGATCGCACCTCCGACCCATCCCGCGAACGCGCCAAGAAGGATGAACGGAAACACCGCGACGGGGATGCGGAGGAAGAAAGACGCGAACGCTCCGGGATCCCCTCCCGGGTGCGTGAGCGCCGCGACGATCGCGTACAGGAACGCACCGACAAGGACCGAAAGGGCACCCGCGAGGACCGTGCGGCGACCGGCGAAGAAGCCTGCGCCAAAGGCCGCGAACCCGATATAGAGGAGCGCGAGCGCGGCCCCGGCGCCGATCCACAGGTCGAGGCGTTGGTACGGCACGATCTGAACGATCCCGGCGCCGAGCACGGCGACGGCGAAGCGCATGCTTTAGGCCACGGTCGCGAACGCGTGGCTCGCCCGGTTCAAAGGACGGGCCGAGCCGTCTCTATCGATGACCGCAATGTCCTCGATGCGGACGCCGAACCGGCCAGGGAGATAGACCCCGGGCTCGATCGAGAAGGCCATCCCCGGCTCGAGGCGCTCACGATTGCCGCGCACGAGGTAGGGATGCTCGTGGCCGTCGAGACCGATGCCGTGGCCGGTGCGATGGATGAAGAACTCGCCGTACCCGGCCTCGTCGATCACGCGCCGCGCCGCAGCGTCGACGGACTCAGCGGATGCGTCCGTCCGCGCGGCCGCGTAACCGGCCTCTTGCGAACGGCGGACGACGTCGTGGACTTTCTGCTCCTCGCGGCCGATCGTGCCCCCGACGTGGACCGTCCGCGTGATATCCGAGCGATAGCCCCTCATCGCGCCGCCGAAATCAAGAACGATCGTGTCGCCGTCAGCGATCCGGCGGTCACCGGCCTCGTGATGCGGGGATGCGCCGTTCGCGCCCGATCCGACGATCGTGAATGCGACCTCGTCGTGTCCCTCGGCCCGAAGAAGGTCGGCCAGGTCCGCGCCGATCTCACGTTCCGTCCGACCCGCGAACGAACGCTCGAGGATCCGCGCGTACGCGCGATCCGCGGACTCGGACACCGCCCGGAGCGCTTCGACCTCGGCGGCGTCCTTCCGCATGCGCAGACCGCGCGTGATCGCAGAGGCGACCCGAAACTCGCGGTGCGGGAGCGCCTCTTGGAGCGGCAAGAGGAACGACGCCGACATCTGATCGGCGACCGCGACGGGGCCCGAGGAGTGAACGAGTGACGCCACGATGGCGAAGGGATCGTCCGTTTCTTCCCACGTCCTCCGCTCGACGTCCGGTGCGGCGACCGCCGCGCGTGGCGCTTCGAACGCCGGGCAGACCATCGTCGCTCTACCCTCACGGTCCAGGACGAGACAGGTCAGACGCTCACTGGCGAAGAGGTGGTACCCCGCGAGGTACTGAAGATCCGCGCTCGGCGACACAAGAAGCGCGCCGAAATCTTGCTCGCGCAGCTTTGCCGCTGCGCGTGTCCGCCGGTCCGCGAAGCTCGCTCGTTCGCTCGGCATCCGTTCTGCATCCGAGGATAGCCGCATGCCCCGCTCGTTCGTCGCGCTCGCTGGAGCCCTGCTGCTCGCAGTCGGTGTCGCGCTCATCGCGGGCGAAGCTCTCCCTCGCGCGGGCCCGGTCGCTCCCCTCGCGTTGCCGACCGCGTCCGCCGCCGTCCCCGCGCTTCCAACCGTCTCGCCCGTCTCGACCGCACCGGTGCCGGCGGCGGCCGGACCGATTCCCGACGGCTATCGCATCCGACTCCCGCGCCTTGGGATCGACCTGCCGATCGCGGAAGGTGACGTCGAACGCGACGTCGTGGTCCAGCAGACTCCGGAGAATTTCGCTTTTCACTTTCCGGGGACGGCGATCCCGGGCACGTTCGGGAACACCTACATCTATGCGCACGCGCGCCGCGGAATGTTCCTCTCACTCTGGAACGCGCGCGTCGGCGACGAGGTCACGATCACGACGCCGAGCGGTGGTGAACTCAAATTTGTAATCACGGAGCTTCACCCGCGCGTCCCGCCCGCCGACACGAGCTGGATCCAGCCGACCGATGACGAGCGACTCACGCTTCAAACCTCGACGGGACCGAACCGCGAGGATCCGCGGTTCGTGGTGATCGCCGCGCCTGCATAGCGCTCGCTTCCTCGACGTAACGATCTCGTATCGCGGGAAAGCCAAAGCGGCCGGCCGACCAAGCTCTCGCACGAACTGTTTATTGGGCGATGCCGTGTTCACGAAATCGACACATTGTGGAATCGGTCCTGCAAAGAGTCGCCCCCATGTTCCGGGGGGCACTGGCCAGGGCGGGCGTGTTTGCGTTCGTCGTCCTTGGCCTTCTGCCATTCCTGCGCCCTTCGTCCGGGGGCGAGGCGCGATCAATATCGGTAGCGCAGGCATTTCCCACCGCGGCGGTCGTGTCGGTCGAGATAAGGCCGGAGCGCGTCCGCGACGTCGCGCGAGCTGCGGTCGTCCTCGGCGAACAGGCCACCCCGGCCCCGACGGCCCAAGCCGAGCCGACTGCGACGCCCGAGCCCACCCCCGTGCCGTCGGCGCCCCCTCCTGCACGCCCGGCCGTGACGCTTCCACCGCTTCCCGATCCGCCCACCGCAGGCATCGTGATCGCGTCGTGGTACGGGCCGGGCTTCTACGGGAACCGCACCGCCTGCGGTCAGACCTACACGCCCGAGATCGTCGGCGTCGCGCATCGAACGCTGCCCTGCGGCACCCTGGTGGTCCTCGAGTACCGCGGGCACACGATGACCGTCCCGGTCATCGACCGCGGGCCCTATATCGCGGGACGCACGCTCGATCTTTCGCACGCGACCCACGTCGCGATGGGCTGTCCCGATCTCTGCACGCTTTCGATGCGGATCGGGCCGTGAGTGTCCTCCGACCGTCCGCCTAGCCGCCCGGACACTCACCGGGCGGACGAGCGCTGGCATACGTCTTGCAGCCGCCCTTGCCACCTAGCCCGGGCAGCACACGACCAACTCCGATGGGCGAGAAAGGGTGACGCGATGACGCGGAACAAGGGAGCGATGACTGTCGCCGAGGCAGGTCGCCGCGGAGGCGCGACGACGGCGCAGCGGCACGGCCCGGAGTTTTACGAGCAGATCGGCAAGAAGGGTGGCAAGACGACCGCGCAGCGTCACGGATCCGACTTCTACGAGCAGATCGGAAAGCAGGGCGGGCAGAAGGTGAAGGAGCTTTACGGGCCGCGCTTCTACGGACGCATTGGAAAGATCGGTGGCGACACCGTTTCAGAGAAGTACGGACACGAGCACTTCGAGGAGATCGGCAAGAAGGGCGGACAGAAAGTCGCTGAGCTCATCGCAAGAGGCAGGCAGGCGACATAACGACCTTCGTCGACGGCACGCTGAGCGAGCGAGGAACCGAGGTGCGCAGGTCTTTCGGCGTGCATGATCCGATTCCGATCGCGATCCACCCTCGCTTCCCATTGACACGCATGGGGCGCTCTATATCGTCGCGACCTGTACGCGGAGGTTCCGTTCTGGAGCCTTTGTGTACCGAGAAGCGAACGATGAGAAAGGTCGTAGAGGGAAGGGCAGTGGATCAGGTCGCGGCGCCGCTCGTGGCCGTCGAGTGGGAGGACATCACCGCCTACTCGCGGACCGCGCTCCCCGAGGATTTCGAGCCATACCGTCTGCGGAAGCTCACGTGCGGACTCCTCTGGAAGGACACTCCCGAGTATGTCGTCGTGGTCGGCGACTACGACATCACCAACGAGGGTCGGGATTACCGGCACAACGACTTCCACATCATTCCTCGCGGCGTGATCCGCCAACTGACCTACCTACGGGAGACCTCGAGCCCGCTCGTTTCCCTTGAGGTCGAAGCCAGCTAAAGAGCCTCTAAGAAACCGCGGCAAACTAAAACCGCCGCGCCCGGAACTGCGTATCTAGGGATACGGAAACCGAAAAGCCCGATCGACGGTATTGGAACAAAGGATCGGTCTTGACCGTTTTTCCGGTGGAGGTTTCGCGATAAATGGCCCTTCGAGCTGAGCTTTACTGCTATTTCTGCGGCCACGGCCTGGGCGAGGTGCTCGTACCCACGAGTGCGCGCCGGCCGACCGTTGAGCAACTGCGCACCGCCTACGAGAACGTCCGCGGCCGAGAGGCGCCCGTTTGGAACGACGGTGACCAGCCCCTCTGCCCTCGCTGTGGTGGGCAGCTTTTTCTCGAGCGTTTCGAGCACGAGGTCATCCGCTCCAACGAGCGTCGCACGCTGAAGCGCGCGAGCTAAGCGCAAGTCGCGGCCGCTCACCTTGTCGGTGCAGCGGGCCGCTTCCATGGTCGTCGGGGTTCTTGCCGGCTATGTGGTGGCGCGGCGTGTTTTGGCGCGTCGCGCCCGATCGATCGCCGCGCTCACCGATCGGCAGCGCGAGGTTTTGCGTGCCGTCGCCGGTGGACTCTCGACGAAGGAGATCGCGGCGCTTCTCGGGATCACCGAGGCCAGCGTGAACACGCACATCCGTCGCGCGCGCGCGATCCTCGGCGCGCCGACCCGCGCGGCCGCGGCCGCGCGGGTCACCGGTCACGTCGTCGTGGTGCCTTCGAGGCCGAGGCGTAGGGCGGCGTCGTCCAACGCACGCACGACCTCGGAGATGAGGTCGTCGAACGGAACGCCCATCTCCTCCGCGCCCTTCAGCATCATGTCGCGGCTCACGGCGCGCGCGAAAGCCTTGTCCTTCATCTTCTTCCGCACCGACCTGGCGTCGACGTCGCGCACGGCCTTTGAAGGCTTGACGAGCGCGACCGCGGTCACAAACCCGCAGAGCTCGTCGACCGCGTAAAGGGTCTTCTCCATGGCGGTCACGCGCGGCACGCCGGTGTGGTCGCCGTGGCTCTGTATCGCATGCACGATCGGTCCTGGGACGCCGGCTCCCTCAAGGATCGGCTTCCCGTTCTGCGGGTGTCCCTCTGGATCCCGCTCGTAATCGAAATCGTGGAGGAGTCCGGCGATCGCCCAGGTCTCCTCGTCTTCGCCGCCGTTCTGTCGCGCGAAGCGGCGCATGGCGGCCTCCACGGCGAGGCCGTGCTTCCGAAGGCTCTCCGACTTCGTGTGCTCGCACAAAAGATCCCAGGCTTCATCGCGCGTCACCGCTCACCTCCCGCGCGATCCTAGCGAACGCGTTACCGTCGGCCGATGACCGGCTGCGGCTGCCTCGTGCTCATAGCCGGCATCGTCGCGCTGCTCGTGATCTTTGTGCGCGGCTCCTTCGACGCCGGCGAGCCGATCGACACGGCGGTCGTAGCTCTGGCCGTTGGGGCGCTAGCCATCCAGCGGTGGCAACGGGAACGGTCCGCGGACGAGCTCGTACGCGCGCGCCGCGCGTAGGGCGCCGGCCTCGTCCCACATCCGCGCGGCGAACTGCAGGCCGATGGGCAGGCCTGCCGGGTCCATTCCGCAGGGGACCGAGATCGCCGGCTGACCGGTGAGGTCGAAGATCCGCGTGATCCGCGTCCACTCGCTCGGGCGTCCGATCTCTTTCGCCTGTTCGATCGTCCACGCCCGCGTCGGCACGGTCGGCATGGCCAGGACGTCGACACCGTCGAGGTCGCGATCGGCGCCTCCGGCGCGCGCCTCGCGTAGCAGCTTCATCGACCGGGCGTAGGTGTCCGCGTCGACGTCGCCCTGTGACGCGAGTCGCGCGCGCACGAGCGGGCCGTACTCCGACGATCGCCCCGGGAACGCACCCTCGTGATACGCGCGTGCCTCGACGCCGAGGATCACGCTCGCGGCTTTCGCGTATTCGGCGGCCCGAGGCCACCGGACCTCGCGGACCAGCGCGCCGGCGCGCGCGAGCGCGTCGATCGCGGCGCGTACGGCGGCGGCGATCGCTGGGTCGCACTCGTCCCAGACATGGTCGGCCGGTACGCCGACGCGCAGCTGCCGCGCGCCCTCCTCGATGCCCCCGAGGAAGTCCGCGACCGGCTGGTTTACCGAGACCGGATCGCGTGAGTCGTGTCCGGCGATCGCCGCCATCGCGAGAGCGACGTCGCGCACGGTACGCGCGAGTGGGCCCGGGTGATCCAGTGACCACGCGAGCGGGACCGCGCCAAACAGGCTTGCGCGTCCGAACGTCGGCTTGAGGCCGACGCAGCCGCAGAGCGACGCCGGGATGCGGATGCTCCCTCCGGTGTCGCTGCCTAGCGCGGCGTAGGCCTCGCCGGCGACAACGGCCACCGCGGAGCCGCCCGAGGACCCGCCGGGTATTTTCGCCGCGTCCCAGGGATTGCGGACGTCACCGAAATGCGGGTTGACCGAACTGATGCCGTAGGCGAACTCGTGCAGCCCGAGCTTTCCCAGAAGGACGGCACCGGCTTCGCGAAGCCTGCGGACGACGGTCGCGTCCTCGCTCGGCACCCATTCCGCAAGGATTCGAGAGCCTGCGGTCGTGCGGATCCCGCTCGTCGCGAAAAGGTCCTTGACCGCGACGGGGATGCCGTGCAGCGGACCCTTGTATCGGCCGCCCGCGATCTCGCGCTCGGCCTGGCGCGCCTGCTCGCGCGCGAGCTCGGCCGTGACGGTGATGAACGCGTTGAGGCGAGGCTCGAGCATTTCGATGCGCGCGAGGCAGGACTCGACGAGCGAGGTCGGCGAGAGCCGGCGCTCGCGGATCGCCGCCGCGGCGTCCTCGAGCGTCATGCGAACGGCGTCCTGCGTCATGGCGGGCATCGCCCCGCCGACCGCTAGCGGACTCTCTCCGACGGTCGTCCGCTTCGTGTACGGATCGCGAAGATCACGCCGAGGATCACGGTGACGATCGCACCGGCGATGAGAGCCTCGAGCGTCCCGCTGGCCGCGTCTGGAGAAATGCCGAAGAGCTGCTCGATCCAGTCCACGTGTTCGTCCTCCCCAAGCTAGGTAGGTCGCATCATCGCATTTCGTCCCTATCCAAGTCCTCAGGCCGGCACGGCTTCGACGACGAGCGCCCCGGCGTTCACGGTCAGGGACGTGACGCGCACGCCCGAGGGGATGTTCGCGGCAAGGACACGCGCGAACGTGTCCGCAACGTCCTGCTTTGTGGAATCGGGAAGGCCGAGACCTGCGAAGGTCGCCGACTCGATCTTCGCGCCCGCCTTGCCGTCGGTGACGAGCGGAGACGCGACGACGACGATCGGCCCGCCGACGATGAACGCGTGGCCCGTCGCGGTGAGCGTCAGCCTTCCGGGCTCGAGCTTGATCGTTGGATCGGTCACCGTGATCCCACTCACCGTGAGGGGCGTGTAGCTCTGCGCCGCTTTCGTGAGCTCCCGCTCGGTGAGCGTGACCCTGATGGTGCGCGACCCGCTCGGTGTGGCGAGCGCCGTCGCGGAGCTCGGCGGCCGACTGGTGCTGCGGACGACCGGTGACGTCGACGGCGCGAATTGTCCGAGGGCGGCCATGCCGATCAGGCCGGCGGCAAGGATCGCGACGAGCGCGGCGAGGACCCGCACCGCTAGACGCTAATGCGAGAGCGGATCGATGATCCTTTCATTCTCTTTGACTTCCCAGTGCACGTGCGGTCCGGTCGTCGCACCGGTCATGCCGATGAGCGCGATGGGTTGGCCGCGGGCGACGCGCTCGCCGATGGACACGAGCGCCGCGGACGTGTGGTAGTAACAGCTCTCGATCCCTTCGGCGTGCTGCACGCACACCCGGCGCCCCCCGACCTGGACCCAGCCCGCGGCATCGACCACACCATCGTCCGCGGCGACGATGATCGAGCCGAAGGGCGCGGCTATATCAATCCCGGTATGGCTGCCCTGCAGGAACTGGCTGACCGCGCCGGCGACGGGACGAACGAAGCGGCGCGAAGCTTCCTCGATGCGCCCGAGACGAGAGCGAGATGCTGGATCGGCGCGGAGATCGGTGCCCTGCCCGCTCGCAACGCCACAGCGGTAGAGCTCGAGCTGGGTCTCGTACAAGCCGGTCCGGCTGACGCCGGTGAACCAGCGTCCGTCCGGGCTGAACGAGCGGGTGCCGAAGAGATTGGGAAGCGTCGCGATCGCGTGGTCCTGCCCGTCCGTAGGGTCCCACACCGGTATGCGGTCGAAGACGTTGCCGCCCGGAACGGTCGCGGAGACTGCGCCCAGGAGAAGACGCCCGTCGGCGGTCCATCCGTGTACGGATCCTGCGAGGTTCGATAGCGGCACCGAGTCCTTCAAACCGTCCGGCTCGATGAGCGCGAGCTTGTCGTCGCTGCGCACGAGAAGGGTCTCCCCTCGCGGCGACCATTCGGTGTAGGTCGCGTCCAGAGCGTCGAGGTTCGTCATCTCTCCCGTGGCGGTGAAGCCGATGTACCGCTCCGTCGTGCCGTCAAGGTGATATCGCGTGACCGTGAATCGCTTTGCATCCGCGCTGAAGTACGAATCGTCCCGCGGATAGCGGGGGATGAGATCGGGGTCGACGCGCGCGACCGTTTCCGCCACTCCGTCGTGCCAGACGCGGATCTCGTCCTCGTACCAGAAGTACAGGTCGTCGCCGCTCCAGCGAACCTCGGGCGAGGATGCGTCGATGGTCCCGGCGATGGTGCCATCGAGATTCACGTAGAGGTGCCCGTTATCCCGCCAGTACGAGAGGTACGCGCCCGATCCGGACCATTGCGGCCTGCTGCCCTGTCCGATCTCCTGGACCCTGCCACTTTTGAGGTAATAGACAGAGAGCTGAAGCTGCTCTTCGTAGCCGGTGATCGTGGTGTGTGAGGGGATCACGTCGATCCGCGAGATGGCGACCGCGCTCGAGTCCGCCGACCACGCCACGTTCGTGACGTTATCGAGCGCAGGTATGGTCGCGCGGTCGGTGCATCGAAGCAGGTCGACCGGCGCCGTCGCGCGAAGAGGTCGATCGTCGGGAAGAACGATGTCCGGATCGTGATCGCTTGCTCGTGGGGCTTGCGCACAGGCGGAGAGGGTGACGACGAGCAGGAAGAAATACGCGAGACCCTTCCCCCTGCTCACACGACTCATTAAAGATGCGGAACCGCGAATGCGAAATGGTCAGGAGGTATCGAACGAATTTGTTACCCGAGCGAGCGAGCGAGCCAATGGGTTACGTGCGCGAAGAAGTTGAGCGCATCGCGAGGACAAAGACGGCGCCAAGCACCAGATGGATGACCAGTCCTCCCGCCGCTTGCGTAGGAAGATCGCCGACCACGACCTCGTAGCCGTTGATGAGGAGCTCGAGCGCTTGCACGACCACGTTGCCGACGAGAAGCGCGCGCAGAACTTCTCCGGACGCGTTCCGTGCCATCCAGTTGATCACGCCAAGACCGATGAGCGTCGCGCCAACGTCGCGCGCGAGCACCTTGGCCGCGACGGGTGTGGCGACACCGAACCCGGCCAGCATCGACTCCGGCGACACGAACAGTGCGAGCCCGAAAAGCACCGCCGCGATGCCCCCGATCATGAGCGCGAGCCGCGGACTCACGGCGCGGAGAGTAGGTCAAGGAACTAGTCTTCGCCTTCGTGGCGAAGCGTCAGCGTTTCGACATCCTGAGTTTCCCCGTGCCTGACTACGATGCGATCGAGCGCGAATGGCAATGGGCAGAGCGACTCGGCTTCGACCAGGGCTGGATCCCCGAGACGTGGACGATGTCCGATCGTTCGTATCTGGAGCCGTGGACGCTTCTCTCCGCGCTCGCACGCGCGACCAGCACTCTGCGGATCGGCACCTTGGTCGCGGTGCTCGTGCCGCGGCACCCAACGCTGCTGGCTGGGCATGTGCTCACCGTGGACCACGTCTCGAAGGGTCGGGTCGAGCTCGGAATCGGCGCGGGGGACGTACCGACGGACAGCGGCATCTTCGGGACGGCGCAGTGGTCAGCCGGCGAACGCGTGGAACGTCTCGAGGATCAGCTTCAACTGCTCGACGCGCTTCTCCGCGGACGACCCGTGACGAGCACGGGTCGGCACTATTCGGTCACGGGCGCTCAACTGCCGGAACCGGTGCAACGGCCACGACCGCCTCTCGTCGTCGCCGGGGAAGGAAGAAAGAGTCTCCGTCTGGTCGCTCGGCACGCCGATGCCTGGGTAACCCTGGGCGGTCAGCCTCTGACGCCGGAGCGGGGCGTGCCTACTGTGAGCGAGGGCGAGGCTCTCCGGACGACGCGGGAGCGGGTGGCGATGCTCGAGGCCGACTGTCGCGAGATCGGTCGCGACCCGCGAGAGATACGCCGCATCGTCCTCGCGTATCGCAGGCACGTTGATCCACTCTCGTCCCTCGAAGCATTCGATGAATTCGTGGGGTCCTACGCGGAGATGGGGTTCGATGAATTTGTTTTCTACTGGCCGTCAATCCTCGCGACCTTCAGGGAACAGCGCGCGATGACGGTGTCGGAGCGGAGTACCACCGAGCAAATTGCGGCGATGAGGTTTTCAAAGGCAGAGCCTGGCAGCTGGGCGGTGAAAACTCGCTGAAGCTGCGGTCCCGACCGGGGTCGGGCCCAGAATATCGAAGCTTCGGCGCGATCGTAGTGGAGGGCATCGCAGACCTCGTTCGCCTGACGGGCACGGTGGCCTGAATCACGAGTCCGACACTTAGCGCCTGAATTCGGCTCACTCGGGTCGAGGCTCGAGGCGTCCGTCGGCGCGTGGTTTCGCCACATGTCATGAGTTCGCGGTCGACGTATCGCGGAGAGTTCGGATAGGCGACGCCGCTACGGCGATGAACGGCAGCACCGCGGCGCCGGCAGCGAAGAGCATCGCTTCGCGCAGGCCGAATGCTCCTGCGAGTGCGCCGCCAAGGAGTGTTCCGATCGGGAATGCGCCGGTCCCGGCGGTTGTGGTCAGGCCGATAACGCGTCCTTGCAGCCGGTCCGGTACAAGTGCTTGCCTGACGCTCGTCGCTGACACGCCATAGAGCGAGCGCGCGAGACTCTCGAGGGTCCAGCCCACAGTGACGAACACGATCGCGGTCTGTCCGGTAGCGGTGGCCATCAGGAGGGTCGCCGGGCCGAACAGGAAGAAGGACACGACGACAACGCGCCCCACCCCGGCGCGCTCAGCGATCCTGTGGGCGAACGCCGCGCCAATCACTCCGCCGACTTGTCCGAGCGAGAGAATGACGCCGAGGGTGGCCGGCATCAGCCCGAGCACTCGCACCGCGTAGACGATCACGATCGCCCAGAGAAGACCCAAAGCGAGGTTCGCAAGAGCGTGCCCGACCAGGAGCGGCCGCAGGTATGGGTCGGAGACGAGGTACCTAGCAGCCTGACGAAGTTCGGTTCGCACCGGTGTCATCTTCGGCTGCGGCTCGCCCTGTACCTGGTCGCGTGCGTTGGCTGAGGCGATGAGCGATCCAGAGATGACGAACGAGACGGCGTCGACCACGATCGCCATCGGCGCGCTGAGAAGCGTCACGAGGGCGCCCCCGATGCTCGGCCCCGCCGCCTGCGCCCCGACGATGGCCGCCTGCAGTTTCGCATTCGCCTCGACCAGTTGCATACGCGGCACGACCAAGGGCAAATAGGCCCCGGATGCGATGTCGAAGAGAACGTTGAGCGAGCCACCGATGAGCGCGATCAGGTAGAGCTGCGGGAGACTGAGCACGCCGAACACATACGCGACCGGCACGGACGCAAGCACGACGGCACGGCCGAAGTCCGCGGCGACCATCACCGGACGCCGCTGCACACGATCGAGCCAGATACCGGCCGCGATCCCGAGCGCAAGATTCGGGACCGTTGCTGCCGTCGCCAACGCGGCCACCTCGAATGCGCTCGCGTGAAGCACCAGAATCGCCGTCAGCGGGAGCGCAAGGAGGGTCACCTGAGTGCCCGCAGCACTGATTCCTGCGGCGGTCCAAAGCCGCACGAAATCGTGGTGCTGCCAGAGTCCCGCCGGCCGCCATGCACGCACTTTCTTCGCGAATTCTTTCCCAGTCATGCGAGCGCGCCGTCTGCAGCGACTACGGCTCGGCGGCCGCGGCGGAGGTGCCAATTGATGATCTGGCCCTCACGGATCGCGACGCTCTCAGCCGAAGATCCGTCTGGTCGATCTTCGAGATCATTCGAATCCGCGACGGAAGAAATTGTGAGTGTGCGGCCGAACCTTCGCTCGCGCCGCTGTTCGCATTGAGAAGTTCGATACTGCGGTCCCGACCGGATTCGAACCGGCGATCTCGTCCTTGACAGGGACGTATGCTAGGCCGCTGCACCACGGGACCGGTGGTGAAGAAAGCGCGCATTCGCGCTCCCCTCTCGCGCCATTATGAAGAAAAAGAGGCGGCGAGTGCGCTTCCTTTCACTCGCCGCCCCGCCGGTGTGGCCGAAATGATGTTCAGCTCGCCGCGAGGAGTCCCTCTCGCAGCGGCCCGCCCCCAATGCGCACCTGCCGAACGACCTCGTTCGCGATCCGGCTCGTTTTCACGAGTCCGCTGAGCGCAAGGTCGAGACCGACCTCGCGAAGCTCCTCGTATCCGAGCCCTCGATAGAGCCTGTTCGAAGCCACGTAGCACATCTCGTCGTACAGGAACGGCCAGTCGACCGACCGCCGCGCCAAGCAGAACGAAATGAAATCGACCGCCACCTGAGCGATCCGATCTTCGGGCACCCCTTCCTTCCCCTTCGCCTTGTCGGCCTCGCGCATCATCGTCACGCGATCGTCCGCGAACAAGACGATCTGTCCACCAACTTCTCCACAGACTTCTCCACATGGGCGTGTGCCGGAATGCAAAGGGATATCCACAGACCTGATGGTCATCGCGACCTGTGTCCACTGAAGCGACGACGCTCTTTTACCTCGCGTGCGCTCGCGCGATCGAGCGCGCTGTCCCCGAAGCGAGAGCGAACTGCGTCTAACGCAGCGTTGAGCCGCGCGTGACGGGCGGCGTCGAATAATCCCAGCTGCTCGCCCGCAGTCACGCCGGAGACCGAAACGCCGACGAGCCGGACCGGGCTGGTTCGACCGCCCTCGCGATCCTCCGCCAGTGCATCGCGAAGCAGCTGTCGCGCGATGCGGAAGATGGCGACGTCGTCGTCTGTGGGTTCGCGAAGGGTGCGCTGGCGCGTTCGGGTCTCGAACGGCGCCACGCGGAGCGTCATCGTGATCGTCTTTCCGCGAAGCGTGTGGTCACGCAGGCGGCGACCGACCCCCTCGGAAAGGCGAAGGAGCGTGGACTCGATCTTCGCCGTGTCGAGGGTGTTCGCGTCGAAGGTGTGCGAATGGCCCACCGATTTGGGCGCGTGCTCGCTCTGGACTTCACCTTCATCGATCCCGTTCGCGCGCTCCCAGATGTCGGTCCCGTGCTCGCCCAGCCGTGTCTCGAGCACCGAGCGGTCGAAAGCGGCGAGCTGACCGATCGTTCGAAGATCCCAGCCCGCGAGGACCTCCCGCGTCCGCGGGCCGACGCCCCAGAGGCGTTCGAGGGTGAGCGGCGCAAGGAACGCGGCCTCGCCGCCCGCAGGCACGATGACGAGGCCGTCCGGCTTGCGCAGATCGGAACCGATTTTCGCGCAGAGCTTGTTCGTGGCGACGCCGACCGAAACGACCAGACCGCAGCGCTCGCGGACCGCGCGCTTGATCTGCGTAGCCATCGCCACAGCGCCCCCGAACAAGTGCTCGGTCGCGGTAACGTCGAGGAAAGCCTCGTCGAGCGAGATCGGCTCGACCAGCGGTGTCTGCTCCTCGAAGATCGCCATGACCGCATCCGACGCTTCGACATAGCGGTCGAAGTCGCCCGGCACGTAGATGCCGTCCGGGCAGAGCCGCCCGGCGATCGCGAGTGGCATGGCCGACCGCACGCCGAACGCGCGCGCCTCGTAGGAAGCCGCCATCACGACGCCTCGTTCGTTCGGGCCATCGCCGCCGACGATCACCGGCTTACCGCGGTACTCGGGGTGGTCGCGCTGCTCGACCGATGCATAGAACGCGTCCAGATCGCAGTGAAGGATCGCGCGTGTCATGCGAACCGCACTCCCATCATCGTCGCGTCCGGCGCGAGGAACGACAGGAGTTCCCGACCCTCCGCCTCGACGGCCGCGCGCTCCCGGGGCGGGAGGCGCGCGAACGGGGCGACGCGGAGGATGGCCTCGCCCTTGGTACGAACGAGACCCCACGTTCCGGCCGCAAAGCCATCCACCGTGAACACAGCCTCGACGATCGCATTCTTGGTGTACACCGCGCGCCGATGCGCCGGTGCGATGACGCGATCGCGGTGCTTGTAACTGATGAGGAGCTCGTCGTAGCGCGGCAGAAAACGCACCGGAGCGGGGACGTCGGCTCCGGGACGGACGGCGCGCGGCAGGTCGTAGAGCAAACGTCCCTCCTGGTCGCTGAAGGTCCGAAGCTTCGGTGCGAGCCGCTCGAGCGTCGGACGCACACGCGGCGGCACCTGCCCCGCGAACTGTGCGATGTCCGCGAGCGTCGCCGGCCCGAAGGCGGCGAGGCACCGCCAGACCAGCGTCTCGAGCGCGTCCTCCTCCGGTGGCCGCTCGCCGCGTGCGATCCAGTGGCTTGCCGCAACGTAGGGAGCGTCGGTTCCCCCGTACTCCCAGTGCCCTCCGGGGGGTGCCGTCACGAG
>Ga0209156_10000715_pt1 | contig 28179 bp, 38 predicted proteins | sample GraSoiAngelo_124_FD_185881 | JGI IMG/M metagenome (GOLD analysis project Ga0209156, IMG submission 185881) | Grasslands soil microbial communities from the Angelo Coastal Reserve, California, USA - 14_0927_05_20cm (SPAdes) (version 2) | ecosystem: Environmental > Terrestrial > Soil > Grasslands... | reverse complement strand
TGGAGCTGCCGGCGGGGGTGGAGATGGTGATGCCGGGGGACAACACGAAGATGACGATCGAGCTGATCACGCCGATTGCGATGGAGGAGCAGCTGCGGTTCGCGATCCGCGAAGGCGGCCGCACGGTCGGCGCGGGGGTAGTGACGAAGATTCTCAAGTAATTGCGGATTGACGATTGCGGATTGCGGATTGGACCTCCGCCCTACGAATCCGCAATCCGCAATCCGAAATCGAGGACCTATGGCCGGAAGGATTCGGATTCGCTTGAAGGCGTTCGACCACGCCCTGATCGATCAGGCCGCGGCCGACATCGTGCGCACGGCGGAGAAGACCGGAGCGCAGGTCTCGGGGCCCATCCCGCTGCCCACCAAGCGGCAGCTGTGGACGGTGCTCAGGAGCCCGCACATCGACAAGAAGAGCCGCGAGCAGTTCGAGCTGAAGACGCACAAGCGGTTGATCGACATCCTCGATTCGCGCTCGCAGACGATCGACGCCTTGACCAAGCTCGATCTGCCGGCCGGCGTGGACGTGGAGATCAAGGTACAGTAGCGCTATGACCGGACTCATCGGCAGGAAGCTCGGCATGACGCGCGTGTTCGACGCCGAGGGCGCGCACGTGCCCGTCACGGTCATCGAAGCGGGCCCGTGCCCCGTGGTGCAGGTCGCGGGCACCCAGATCCAGCTCGGCTTCGGCGCCAAGAAGCCCAAGCGCACGGCCAAGGCCTTGGCCGGTCACGTGAAGAAGGCCGGTCTCGAGACGGCGCCGCGCGTGCTGCAGAGCTTCGTGCTGGCCGCAGGGGGCGAGGCGCCGAAGCCGGGCGAGAGCGTGACCGTCGCGATCTTTGCCGCGGGCGACCGTGTGAAGATCACGGGCGTGACGAAGGGCCGCGGGTTCCAGGGGGTGGTGCACCGCCATCACTTCGGCGGCGGCCCCGAGACGCACGGCAACACCCGGCACCGCAAGCCCGGCTCAATCGCTCCCGGAACCGACCCGTCACGCATCATCAAGGGCAAGCGCATGCCCGGCCACATGGGAGCGCGACGCTTTACGGAGCTGGGCCTGCGGGTGGTGAAGGTGGATGCCGAGCGCAACTTGCTGTTCGTGCGCGGCTCGGTGCCGGGCCCGTTCAACGGTCTTGTTACGGTGCGCAAACAGGGAGGCCGGAGCCGCCATGATTGAGGCGCCGCACTACTCGGCCGCGGGCGCGAAAAAGAAGGCGGTGCGCCTGCCCGCCGCGCTGTTCGATGGCACGGTGAACGAGCACCTGCTGCACCGCGCGGTGATCACCTATCTCGCGAACCAGCGCCAGGGGACGCACGACACCCGGACCCGGAGCGAGGTCTCGGGCGGGAACCAAAAGCCCTGGCGCCAGAAGGGCACCGGCCGGGCGCGGCAGGGCTCGACCCGCGCGCCCCACTGGCGGCACGGCGGCGTCGTGTTCGGCCCGCACCCGCGCAGCTACCGCCTGGGGATCCCCAAGAAGATGCGCCAGCTCGCGAAGAAATCGGCGCTGAACGCCCGGGCGCGCGAAGGCGCGCTGTTCGTCGTGGACGCGCTCGAGTACGAGAAGCCGAAGACCAAGACATTGGCGGAGCTGCTCGCCAAGCTGGGCGTGGCGGAAAAGAAGGTGCTGGTGATGACGGGCGGCGCGGCGCACGCGCACAACGTGTACCTGTCGGGCCGCAACCTGCCGAAGGTGCACGTGATGCGGTTCGCCGACGCCACCGCGTACGAGATCCTGTGGGCGGATGCGGTGGTCGCCGAGCTGCCGGCGCTGGGTGCCGCCACCGAGAAGCCGGAGGCCGAGGATGCCTGAGCAGCACCACTTGATCGTCGGGCCGGTGATCACCGAAAAGTCCTCGGCGGCGTTCCAGGCCCGCAAGGAATACGCGTTCCGGGTGCAGGCGCAGGCCACCAAGCCGCAGATCCGCGCCGCCATCGAGGCGCTGTTCGAGGTGACCGTGACGGACGTGCGGACGCTGGTGGTACGCGCCAAGCGGAAGAGCTATGGCCGCTACGTGGGCCGCCGCCCGGCGTGGAAGAAGGCCATCGTGACGCTCAAAGAGGGCGACGCGATCCAAGTGTTCGAGGGCTGACATGGGCATCAGACAATTCAAGCCGGTGACGCCGGCGACGCGGTTCCGCTCGGTGTCGGACTTCGGGGAGATCACGAAGACGACCCCCGAGAAGTCGCTCGTCGAGCCGCGGCGCGGCACCGGCGGCCGCAACAACAAGGGACATATCACGGCCCGGTATCGGGGGGGCGGCCACAAGCGGCAGTATCGCCGCATCGACTTCCGGCGCGAGAAGTTCGGCGTGCCGGCCAAGGTGGCGGCGATCGAATACGACCCGAACCGGACGGCGCGCATCGCACTGCTGTTCTACGCGGACGGCGAGAAACGCTACATCCTCGCCCCCAAGGGCCTCGCCGTGGGCGACACCGTGGTTTCGGGGCCCGGCTCGGACATCCGGGTCGGCAACACGATGCCGCTGTTCGAGATCCCGCTCGGCACCACGGTGCACAGCGTCGAGCTCAAGATCGGGCGCGGTGGCCAGCTGGCCCGCTCGGCGGGCACCGGTGTGCAGGTGGTGGCCAAGGAAGGCAACTATGTCACGCTGCGGCTCCGCTCCACCGAGATGCGGATGGTGCGCGGCGAGTGCCTCGCCACCATCGGCGAGGTATCGAACGCCGAGCACGAGCTCCTGTCGGTGGGCAAAGCGGGCAAGAGCCGCTGGCTGGGACGCATGCCGCGGGTGCGCGGCGTGGCGATGAACCCCGTCGACCACCCGCTGGGCGGCGGCGAAGGCAAGACGTCGGGCGGCCGGCCGCCCACCAATCCCTGGGGCAAGGTCGAAGGGAAGAAGACGCGGCACAAGAAGAAGCCGTCGACGAAACTCATTGTTCGGGGACGGAAACGGGGGAAGGCCACGCAATGAATGCGGATTGGCGATTGCGGATTGCGGATTGGACGCGCGTGCTTCGAATCCGCAATCCGAAATCCGCAATCCGCAATTAGGAACGGAGATTTGGAATGGGACGGAGTGTGAAGAAGGGCCCCTACGTCGAGCCGTCGTTGCTCGTCAAGATCCAGGCCCTGAACGAGAAGAACGAGAAGAAGGTCTTCAAGACCTGGTCGCGGCGCTCCACGATCACGCCCGACTTCGTGGGCCACACCCTCGCGGTGCACAACGGGAACAAGTTCATCCCGGTGTACATCACCGAGAACATGGTGGGCCACAAGCTCGGCGAGTTCGCGGCGACGCGGCTGTTCCGCGGCCATTCGGCCAAGGGCTCGGCGCAGGAGCGGGAAGCCGAAGCCGCCGCCGAGCAGCCACCGGCGTAGCCGATGGAAGCGCGAGCGATTCAGCGGACCGTGCGCCAGTCGGCGCGCAAGATGCGCCTCGTGATCGATCAGATCCGCGGCCGGGCGGTGCCGGAGGCGTACGCCATTCTCCGGTTCTCGAAAAAGCTCGCCGCGAAGCAGATCCATAAGGTGCTCAAGTCGGCGGTGGCGAACGCCGAGCAGCGGGCGCAGCGCGAGAACGCGGCGCTCGACGTGGACCGCCTGCGCGTCAAATACGCGGTGGTGAACGAAGGGCCGACCCTGAAACGGTTCACGCCGGCCGCGATGGGCCGGGCGACGCCCATCAAGAAACGCACCAGCCACGTGGAGATCCACGTGGAGGCCGCGGCGGAGACGCGGGCGCCCAAAGCCCCGCCCACCAAGACCGAGGCGAAAGCGGAAGCCATGGCCCGGCCCGTCAGGGCCGGGGAAGCGAAAGGCAAGCGTCCGAAGGCAAAGAAGGCGGCGAAGTCCAAGAAGAAGAAAGCGAGCAGATAAGTGGGCCAGAAAGTACATCCCTACGGGTTCCGGCTCGGGATCATCAAGCCGTGGCGCTCGCGGTACTACGCCCGGCGCGACTTCCCCGAGCTCCTGAAAGAAGACGACCTGATCCGCAAGTACCTGAAGACCAGGCTCAGCCACGCGGCCATCGCCGACGTGCACATCGAGCGCAAGCCGGGTAAGGTCACGGTGACGGTACACACGGGGCGGCCGGGCGTGGTGATCGGCAAGCGCGGCGCCGAGGTGGACAAGCTGCGCGACGAGCTGGCGCAGCTCACGGGCAAGGAAGTCGGCATCAACGTCGAGGAGATCAAGCGGCCGGAGCTCGACGCCCAGCTCGTGGCGGACTCGGTGGCGCACCAGCTCACGCAGCGCATCTCGTTCCGGCGGGCCATGAAGCGGGCGGTCCAGAGCGCGATGCGGATGGGCGCGCAGGGCATCAAGATCAAGACCGCGGGCCGGCTGGGAGGCGCGGAGATCGCCCGGACCGAGGGTTACCACGAAGGGCGGGTGCCGCTGCACACGCTGCGCGCCGACATCGACTACGCGACCTCGACGGCCAAGACGACCTACGGCACGATCGGCGTGAAGGTCTGGATCTTCACGCGCGAAATGACCGAGGAGCTGTCGGGCCGGACGTACTCGACGGGGGTCTGACGGGATGCTGGCACCGAAGCGCGTCAAGTTTCGCAAGCGGTTCAAGGGCCGCACCAAGGGGATGGCTACGCGCGGCAACACCGTCGCGTTCGGCCATTACGGTCTCATGGCGCTCGAGCCCGGCTGGGTCACCAACCGGCAGATCGAGGCGTCGCGTGTGGCCTTGACGCGCGAGATGAAGCGCGGCGGCAAGGTGTGGATCCGGCTGTTCCCCGACAAGCCGATCACCAAGAAGCCGGCGGAGACGCGGATGGGGAAGGGCAAGGGGAATCCCGAGGGGTGGGTCGCCGTGGTGAAGCCGGGGCGGGTGATGTTCGAGCTCGAAGGGATCGCCGAAGACCTGGCGCGCAAGGCGCTCGATCTGGCGGCGGCGAAGCTGCCGATCAAGTCCAAGTTCGTGAAGCGGGAGGAGCGCTAGCATGGCGCGCAAGAAGCCGGAGGCGCTCCGGGAGATGAAGCAGGAGGAGCTGGAGCAGCAGCTCGCCGTGCTCACGGAGGAGCGGTTCCGTCTGGGGTTCCGGCGGGCCACCGAGGCGATCGAGAACCCGCTCCAGCTGCGCGCCATCCGCCGCGAGATCGCGCGGATCAAAACCATTCTGGCGGAGAGGAAGCGGGCATGAGGGGCCGGCGCAAGGTTCGCACGGGCGTGGTGGTGAGCGCCAAAATGCAGAAGACCGTCACGGTCTCGCTCACGCGCCGGTTCGCCCACGGGTTCTACGGCAAGCAGGTGGTCCGCACCAAGCAGGTCGCGGCCCACAACGAGACGGATGCCAAGGCGGGCGACACCGTGCGGATCGTCGAGACCCGCCCCCTGTCGAAGACCAAGCGCTGGCGCGTGGTCGAAGTCGTCGAGCGCGCCAAGTAGCGGCGGAGGAGGGGGGACCGTGGTGCAGCAGGAGTCGATACTCAAGATCGCGGACAACTCGGGCGCGCGGCGCGCGCTCGTCATTCGCGTGCTCGGCGGGTCCAAGCGGCGTTATGCCGGGTTGGGCGACATCGTGGTGGTCACGATCAAGGACGCGATTCCCACCGGCCAGATCAAGAAGGGCGAGGTGGTGAAGGCGGTGATCGTGCGGACGGCCAAGGAGACCAAGCGCAAAGACGGCTCCTACATCCGGTTCGACGAGAACGCCGCCGTGCTCATCACGGACCAGGGCGAGCCCCGCGCGACCCGCATCTTCGGACCCGTGGGGCGTGAGCTGCGCGAGAAGCGGTTCATGAAAATCGTGTCGCTCGCGCCCGAGGTGATCTGACATGAAGCCGCTCGTCTTCAAGAAGAGCCGCCGCAGCGCCGGGCCGCGGGAGCCCGAGCGCCACAAGCTGCACATCGCCAAAGGCGACACGGTGCGGGTGATCTCGGGCGAGCATCGGGGGAAAGAGGGCAAAGTGCTGCACGTGTACCCCAAGGAGTTCCGGGTGGTGGTGGAGGGCGTGAACATCGTGAAGAAGCACAAGCGCGCCGCCACGCCGAACGAGGAGAGCGGCATTATCGAGCTGCCCGCCCCGCTCGCGGCGTCGAAAGTGATGCTGCTCGACCCCAAGTCGGGCGAGCCGACCCGGGTGCGGCGGCGCCTGGACAAAGATGGAACGGCGGAGCGGATCGCGGTCAAGTCCGGCCAGCCGATTCCGCGCGTGAAGGCGAAATAGCCCATGGCGGACACGAAAGAGAAGGACCCGACGCAGGCCGGCCAGGCTGACCCCGGGGCGACCCCCCAGGGTCAGGAGCCGCAGGCCGCCGACGTCGCTCCTGCGGAGGCCCCGGCGGCGCCCAAGCTGAAGCAGAAGGAAAAGCAGAAGGACAAGCAGAAAGGCAAGAAGCCGGCCGAGGGCAAGCCGGCGGCGCCGGCCGAGCCTGCAGGCCCTCCGCCCGAGCCCGCGCCGCCGCCGCGGCTGCACGAGTACTACGAGCAGAAGGTGCGCGCCAAGCTGGCGCAACAGTTCGGCTTGAAGAACCCGCACGAGGTCCCGAGACTCGTGAAGATCGTGCTCAACGTCGGGATGGGCGACGCGACCAAGAACCCCAAGGGGCTCGACGCGGCCGTGGCGGAGCTGGCGGCCATCACCGGCCAGCAGCCCGTGGTGACGCGGGCCAAGAAGGCGATCGCGAACTTCAACCTGCGAGAGGGGATGGCGGTCGGCTGCAGCGTGACGCTCCGCGGCGCGCGGATGTACGAGTTCCTCGACCGGTTCATCTCGATCGCGGTGCCGCGCATGCGCGATTTCCGCGGGCTGCCGTCGGACAGCTTCGACGGCCGGGGGAATTACACGGTGGGGATCAAGGAGCAGATGATCTTCCCGGAGATCGACTACGACAAAGTCGAAAAGATCCATGGCATGGATATCACGCTCGTGACGACCGCCGGCCGGGACGACACCGCGCAGGCGCTGTTGCGCGAGCTGGGGATGCCCTTCCGGGGCGAAGCCCCGGTCGCGGTCGCATAGGAGACTCTGACGATGGCGAAGCGGACGTGGATGGAGAAGGTCAAGCGGAAGCCGAAGTTCAAGGTGCGCGGCTATTACCGCTGTCAGCGCTGCGGCCGCAGCCGAGGGACGCTGCGCAAGTTTCGGCTGTGCCGCATTTGTTTCCGCGAGCTCGCGTTGCGCGGGGAAATTCCCGGCGTGCGCAAAGCCAGCTGGTAAAGGACGGACACGAGATGAGCGTGATCGATCCAGTCGCCGACATGCTGACCCGGGTGCGCAACGCCTGTCAGGCGGGCCACCGGCGGGTGGACATGCCGGTGTCGAAGCTGAAAGTCGAAATCGCGCGGCTGCTCCGCGACAACCACTACGTCCAGGACTTCAAGGTGCTGGACGACGGACGTCACGGGCTGCTGCGGCTGTACCTCAAGTACCACAACGACTCCCCGGTGATCCGCGAGCTACAGCGGGTGTCCGCGCCGGGCCTGCGACGCTATGTCAAGGCGCGCGAGATTCCGCGCGTCAAGAACGGCCTCGGCATGGCGATTCTGTCCACGCCGCAGGGCCTCATGACCGACCGCGAAGCCCGCACCGCCCGCATCGGCGGCGAGCTGCTCGCGGTGGTTTGGTAGGAGCGGGGACCATGTCGCGCATCGGCAGGAAGCCGGTCCCGCTGCCCGAGGGCGTCACCGCCCAGATCGAGGGACGCCGCATCACCGTGAAAGGGCCCAGAGGCGAGATCAGTCGGGTGGCGCATCCGGATCTCGCGCTCACCATCGAGGACAACGCCGTCGTGGTGCGACGGCCCTCCGACGAGAGCCGCCACAAGGCGCTGCACGGCCTCACGCGCACGCTCGTGGCCAACATGGTGGATGGCGTCACCAAGGGGTTCACGAAGGCGCTCGAGATTCAGGGCGTGGGCTACAAGGCGGAGCCGAAGCCGTTCGGCGTGCAGCTCGTGGTCGGGTTCTCCCATCCGGTCCCCTACCATGCGCCCCAGGGGATCAAGATCTCGGTGGACAACAACGTGATCGTGAAGATCGAGGGCGTCAACAAAGAGCTCGTGGGGCAGGTGGCCGCGGAGATCCGCGCCATCCGGCCGCCCGAGCCGTACAAGGGCAAGGGCGTCCGTTATGTGGGCGAGCAGGTCCGGCGCAAGGCCGGCAAGACCGCCCAGGCGGCGAAATAGACCATGCGAGCGATCCACAAGATTCGAACCCAGGCGAGCCGTCGCTACCGGCGGCACCTGCGGGTACGCCGCAAAGTGGGGGGCAGCCCAGAGCGACCGCGCCTGGTGGTGTTCCGCTCCTCGAAGCACATCTACGTCCAGGTCGTGGATGATACGCGTGGCGTGACGCTGGTCGGCGCGGCTGACTCGTCCGAGGGGATCGAGGTCGAGGGCAAAGGCAAGACCGCCAAGAGCTTTGCGCTCGGGCGGCTCATCGCCGTCAAGGCGAAGGCGAAGGGGATCACCAAGGTCGTGTTCGACCGCGGCGGCTACCAGTATCACGGGCGCGTCAAGGCCGTCGCGGACGGTGCCCGCAAGGGCGGATTGGAGTTCTAATGGCGAACCAACACGAGCCCGGGCCGTCAGGCCCCGGCGCACCGTCAGGTCCGGCGGGCCCGTCCGGGCCCGCGACGACGGAGGCGCCGGAAACGGCGCACGCCGGAGGCGAAGGGCATGCCGAGGAGCGGCCGGCTGGCACCGGTGGGGGCGGCGGGGGCGGCGGTGGCGGAGGCGGCGGTGGCGGGGGGGGGGGGGGGGGGGGGGGGGGGGGGGGGGGGGGGGGGGGGGGGGGGGGGGGGGGGGGGGGGGGGGGGGGGGCGGGGGGGGGGGGGGGGGGGGGGGGGGGGGGGGGGGGCGAGCGACGCGATTCGGCGGAACGCCAGCGTGAGGGCGACGGGCTCATCGAGAATGTGATCGCCATCAACCGCGTCGCCAAGGTGGTGAAGGGCGGCCGGCGCTTCGGCTTCAACGCGCTGGTCGCCGTGGGCGACGGACACGGGCATGTCGGCGTCGCGACCGGCAAGGCGAACGAGGTCAGCGAAGCGGTGCGCAAGGCGGTGGAAGCCGCGCGCCGCCGCATGATGGAGGTGCCGCTCACGGGCACCACGATTCCGCACGAGATCGTCGGCCATCACGGCGCCGGGCGCGTGCTCTTGAAGCCCGCGGCGTCGGGCACCGGAGTCATCGCGGGAGGCGCAGTGCGCGCGGTGCTGGAGTGCGCCGGCGTGCGCGACATCCTCACGAAGAGTCTCGGGTCGACCAACCCCCACAACATGGTGCGGGCTGCGCTGGACGCCCTCCAGCACCTCACCACGGCCCGGCACGTGGCCCGGGAGCGCGGCGTGGAGCTCGAGGCGATCCACTACAAGGCCCGGCAGGAGGCGGTGCATGGCTAGGTTGCCGCCCACGCGAAAATACCGCAAACGCAAGCCCGGGCGCGACCGGGTGCTGCCGCCCCCGGGCAAAGGCGCGCTGCGGATCGTCCAGGTCCGCTCGGGGATCGGCCGGCCCGCGTTCGAGCGGCGCACGCTCGAAGCCCTGGGATTGAAACACCACCAGGACGTCGTGGTGAAGCCGGATCACCCGGCGCTCCGGGGCATGCTCCATCAGGTGCGTCATCTCCTCGAGGTGACGCCGGCGAAGGCGCGGGAGTAGACGATGCCGAAGGCGAAGCGGCAGGCGAAGGCGAAAGCGAAGCCGAAGGCCAAGGCGCCGCGGCGCGCGACCCCGCGGGCCAAGACGCCCGCCGGGCCCACCGGGGAAATACGGCCGCTCACCCTGTCGGGACTGCGGCCGCCGCCCGGCTCGCATCGCGCCCGTATCCGCAAGGGTCGCGGGCCCGGCTCGGGAATCGGCAAGACCGCCGGCCGGGGAGGGAAGGGCCAGACGGCGCGCACGGGTGGTCAGACCCGGCCCGGGTTCGAGGGCGGGCAGATGCCGCTCATCCGCCGGATTCCCAAGCGCGGCTTTACCAACCCGTTCAAGCAGCCGGCGCAGGTGGTGAACGTGCGGCACCTGGGCCGGCTCGCCGAGGGCGTCGAGGTCACGCCCGACACCCTGTTCGGCGCGGGGCTGGTGCGCCGGCCGGACCGCCCCATCAAACTGCTCGGCATGGGGGACGTCCAGCGCAAGTTCAGCGTGAAGGGTGTGACGGTATCGGCCTCCGCCCGCTCGAAGATCGAGCAGGCGGGCGGGACGATCGCGAGCTGACCGCATGACCGCTCCCCGGCTGCCCAACCTGTTCAAGGTGCCGGAGCTGAAGGAGAAAATTCTCTTCACGCTCCTCTGCCTGGTGGTGTATCGCGTCGGCGCGCACATCGCGACGCCCGGCGTCAACGTCCAGGCGCTCGCCGATTATCTGCGGAACCAGGCTCAGGGCACGCTGTTCGCCCTCTACGACCTGTTCGCGGGTGGCAGCTTCGGGCGGGCGACGGTGTTCGCGCTCGGGATCATGCCGTACATCTCGGCGAGCATCGTCTTCCAGCTGGCGGCGCCCGTGTTCCCCGTCGTCGAGAAGATGCAGCGCGACGAAGAGGGCCGGAAAAAGCTCACGCAGTGGACCCGCTATCTCACCGTGGTGCTGTGCCTGTTCCAGGCGTACGGCTACGCCCTCTTCACCGAGCAGATCGCGGGCGCGGTCGCCCATCCCGGATTCTTTTTCCGGCTGACCACCGTGCTGACCCTCACCACGGGCGGCGTGTTCGTCATGTGGCTCGGGGAGCAGATCACGGAGCGCGGCATCGGCAACGGGGCGAGCCTGCTGATCTTCTTTTCGATCGTGGAGCGAATCTTTCCGGAGACGATCCGGACGGTCGACGCCCTCAAAGCCCGGAGCCTCTCCCTCCCGATGCTGGTCCTCGTGCTCGGCGTCATGGTGCTCGTGGTGGCGGGTACCGTGGCGGTGACGGTCGCGGCGCGGCGCATCCCGATCCAGATCCCGCGGAAGGTGATGGGGCGCGGACGGATCCGCGAGGGACAGAAGACCTTCATCCCCCTGCGGCTCAATACGGCCAACGTGATGCCCATCATCTTCGCCCAGTCGCTCATCATCGTGCCGGGGACGATCGCGGCCTTCAGCGGCAACCAGACCTTGAAGCACCTGGCCGAGTATTTCAGCGTCACGTCGCCGGTGTACCTGATCTCGAGCGCCGTCTTGATCATCTTCTTCGCGTACTTCTACACGTCCATCATCTTCAACCCCGTGGATCTGGCGGAGAATCTCAAGAAGCAGGGCGGTTTCATCCCCGGGGTGAAGCCCGGAGCCGCCACCGCCGACTACATCGATGAAGTGCTCTCCCGGATTACGTTGCCGGGCGCGTTGTTCCTGACGCTCGTGGCGATGCTGCCGATCGTGGTGTCGAACATCCTCAACATGCCGTTCGGCTTCGGCGGCACGGCGCTGCTCATCGTCGTGGGCGTGGCCCTCGACACGGTACAGCAGGTGCAGCAGCATCTACTGCTGCGCCATTACGACGGCTTCATGAAGGAAGGGCGCGTCAAGTTCCGCGGGCGCCAGCGCTACATGTAGGCATGCGGTGTTCATCCTCCTGTTAGGCGCGCCGGGCTCGGGCAAGGGAACCCAGGGAAAGATCCTCGCCGAACGGCTGGGTCTGCCGAAGATCACGACGGGCGACATCCTGCGCGCCGCCGTGCGGGCCGAGACGCCGCTCGGCCGCGAAGCGAAGAAGTTCATGGACGATGGGAAGCTCGTGCCCGACGGCGTGATCCTGGGCATGATCAAGGAGGAGCTCGCCAAGCCGGAGGCGCAGCAGGGGGCCGTGTTCGACGGGTTTCCCCGCACCGCCGCCCAGGCGGAGCTGGTGGACCGTACCCTGGCCGAGCGCGGCCAGCGCCTCAATCACATCGTGCTGCTCGACGTGCCCGAAGAAGAGCTGGTGCGTCGAATGACGGGCCGGGCGGCCCACGAAGGGCGCTCGGACGACACGCCCGACGCCATCCGGACACGGCTGCTGGTGTACCAGCGCGACACCGCTCCCCTCATCGCCCATTACGCCGAGCGCGGCATCGTCAAGCGCATGCCCGGCGTGGGCGGCGTGGAGGAGATCGCGACCGAGATCAAGCGCGTGATCGGGCGATGATCACCATCAAGTCGCCGCGCGAGATCGAGACGATGGCGGCCGCCGGCCGGATCGTCGCCGCGACGCTCGCGCTCGTGGCCCGCCACGTCCGCCCCGGACTCTCCACGGAGGAGCTCGATCGGCTCGCCGAGCAATTCATCCGCTCGCACCCCGGGGCCCGCCCGTCGTTCAAGGGGCTGTACGACTTCCCCGCCACCCTGTGCACCTCGATCAACCAGGAGGTGGTGCACGGCATCCCGTCGTCCAAACGGGTCCTCAAAGCGGGCGATCTCTTGAGCGTCGACGTGGGAGTGTGGCTCGACGGGCTGCACGCGGACTCGGCAGCGACGTTCCCGGTGGACGCCGTGAGCGCGGACGCGGAGCGGCTGCTCGCCACCACGCGGACCGCCCTCGCGGCCGGCGTCGCCCAGGCGCGGGCCGGCAATCATGTCGGCGACATCGGGCACGCGGTGCAGCAGGTGGCCGAGGGGGCGGGCTACTCCGTGGTGCGCGAGCTCGTGGGACACGGGATCGGAGCGTCGTTCCACGAGGATCCTCAGGTGCCGAACTACGGCAAGCCGCGGCGCGGACCGCGGCTCGTGCCGGGGATGACGATCGCGATCGAGCCGATGGTGAACGTCGGCGGTGCCGACATCCGCACGCTCGACGACAGGTGGACGGTGGTCACCCAGGACGGCTCGCTCTCCGCCCACTTCGAGCACACGGTCGCCATTCTCGAGAACGGCGGACCGCCGCGGGTGCTCACGACCGCGGATTGAGGACTAGGGACTCACGCTCGGCCGCGCTCCATGACGCTCGGCCAGGTCGAGGAACTCCCTCTGGGCCTGCGGCTGCGGCAGCAAGCTCCGCGACACCAGCAGGTTCTGGCCGCTCACCTCGAGCACCAGTACCGCGAAGGCCGCCAGCACCTCCGCATCGGTGAACTTGCAGTGCCCATATCGATTGATGGTGAACGCGGTATTCAGCAGTCGACTGCGCAGATTCAGCCGCCTGCGATATAGCGCCTCGTGCCATATCGGGACGATCGGGTCGCCCGTCGTGTGGATCGTCACCAGGGGCCGCCGCAGCCGCGCGGACGTCTGCAACGTGGCGAGCCGCGCCGGGTCCGCCGTCGGCTGGAAGCGCGCGACGTCCGCGTTCAGGGCGTCGTCCTCGCTCGAGCCGCTGTAGCGGCGGTCCACGTTGCCGAACGGCAGTCCCCCGTTCTTGGCAATGGCGTCATTGGTGCCGCGGAAGCTGTACCAGAGAATCCCCAGGGTGGTCCCTTTGACGGTTGCTGGGTCAGCGGGATCGGTCGGCGCGTGCGTCACGTCCAGCACTTGTCGGATCCGGTCGGCGTTCGTCGGATCGTCGAGCGCCGCCCCGGCGCTGCTCTCGGCCGCTCCCCAGGAGTTCGGATCGATGTATCCGGGATCGCCGGCGCTCAGGTCTTGCCTCCACACCGGCCACGCCGGGATCACCCCGGCAAAGAAGTGGTCGAAGACCGCGCGGAAGTCTGCGACGTATGCGATCTGTCGCCCGTAGTCGCCGATCGGGCCGCACCCCGCCAGCCCGCCGCTGAAGATGTTGGGATACTGCTCCACCGCCATCACCGTTCCCAATCCGCCCTGCGACCCTCCGGTCTGATAGACATAACGGGTGGCCCGGCCGGTGGTGCTGGAGAGCAGCGCCTTGGCCGTCTCCACCAGCTCGAGCAGATCGCCTCCGATCCAGGTGTCTCGCTCGATCAGGCCGGTGGCGCGAAAGCTCGTGGTGGCATAGGCGTAGCCGAGACTGCTGAACAGCACGGCCGAGGCCGTAGGGGAGAGGTCCGCCGGGAGCGTCGGGGCGCTGGCGGGATCGTGATACCCCGGAATGAACACGACGACATCACGGTTCCAGTGGTTGGGGTCGAAGCAGATCTTGAACAACGCACCCGAGCTGAGTTTCGCGTCGGGCGCGGTGCACGACTGTCCGTTGGCCTGCGGCAGCAGGGGGGGCAGCGCGGGCTTGGCTTGCTCACGCACCCGCGGCTGGACCGGCGCATCCGAGCATCCGGCGAGCGCGAGCATCAAGACCACGGCTCCTGCACACGCGAAGGTGCGGCCGGAGCGTTTTGCGGCGCGTTTCATAACGACAACCTCCTGCGGGAGACATCCGCACGTTTCGCGTTCCCGCGCGTGGCAAACGTCGTACCGCCGAACCGCGGCTGCGTTCGAACCCGTGACGTAGCGTGTTGGTGTTGTGATGGTGCGATGCCGCAGCACGTCAGGGAGGAGAGATACCTACGCGCGCAGGTCTCGCTCGAGTCGCTCGGTTTCCGCCAGCAGCTCCTTTCCCAGCCCCGGATCCGACAGGCCGGCCACGTTCACCCGCACGTTCTCGATCGCTCCGGCGACGGCGGCGCGGGCGAGCGCTTCGGCGACCTTCGCGTCGGAGCGGGCATTCTTGTTGCCGATCCGCGCGATCTCGCGCGCGAGCGTGACCAGGCGCGCGGCCCGCCGAGCGATCTCGACCGGCGGTTGCGCCGCGCCGAGGAGGCCCGCATCGACCGTCCGGCCGCGCGACGGATCGTCCTTGGGAATCCCGTAGGCCGCACTGACCTTGGCGTAGGCGGCGGCGTCGTCGTCGACCAGGCGACGCAGCTCGGCCCGGAGCCCCTCCGCTTCGGTCAGAATCTCCGCGGCACGCGGCTCGACGGCGGCATAGGTCTTCCGGCCCACCGTGAGTCGGGCGACCATCGCCACGAGCGCGCCCGCCAGCGCGCCGGCGAGCGCCGCCGCGCTGCCGCCGCCGGGGACCGGCGCCCCGCCAGCCACGTCCTCGAGCCAGCCGTCCAGGGTCGGTCCCTCTGCCGCGCGGATTTTCGCTTCGAGCAGGTGGTCGGCGGCGTCGGGCAGCCGCAGGGCGGCGGCACCCGCGCCCAGGATCGCCCGCTCGGGCACGAGTCCCACGACCTCGCTCTTCACGATGGCGACGCCGCGGCCGCGCGCCTCCGCTTCGACGGCGCCGTACACCGCCGACGGCGGCGTCGTGTCGATGTCGAGCAGGTTCATCGACACCTGAGCCTGCCCCCCGACCTCGAAACCGGAGGCCTGAACCGCCGGCAGACCGCCGCTCGAGGTGCGGATCCGCTTCGCGATCTCTTTGGCGATCGCCACGTCCGCCGTGTCGAGGTAGATGTTGAACGCCACCAGGAAAGGTCGCGCGCCCACGGCGGTCGCTCCCGCCGTGGGATGGATCCGGCGCGGGCCGAAGTCCGGATCGACAACCGGATCCGTGCCGATGCGCTCGCGCAGGCCCTCGAACTCCCCTTTCCGGATGTCCGGCAGACGCTCCCGCTCCGGCCGCACGGCCGCCCTGGCGTAGAGATAGATCGGGATCCGGAGCTCGCCCGCGGCCCGCTCGCCCAGCCGTCGGGCGAGCGAGACGCACTGGTCCATCGTCACGTCGCGCACCGGGACAAAGGGTACCACGTCGGTCGCGCCCATGCGGGGGTGCTCGCCTGTGTGTTGCGTGAGGTCGATGCGCTCGGTGGCGACCCGCATGGCGCGCAACGCCGCCTCTACGCTCGCGTCCGGGGGGGCGACGAACGTGAACACGGAGCGGTTGTGCGACGCGTCGGCCTGGACGTCGAGCAGCCGGACGGTGGGGACGCTGGTGAGCGCCGTGCGGAGGGCGTCGATGGTCGCGGCGTTACGGCCTTCGGAGAAATTCGGGACGCATTCTACCAACGGTGTCGCCATCGGATTCCTCAACAAGAGATTGCGGATTGCGGATTGTCGATTGCGGATTGGAAGATCGCCCTTCGATTCCGCAATCCGAAATCCGCAATCCGCAATAATCTCACGCGCTCCTCAACACGTCCATGAGCCACTTGTGCATCACCGGATTGCCGGCGACCACCGACCCGTGCCGCAGCACGTCGTCCGACCCGTCCAGCGTGGTCACGATACCACCGGCTTCCCGGATGAGCACCACGCCTGCCGCCACGTCCCATGGCGCCAGCGTGAGCTCCCAGAAACCGTCGAGGCGGCCGGCCGCCAGGTCCGCGAGATCGAGCGCCGCGGCACCGGCCCGGCGGATGCCGCTCGTCGCGCCCATCACCGCGGCGAACTGGTCCAGGTAACGGCGCAGCAGCGGGAGATTCTTGAACGGGAACCCCGTGCCGACGAGCGCGTGTCGCGGCTCCGCGAGGCGCGAGACGCGAAGCGGACGTTCGCCCTGCCACGCGCCGAGTCCCGTGCCACCCCAATACGCCAGGTCACGCGCGACGTCGTGCACGACTCCCGCGCGCAGGGCGCCACGCACCACGCACGCGATGGAGACCGCGTACTGCGGGTAGCCGTGCAGGAAGTTCGTGGTGCCGTCCAGCGGGTCCACGATCCACGCGACCTCGCCGGCGGGCGGGGCGTGCGGCGACAGCTCTTCGCCCATGACCGCACTTCCGGGTACGTCGCGCGTGAGCGCCTCCGTGATCAGCGCTTCCGCCCGGCGGTCGGCCTCGGTCACGAAATCGTGGCGACCCTTCTCGATCCAGTCCGCCTCGGGCGGCGCCGGTGTGTCCCGCAGCAAGGCGGCCGCCCGTCCGGCGGCCCGCCGTGCCACATCGACTAAGTCTTTGAGTTCTCGCACCTTGCGGCGCTTGCCTCCAGTCGCGTAGGTTGTGGGCCCATGGCGCGCGTCTTCTCCGGCATTCAGCCCTCGGGCGAGCTGCACATCGGCAACTACCTGGGCGCGGTCGAGAACTGGGTTCGGCTGCAGCACCAACATGACTGCCTCTTCTCGGTGGTGGACCTGCACGCCATCACGCAGGCCTACGACCCCGCGACGCTGTCGCAGCGCACGATCGACATGGCGGTCGGGCTGTTCGCCTCCGGGCTCGACTCCGAGCGGGCGATCGTGTTCGTGCAGTCGCACGTGCCGGAGCACGCCGAGCTGAATTGGCTCTTGAACACCGTGACGCCGCTCGGGGAGCTCGAGCGCCAGACGCAGTTCAAGGACAAGGCGCAGCGCCAGGAGAGCGTGCCCGCGGGACTCCTGAACTATCCCGTTCTCCAGGCGGCCGACGTCCTCCTGTACGAAGCAACCCTCGTGCCCGTGGGCGAAGACCAGCTCCAGCACCTCGAGCTGATGCGCGAGATCGCCCGCCGCTGGAACAGCCGTTTCGCGGATGGCTTCACGTTCCCGGAGCCCCAGGCGTTGCTCTCGACGGCCAAGCGGGTGCTCGGGCTCGACGGTCAGGCCAAGATGTCGAAGAGCCTCGGCAACACGATCGGTCTGTTCGAGTCACCCGAGACTATCTGGGAAAAGCTCAAGCCCGCCGCCACCGATCCGGCGCGCGTCACCCGCAAAGACCCGGGCAATCCGGACGTCTGCAACATCTTCACGATCCACCAGGGCTTCTCCCCGCCCGACACGATCAAGCTGGTGGCGCACAACTGCCGCACGGCGGGGTGGGGCTGTCTCGACTGCAAGCGGGTGCTGGCGGACAATATGATAGCCGCGCTGACACCCATCCGCGAGCGGGCCGAGGCGCTGCGGGCGAAGCCGCGCACAGTGACCGATCTGCTGCGGGGTGGCGCGGCCAAGGCCCGCGCCATCGCGCGCCGCACCATGGGCCAGGTGCGGCGGCGCATGGGGTTGCTCGGCGAGGCGGACGGCTGATGCAGCATTTCTTCGCAGGCGTCATCCAGATGTTCCGGCTGGAGCTGTTTCTCCAGCTGTGTCTCGCGACCGTGTTCGGCGGCGCCATCGGGCTCGAGCGCGAGCTCGGCGGCAAGCCGGCGGGGTTGCGGACCAACATCCTGATCTGCCTCGGCTCGGTGATCTACACCAAGCTGTCCGTCGCCATGGCCACGGGGACCGCCGATCCCACGCGCATTGCGGCGCAGATCGTGACCGGGGTCGGGTTCATCGGCGCGGGGACGATCCTGCACGCGCGCGGCGCGGTCGTCGGCCTCACCAGCGCCGCCACGATCTGGGTGGTCGCCGCCATCGGCGTGGCGCTCGGCGCCGCCTTCTACTGGGAAGCCGCGGGTACCACGCTGCTCGTGCTGGTCGTGCTCCAGGGGCTGGGGCGCGTCGAGCGGCTCGTGGCGCGGCAGTCCACGCAGAGCACCCTGCTGGTGCACGCCCGTCCCGAGCCCGCGGCGCTGGACGAGCTGGAGACGGTGGTGCGCCGGACCGGTCTCGAGATCGAGCGCCAGGCGAGCCGTCGCGAGAACGTGGATTTGGTGATCGAGTTCACCCTGCGCGGACCCAAGCGGCTGCACGACGAGGTGATGATCGCCCTGCTGCATCACCCCGGCGTGCGCACGGTGTCCACGGGCGAGTGACGCGCCGGCTGGTGGTCGACCTCGCGTCGCCCCGCGCCGCGTGGCGGATCCCGCCCGCGGCGGTGCAGACGATCCGCGCGGCGCTCGGCCCCGGCTGGGAGGTCCTCCAGGTCCAGGCACCCGCGACCTCGGACGGCGACGGCGGCTCGGGGAGCCCCGAGGCGGTGGCCGCCGCGCGCGGCGCGGAGATCTATCTGGGGTACGGAGTGCCGCCGGGGGTGGCCGCGGCGGGGCGGGGGACCCTGCGCTGGATCCATACCGGCACCGCCGGGGTGGGTGCGAGCCTGTCGCACGTCGCCGGGAGCGACATCGTGCTCACGAACAGCGCCGCCGTGCACGCCGAGCCGATCGCCGACTGGACGATCGCCGCCCTCGCCTACTTCGCGCGCGGCCTGGACCGGATGCGCGCGTTCCAGGCGGCGGAGCACTGGGCGAGCACGGAGCTCACGGCGGTCCCGGTCCCGTTCCGCGAATTCGCCGAGCTGCGACTTGGCGTGTTCGGCCTGGGCGGCATCGGCGGCGCGATCGCGCGGCGCGGTCTCGCGCTCGGGATGAGCGTCGCGGGCGTGCGCCGGCGGCCGGAGCTGGGCGGCCCGCCCGGGGTCCGCTGGGTGATGGGGCTCGACGCGCTGCCCCGGCTCGCGTCCGAGAGCGATTGCTTCGTGATCGCCGCGCCCCACACGCCGGAGACCAAGGGGGCGGTCACCCGGGCAATGCTCGAACGCCTCCCGACGGACGCGATTGTGGTCAACGTTTCTCGCGGGGCGCTGCTGGACGAGACCGGTCTGCTCGACCTGCTCGACGCGTCGCGCCTGCGCGGTGCGGCCCTCGACGTGTTCGCCGTGGAGCCGCTCCCGCCGGGCCATCGCTGTTGGCGCCACCCGCGCGTGCTGGTGAGCCCCCACGTGGCCGCGGTGACGGCCCGCTTCTGGGACCGGGAGACGGGGCTCATCGTGGAGAACATCACGCGCTATCTTGCAGGGTCCCCGCTCACCAACAAGGTCGACCTGGAGGCCGGCTACTAGTGGAAGAGAAGTCCAAGAGCACCCGCGCGAGCGCCGCGACGCAGCAGCGCGGGATCGAGCAGATCATCAAGGCGGCGATCGACCGCAATGCGTCCGACCTCCACATCAAGGCCGGCGACGTGTTCCGCGCGCGAATCGACGGCAAGCTGGTGCCGCTGACCAAGCAGCGCCTCACGCCGGAGCAGACCAAGGCCATCGCCCAGCACCTCATCCCCAACGACGAGGACCGCGCCCGGCTCGACAAGCTCCGCGACTACGACTGCTCCTGGGGCATGCCCGGCGTGGGGCGGTTCCGCGTGAATATCCTGCGACAACGATCGTCGTTCATGATCGTCATGCGCGTCATTCCGTTCGACATCCCGACGTTCGACAGCCTCAAGCTCCCCCCGATCCTGTCGACCATTGCGGCGGCGGAGCACGGCATGATCCTGGTAACCGGCGTGACCGGCTCGGGAAAGAGCTCGACCATGGCGGCCATGGTCAACCAGATCAACCAGACGCAGCACAAGCACGTCGTCACGCTCGAGAACCCGATCGAGTTTCTGCATCGCGACATCAACAGCTCGGTGACGCAGCGGGAAATCGGCGTGGACACCGACGATTTCCGCGCCGGCCTGCGGGCCGCCCTCCGGCAGGACCCCGATGTCGTCATGATCGGCGAGATGCGGGACGCCGAAACGATCGACACGGCCTTGAAGGCGGCCGAAACGGGGCATCTCGTCATATCCACGCTCCACACCCCCGACGCCGTCACCACGATCACGCGTCTCGTGTCGATGTTCCCGACCGAGGAACAGGAGGTCGCGCGCACGCGGCTGTGCGAGGCGCTCCAGGCCGTCGTGTCGCAGCGGCTGCTGCCGCGCGCCGACGGCCGCGGGCGGGTGCCCGCCGTGGAGGTCCTGATCTGCACCGCCGCGGTGCGCGACATGGTCAAGGACCACGCCCGCACGCCCGAGCTGCACGACTACATCCGCGACGCGCGCGAGCAGTTCGGGATGCAGACCTTCGACCAGCACCTGATCGAACTGGCGATGGACGAGGTGGTGAGCTACGAGGCGGCGGTGGCGGCGGCCACGAACCCCAAGGAGTTCGAGCGCCAGATGCGCGACGAGCGCCGCCACGCACGCGTCGCCGCGTCCGCGGAGGCGACCCCGCGTCGGTGATGGGGCAGTGACGGCACGGCAGCTCGCGGGCGTGCTCGCTCCCATCACCACGCCGTTCGACCGGACCACGGGGGACGTCGCCCCGGTCCACCTGCGGGACAACGTGATGCGCCTGGTGCAGGACGGGCTCGACGGGGTCGTGGTGGCGGGCTCGACGGGGGAGTCGGCGCTGCTCGACGCGGACGAACAGCGGCGCATGGTGGCGTGGGTGCGCGACGTCCTTCCCGATCAACGCTGGCTCGTGGCCGGTACGGGCGCCGAATCCACGCGACAGGCGGTGGCCCTCACCCGTGCCGCCGCTGCCGAGGGCGCGGACGCCGTGCTCGTGCGCCCCCCGAGCTATTACTCGGCGGCCGTCTCACCCGCGAGCTTGGTCGATTACTATCGCGCCGTTGCCGAGGCGAGTCCCATCCCGGTGCTGGTGTACAACATCCCCAAGTACACGCACCTCCCCGTCGCCGCCGCCCTGCTGCAGCAGCTCGCTGCCCACCCCAACGTCGTGGGGGTCAAGGACTCATCGGGAGACGCCAAGAACCTCGCCGCCTACCGCGATGCCGTCCCCCAGTGGTCGGTGCTCGTCGGCTCGGGCTCGCTCCTGTACACGGCCCTCGAGCTGGGGTGCGACGGCGGCGTGCTCGCGGTGGCGTGCTTCGCCGCCCGGCTGTGCGCCGGCGTTCTGGCGGCGTTCCGGGCCGGCGACCGCACGCGGGCGGGGAACCTGCAGGAGCGCCTCGTGCCGCTCGACAAGGAGATCGTGGCCAAGCTCGGACCGGCGGGGGTGAAGGCGGCGATGGACGCCGTGGGAGGGGGGCTGTACGGCGGACCGGTGCGCCCGCCGCTCGCGCCCGTCGCGCCGGCCGACCGGGAGCGCGTCGCCAAGCTCGTCGCCGCGTGACCGACTACCGGGGCCTGCTGGACGAGGTGGCCGTTCCCAGGCTCGCCGGCACCAGCCCCGCCGAGCGCGTGCGCGAGGTGCTGAAACGCGAGCTCGCGGCCCGCGGCTTTGTCGCCATGGAGCACCGCTTCACCGGTCGATCCCTGCTGCACCGGTTGGCCCGGGTCCCGGTCTCGGGCGTCAACCTGATTGCCGTGCGTCCCCGCGCCCGCGTGGCCACGTGGCTCGTGGCGCATTACGACTCGAAAGGCCAGCCCCTCTCCATGGCCGCACGCCTGGTGGCGGCGGCCCTCACCGGAGTCGGTGTGGTCGAGGTGCTCGGCCTCGCGCTGCGCGCCCTGCTCGGTACGGTCCAGCCGGGGCCGCTCGACGGTGTGATCGGCGGCGCCGGTGCCGCGGGCGCCGCCCTGCTCGCGCTCAACCGGGTGACCGCTCGCTCGGCGGGCGCGGTCGACAACGCGGCGGGGGTCGTCACGGCACTCGCCACCGTCGATGCCCTGCCGCCCGAGGCCCCGGTCGGGGTGATCTTCCCTGACGCCGAGGAATACGGCCTGCTGGGCGCGCGGGCCCTGGTTCGGGAGCGGGCCAACCTGCTGGCCGACACGACCATCGTCAACTTCGACGGCATCGACGACCGTGGCACGACGATCGCCCTGATGCATCGCGGTGGTGCGACGGTCGAGCGTGTGGCCCGCGCGCTCGAGGCGAGACGCGCGCGCTGGCTCCCCGTCGTGGTGGATGGGCTCGCGCTCGCGCCCACGGCGCGCGAGTGCGTCACGATCATGCGGGGTACCTGGGGGACTGCGACGGTCGTCCATACGCCGCGCGATGTTCCCGCGCGACTGACCCTGGACGGCGCCCGCCGCGTGGCGGGGGCGGTCGCGGCCGCGCTCTTCCCAGGCTGAAGCCTGGGCCCGGCGACGCACTGCCCTGAAGGGCAGCGCACCAACCGGGCCCACCCTTTAGGGTGGGAACGGATGCGTTGACGCCCCTTGCTCCAGGGTCTAGCTTCCCACGGAGGATACTAGAACGCCCCGGCTGTCGGGGCGTTTTTTTGCTGGGGAGCCATGTTCGGACCGAAAACGCACTGCGTGGTCGTGGTCGGCGCCCAGTGGGGCGACGAGGGGAAGGGCAAGATCGTCGACGTGCTCGCCGAGCGCGCCGACCTCGTGGTGCGGTACCAGGGCGGCGCCAACGCCGGTCATACCGTGCACACCGCTGCGGGCGAGTTCGTGCTCCACCAGATTCCCTCGGGCATAATCCAGGGAGCGGTTTGCGTCGTCGGCAACGGCGTGGTGCTCGATCCGGAGACGCTGTTCACCGAGCTCGACGCCTTGAGCGAGCGCGGCGTGCGCACCGAGCACAAGCTCTACGTCTCGGATCGCGCGCACCTCACGCTCCCGTTTCACAAGCTGCTCGACCGGGCCCGCGAAGCCAGGGAGAAGATCGGCACCACCGGGCGCGGCATCGGACCCACCTACGAAGACAAGTACGGGCGGCGGGGCCTCCGGGTAGGTGACCTGCGCAATCCCGGGCGCGCGCGGGAGCTGGTGTGCGCGCGGGTGCAGGCGGCGAACCAGTTCCTCGAGGTGCTGGGCTCGCCTGAGCGAGCCGACGCCACGGAGCACGTGCAGCTGCTCGAGCGGCTCGCGCCGCGCCTCTTGCCGCTCGCCGTCGACGCGGGACGCGTCGTGTGGGAAGCGTTGCAGCGCGGGGAGTCGGTGCTGCTGGAGGGGGCTCAGGGCGCCCTGCTCGACGTCGACCACGGCACCTACCCCTACGTCACGTCTTCCAACACCACGGCCGGGGGCGCCGCGGTCGGAGCCGGGATCGGACCGACCGCCATCGACGCCGTCCTGGGTGTGGTCAAGGCGTACACGACACGCGTGGGCAACGGGCCTCTGCCCACCGAGGCCGCTCCCCCGCTCGGCGAGAAGATCCGGGAGCTGGGCGACGAGTTCGGGGCCACGACGGGACGCCCTCGCCGCTGCGGCTGGTTCGACGCCGTGGTGGTGCGCTACGCCGTGCGGGTCAACGGGCTCACCGGCCTCGCGGTCACCAAGCTGGATGTGCTCGACTCGTTCCCCGAAATCCCCGTATGCGTCGGCTACCGCCTCGACGGCGAAGCCCTCGATTCGATGCCGGCCGAAGTGGAGCGGCTCGGACGTGTCGAGCCGGTGTACGAGTCGCTACCGGGCTGGCAACGATCCCTGAGCGTGGTCCGACGGCTGGCGGACCTGCCGCCGCCCGCTCGGGCCTACCTGGATCGCCTCCAGGACCTGGCCCATGCTCCCATTCAGTACGTCAGCGTGGGTACGCACCGCGACCAGATCATCGAAGTGACGTGACACTGTCGTCTTAATGCTCGATCTTGCGGTAATCGGCGCCGGGCCCTGCGGGCTCGCCGTGGGCGTCGCTGCAAAGCGGGCGCATCTCGCGTGCTCGCTTTTCGACAAGGGCCCCGTCGTTTCCAGCCTGCTGCGCTATCCATTGTACATGACGTTTTTCTCCACGCCCGAGAGGCTCGAGATCGGCGTTCCATTCGTCATTGCCGGGGACAAGCCCACGCGGCGCGAAGCCCTGGCGTATTATCGGCGCGTGGCGGAGCACTTCGAGCTGGACGTGCGCCAGTATCACGAAGTCGTGCGGGTGAAACGGGCGCCGGAGGGGTTCGAGCTGATGGCGCGTCACCCGGGGACGCCTGAGCCGGAGACGATCCGCAGTCGTCACCTGGTGTGCGCGACCGGTTACTTCGAGTCACCCAACCTGCTCGGCGTCCCCGGGGAAGACTTGCCGCACGTATCGCACTTCTTCGTCGAGCCACACCCGTACTGGCAGCAGCGCGTGGTGGTGGTGGGCGGGGGCAATAGCGCCGTAGAGGCCGCGCTCGAGCTCAGCCGCGTGAACGCGCAAGTGACGATGGTGCATTTCCTGGGCGACTTCGACCGCGGCGTCAAGCCGTGGGTGCTGCCCGACATCACGAACCGCGTGAAGGAAGGCCGCGTGGCCGTGCGCTGGTGCAGCCGGGTGGTGGAGATCGCGCGCTCGCACGTCGTGGTGCGGCGTGAGCCGGACGGGGACCGGGAGACCGTGCCGGCCGACTTCGTGCTGGCGTTGACGGGCTACCGCGCCGACTTGACCCTGCTCCGGTCTTTGGGGGTCGAGGTCGGCGAGACCACGGGCGTGCCCCGTCACGACCCGGCTACCATGGAGACCAACGTTCCGGGCGTCTACATCGCGGGCGTGCTCTCGTCCGGGTTCGACGCCAACAAGATCTTCATCGAGAACGGCCGGGAGCACGGCGGCCGGATTTGCGACCACCTCAAAAGCAAACCCCCCAGAGTTGCCCCTGGGGGGTGATCGCCTGCTCGACATCGTGCGCCCTAGAACCCGATGCGAGCGAGACGAAGCTGTCTGCCATCGCGCTAGGAAGCAAGAAGAGTGCCTTGAGTGCGATTGCGATCACGGCGCGAGTTTCTCGTCCCCACTTCCAGACAGCATGCCGCATAATGCATCTTTCATTGCGTAATGCAAGACATTGACGTAGTTCTCGTTGCCCCGGCGGCTTTCAAGGGCACGCTGGGGCCCCGGCAGGTCGCCGAAGCGATCTCTGCGGGCGCGCGCCGGGCATTGCCGGGCGCCGCCGTGCTGCAATGCCCGATTTCCGATGGCGGGGATGGGCTGCTTGATGCGGTGCTGCCGCCCGGGTCGCTGCGTGAGCACCTCAGGGTCACGGGGCCCTTGGGCGCGCCGGTGTCGGGCGAGCTCGGCTGGATCGACCCGGAGACGGCGATCTTCGAGAGCGCTACCGCCTGCGGCATTGCCCTACTGCGACCGGATCAGCTTGATCCGCTGCGGGCCACCACCCGAGGCGTGGGCGAGATGGTTTGGGAAGCCGTCGAGCGGGGTGCTCGGACGGTGGTCGTAGGGCTCGGCGGATCGGCCACCGTCGACGGGGGCACCGGTGCGGCCCGGGGGTTGGGTTGGTCGCTGCGTGACGCGTCGGGAGCCGCCGTGCCCGAGGGCGGAGGCTCGCTGGCCCAGCTCGCGGCGCTCGACGGCGGATGGGGCCTCGAGGCGCGGGTGGTCGCGTTGGCGGACGTGACGACGGCGCTGGTAGGGCCGCAGGGTGCGGCGCCGGTGTTCGGCCCGCAGAAGGGGGCGGGAGCGGAGGGCGTGAAGCTCCTGTCCCGCGGCCTCGAGCGTCTCGGCGATCTGATGGCCCGCCACGGCCGGCCCGATCTCGCGACGCTCCCGGGAGGCGGCGCGGCGGGAGGGCTCGGGGCCGGACTCGCGTTCTTCGCCAAGGCTCAGCTCCTGCCCGGTGCCGAGTGGGTGTTGTCGCGCGTGGGGTTCGACGCCGCGCTCGCCAGGGCGCAGCTGGTGATCACGGGTGAAGGGTCGTTCGACCGTACGTCGCTGGTCGGCAAGGCCTCGGGCGAGGTGGTGCGGCGCGCGCAGGCTGCCAAGAAGAAAGTCGCGGTGATCGCGGGCCGGGTCGAAGGACTGATCGGCTTGCACGCGCTCGACGGCGAGGGGAAGGTGCTGGACGCCGCGGGGCTCGTGGCCCTCGCGGAGCGCGCGGTGCGCCAGGCGTTCGGGTTGCCCGCCGCCTAGCGGCGCGCCTATCTTCCGGCCCTCTATGCCCCCTCCCGACAACGTCATGGAGAAGTTGGTGTCGCTCGCGAAGCGGCGCGGCTTCGTGTTTCAGTCCTCGGAGATCTACGGCGGCCTCGGCTCCGTGTGGGACTACGGACCGCTGGGCGTGGAGCTCAAGAAAAACATCAAAGAGCGCTGGTGGCGCTCCATGGTGCACGAGCGCGAGGACATCGAGGGGCTCGACGCCGCGATCCTGATGCATCCCAAGGTCTGGGAGGCGTCGGGTCACGTGGCCGGCTTCACCGATCCCCTGGTGGACTGCAAGCACTGCAAGAACCGGTTCCGGGCCGACGACCCTCGGATCAAGGGCACCCCGGGCGAGCCTACGGCGCAATGTCCGGTGTGTGGGAGCAAGGGCACGCTCACGGCGCCGCGCCTGTTCAACCTCATGTTCAAGACGTTCATAGGCCCCGTGGAGGAAGCGGCGGCCATCGTGTACCTGCGGCCCGAGACGGCGCAAGGGATCTACGTCAACTACTTGAACGTGCTGCAGTCGGCGCGGCAGAAAATTCCCTTCGGCGTCGCGCAGATCGGGAAGGCCTTCCGCAACGAAATCACCCCCGGGAACTTCATCTTCCGCACGCGCGAGTTCGAGCAGATGGAAATGCAGTTCTTCGTGAAGCCGGGCACGGACCTCGAATGGTTCGAGTTCTGGCGCGAGCAGCGCATGAAGTGGCTGGCGGGTCTCGGCATACGACCCGAGAAGCTGCGCTGGCATCAGCATACGAAGGAGGAGCTCGCGCATTACGCGAAGGACGCCTACGACATCCAGTACCAGTTTCCGTTCGGGTGGCAGGAGTTCGAGGGGATCCACAACCGCTCGAACTTCGATCTGTCGCGTCACCAGGAGTATTCCGGGAAGAAGCTCGAGTATCTCGATCCCGCGACGAACGAGCGCTACATCCCTTACGTCGTCGAGACCTCGGCGGGGGCGGATCGCACTGCCCTCGTCGTCATGGCTGACGCGTACCACGAAGAAGACGTCGAGGGTGAGAAGCGCGTGGTGATGCGATTGCTGCCGTCGCTCGCCCCGCTCAAGGCCGCGGTGTTTCCGCTGGTGAACAAGGACGGCATGCCCGAGCTCGCCCGCCGCATCTTCGACGACCTGCACAAGTCTTACAACGCGTTCTACGACGACGGCGGCTCCATCGGACGGCGCTACCGCCGTCAGGACGAGGCGGGCACACCCTTCGGGATCACGATCGACGGGCAGTCCACGCAGGATGGGACCGTCACGGTGCGCGATCGCGACTCCCTCAGGCAGGAGCGCGTCGCCGCCGATCGCCTGACGGGCTACGTCGCGGACAAGCTCAAAGGCTGACCCCGGTGGGCAAGCGGGTGCTCCTGGTCACGGCGGACCTCCTGTTCCGGTCGAAGCTCGCCGCAGTGGTTGCGGCGGCGGGCGGCGAGGTGACGCGCGACGAAGCGACGTGCGATCTTGCCGTCCTCGAGCTCCCGGGACCTGCCGCCGACCGGGTCGGGGAGCTCGTGCGCCGCCGCGTCCCGGTGCTGGCCTTCGGCTCCCACGTGCGGCCGGAAGCGTTGCGCGCGGCGCGGGAGGCGGGCGCGACGGCGGTGCCCAATTCGCAAGTCGAGACCCGACTGAGGGAACTGCTGAACGGGTAGGGGCGCAGCATGCTGCGCCCCTACAAGACGTACCCGGTGGTGCCGGGTCACTTCGCCGCCACCTGCACCTCGATCTGCCGCGGCTTGGCCCTCTCCACCTTGGGCAGGGTCACGGTCAGGACGCCATTCTCGTAACTCGCCTTGATGGCATTGGCGTCCACGGTCGTGGGCAGCGTAAAGCTGCGCTCGAACGCCCCGTAGGTGCGCTCATACCGATGCACCCGATCGGTGCGCTCTGCGGCCAGCTGCTGCTTCGAGCCCTGAATGGTGAGGACGTTGTTCTCGACGGTCAGCTTCACGTCCTCGGGCCGCACACCGGGGATCTCCGCCATGATGCGGATGGCGTGGTCTTCCTCGAAGATGTCCACCGGCGGCACCCAGGCCGTCGTCGCGCCGTCCGGCGACTGCCACTCAGCGCCGAGCAGGCCGTCGTTCAACAGCCGGCTGAGCCGGTTGCTCAGACCGAC
>Ga0209156_10000712_pt1 | contig 28293 bp, 24 predicted proteins | sample GraSoiAngelo_124_FD_185881 | JGI IMG/M metagenome (GOLD analysis project Ga0209156, IMG submission 185881) | Grasslands soil microbial communities from the Angelo Coastal Reserve, California, USA - 14_0927_05_20cm (SPAdes) (version 2) | ecosystem: Environmental > Terrestrial > Soil > Grasslands... | reverse complement strand
TCACGGGCGAATTTCTCCTAACGACCGGTACGATCGTGCTCATTTTCATTTCGCTGTTTCTGGCGGTCGCGCAGGAACGTAATCAGTTTATTGATCGCCTGGCTTTGCAACCGGCGCGCGTTCAAATTCCGGCATACGTTTGCGCGTTTCTGGCGCTCGAACTCTTTCCCGCAACCGGTCCAGTGCCGTTTGTTTATTTCCAGTTTTAAGTAGGCACGGAGCTGCGCCGCAATGCAAAACGCCGGTTGTGAAAGTGGGCCTGACTGGGCTCGAACCAGTGACCCTGCGCTTATCAAGCGCATGCTCTAACCAACTGAGCTACAGGCCCTCTTGGCGGCTTCGCCCCGGAGTTTCGAATTTCGGTTGCCGATTTTCGATTATCCTCGTGACGCGCTTCGCGGAGAATTACTTAAATCGACAATCGCAAATCGCAAATCGAAAATGAAACGATGAAGCGAAAATCTGCAATTTGAAATGGCGCTTTAAGAATGCACGGCCGGACGCGGATTTCAGGTACCGCTCGAGCTGAGCAGCACGACTGCGATTTGAAAGTGCGATATAGCTTTTCAACCGCCACGGCTTCCATTTGGAGGTGTGAACGATGCGACCAGAGTTGTGATGTTTGAGACGGGTCCGCAGATCGTCTGTTAAACCGGTATAGAACCGAGCCGGATCCGCTTCGCTTTGCAGAATATAAACGTAGAAGAATTTGGTCATAACTGGCTCGCCGAGTCGTAGCTCGCGCGAGGAACAGAGCAAGGTGAAAAGATGTTCGCCTACGCCAAAGGCTTCGGCGCGACAGTCCTCGCTCTCGTCTGCGACGCGAGCGAAGACTGGAGGCAAGGGGATTCGAACCCCTGACTTCCAGCTTGCAAAGCTGGCGCTCTACCAACTGAGCTATGCCCCCCTGTGAATTGTCGATTTTAGATTGTGGATCGCGGATTGCAAACGCGATGGGAGCGTACGCATCTTTGCCAAATTTTCCCGATGGGATTCTTCCTCCAAGAGACCGGCAGTCTCCCAGCTCACAACATCGGCATCATCCGCCGTTTTAGCAAAAGCCGATGCCGGATTGCGATCTTAATCGCCATCCGGCACCCATGCGCTTCTTCGAACGGGCAAAGCTACGTTCTTGCGCTGAGAAAGCGGCCCTGTTTTCGCTTCGTTAGTGTCCTCCGACAGGGACTGCCAAATACGCCGTTAACACGCCCGTAATTGGGTCGACAGCTCTACCTGTAATCTCTCCCTTGTCATTTATGTCTTTCGCGAGTGCGAGAACGGCAGAATAGCCGCCTTTGAGATCGTTGAGGTCTGTTGGGTAGACACCGTGATTCCAAATAACGGCACGACAATCAACCTGCTCCGCGTCGCATGAGACTCCGACTACCTGGCGGGCTTCGTTAATACCATAGGCCTCACTGTCGACATGTTCCGGGATACGTCCTCGCAACGGTTTGAGAACTTTGATGCCGTTGTCCTTAGTCCAGATAAAAGCGTGTAATACTTCGCCTTCAACAAAGGCGGGGTCGCCGGCAAATCCCACGACATCGCCGTGTTGATTGATTGCCGTCGGCGTATTCCACCACGGGGCTGACGCATTTGGATAAATATCCGTCACGGTGCCATTTTCCCAAAGCACGGCGTGCTTGGCCGTATGTCTTCCAACGGCCTGGTCGCAGATGCCCGAAATGCCCACGATTTGACCATTGTCATTGATCGCCGTGGCAGCTCCTGAGGTGTCGCCCGGGATCAGAGGGAGGTCATGGATCTGGTCGGGTGGTCCGAGTTGCCACACGGCTGGACGAAACTGGAGTACTTGGTGGCAAGTCGGGCCACCCGTGCAACACGTGGGGTCATGAACGCCATTCTCCGCCCATCCCACCACCTGACCGAGGTTGTTGGCTCCGGTTGCAAAGCCGTTATTTCCACCAGGAAAATTGGGAAGTCCTCTCATCTGACCCAGGCTCTGTTCCCAAACGAACCCGAGATTGATAAAGCCGATATTGTTAGGCGTACTGTAGAAAGCGAAGCTACTCCACCACTCCCCTAACGGCTCCGGATCGGCAGTTTGAGAAATACCCACGATGATTCCCGCGGTATTCTTCACGTTCCACGTGACACTGCTGTTTGGTCCGCCAAGTGTGTCTAGGTCGGAGAGCAAACCGCTTCGCCACAGCGTAGCGTGCCGGTTCCTATCCGGCAGTCTGGAGTAGCCTGCCGCCCAGCTCTGGTCATTAATGCTGTTTCCCCCGCTACTCGTTCCGCCGAGGCTGGGAAGATTCGACACTTGGTATTGCTGTCTTGCCTTTGTTGCTTCCGGCCTCTGTGCCTGCACGGGCGCCAGAATCGCCGCGCAACAGACAGTAATCAGACCAATGAAAAGAATTTGGCTAACTCTTTTGGTTGTGAATTGTGGTGTCATGTTTGTCTCCTTTGTTGATTTTTCATGACGTTACTTTAGGGACTGGCCAGGTATCACTACCATAGCCACTTCGCAGATTTGGTACGGGCCATTTCAGTTTTAAATGTCCGGTTGACGAACCAGCAGATCCAAAACAGTGGAACGATTGACGTGCGGCTCGTCAAAGAGCGCCTCGTGGCTTGCCCAAATTACTTAATTCAATTTTGAATTAAGCGCCGCCGCGAACTTGCTAAGACCTTCGCGAATTTGTGCGCGCGACCATGCGGCGAATCCGAAAGTGAGTGCGGCCTCCGGCTCTGCTTTCATAAAGCACGACGACAATGGCGACGGCCTGATACCGATCTCAGTGCAGACGCGCGTAATCAGCGGTAAGTGTTCTTTCTGCCGCAGCCAGGCGACGAAGTGAAGTCCCGCTTCCGGAATCTCCAGGACAAAGTACTTACTCAATAGATTGTTGAATTGTTCGATAAAGAATTCCCTTCGATCGGAATACAATTTCCGCATCCGCTTGATGTGACTCAGAAAGAATCCCTCGGTTAGGAATCGAGCAAGTGTCGCCTGATCGATGGCCGGGGAATGTTGATCTATCACAGCCCGAATCTTGATCATTGGTTCGACCAATCGCTCCGGCGCTAGAATGTAGCCCAGCCGCAAGGATGGATAGAGGATCTTACTCATTGTGCCCGCGTAGATGACACGGCCGAAGTTATCGAGACCCTGTAAACACGGGAGTGGGGGACCGGTGTAACGAAACTCTGAATTGTGATCGTCCTCGAAAACATAGGCGTCGCAGGCGCGCGCAAATTCGATCAAAGCCGTCCTTCGCGCGAGACTCATCGTCATGCCGAGCGGGAATTGATGAGAGGGAGTGACATAGATGATTTTCGGTGAGCGTTGTTTCGACGGCCGCGCGATCGTGATTCCTTCACGGTCGACAGGTCTTGGAACAACCGTCGCCCCCGCGAACCCAAACGTCCGGCGGGCCTGGTAAAAGCCCGGATCTTCAATCCAAGCGACCTCACCCCGATTTACGAGCGCCATCGCGCTGATCATCATTGCCTGCTGCGTCCCAGCGGTGATGATGATCTGGTCTGGATGACAACGCGCGCCTCTGTAATCGCACAAATACGTTGCGAGTGCCTTGCGCAGGTCTGGGTCGCCACGGCTTGACGCATACTGGAGCAGATGTGCTCCCTTTTTTGCGAGCACTTCTGCCCTGAGGCGTTCCCATATTTGAATCGGAAATTCATCAAGCGCCGCTACAGCGGGAACGAAGGTGACACCGGGCGGTCCGGCAATCCCGAAATCGAACTGTTTTCCAACCCGCTGATCAGGAATATTTCTTACCCGATGAGACAGGCGGGGCGGACGTTCTACGTGCGGTTCTGCTTTCGCCGTGTGCGCACTCAGGAAAGTTTCGGGCAACGGCTCGGCGACGAACGTGCCCGACCCAATTTTTGATTGAAGATACCCTTCCGAATGAAGCCTGGAGAAAGCGACGTTTACAGTGAATCGCGATACTCCCAGATCGACGGCCAGGTCGCGAGAGGAGGGGAGTCGTGAAGAGTTGTGGTTAAAGGTTGCGGAGACCAATTCGTCGCGAATACGGCGGTAAAGCTGTTCATGGAGCGGTTCGTCCGAAGCGCGATCCAATCGAATCATTTCAAAAGCCATGATCGAATGGCGGCGGCGCTGCTTTTTACCTGACTTTTTAGCTGAAGTTCCTTTCACGATTTGGATTGGGCTCATTAGGCCAACTCCTGGTAACCGCAAGTTCCCGTCGAAGTGGTCTGGCCATTTTGTGCCGAGTGGACCGTTGACACTTTACCACAAGACCAGAAGCTTTCCTTTGAATGCAAACTCAGACTCCCTGTAGCGATCACATTGAGACGAAAGGCCTGATCTATTTTGCTCGGATGCTTGATAAGATCCGACTAAAAGCCCGAGGTGAATTGCCGCCGGACTATTTTACCGGTGTCGATGAAGATCCGACGATGTTCGACGCCCGTTGCACGAGATTCCTCGGCGTAAATTACGATGAACTCGTGAAGCGAACGTTGAAAGGCGGATCGGATCAAGAAATTCTCGAATGGTGTTTCGTACGTGGCCGCCGGCCAAGCGAAGAGGAAATCGCGATCTGGAATGCGTTTCTAAGCAAACGCGGCTGGCGAGATGACGCTAGCGCCGACCTGCAAGCAGCGAAGGAGCGATCGGGTTTCGGTGATCGCGAGGACATTCAAACGTGGATTGACCTGCATGACGCCGAGGAAGGGCGAACGCCAGCGACGCTTTTCTCTCATTAGGTTTCCGCGGAGCGCGCGCTCTTCGCGCGCTGTTTTCGGCGTCCTCACCGAAAACATTTCGTCTCACAAACCATGTCTAAGTTCGCGATCTCGAGTGCACGATTGCCGCACGCGAGGGGCTACCCACCTCCCGACATCCGAAATACCCCAACTTCCGTTCGATCCGCGTTTTTCCCTGCTATTGAACTTGCGATCCGCATCTCTCAAAGCCCAGCATCCAACGGATAATAATGGAGCACATCGTCCCGCCAACCGCCTTGTCCCTTACCGATGTCCTTAAAGCTATCCACGACGTTGATGCGATTAATCCATTTGGCCATTTTGTAACCCAGTTGATTTTCCACACGCAACCGAACGGGCGCTCCATAAGGAATCGGTAGCGGCCGGCCGTTCATTTCATACGCCAGAATGGTCTGGGGCTGCACGGCGAGTTCCAAGTCGATCACTTCATAGTAATAGCCGTGACCCGGTCTCTCCCATTTCTCATCCAAAGTGTGGAAAACGAGAAACCGCGCGTTCGGCAGCGGCCTGCATAAATCCATAATAGAGGAGACCGGGACGCCCGCCCACTGCGCGAAGTAGCCCCAGCCTTGGATGCAGCAGTGCAACGTGGTTTGTGTCTGGCGCCGCATCTGACACAGATCGCTGAGAGAGAGACTTAAATTTTTCCCTACCAACCCGCTTACTTCGAGTCGCCAGTCTTTGAAATTACCCGCGGCCAGTCGCTCATAGACTTTGTTGCGCGGCGGTCTGCCATTGATACGCGCATATGCAGAAATATGTCGATATTCTTGCCGGGAATGCCAATGGTGAAAAAGAAGCCGTCGCAAAGGATCAACGCCGATCTCCAGTAAGCGTTTAACTTGCGACGGAGAGACTAGCGAATACCACGTTCCCCAAAAGTGGAAGGCGATCACGGCAGCTATGGCCGCCAGCCCGATGATCATGGCAAGTGCCTGAGAAGAGGCTTCGTCTCCGAGAACAATTTTCGCCATCTCACGCTCGAACCCATGCGCGATTATCAGGCTGATGTGAACGATGATGAAACCGCTAAAGATTATCAGCCCGATGAAGTGGAGACTGCGCGCCGCTTGCCGGCCGCCAAAGATTCTGGGAAATCGCGGGAACCGCGCACCCAGCGCCGGCGACATCATGATTCCGGTAATAATTTGAAACGGCGAGAGAATGAAAATAATGAAACAGTAGGTGAGCTGCTGAATCGCATTGAACGGGTTTCCCTCGGGAGGCAATCCAAAATGGAAGTAGGCCACGACGGCCTGCCACGCCGCCGGGAAGATGTCCCATGACGTTGGCACAAGGCGTCGCCACTGAGGTGTCGTAAAAAGCAGGATGACGTAAATCAAACCAGCCAGAAGCCAGCCGTTTACCGCCCAGAAGTGCCAATGCCGCCCCAGGCCGAGGTTATTCTCTCCAGGTAACGCGGTCCATCGCGACATTGGCTCGATTTCATCCTCTGAGGTCCAGAGCTGATCCTTCGGAATTCGTTTCTTTGTTAGCCGGAACCATTCGCTTCCTGGCAAGGTATCGTCGCTCCAGTAGAACTTAGGATGCGCGCCGATGATCTCGATGCCACTGCGAATGAGCAACGTGATGAAGAGAAAGTTAAAGAAGTGGGTCAATCGCACCCACAACGGAAATCCGAGTTGGAGCGTGTCGTCCATAACGCGAAAACGCCAGCGTGTGATTCTGTTCAAGCTTAATGCGCCGGTCGTTATCTATCGCATATGCTGACGGTGGTGGATGGTGTTCGTGAAGGGCGCGTATCTGCCGAAAATATTTTGCTGGGCGGACGTCGCGCTTGAGACAATTCAGGTTTTCTGCGCGAGGACTCAGAGCGAGCGGGGGGACAGCCGCGCCACCCGTAAAATTCATGAGACGCAACAAAGCACCTCACCTCCATTAATGAATCCGTGAAAGCTGTAGTCGCCTCGCGTCAAGCCAGCGCGAGCGTTGCAACAGACGACGAGGGCTATACTGACTACAAACAAAATGCCGGATGTCGATCTTGTGAATCGTCATCCGGCATTGCAGTCGATGTGCAGCAAAGACTGAATTGTGCGTTACCGTGATTTCCTTTGAAGCTCTGGTTTCTTTCGATTCCAAAGTCTTCACGGCATATCCAAGAACTATCAATTGATTAGCTCTTGGAATTAGCCGTCGACCTAGTGATGAAGAATTTGAAATTTCAAATCTTCATCGCTTTCTCCTTAGAAAGGAGGTGATCCAGCCGCAGGTTCCCCTACGGCTACCTTGTTACGACTTCATCCCAGTTACCGCTCATAGCGTAGGCGGCTGCCTCCTTGCGGTTAGCGCGCCGACTTCGGCTACAAGCGACTCCCATGATGTGACGGGCGGTGTGTACAAGGCCCGGGAACGTATTCACGGCGTCGTAGCTGATACGCCATTACTAGCGATTCCGGCTTCATGAAGTCGAGTTGCAGACTTCAATCTGAACTGGGCCCAGTTTTAGTGATTTCCTCCACCTCGCGGTCTTGGATCGTTCTGTACTGGGCATTGTAGTACGTGTGCAGCCCAGGCCGTAAGGGCCATACTGACTTGACGTCGTCCCCACCTTCCTCCCCGTTAGAGCGGGGCAGTCTGAACAGAGTGCTCGAGCCTCACGGCTCGGTGGCAACAGTTCACAGGGGTTGCGCTCGTTGCGGGACTTAACCCAACATCTCACGACACGAGCTGACGACAGCCATGCAGCACCTGTGCAAATTGTCCCTTTCGGGACTCGCTGGCTTTCACCAACTTAGAGATGCATGTCAAGGCCTGGTAAGGTTCTTCGCGTTGCATCGAATTGAGCCACATACTCCACCGCTTGTGCGGGCCCCCGTCAATTTCTTTGAGTTTTAATCTTGCGACCGTACTCCCCAGGCGGCACGTTTAACGCGTTAGCTCCGGCGCAGAAGGGGTCGAATCCTCCCACACCAAACGTGCACCGTTTACTGCCAGGACTACCGGGGTATCTAATCCCGTTTGCTCCCCTGGCCTTCGTGCCTCAGCGTCAGGAACTGTCCAGAGACCCGCCTTCGCCACTGGTCTTCCTTACGATATCTACGCATTTCACCGCTACACCGTAAATTCCAGTCTCCTCTCCAGTCCTCAAGCACGGCAGTATCGAATGCAGTTTCGGAGTTAAGCTCCGAGATTTCACACCCGACTTACCGCGCCGCCTACGCACCCTTTACGCCCAATGAATCCGAACAACGCTTGAGACCTCTGTATTACCGCGGCTGCTGGCACAGAGTTAGCCGTCTCTTCCTCTTCGGGTACTATCAATGCACACGCAGTTAACGTATGCACCTTGTTCCCCAATGACAGGAGTTTACAATCCGAAGACCTTCATCCTCCACGCGGCGTCGCTCCTTCAGGGTTTCCCCCATTGAGAAAAATTCTCGACTGCTGCCACCCGTAGGTGTCTGGGCCGTGTCTCAGTCCCAGTGTGGCTGGTCGTCCTCTCAGACCAGCTACCCGTCAAAGCCTTGGTGAGCCGTTACCTCACCAACTAGCTGATAGGCCGCGGGCCCCACAAGAAGCGTCAGGTTGCCCCGACTTTAATTTCGAAAGGATGTCCTCTCTAATCACATGCGGTATTAATTCGCCTTTCGGCGAGCTATCCCCCACTTCACGGCAGGTTGCCCACGTGTTAAGCACCCGTTCGCCGCTAGACTTTTCCCTGTATTGCTACAGGAAAAAATCTCGCTCGACTTGCATGTCTTATCCACGCCGCCAGCGTTCGTTCTGAGCCAGAATCAAACTCTCCGTTAAAAACGACTCGGTCCCCGTGAGGAAACCGAAAGTTTGTGATCTGACTTTCATTCCTGCTTCTTCTGCGGCGACAGCCTTGTCGGCTGCGCCTCATCCGAAACAGCGTTTGTCCGATCTGAATCTTTAATTTCAAAAAAGATCGACAGATAACGCACAATTCAATGTTTGCTGACTATCTATCTCCATCGATGGATTTCTCTCTTCGAAATCCACGACCAAACTGTCAAAGATCAATAACTTCCTCCGGTACAAGACAATACCCGACCTCGCCAATAATCTGACCAAATTGGCTTGTCTCAAGCCAAGAGAAGAACACCAGCCTCATGCAGAAGGCGGTCCGCTTTCGCGGGATTCAGAAGATAAGTGATCGCTCCGATTCGTCAACAAAAATTTTAGCCACTAATCCACACTCATGAACACGAACGGTTAACCTGTAGCGGCGGGCATGCGACCTCCGATTCCAGAAGCCCTTCCAAAATTCATGCCAATTCGTTCCCTTCGTGGTTACGATCTTTTAATCACATATCTTACGTTGAGAGAGGGCGGACGATTTCCATAAACCTTCTTCACCATGCCGTGTTTAATCGCTCCGATCTTTTCCGTCGCCTTCCGCGAGCGAATATTATCTTCTCCGACGTAGAAAACCACGTTCTCCACAAACTGGAACGCATGAGCCAGCATTAATCGTTTCATTTCCCGGTTGTACCTCCCGCCCCAATATTTCCTCGCCAGAAAGGTCCAGCCGATCTCGACTTCAGATTTTTCCGGATCGTAACCGTGAAATCGCGTCGAGCCGATAATGCGTTGAGTCTTCCTATCAATCACTACAAACGCTCCGCCAGATTCCAATGCGCCTTTGAAAAAGTTTTCGAATACTCCTTCCTTGTAGCGATCGCTCTCCGGATGTTGCTCCCAGATCAGCCGGTCACACGCGACAGAAAAGAGATCATCCCAGTCTTGCGGGGCAAGCGGCCGAAGCTCGATCAGTTCGCCTTTTAGATGTGGTTGAAGATCAAAAGACATTCCGGAGCAAAGCGCACTTTAACCACGAATTGACACGAATGAACACGAATTCAAATGCTCTGGGGAGCGGTCGCCGCCGCGACCTGGTGATGGCGCTTCTCCGCACTCTGCGGACAATTCGTGTGAATTGGTGTGCATTCGTGATTACCGTTTCCTGAGATAGCATGAACAGAAAGAGTTTCGCACAACTTGCGCTAGTCTCCGTGTTCCTGCTCATATCGGCTGACAATGACCAACTGACCGCCGCCAATATGCGCAGCTTCATAGAAGGCGTTCGGAGAAAGGCGCCTGTCGTGTACGTTGGCTCTGTAAGAGAAGTGCGTCAGCTCGCACGAACGAAGTTCGATATCAAAGCACGGGCAGTTGTGGACGTGTTAGCAGTGATGCGAAGTCCTGCTACGAACCCTCGCGAGGCCACTATCGAATATTCGAGCTATGACGAAAAAACACCAATTCTAGAGGGGGGTCCGCAGTATCAACTCAGTCCCGGGGTTAAAGTCGTCGCCTTTGCAAACTCCTTCGCAACCACCATTCCTCCTGGATATCTCATGCAGGGCACCCACGACGAGTTGCTGAAACATGTTGAATCACTCCGCGATGCTCTTAGACACATTTCTCCCGACCAGCTTAAGGTCCATGAAATCAACGAGGGAGACCGTCGCATTCAGCTTGCCTTGTACGACAAGCTTTCTGCGTATCTCCGTACGTCCAAATAGTGTTGGTTACGCAGGGTTCGGGATTTCGGAAGATACGGAAGCGGTTCGTCGATCACAACCCACTGCAATTTAACTTCGAGCCAGCCCACTTTCCCCGGCGCAAATGGTGCTGGATCGTCAAGCGATGCGATCGTCACATCGATCACTTCTGAATCTTTGGTGTCCTCAAAGAACAAGTGCGTGCCGCAACACGCCGCAAAAGAGCGAATCCGATCCGCATACGCGATTTTGCGCGGTTCACCTTTTGTCACGACCAGATCCTGCCGCGGGACCGATCCCCACTGCACGTAAGGCGCACCGGCGCTTCGCCGGCAATCGATGCAATGACAATCGATCAGAGCAAAAGGCCGGCTCTTCAACACATATCGAGTCCCACCGCAAAGGCATCCACCAGGCAACTCCATACAATCTGTTTAGCAAGCATGAATCAAGAAACCAGGAAGTCTGGAAAAAAATCTGGTCAATTGTGAAACGCCTGGCCATACTCGGCAACTTTCTGCAGGCAAACAACGGAGGAAAAATTATGATTCACTTGATCTGGTACATTATTGTTGGGTTGATCGCGGGTGTCATCGCGAAATCGGTGATGCACGTCCACATGACGATTTTCTGGACAATCGTGCTCGGCATTATCGGATCGATCATCGGCGGCGCCGTTACTCACATGTTTTCGCACCCGACAACCGGACGATTTCATCCCGCCGGCCTCATTTTTTCCACACTTGGGGCGATCCTGGTCCTCTACGTTTGTCTCAAACTGAACATCCATTTTCCCCGCGTTCTCTAACCAGAAAGAGGAAAACTGTAGCCGTGGTCGTTGACCGCGGCCTCTCGGTGTAGAGGCGGCCGTGCCGGCCGCAAGTCCCTCAACACTCAACCACCTGTCATACCGCAGCAGCACGACGGCGGATCAACTCTCAAGTTTTTCATTAGGGAACGCTCACCATGGCGGTGACGCGCTCCCATTCCGCCGTCAGACGGGCAAGATCGTCGGCGACAATGGAAAGATCGCGATTGATCGCGATGGCGCGGCCGCCCTGTGTGTAAGCAGCAGGATCTTCCAGTGCCGCGGCCAGTTCTTTCTGTTGTCCTTCCAGTGCGGCGATTTTCGTCTCCAGTTCGTGCACCCGGTTTTCTTTTTCGCGCCTCGCTTTGGCAAGCGCATTGCGCGCTTCCGCTGCCAAACGTTTTTGTTCCTTTTGCTGTTTTAGCCCGCCCGCTCTTTGGGCGCCGTTATCGCTGGTCGTCAGTCGGACGGCCCGGCGGTCCGTCCCTACCAGGCCCGCTTTGGCGGACATGGCTTTTGATTTGTCCAGATAGTAATCGTAATCGCCGGGATAGAACGTCAGTTTGCTACCGGCGCGGTTCGCATCTGCGGTTACGTGCAGAACACTTGTAGCGATGGCGCGGATAAAATGAACGTCGTGACTAATAAAGATGAGCGTCCCGTGATATTGTTTGAGGGCGCCGATGAGGGCATCGATCGAGCCGACATCGAGATGTGTCGTCGGCTCGTCCATGAGCAAAAGGTTCGGCGGATCGAGTAACAACCTAACGAGAGCCAGCCGCGATTTTTCGCCACCGCTCAAAACTGCGACGGTCTTGAAAACATCGTCGCCGCGAAACAAAAAAGAACCGAGCACAGTGCGCGCGGTTTGTTCGGACACGGGATTAGGCATATCACGAGCGCTGTCGAGAACTGTATGGCTCGCGTTGAGCACGTCGATTCGGTTCTGCGAGAAATAACCCGTGCGCACATTATGTCCGAACTCGCGGACGCCATGCTGCACGGGCAACACCCCGGCGAGCAACTTGAGAAGAGTCGATTTCCCGGCGCCATTCGGGCCGACAAGCACGGTGCGTTGACCGCGCTCCGCATGGAATTGCATTCCGCGATAAACAACGAGGTCGCCATAAGCATGATCGACGTCTTTCAACGTGATCACGCGCAGGCCACTGCGTACCGGTTGCGGGAAATGGAACTTGATCGTCTTTCCGCGCGCGATCGGGGCCGCGATTTTTTTCATGCGGTCGATCTGTTTCAGCTTGCTCTGTGCTTGCGATGCTTTGCTTGCCTTGGCGCGAAATCGATCGGCAAACAATTGCAGCGACGCGATTTCTTTCTGCTGATTTTTATAAGCGGCGAGCTGTTGTTCTTCGCGCGCTGCTTTCTGCTCGACATAACTGTCCCAGTCGCCCCGGTAACGCACCAGTTTCGAGTGCGCGATCTCGACGATGCTGCAGACAAGCTGATTCAAAAATTCGCGGTCGTGCGAGATCATGACAATCGCGCCCGGATAACTTCGCAGATATTCCTGGAACCATTGAAGCGATTCGAGATCGAGATGATTCGTCGGTTCGTCGAGCAGAAGGAGGTCGGGTTCCATCACGAGCAGGCGCGCGAGATGAGCGCGCATAATCCAGCCGCCACTTAAAGCGCGCGCCGGGCGGTCGAAATCAGTTTCGCGAAAAGCCAGTCCGGCGAGAACCCGTTTCGCTTTTGGTTCGAGCTCCCATCCGCCGTGCTCGTCAAAAACATGGAGCGCATTGTGATATGCCGCGTCGGCACCGGGATCAGCCATCCCGGCTACAGCTTCTTCATGCGCCTTGATCACTTTCTGCGCGTGCACGAGCTCAGGCGAAACGGCGAGAGCAAGCTCGAGCACGGTCTCGTCTCCGGCAGCGGCGGTCTCCTGCGGAAGAAATCCAATCGTTGCGTTCTTCTCGATCGCGATCGTCCCCTTATCGGGCGAGGCATCACCGAGGAGAAGCGCAAACAACGTTGATTTGCCGGCGCCATTAGGGCCAACCAATCCGATCCGATCGCCGCGATTGACCTGGAGCGAGACGTCGTCGAAGAGCGCCCGGCCGGCGAAAGATTTTGAAAGTTGTGAAACGGTCAGCATTTGCGGAAAGCGCGCAGTGTCCCCTTGTTCTATGCCCCGCGCAACTCCCGTCGTGCGAGCAGACATCGCTTTATCTTAGGATCGACATCTAATAGTATCCTTAAACAAGCAGAATTAAAATGAGCGATGACGCAAATCTGGAAGGCGATTCGTCTTCTGGTGTTGACCTCGCTGAAGGCCGACGTAGAGAGAAGACGATTCGCTGAGGCGGTCAGGCAATGCAATCGCGAGCTTTTTCTGGGCTGCCAATCATTGGCCTTTTAACGCTTGTCTATTTCATCGCCGGCAAGTTCGGATTGATGCTGGCATCTTTGCACGCGAGTGCATCGCCGGTGTGGCCGCCAGCGGGAATTGCGCTCGCGGCATTGATCGTGCTCGGTTACCGAGCCTGGCCTGCAATTTTTGTCGGCGCATTTCTGGTGAACGTTACCACTGCGGGCAATGTCGCCACATCGCTCGCCGTCGCGAGCGGCAACACGCTCGAAGCTATGTGCGGTGCCTGGCTGGTGAATCGGTTTGCCGGCGGCACAACCGTCTTCAATCGTCCGCAAGGCGTTTTTAAGTTCGCGCTCGCAGCGGTGGTTAGCACAATTATCAGCCCAGCTTTTGGGGTGACCAGCCTTGCACTTGCTGGTTTCGCGGATTGGACGAATTATGGCGCAATCTGGCTGACGTGGTGGCTGGGGGACACAACGAGCGACCTTCTGATCGCTCCATTGATTATTCTCTGGAGCATCGCATCAAAGCGGCGTTGGAACAGGAGGGAAGCGGTTGAAGTGGGCATCCTCCTTCTGCTGTTGTTCGTCCTCAGCGAAGCGGTCTTCGGCGGATGGCTTACAATTTCGGCCAGGAATTATCCAATCGCGTTCATTTGCGGAGCGATTGTCATTTGGACAGCATTCCGCTTCACACAGCGCGAAACCGCTACGGGTATCTTCATTCTTTCAGCGATCGCGATTTGGGGCACACTGCATAGTTTCGGGCCATTCGCCGCGGAAACGGAAAATCAGTCGCTTCTTGCTCTGCAGTACTGGACGGCTGTGGTCACCATTACTGCGATGGCACTTTCCGCCGGCATGGCGGAACACGGGCGTGCCGAGGAGGCGCTGCGGCAAAGCGAAGCGCGCACTAACCTCGCGGCCAACGCGGCGAACCTCGGTCTGTGGCTTTGGAACATCCGGGATGACGAACTTTGGGCAACGGAGAAATGGAGAAGGTTGTTCGGCTTTGCGGAATCGGAGCCATTGGACATTGGCCAATGGCTTCAGGTCGTGCACCCCGCGGATCGCGAACGTATGAAGCAACGTGTGCAGCACGTGCTAGAGCACGGTGGCGGCGAGCATGAAAGTGAATATCGCATCACGCGGCCGGACGGAAGCACACGCTGGATCGCGGGTTATGGCGGCGTCGAGTTAGACGAACGTGGCAAACCGGCCTTCGTGCGCGGGGTGTCGCGCGACATCACCGGGCGAAAGCTCGCAGAAGAAAAATTCCAGCTCGTACTCGATGCGGCGCCGAACGCGATGATCATGGTGGACTCAGCCGGCGTGATCACCTTCGCCAACGCGTCGGCCACAACCGTCTTCGGCTATTCACTCAGCGAGTTGATCGGCCGCCATATCGAAACGTTAATTCCAGAACGTTTCCGCGATCGACATGTCGGCGATCGCAAAGGTTTTCTCTCCGAACCAAGCAGCCGCGCCATGGGAGCCGGGCGCGATCTTTTTGGCCGTCGAAAAGACGGCAGCGAATTCCCCGTGGAAGTGGGGCTCAATCCGATCCACACCACGGAAGGTTTGTTTGTTCTGGCATCGGTGATCGACATTACCGCGCGCAAGCAGGCGGAGCTGGAGAATCAGCTCCGAAACATGGAACTGGCCCGGGTGGGACGCGTTGCGGTGATGGGCGAACTGGCGGCGTCGCTCGCGCACGAAGTCAACAATCCGATTGGGGCGATCGTAGCAAACGCCAGAGCCGCGCAGCGCTCAATCGCAGCGGGTAAAATCGGAACCGAGGAGTTGACGGAGTTGCTCACCGACATCGTGGCTGACGGCCGCCGGGCCGGCGAAGTTATTCAAGGGATCCGCAACATGGTCCGCAAAGGCAAGCCTCGCCGCGCGTTGATCCAGATCGGAGACATCATTCGCGAGCTCCTCCGTATTGTCCACGCTGATGCCATTGGACGGGAGATAGAAGTGACAGCCGAAGTTGATTCCGATACGGGCCCGGTTTGGGGAGATCCGGTGCAGATCTTGCAAGTCCTTCTCAATCTCGCCATCAACTCATTTGAAGCAATGACTGCTGTGCCTTCCGATGCGCGACGCCTTGCCATTCATGCGGGCTGTGATGGAAACGGAGACATTCTCATCAGCATGCGTGATTCTGGTCCTGGTTTTCCCAGTGGGATGCGCGAGCAACTTTTCGAGGCATTCTTTTCCACAAAAGCGGAGGGGACTGGAATGGGGCTCGCCATTTCTCGCAGCATCATCAAGGCGCACGGCGGAACCCTCTCGGGAGAAAATTGTGACGATGGCGGCGCGTGTTTCACAGTTCATTTACCGCGGCCGAAGGAGGACAACTCCCAGGCCGCCTAGTTATGGTTCCGGAGAGCAGGCAAAACCGCAGAAAAATAACCGGAAGAGCGAGCTAAAGTTTGAGACAGCTACTTGCCCCTCGGCTTACGTTTAGAAAGCGTGGCAGGACTCGTGCTGCCAGTGCCCCGTGGGATGAGACTAAGGTCTCATAGCACGGCATCGATCCGAGTCCCATAGTAATTATGGATAAACAAGACTGGATTAGGCATGCCTAATGCAAATTTGGACACCAAAGGCTCGCCTGTGAGCGCTTCCGCCTGCGATGGTATCTGGCTCCTCGACGACGACGTCTCCATGCTCAAGGCACTTGGCCGGTTGTTGAATTCGGCCGGTTTTATTGTGGAGAAGTTTAGCCATCCAGCCGCCTTTCTCGCCAGGCTCGAACATGCCCAATGTCGTGTAGCGATCCTGGACCTATGGATGCCAGACATGAACGGTTTGGAAGTGCAGGCTTGCCTCCGCCGAGATTCGCCCGAGACACGGATCATCTTCATTAGCGGACGAGACGATCCGCCAGTACGCCAGACCGCACTCGATGCGGGAGCTCTAGCCTTTCTCGCAAAGCCGTTCGATGACGAGTTTATGGTGCAGCTCGTTCGCAAGGCTGCTGAAAGCTAGGCACCGATCCGATCGCCGCGATTGACCTGGAGCGAGACGTTGTCGAAGAGCGCCCGGACGGCGACGAAAATATTCATGGCCTGCGCCGACGGGGAATGCTGGCTCACCGATTCTCTGCAACTATCAACACTCATCCATCAACTCTCAACTTTTTCGGTCAGCATTGCGAAAAGCGCGCAGTGTCCGTTGTACGATACTCGGCGCAACCCCTGTCGCGCCGGAAGTCAAACGAACAAGGATCGTCACTTGCTTGTCACGCCGAAAGTTGGGTGAATGGAACGAACGGGCTGAGCGACATGGCCGGTGGGTTGGGATCACGACCTGGGCGGAGTGTTTAGCGGTGGAGCGCGGCGGAGAGCTGCCGAGATACAAGGCGGGTCGCGGCGACTTACCTGCCATGCCGTAGTCTAACAAAGGCAGGTCGCGCGATAGCTTTAGCGAAGATGGAAGTGTCACAAAGGCGGAACTTGTCGAAGTCCGCTACCTTGTTCCGGCAGATCATCCGTATCATATCTGATTTCCTGTAGATTCGACTGGGCCAAGTCATTTACCCGTTCACATGATGTTTTTAACTCGCGTTTACGATGACCTGACGACATGGTTGCGACAATAAGCGCGAGGGCGAATTCAAAGAGCCGCAGCGCGGATCATGTTCCCGCTTTCATAGCGCGCTTTTCCCTTCCCGGAATTCTTCAAGCGAATCCTAAAAATATGACAACTCCAATTCTGTATGTTTTCTCGGTCCCATATAGGAAATTCGTCGGGATGTGGCGCCGGGTCCATGACCCGAAATGTCTTCTCGTTAACGTGTTCGCAGAATCTGACACAGTGTTGCTGATTTGGATCACCCTTACACTTCCACGTTAGAATAAGTACACCTTCGCCACTTGCGAGTGTTTGCGGAATCTGTCGATCCTCAATTTTCTCCAAATCAATATCGAACAACCCGCAAAAATCGATCACATTACGGTACTCGGGATTCTTCCCTTTATCATAAGGAATCACGCCTCTCTTGGGGTCCTTGTCTTCGCAGTACTTCTTTTGTATGCCCAGTTCTACCATTTCCCCTTGAGTCCAGCGGCACGTATTGTTGTCAGTCAGAAATGATTGCAGGCATGCCTGAAAACACCAGTTTGGTGTTTCTTGCCTAACGTGCGTGCAGCCTCGAGCATTTGATTCGCTATTCATGTTTCCGCGACCTGTATTCGTGACACGCGCGCGGATAGCGAGCAGCTATGTTTTTTACGGCGTTCCTGCATGCGGATTAAGTTGTCGGAGACACTCTTGAAAGACCACAAACCATTTTTCAACGTATTCAGGTGAAGTGTAAAACCAATCGTCGCCCACCCTGGTCTTACCCCTATCGGGAACCAGCGCATCAATCAGGCGGAGCGAATTATGCAATGTCTTTTCTAAAGCGCGGCAGTCGTCAGTTCTAATTGCCAATCCAATAACGGGCTCACGTGAAAGCGCCGTTCTTGTTCCCTGCGCTTTGATTCGAGCGTCTACTTCGTTAATCGTGGAACCAATCTTGCATTCCCACACAGTCCGCTTCTCGAACGAGGCTAGTTTACGGTCGTTTGGATTGAAATAGACGTAAACTTTCTCTGCTCCGGTTCCGATTTCCTTCTCGGCAAGTGCTGCATCTTCTGCGTGCCGCGCCGCTTGGGTCAACGTGTTCTCCGGAGCCGCGCTAGGTATGTGCTCGACGACTTCGGTCGCGTGGCCTGGGTTTCGTTCCCAATACCCGTAATTAGCATTGCGTACCTTTCCATCCTCTTGCAGATAGCCCAATGCCTTCGTGACTATGTTACTTGGGTCTTGATTTCCTTCAATTCCGCCACGTTCCGCGTGTATTTTCTGGACCTCAGTGATCAGTTGGCTGCGAGTCCACTGGGGCTTTCGCTCGAAAAGTTCCTCGATAATCCTTCGAGCATTGCTAGGCATCAGGGGCAGATTGTTTCTGATATCAGCAGTAACCTTAGTCATCTTGGAAAATAGTCAGGATATTCCACTGCCGTCAAAGCGGTATACGTCTGAACAAACGTGATTTCAAAGAGTCTCGAAGCCCCCTTCAGAAAAGTCGGTCACCGGGGCGGAGGTTGCGGCGGGACTCCGTCGCAGAGCCTCCGCTGCGGCTTGGACTGTTGCCTGCTCATGAGCAGGCGGCCTCTCCTTTAACGCGGACGGACGGGGTTCCCCGGTGGCCTCCGCTGAGGGAGCAGCGGTCTCGGAGCTTTCGGGTTCTTCGACCAATTCCTCCGAGACGTCCATATCTCCCCTATACGGCTCAGCCAAAATCTTTTTTTTGGCAGATAATGTAACGATGATCTAGACGGCGATGGGCGACGGGAACGTGCATTACGGCGCTTGACCTCTGTGCGGCTGCACTGGGTCGCGCATTCTGCGCTGACACGGGGAGGCGCGAACTCGACATCGGCTGCTTCGATCCCGAACGCGCAACGAAGCGAGTAGCTCGTCGGCGAGCAGACCTGCCGGCACAGGCGCGGCTGTGGATTGACAACGTCCTGAAAGACCCTGATTACAACCAAATCAAGGTTGCGCGGGATTCGCTTACTCATAAGCGAGTTGCAAGGCACTTATCTTGTCCTCGTCAACGCCTCCGCTTGCAAGTTGAAGACAATCAACTCGACGTGCCAACTGTCATCGACCGCGCGAAGGATATCGCAAGCAAACACGTTTCGCGGTTGCTGGCGATCCTTCCAGAACTTTGGCCAAGATGCCGCGAACCGTTTCAGCGGGCGTCCGACGAGAAGAGAAGAGCGGGGTCAGATCTCAACTCCGAAAAATTTCGCGAGCAGGCATTTGACATTCGAGTTCCCGCTGGCGTGATCCGCCGAAAGGCTAAACCGGAAGGGAAGCTATCGCTCACCGCGGATTAGGGCCACCCCTTAAATAGCTATATTCGTTAGGCCTGTCACTGCTTCGAAATCGCGGGCTTTCCTCGAAGGACATACTTCTGGACCTTGCCCGTCGCTGTTTTTGGCAGATCGGGTACGAAGTAAATTTTCTGTGGCGCCTTGAAGTGCGCCAGATGATCACGAGCGTAATTGCGCAGCTCGGTTTCCGTCGCGGTCGCGCCTGCTTCTAAGACGATAAATGCGTGGGGCGCCTCGCCCCAGCGCTCGTCTGGCATTCCGACGATTGCCACCTCTTGAACGGCTGGATGTCGCAGTAAGGCGCCTTCGACTTCCACCGACGAAATATTTTCGCCACCGCTAATAATAACATCTTTTAATCGATCCCGAATTTCCACGTAGCCATTGGGGTGAACGGCAGCTGCATCGCCGGTATGAAACCAGCCGCCTCGCATAGCTTCGTCTGTCGCTTCGGCATCTTTATAATAGCCTTTCATGACAGCATTCCCGCGAACGATGATTTCACCAATCGCCTCACCATCGTGCGGAATATCGTGTCCTTCTTCATCCACAACGCGCAGTTCACCTGACGTGAGCAGTTCTACTCCCTGGCACGCTTTAATGACGGAGCGCTCAGCGCACAAAAGCTTTTCGTGTTCAGGTCGTGGTTCGTAGATCGTAATGAAAGGTGATGTCTCGGTTAGCCCGTAGGCTTGGGTAATCACCCATCCGAGTTCCCCTTCAATTCGCTCAATCGTTGTCGCCGCCGGGGGAGCTCCTGCAGTCAAAACGCGCACACCACGGCGTGCTTCGCGTCTGAGTTCTTTCGGAGCATGGGCAATCCCGATTAACACTGTTGGCGCGGCGCAAAGCATAGTCACCGATTCCTGATTAATTTTCTCGAAAACAGTACTCGGCTGAACTTTTCTCAGGCAGATGTGCGTCGCGCCTATCGCGGTGACAGTCCAGACAAAGGTCCAGCCGTTGGCGTGAAACATCGGCAGAGTCCAAAGATAGCGATCCGTCAACGTCATGGGGTGATGAAGGAGTGTGCCGACTATGTTGATGTAGGCGTTGCGGTGCGTGATCATCACTCCCTTCGGCTTTGAAGTAGTGCCACTCGTGTAATTAATGGTCAGCAGGTCGGTTTCAAGAATGGTCGGTCGGCCAAATTTTTTCGGCGATTCTGCAATCAATGTCTCGTAATCTAACCACCCTGGCTTGCTTCCGCACAGCCCGACGAAAGCGGATACCTCTGGGATTTTCGATCGAATACTATCGACCCGTTCAAGGTAATCGATGTCCGCACAGACGACGCACGCGCCGCTGTGTTGAATCAAATACGCAAAATCGTCGGCCGTTAAACGGTAGTTCAGAGGGACCAGAACAGCACCGATCTGCGGCACGGCGTAAAACGATTCCAGCTGCGCATCGGTATTGGGGGCGATGTAAGCGACGGGGTCGCCTTGTTTTACACCGAGCGCCTGCAACGCCGCCGACCATGCGTCGCATCGGTCGAAAAACTGCTCGTAACTTAGCCGTAGATCGCCATCCACGACGGCTTCGCGCTCGGGGTAAAGCTGACGAGTCCGACGCGCGAACTCGAGCGGAGTTAATGGGGTCTCCATAGCACCGGAACTATTCTCGATCAGCCGGGGCTTCTAGCATGCACAGGTTGCGAGGCGGCGCTCAATCCAATTCTGATTAAATACGAGAAGACGCGACAAGCGGCGGCGAGGAGTGGAAGAGGATCGAGGCGCTAGCGGGGGAAGTTGACTGGAATCGGAAGACAACCGTCTCGGTTGTCTCGGACAACAAGCGTCTCGCTTGTTGATCTTGGGGCAAAAAACGAGCGGGACGCTCGTTTGCCGAGATAAGCGGGACGCTTATCTTCCGAGCTAGCGCGCGGTTTTGCGCGGCGAAATTCTGGAGACGGCCTGCCTTCAGGCCTTTTTTTGTTTGCTTTGTCGATTCAACGGCGTGAGGGCACGCCGTCTCCAATGGCGAGCGAGTGCGGCCAACGAGTGAATTTCAATTGAAAGGCGACGGGAGAGAAGCAAACGCCCAACGCTTAACGTCCAACGCCCAACATCCAATCAAGACGCTTGTCGATCTTGACAATACATCTCGGAATGGATTAGCGAACGTGCTGATAATGGAGACGGACCTCGCCCAATTAGCTAACGATCGATTCGAAATTGCCGATGCCCTGCATCGTTACGCTTTTGGTCTCGACCACGGCGATGCCGATTCGCTGGCGTCGGCATTGACGGAGGATTGCCGTTTCGATTTCAGGCCGGCAGGAAGAAAACTCGAGATCGATTTTCCACTACTGATTGGGCGCGACGTTATTCTGAACGGGGTTCTTCCATTGATCGGTCCGCTCGATACCAGTCACAGTGTGAGCAATCTCCAAATCGAGATTGTCGGTGATACAGCTACGTTGTATGCCTACGTTTTGTCGCAGCATTTCATGCCGCGTGAGGGTTCGCGCCGTGGATCGGAATATGCGCTACTGATGAATCGCTACGATTGCAATCTGATGCGCGATCGCGACAAGTGGCGCTTCAAGAGAATGACAATTGATAATGCCTGGGCGCTTGGGAACCCGGAAATCCTCAATGCCCTGGCCAGTCAACTCTCGCTGAGAGCAAAACCGAAAAAGACTGGGTAGACGGAATTCGGCGTCCGACCAAGACGCGCTGCAAGCCCGGTTAAAAAGTTAAAACGTTGAAGGGTTAAAGCGGAATTCTTTTGGCTTGGAGCCGGCGAGGATTTTCTGAAAGTGCGGATTGTTTCCAAGCGGTTCCTATTCGAACGTATCTGCAGATCGGGAGCGAGATTGGAAAAAGTCACAGGAAGGGCCATGGATGACTGACGAGCACATCGAGAAGACCAAATCGGCTATCGAGTCTGCCGACAATATTCCGGCCGACAGGAAAGCTGAGTTGCTGGACTTGCTGTCGAAGCTCAAGCCAGCCATCGCCAAGGTTTCGGAGACTCATCACGAGGATGCCCATAGCATCGCTCGTCTGGTTGAGGCTTCGGCCCGGGAAACGATTCGCCCCGAGAAAGAACCGGAACACACGAACAGACTTTTGCACGAACTGAAACAGTCCGTGGAAAATTTTGAGGCGTCGCATCCGCAACTCGTCGCGTTTACGACCAAATATTCCGCAGTCTTATCTGCATTGGGTATCTGACCGCTGGCGGAGCGCAGCGAATTCGCGCGGGCGCGTCGTCATGCCACCAGCGGGCTTATTGCCGTTCGCTCGAGGTAGCCAATCTGCGGTCGAAGAATTCGGCAGTGGCGCGATAGGCACGGACCCAATCGCTCCAGCGGAGCAGTTCGTGGATTTCGTCGGGGATGATCAGCTCCTCGAACGCGACTTTGTGGGCGCGCAGTTTTTCGACCAGATCGGTGGTTTGCTGGAAAGGCACATTGCGATCGTCGTCGCCGTGGATGAACAGCACGGGGGAACGCCAATTCGCGACGCTTGCAACTGGCGATGATTTGAAGGCGAGCTCGCGCGCTTCTTTTGCGTCCGGCGCAACGTTGGCATTTTTAGCCTCGACTTCCTCGGTCCACATGGGCAGGAAAGTGGCCCAGTCGTGCACGCCATGAAAATCGACGCCGGCTTTGAAAATGTCGGAGTTGCGCGCAAGGCCCATGGCTGTCAGAAACCCGCCGTAAGATCCGCCCCAGAGACCGATCCGCTTCGGATCAACGCTATCGAGGGTTTGCAAAAATTTCGCGCCTGCGACCACGTCCTGGTATTCCGAAGCGCCGCGCCAGACGGATTTCGGCGGCTCGCGAAAGGCGCGCCCGTACATGATGCCGAGCCGATAGTTCACCGAGAGCACAGTGTAACCTCTGCTCGCCAGATATTGATTCATCGCGTAGGCGTTGTGGTAATACTGCATGTAATGCCATCCGAGCAGCATCTGCCGGATCGGTCCGCCGTGTGTGAAGATGAGAGCGGGGCCGCGTTGCTTCTGGTTCTTTGGCGTGAACAGCTGGCCGTGAATTTCGAGGCCATCCTCGCTTTTAAATACCACCTGCTTTGGTGTGACTAACTGCGCCTCCGGGAACGTAGCCGGAAGCACATTCTTCGCGATCAACTCGCGCCCGCTGCTGGTGACGCGATAAGGCATCGCAGGCGAAGTCGCGGTTGAACCGAGACACAATAAGGTCTTTCCGTCGCTCGTCTCGACCGGGTTCCACTCAATTGTCTCGCCGCGCGTGAGCGCTTCCGGTTCGCCGCCGGTCGCGCCGACACGCCAGATGTGCCGGCGATCCACGTCGTTTTGATTCGACGTGTAAAGAACACTCCGCTTGTCCGCGCTGAGTACGACGTCTTCTACATCAAAATTACCCGGTGTGAGTAATTGCAGCGCGCCGCCTTCCGCTGCGATGGAATAGAGATGATTGTGTCCGTCCTTCTCGCTTGCGAAGATGATGCGGCCTGCATTCGTGAATTGCAGCGATTGAAACGCAAACAGCGGCAACGAATCTTCCATCGCATAGCCGCTGTGAAAGATCTCGAGGCCCTCGCCGCTCTGCGCGTCTGCAATCCAAAGCGCCCACGGTCGTGGGAATTCAGGAATAAGCGGCCGTTTGAATTCAACTCCGGGCTGGCGAATAAACGCGATCTGTTTGCTATCCGGTGACCAAACTGGACTGGCATCACGATTCGTCGTCGGTGCGAGATAAGTGATCTTCTTCGTCGCCAGCTCGAGCACGGCGATAAACGAATGGTCCTTGCGATTCGACCGAAACGCGATTCGCTTTCCATCCGGCGACCAGCGCGGCGTGTCGCTCTCGCCGAGCAATTCCTCGAGCTGCTCGGATTTTTTTGTGCCATCGAGTGGCGCGATCCAAATATGTTTCTTCGCCGGCCAGATCACCGTTTTCGAGTCGGGCGAAATCCGGAGGTCTTCGCAGCCCTCTTCGCTGCAGCCAATGTCACCGAGCAAGCGCGGCTCGCCGCGGGCGAGATTGATGGCCCACGCCTGTTGTTTTGGCATTTTCGTTAGGCTGAGCGGATTTGCTGATGTTTCCTGCTTGTTCAACTCTGTGCCGCGCGCGTAGACGATCGCTTTCCCGTCTGGCGACAGCCGCACACTCGCGATCTGCTGACCTTCATCGCCTGTATAATGTGTCACTTGCCGCGGCACGAAATCGGAGGCGTCCGCGACCCAGATGTTGCGCTCCCCTTTATTGTCGAAAATCCAGGCCGCGCGCGGCGCATGCGACGCGCTCGTCAGGCCGTAAGGGAATGGCGCGCTCAGCACCTGCTCGATGGTGAAGCTTTCAGCAAGACAAACAACCGGCAGCGATAGGCTGCCAAGGGCAACGAGAAGAAAGTGCAATAAAGTTTTCAACACAATCGCGCACTATCATCGCCGAACAATCGCGCGTCGACTGGATTCGGCTGAGAAGTGGCTTAACAATTTCGAGAAGGAATTTAGATGACATGATTGCGACACACCGGGCATTGACCCCGAACGCTTTCGGGGTTGATGAATACGTTGGGAACACGCCGTTGATTCGACTGCGACGTCTGTCCGAGCTGACTGGCTGCGAAATTCTGGGAAAGGCGGAATTCATGAATCCGGCCGGATCGGTGAAAGATCGAGCCGCGTACGGAATCATCACTGACGCGGAGGCAGCGGGTCGGCTTAAACCAGGCGCAACGATCGTTGAGGGAACTGCGGGCAACACCGGAATCGGTCTTGCCGTGATCGGGCGCGCCAGAGGGTATCGGACTGTGATTGTGATTCCGAATAATCAGTCGCCGGAGAAAATGCATTTGCTCCGTACGCTCGGCGCAGAGGTAAAAGCGGTGCCGGAAAAGCCATACAAGGATCCGGAAAATTATAATCATATCGCCCGTCGCCTGGCAGAGGAGCGAGGCTGGTTCTGGGCGAACCAGTTCGATAACACGGCCAATCGTGATGCGCATTATCGGAGCACTGGCCCTGAAATCTGGAAACAAACCGAGGGCAAGGTGAGCGCATTTGTCGCAGCCGTTGGCACCGGCGGAACCCTTGCCGGTGTAAGCGGCTATCTCAAGGAACAAAATCCGAAGATCCAGATCGTTTGCGCCGATCCGTACGGCGCGGCGATGTGGTCCTGGTTTACCAACGGGAATCTGGAAACGAACGACGGCGATTCTATTGCGGAAGGAATCGGTCAGGGTCGCGTCACAAAGAATATCGAAGGCATTAAGGTCGATCGAGCTTATCGCATTCCGGATCAGACTGGCCTAACGATTATTTACCAACTTCTGCGTGAAGAAGGTCTGTTCCTCGGTCTATCAAGCGGCGTTAATGTCGCCGGAGCGGTGCGCTTCGCCAAAGAATCTGGCTCGGGTCAAACCATCATCACGGTTCTTTGCGACTCAGGCCATAAATATCAATCAACGTTGTTCAATCGTGACTGGCTCGCCTCTAATCATCTCGATCCAGGCCTTCCACTGGAATCAATTCTCGAGAACTAGAAGCAAGGTCATGAATTTTGTAGCCACCGGCCTATGGCCGGTCCACCTCCAGGTTCTTTCTCACATAAGGGAGACGGCCCACAGGGCCGTGGCTACAGATGTGTCAGTCACACCAAAAACCGGGCCTGTTTTTAATCTTTTCAGGGAGCCGTGAAGCCGTCGGCATCCGATTTATATAATAGAGGGTGACGCATATTCATTAAGCGTCGGGGAATCCTTAATAGGGAGCTTTCCTCCCTCGCAAAACAACAAAGAAGGAAGGGAGTAAACTGTAATGAAAAGACTGCTTTTAATTGCTTTGATGGCAGGCGGATTGGCTTTTGTGCCCGTGCAGCGGTCTGACGCTCAGGTTTCAATAGGAGTTGGGGGCGTTGGAGTTGGATTCGGGTATCCAGCTTATAGATACAGCTACTATGGCTATCCTGGTTACGGCTACGGGTATTATCCGTACCGATACTACCGACCCTATCGGTCCTATGGCTATTACAACAACGGCCCCGGGTACTATAGGTATAATGGGTATAATGGGCATCGGGTTTACCGCCACCATCGGTATCATCACAACTATCGCTATTAAGTTAGCGTAGGAAACAAATTCAAGGGAGCTGGCTCGGATGAGATTTCGAGCCAGCTTTTTTTTGGAATCAAATCCAAAGGCCGGATTAGGATTTTGTCTTTTGCGATTCGCTTTCTTAGCTGCCGAATAATTCTGTTGGAACTTGTGTTGTGGAGCGACGCACGCGCTCATGCAATCGGGCGCGAATTCCAAGTAATAAGCGTAACGTGAACTTCCCAGCGATAAAAAGGCTAGTTGTCTATCTTTTCGTCGTTCTATGCGTTGCGAGCTCTATGCACGCCGATCAAACAATCCAATCGGTGCAGCAAACTTTGAAAGACCAAGGGTTTTATTATGGAAATGTCACTGGCGAGAAAAGCGCCGAGACTACTGCCGCGATTCGGCGTTACCAAATTCGCAACGGGTTGCAAGTGACTGGCGACATTAACCCAGAGACACTGCAATCACTCAACATGAGCTCGAGTTCGGTCTCGTCAGCCCAGCCGGCTGGAAAATCTGCTGCGACTCAGTCTGCCAAGGTTCTTCCCGATAATAGCTCGCGGCTCGGGCAGTATTCGCCGCCGCCCCCGTCAAACCAACCAGATCGCCGGCTTGAGATGAACTCGAATTTCAACGGCGGCAGTTATAGCTCGGCACAGCGTCGTTTCAGCACACGTGCCGCTGTCGCGGAAGCGCAGCGTCAACTGATCGCTCACGGATATTACCGCGGCCGTATTGATGGCAGGTATGGGCGGCGGACAGCGGTTGCCGTGAGCGCGTTCCAAACAGCGTCGGGACTTCCGTCGACCGGCCGTCTCGACATGAGCACCATCGACTTGCTGGGACTGTCCAGTGAAAACTTCGCGTCTCTTGGATCAGCACCTCGCGCATATGAAACGTGGGTACCCGTCACGAAGTTCAAGCACGGCAAATGGAAAGTGAAATGGAAGAAACTTCACCGTAAAGATGGCGATGAGTATGGTCTGGAGGATCGAGAGCGAGATCCCGGTGATTCGTCGCGCGGTGAGGCCCACGACGACTAGGCATCGGCTGATGGGATAATCCGGTCGGATCGGCGCGCAACCGCGACGTTGGTTAATAAGTCCTGCGGCAATTACTGCTTGTCGTAAACAGCGACGTTCTTGAACTTTTTACCTTTCGGAGTGGTTCCATTCAAGGTGAGGGTGCGGCTTTTGCCATCGGCTGAAACAACAATCTGGCCTGTGACTGTGACCTTGCCATTTTTCTTATTGGCTGTCGTGAGTGTCCGCTCATTCACCTTTGTGTAAGAGCGGGCGTCTGAGTTTGGGTCGCCGCTGACAGGGTAGTCTTTCCCATCGAACTTGCCCGACCACTCGACGTGTATGGGTTTACCATTCGCGTCGATTCCATCCGACTTTATTTTCACCTGGCCGAGCATGCTCGAGTAAACAACTTGAGTATTTTTTAAAGTGCCGGGTGTGATCTTTGATTTAGCTTCGTTCAGTTTCCAAGTGCCCATCTGCGGATCAGCGGCCAAGCATGCTGATCCTGCCAAAAAGCAAAACGCCAGAGCTAATCCAATTGTCTTTATCTTCATGCACGCCATCGAGACAGGATTTCGATGGACGGTCAATATCTTTCCAAGCTACCGCAACTGCTGAAATCCGAAAGTCAGCGGCAGGTGGTCAGTGCCTCTAGCGATTGTACTTTGGCAGCAGGTAGTGAGTAACAGTCCATTCGCCGATGCTGATACCAGCCCGCAAGCCATCTTCGTTTGACGATCGAAAGTGGATACCTCCGTACAGTCGGCTCACTGCTGCTTCCTCCGCTGCGTCGAGGCAAGTGGAGAAACTGTGGTACACACCGGGCAGAAAATCTGAGCCGGTTGTGAAGGGCAGATCTTCAGTGCCGTAGAACAGTGGGAGAACGGTTGCCGCTGCGCCGCTGAACGTGCTATGGCCGGAAACGGCGCGGATAGCGTCCAGCGCAGCATTGT
>Ga0209156_10000711_pt1 | contig 28335 bp, 30 predicted proteins | sample GraSoiAngelo_124_FD_185881 | JGI IMG/M metagenome (GOLD analysis project Ga0209156, IMG submission 185881) | Grasslands soil microbial communities from the Angelo Coastal Reserve, California, USA - 14_0927_05_20cm (SPAdes) (version 2) | ecosystem: Environmental > Terrestrial > Soil > Grasslands... | reverse complement strand
CGGGCGTATGCGGATCGAGCGCGCCCTGGAACACGACCTCTTTCCCTTGCGGGTCGAACACGCGCAGCACGACGAAAAGATCGGCGTCGCGAGTCGACGAGGAGATGAAAAGCTTGAGCGCCGAAGGGCCGGTGATCTCCGTCTCGCGTTGCAGCGGCGGCGTCGAGAAGGTGACTCCTTCCCCCATGGCATCGTAGGTAATGGTCTTTGAAGTATTTACTGGATCACGGGAAAGCTGTTGTTTATCAGGATCAAGATAAAACGGCGTCCACTTGGTGCGCTTGAGCGGCCATTCGTTCTCGTGGCGCGGCACGAAGCGCTCGCCGGGATGGCGCACGTTGAGCAGCACGCGCGGCTTCCTGTCCCAGCCGTTCTGCCTGCCCTTCAGGAAGTGATCGAAGAAGTCGAGCTGCAGCTTGCGGCCGTAGTCGGTGTAGAACGGCGCCCAGTGCGAGCCGCCGTGCACTTCCAGCCATTTGTCCCTGGATGAAGAGCGCACAAACCCCTCGAAGTTGCCGCGCGTGTGCAGGCCCTGCCCGCCCCAGTTGGCGGCGGAAAGCAGCGGCACCGCCACTTTCGCGAGATCGGCGCTGCGCTCGCGGTAGTACGGCCCGTCCATCTCGCGCGACAGAAGCTCGCCCCACATGTCTTCCCGATTGCGGAGGAGCTCATCCTCGGACAGCGTTTCCGGCCCGCAGACCAGCTCGCCCGTGGCGCGGTTCCTGGCGCCGCGCTCGCCCTGGCCGTGCTGCACGGTCTTCACCTGCATGTCCTGCCAATGCTTGCGGAAAGTGCAGATGATGCCGCCGTGGCGGTTGCCGTCGCGGTAGGCGTCGTTCCAGCCCTCCCAGGCGCAGATCGCGGCGAGGTGCGGCGGCTGCGTCGCCGCCGCGCGCCACTGGTTGCTCGCGTAGTACGAGATGCCGTTCATCCCGACCTTGCCGCTGCACCACTTCTGCGCCGCCGCCCACTCGATGCAGAGGTGGATATCGCGCGTCTCGCGCGCATTGTTGTGGCACAGGTAGCCGGGCGAGCGCCCGGCGCCGCGCGAGTCGACGCGCACGATCGCGTAGCCTTCGGGCACCCATTTCTCCGGGTCGACCACTTCCCAGTTCTGGTACCTGTTCGACGACCCGGCCAGCGCGTCGGGGTTCTCGCGCGCCATGATTTCCCAGGCCGTCTTGTAGCCCTCCTGGAAGGCGAGCCCCTTGCCGTAAGGCCCGTAAGTCAGGATCGCCGGATGGCGGCCGCCGTCGTCCGGACGGAACACGTCGGCCCGCAGCACCAGGCCGTCGTCCATCCTGATCGGAGCGTCCCACTCGATCTTCATGTCCGCATGTTCCCTTCGCCGACGATGACGCTGTAGCCGCCGACCTTCAGCTTGGCGACGCGGCCGGCCTGCTTCTCGGCCGAAGCTTCGATCAGGCTCGGTCGGCCCATGGCGACGCCCTGGTCGATGCGCCAGGTAAAAGTCCCTTCGCGCTCGCCCAGGCGGCCGGCAAGGCGCCCCGCCAGGGCGGCGCAGGCCGAGCCGCTTGCCGCGTCTTCCTCGATGCCGTAAGCCGGCGCGAACATGCGCGCATAGAGGCGGCTGCCTGGAGCGCGCTCGCCGGCAAAGAGATACAGGCTGGGCGCCCAGGCGCGCGCGAAGTGCTCCGACCACGCCGCGCGATCGAGCGAAGCGCGATCCACCGCCGCGCGCTCGGCAAGCTCGATGAAGCAGAACGGCACGCCGACGCTCGCGAACCACGCGTCGCGCACCGCCGCCTCGGGCAGTGACAGCGCCGCCGCTGCCGCGGCTCGCGTTGGCGTTTCCGGCGGGCTCTCCACCTCCTTTTCGAGGCCCAAGCGCGCAAACGGCGCGCGGCCGCCGAGCTCGAGCTCGACCGTCACTGCGCCGATTCCCTCCTCCAGCACAATAGTTCCAGAATCAAAAGAGTTAAGGGCGGCAAGGACCGCGGCCGTGCCGACGGTAGGATGACCGGCAAAAGGCAGCTCGACCTTGGGGGTGAAGATGCGCACGCGGCGGAAATGCCGCGGGTCCTGCGGCGGCAGCACGAAGGTCGTTTCGGCGAAGTTGAACTCGCGGGCGAGCGCCTGCATCGCGCCCTCGCCGAGGCCGCGGGCGTCGGGGAACACGGCGAGCTGGTTTCCACCGAACGCCTTGTCGGTGAAAACGTCGCAGATCACGAATTTCATGGATTGCCGATGAAGTCGCGCTTGCCGATGTCGACGCCGTTGTGGCGCAGGATGTCGTAGGCCGTCGTGGCGTGGAAGTAGAAGTTCGGGTGGGCGAAGCCGAGCAGGTACTGCACGCCGCTGAACTTCACCTCGCGGTCGCGCAGCTTGAGGACGATTTCCTTCGCCTCGCTGCCGTCGATCTGCGCCGGCCTGGCGCTGTCGATGAAGTCGATGGTCTTGGCGATGCGCGCCTTGAGCTCGTCGAACGTCTGCTCGGTGTCCTCGTGCTTGGGGATCTCCATGCCGGCGAGGCGCGCGACGGCGCCCTTCGCCGTGTCGCAGGCGATCTGGACCTGGCGGCTGAGCGGAAACATGTCGGGATACAGGCGCGAGCCGGTGAGCACCGCCGGCTCGATCTTCTTCGCCTCGCAGTAAGCCTGCGCCTTGTCGAGGATCGCGGAAAGGTTCCTGAGCATGCTGGCGAAGCGCGGCGCGCTCGCTTGATACATCGAGATCGTCATGGCAGTCCCTTGTCTGATTTGATCCCATAGTGTAAATCCCTGCCTTGGAATTCCCCGCGTCGTTTCACGGAGACCCTATGCAACGCATCGCCATTCTCCTTGCCGCAGCCCTGCTCGCCGGCTGCGAAGCCCCTCCGGTCACCAAGGAGGAAATGAGCTCGGTCGACTATGGCCCGCGCCCGACGCGCTGGCAGGAGGAGATCCGCAGCTACCTCGGCATCCGGCTCACCGATCCCAAGTCGGCGATCATCGAGTTCCGCACCGAGCCCAGGCAGATGTACCAGCGGGCGACCGACGTGCGCGACCGGCAATGGGGCTGGGCGACCTGCGTGTGGATCAACGACAAGAACTCCTCCGGCGCCTACGACGGCTTCTACCCGATGACCGTCTTCCTGCGAGGAAAAGATCGTCGCCGTGAACAACGGGCCGGATGATTTCGGCGTGATCGGCGCGACCTACGCGCGCCGGCAATGCGCCGAGCTCGGCGCGCCGTTTACGCCGCGGCCCTAGAAGAAGGCCATCGTCCGCGCCTCGATGCTCTGGCGCGGCGAGGATCCCGGCGGCGTCGCCGGGTCGACGAACGAGGTGTGCGGCGTGAAGCGCGCCCGTCCGTCGGTCTCCGAGTCGTAGACCTTGAAGACCAGCGCCTCGTCGCGCCGCATCTCGGGGAAGTAGAACCAGCGGTGGCCGGGGTTGTACTTCAGGCGGTAGGTCTGGCCGACGCGGTGCGGATAGCGCCGCTCGGCCACCAGCAGGTCCTCGGGCACGAGGCTGCGCGAGTCCAGGATGGCGAGCGGATTCGCCTGGATCGGCTTTCTGATCGCGCGCCACACCTGGATGATCGCGAAGCGGCGCCTGAGCAGCCGCTCCGCCTCGTCGCCCATGATCTCCCTCACGCGCTGCGGCCCCGACCACTCGGTGTAGTCGTTGTGCGCCGAAAGCACCGGCTCGCGTACCAGCTTCGCCTCGCGCTCGGCCTCGTCGCCCGAGCGCAAGGTGTGGTCGAACACCACTACGCGCTTCGCTCCAGACAGCTCCTTCACCAGCTGCTCGAGCTCGGGGTAGTAGACCGACTCGAGCTGCCGCGGGTCGAAGAAGTCCTTCACCGCGCTCTTGTGGTCGACGAGCACGAAGCCGTTTTCGTCGAGCGAGAATTCCTTGCGCGCCGGCCGGCCGTCGCGGATCTCCACGGGGTGCGCCTGCTCGGTGCCGCTCGTGCGCCGGCGGATGTTGTTCGGCCCGAAGGTCTCGTTGACGAGCTTCTCGCCGGTGTCGACGGTGTAGACGATCTCGGCGGCGGTCATGTCAGCCGAGCTTGCCGACCTCGCGCTCGAGCAGGCTCCAGGCCGTCGGCCCGAACTCGCTCTTCCAGCGCTGGTAGAAGCCGCCGCCGAGCTTGGCGCGGAAAGTCGACACGTCCGCGGTGTTGAAGATCATGCCGCGCGCGGCGAGCTTGTCGCCGAGCTGGCGGTTCAGGTCGTCGGTGTAGGCGCGCTGCAGCGCGACGTACTTCTTCACGTTGCGCTGCACGATCTCCTGCACGTCCCCGGGCAGCGAGTTCCAGAACTTCAGGTTGGCGAGCAGGTTGAAGCCCGACCACATGTGGTTGGTCGTGGACACGTACTTCGTCACCTCGTAGAGCCGGTTCACTTCGGTGATCACCAGCGGGTTTTCCTGGCCGTCGACCTGGCGCGACTTGAGCGCCGCGTAGAGCTCGCGGATGTTGATCGTCACCGGCTGCGCCTCGAGCGCCGTGAACACGTCGCGGAACATCTGGCCGTCGGGAACGCGCATCCTCATGCCGCGCAAGTCCTCGGCGATGAGGACCGGCTTGTCGACGGTCGAGATCTGCCGGAAGCCGTTCTCGAGCAGCCCGTACTGGAAGCGGTAGATGCCCTTCGCCGCGCATTCGCGGCCGAGGTACTCGCCGAGCGCGCCGTCGTTCGCCCGGTGCACCTGCGCGTGGCTGGTGAAGGCGAACGGCATGCCCTGGATCTCGGCGACCGGAACCTTGCGCCCGAGGATGCCGCCCATCAGCGTGAAGAACTCGAGCTCCCCGCTCTGCAGCAGCTCGAGCGCGCCGGGATCGGAGCCCGGGAGGTTGTTGTTCTGCGGGTAGGTCGTGACCTGCAGCCGGCCGCCGGTCTCCTTCGCCACCTGCGCCCACAGGTCCGAGAGGAACTGGTGCTGGTGGCTCTGCGCCGGCTGGTTATGGAATTGCCTTGCTTTCCAGGAAGTCTCTCTCGTCCCGGCCGCGCAGCCTGTCAGCGCCAGCCCCGTGGCCACCACCAATCTGCGGCGCGTCGCATTCACCGCCTGCCCTCGAAGTTGAGCTGCGGGATGTTGGCCACCGCGGGCGAGGGCTTGACCGAGCGCAGGTAGGCGTAGATGTCGGCGAGGTCCTGGTCGCTGAGATGATCCTTGCGATAGGCCGGCATGTCCTGCCGCGGCGTGCGCGTCTGCATCGAGAACGCCACCCACGGAAAGAGATTCGGCAGCAGCCTCGGCCCGGCGCCGCGCTCGCCGCCCTGGCCGACGGTGCCGTGGCAGCTGTAGCACTGGTACTTCAGGAACGCCTGATGGCCGCGCTCGGGCGAGCCGGCGGGCGCGTCCTGTCCGAACACCACCGCGGGGAATAGCAACAGGATGAAAAATCTCATCAGCGCCCCTGCGTCACCACGTCGACCAGCGCCGGCTCGCCGCGCTTCACCACCGCCACCGCGCGCTGCAGTGCCGGCGCGATCGCCGCCGGATCGGTGATCGGGCCTTCGGCCCACACGCCCTGCGCGCGCGCGAGCAGCGCGTAGTCGATGTGCGGGTTCTCGATGGTGGTGCCGATGCGCGCGGTGTCCATGCGCCGGTTGTGCAGCCCGGCCATCTTCTGCAGGTGCATCACTTCCTGGTGATAGGCGCGGTTGTTGTGCATCAGCATGAGGATCGGGATCTTGTGGTGCGCCGCGGTCCACAGCACGCCCGGCGCATACATCAGGTCGCCGTCGGGCTGGATCACCGCGGTGAGGATGCCCTTGTCGCGGTTGGCGAGCGCCGCGCCGACCGCCGCGGGCGCGATCTGGCCGACGCCCGCAGCGCCGGAGTGGCCGAGGAAGTTGTAATGCTCGGTCGCCGGCCAAAGGCGCGCGCTCCAGCCGAGGTTGCGCGAGTCGGCGAGACACCACTTGTCGCCCTTGATCGCGTTCCACAGCTCGGCCGAGAGCCGCGCGGTGGTCACCGGGACCGCGTTCCAGCCGTTCGCGGCCGCGGCGCGCGTGCGCTCCTTCATCTCGCGGTGCTGCGAGCGCAGCTTGTCGGTGCGCCCGGCAAGCGCCGATTTTCTCGAGCCGCCGATTTCCTTCTTCACCGCTTCGGTGAGCGCGGGCAGCGTGGCTTCCGCGTCGCCGCTGATCGAAAGATCGCAGGGGCAGAAGCGCTGCGCGTCCTGGTAGTTCGACTTCATCAGATTGTCCGCCAACGTGACGTGGATCAGCTTCACGTCGGGCTTCGCGATGCGGCGGTACTCGTGCTGCGGGTCGCTGATGGTGTTGAGCTGGCCCCAGGGATCGGCGACCTCGAGCATCAGCACCACGTCGGCCTCGCGCACCAGCGCGCGGCCGTCCTCGCTGCGGCACAGGTAGTGCGTGGTCGGGAAGTTCATGCGGCTGCCGAGGTCGACCACCGGGGCGTTCAGCGCCTCGGCGAGCTCGACCATCCGCCTGACGCCCTCCTGCGAGCGCGCGGCGCGGTCGGCGATGATGACGAGATTCTCCGCGCTCGCCATCGTCTTCGCCGCTTCCTTCAGCGCGCCGCTCTCGCCCTGCGGCGGCGCCGACAGCGTGAGCTTCGGAATGGAAAGCTCCGCGTCCCCGTCGACCGGGTGCTCCTGCAGCATGCCGTCGGCGATGATCACCACCGGCTCCATCGGCGGCGTCGTGGCGAACTTGTAGGCGCGCATCACCGACTCGGCGAAGTGCTGCAGCGAAGCCGGCTGGTCGTCCCACTTGATGTAGTCGCGCAGGATGCCGGCCGGGTCCTGCACGCAGTGGTACCACTCGACGCCGGGGCGCCGATGGGCTGCATCCATGAAGTTGCCGGCGAAGAGCATCACCGGCACGCGGTCGCACCACGCGTTGTACACCGCCATCGCGGCGTGCTGCAGGCCGACGCTGCCGTGCGCGAGCACGCCCATCGGCTTGCCGGCCGCCTTGGCGTAGCCGTGCGCCATGGCGACCGAGGACTCCTCGTGCATGCAGGTCAGGAACTCGGGCTTCCTGTTGCCGCCGTAGTTGACGATCGACTCGTGCAGGCTCCTGAAGCTCGAGGCCGGGTTGGAGGCGATGTACTCGATGCCGGTCGCCTTGATGACGTCGACCATGAAGTCGGAGCCGGGCCTGCCGATGATTCTCTCGCCCGGCAGGCCGCTTGACGGTTTTTTAGCAGTCTCTGCAGAAACCGTACTCGCGGCGGCCATGGTGGTACCGATTGCCGCGGCAGTCTTCAGGAAGGTCCGGCGATCGAGTCCTTCTTCGCTCATGCTGTGCTCCTCGTCTAGCGGATGGCTGCCGGCGCGACGCTCGAGCCCGAGGCGCCGTAGATCTTCAGGGGCTGCATCGTGAACGCGAACTCGTAGACGCGCTTCGCGACCAGCTCGTCGAGCTTCAGGTTTTCCAGGATGTGGATGCCGTTTACCACCAGGAAGATCTGGTGCACCGGCAGGCTCAGGTCCTTGTCGGGGTTCGGCGCCACTTCCACCGGCCAGTTGTCGGAGCCGACGAGCAGCGGGTCCTGCTTCGCCAGCCACTCGGCCGCGGCGACGCCTACGCCCGGGGCGCTCTTCACGAAGCGCGCGTTGTCCTTGCCGTAGAGCTTGCCCCAGCCGGTGTGGATGATGACCGCGTCGCCCGGCAGCAGCTTGAGGTTTTCCCGCTGCAGGGCCTGCTGCAGATCGGCGACGGTGATCTCGTAGGTGTCGCCGAGCATCTCGACGCCCTTCAGGCCGGCAACGTCGATCAGCACGCCGCGCGCGAAGAACGTCGGTGCGTTCTGCACGCCGAGCCTGGTGAAGCCGGAGCGCGTCGCCGTCTCGCTGATCTTGAAGCAGTTGTAAAGCGAATCACCGTGGCTCTGGTGCGCGAAGCCGTCGAACTGGGTGCCCACCTGGCCGATCTCGGAAGTCACGACCTCCTCGTTGCTGCCGCGCGTGTTCCTCCCGGTGTTCATGAAGGTGCGCTTGGTGTGCAGGTTGAAGATGCGCGTGCCGAAGAACGCCATCCCGGGCCCGAGCACGTAGCCCAGCTCGATCACCTCGCCGGTCTTGATTAGCCGCGCGCCGCGCAGCACGACCTCGGGGTTCTTCATGTGGTTGCCCGAGCCGCGCTCGTCGCCCGCGCCCCACTTCGACGGGCAGCGCTGGCTTTCGGGCGGCACGTTCCACTGCGCGGCGGCGACCAACGGGACTGCAAGCAAGGCAGCGGCGATGCGCTTCATCGTTTTCCCCTTAGTTGACGGCTTCGTAAAGGCGTTCGTCGTACAGCGCCCCGCTCATCGGTGCGAGCCTGTCGCGGAACTCGCGCACGTGCGGGGCCATGCCGTGCGCGTCGAGGGCTTCCCGGCTCGCCCAGATCTCGATCACGGTGAAATGGTTCGGCCGGTTGGTCTGCTGCACGATCTCGTAGCGCAGGTTGCCGTCGTCGCGGCGGCTCGCTTCGCCGAGGCTCTTCAGCAGGCCGACGGCGTCGTCCTTGCGCGGCGGGATGACATCGACGTGGGTCACGACGTAGACGCCGCGCGCGGGGCGCGCGCCGTCCAGGTCCCCGACCGAGAGCGCATTGTGGAAGCGATCGTCGGCCGGGCTGTTGCGCAGCCCCTGGAGCTTGTCGCGGAATTCCCGGGTGGAGGCGGCCGCGGCGTGCGCCTCGTACGCCTTCTGGTCCTTCCAGGCCGTGAGGAGGACGAACTGGCCCGGCCGGGCTGCGTGCTGCACCGCCTCCGAGCGCAGATTTCCGTCTTCCCGGCGGGCAGCGTCGCGGTAGCCCTTGAGGAGCGTCGCGGCTTCGGACTTCGCCGGCGGCTTCACCTCGACATAAGTCACCACGTAGAGCGGCGCTGGACCTTGAGCGAACACTTCGAAGGCAGCCAATAAAAACAGCGCGGTGCACTTGCGGACAACCGACATGCGCTCCTCCTCCAGTCCGCTGCAGCAGGCGCATATCGTACTACGCCTGAGCGGCGCGAATATGTTACAAACTCCGAAACGCGATCAAGGGGGAAGGATGGTCAGCCGCAGGAAATTCCTCGGGTTCACCGGCCTTGCCGCCGCCTGGCCGAATGCCGCGTGGACCCAGGACGAAAAGGGCAAGGCCAAGCCCAAGCCGAAGCCCGAGGGCGTCGTCGTCAACGACGTGCACGCGCAGCTCAACTCGACGCGGGTGTTCCGCATCGTCGAGCCGCAATCGATCGAGGCCGTGCGCGCCGCGATGAAGCTGGCGCGGACCGAGAAGCGCGCGCTGTGCATCGCCGGCGGGCGCCACGCCATGGGCACGCAGCAGTTCGCCACCGACGGCGTGCTGCTCGACATCCGCAAGATGAACAGGGTGCTGGCGTTCGACACCGAGCGCGGGCTGATCGAGATGGAATCGGGCATGCAGTGGCCGCAGCTGCTCGAGCACCTGGCGGCGGCGCGCTTCTCCGGCGACAAGCAATGGGCTTTCAACCAGAAGCAGACCGGCGCCGACCGGCTGACGATGGGCGGCTGCCTCGCGGCGAACATCCACGGCCGCGGGCTGACGCTGCCGCCGTTCATCTCCGATGTCGAGTCGTTCACGCTCATCGACGCGAAGGGCGAGCTGCGTCCCTGCAGCCGCACCGAGAACGCCGAGCTGTTCCGCCTCGCGATCGGCGGCTACGGCCTGTTCGGCTTCGTCTACTCCGTCACGCTGCGCCTGGTCCCGCGCCGCAAGCTCGAGCGGGCGGTCGAGCTGCGCACGGTGGACGAGATTCCCGGCGCCTTTGCCGAGCGCATCCGCGACGGCTTCCTGTACGGCGAGTTCCAGTGCGCGATCGACGATCTTTCGCCGGACGATTTCCTGCGCCGCGGCGTGTTCTCGTGCTACCGGCCGGCGCCCGACGACACGCCGATGCCCCCGGCGCACAAGGAGCTCAGCGAGCGCGACCGGATAGAGCTGCTCTACCTCGCGCACAAGGACAAGCCGGCCGCCTTCCAGCGCTACGCCGGCCAATACCTCGCGACCAACGGGCAGCTCTACTGGTCCGACGAGCAGCAGATGAGCATCTATCCCGAGAACTACCACCGCGCTCTCGACAAGCGGCTGCAGTCGGAGTTCCGCGGCACCGAAGCGATCACCGAGATTCTCTGCGAGCGCGACGCGCTGCCGGCGTTCATGGCCGAGGTCGCCCGCAATGCGCGCCGCGAGAAGATGGAGATCATCTCCGGCGCGGTGCGGCTCATCGAGCAGGACAAGGAGAGCTTCCTCGCCTGGGCGAGTAAGCCCTACGCCTGCGTCGTCTTCAACCTGCACATCGAGCACACCTCGCGCGGCCTGATCCGCGCCGGCGACCAGTTCCGCCGCCTGATCGACCTGGGCATCAAGTACGGCGGCAGCTGGTATCCGACGTATCACCGGCACGCGCTGCGTCGCCAGGTCGACGCCTGCTACCCGCAGCTTGCCGACTTCCTCAAGCTCAAGCGCAAGTACGACCCGGAAGAGCTGTTCCAGAGCGACTGGTACCGGCACTACAAGAACATGTTCAACTACTGATTTTTCTACCGCGGCGTCACGTAGAGCGCGACGATCTCGAGCAGCCGGTCGGCGGACACTGGCTTGTGAAGGTAGGCGACGGCGCCGAGCTGCTTCGCGTAGTCGGCCACGTCCTCCCGGGAGGTCAGGAACACGACCGGAATATCGCGCGTGGCGCTGTCGGCCTTGAGCGCGCGTACCAGCTCGTAACCGTCCATGTACGGCATGCTGACGTCGGCGATGATCAGGTCCGGGGCGGCCTCGAACACATGCCGCCCCGCGACGACCGCGTCTTCCGCGGTCACCACGTCGTAGCCCGCGTTCGACAAGTGCAGCTTCAGCAGCTCGAGCATGCTCTTGTCGTCGTCCACGACGAGGATTCTGGCCTTGGGCTTGGTGCGACGGCGCGCCATGGTTCGATCAAATCACGGACGCTGAAAGCGCGCAAGACACTAAAATAGCCGCGGCGGACCTTGAGCCGCCGCCCGATGAAGCGGATCTTCTACGGCTGGTACATGGTCGCCGCCGGCTGCGGCCTGCAGTTCCTGCAGTCGTCGCTGCTGATGCAGTCCTTCGGCGCGTACGTCGCGGTGCTGCGCGACGACCGCGGCTGGAGCAAGACCGCGCTGTCGGGCGCCGCGGCCCTGCATCAAATGGAAGCCGCGATCCTCGGCCCGGTGCTCGGCTGGATCATCGACCGCTTCGGCCCGCAGGGGCTGATCCGCGTGGGCGTGGTGGTGTTCGGCGCCGGCTTCATGCTGTTCAGCCAGGTCGAGACCCTGCTCGAGTTCTACGGCGCCTTCATCGTGATGGCGATCGGCTCGAGCTTCTGCGGCTTTTTCCCGGTCAACGTCGCGCTGATCCACTGGTTCGAGCGCTGGCGCGCCCGCGCGCTTTCCAGCCTTTCGCTCGGCCTCGCGCTCGGCGGCATTTTCGTCCCGGTGATCGCCTGGTCGCTCGCCGCCTTCGGCTGGCGCGCCACCGCGTTCGCCTCGGGCGTCGCCTATATCCTGGTCGGCCTGCCGCTCGCCTGGATCATCCGCCGCCGGCCCGAGGACCACGGCGAGACGATCGATGGGCTGCCTTCAAAAACAGAGATGGGGAAGGTTGCGGAAGAAAAGGCAGAGCAGACGCGAGACTTCACTGCGCGCGAGGCGCTGCGCACGCCGGCGTTCTGGCTGATCTCGCTCGGCCACGGCTTCGCGCTGCTGGTGGTCCACGCGGTGAACGTGCACGCCATCACGCACATGAAAGAGGGCCTGGGCTACTCGGTCGCCCAGGCCGCGTTCGTGATCACGCTGATGACCGTCGGGCAGATGGGCGGCGTCGGGGTCGGCTGGCTGGTCGGCGACCGCTTCGAGAAGCGCCTGGTCGCCGCCACCTGCATGCTGATGCACATGACCGGGCTGCTGCTGCTCACCTATGCGGTCGCGCTGCCGATGCTCATTGCCTTCGCCGCGCTGCACGGCGTCGCCTGGGGCCTGCGCGGCCCGTTCATGCAGGCGATCCGCGCCGACTATTTCGGCCGCGCCGCGATCGGCATGATCCTCGGGCTGTCCTACCTGATCATCGTCGTCGGCCAGGTCGGCGGCCCGATGATCGCCGGCATCACGGCCGACGCGACCGGCGACTACCGCGCGGGCTTCACCATCCTCGCGCTGCTTGCCGGCATCGGCTCGTTTTTCTTCCTGCTGGCGAGGCGTCCGTCACGGCCGCTGCGCGCGCCAGGCGAGTAGCATTGGCGTACCTGATTCCAAGGAGCACCGCATGACCTCTCCCACCGAGTCCACCGAGCAGTACCGGGAGCTGGCGCTGCGAATCTACGTGCAGCTGGCGGCCAACGTGTACTCCACCGGCACGCAGGGCAAGCCCGAGCCCAAGATCCTCGCCGCGTTCAGCTTCAGATGCGCCGAGGCCTTCGAGGCGGCCGAGGGCGAAACCCCTCGCGCGAAGGCCCGCGCCGCGAGGGAAGCGAAGGAGAAGGTCGATCTCAACAAGATCGACATGTCGGGCATGTTCGCCAACGTCGCCAAGAAGTAATGACCGAAACCAGGGAGCAGCTCTTCGCCAGGCTCGAGGCCCTGGGCTTCGAGAAGGTGAGCGAGATGCGCAATCGCGGCATCCTCGACGGCGAGCCGGCGTGGGTCTACGAATGGCTCGAGGAGCGCGGCATCAAGCGGCTGGACGAGGCCAACAGTTTGCAGCGCGAGGCAGTCTACGCGGCCGAGCGCTCCGCCGCCGGCGCCGAGAAATCCGCGCGCTACGCGATGTTCGCCGCGCTCGCCGCGCTGGCGACCGTGGTTGCTTCGATCATTCCCGGCTGCATCGATCGGCTGCGGTAACCCTCGCCCCACACGCAAAGCAAGCTCATCACCGGCTTCAGGCTGCGGCCGATTTCGGTAAGGGCGTACTCGACGCGCAGCGGCGAGCTGTCGTAGACCTTGCGTGTGACGATGCTGTCGCGCTCGAGCTGGCGCAGTTGCGCCGTGAGCACCCTCTTACTGATGCCCCCGGTGGCGCGCTGCAGCTCGTTGAAGCGCGCGATGCCCTCGAACAGGTTGTAGACAACGGCGCGGGGGCGCCCTAGAGTGGCCGCACCCCAACTGGAGACTGAAATGATCGCATTGAACGTCAACGGCAAGCGCGTCGAGGTCGACGCCGAGGCCGACACGCCGCTGCTCTGGGTGCTGCGCGACTACCTCGACATGACCGGCACCAAGTTCGGCTGCGGCATGGCGCTGTGCGGCGCGTGCACCGTCCACATCGACGGCCAGCCGACGCGAAGCTGCGTGACGCCCGCCTCGGCGGTGGCCGGAAAGAGCATCACGACGATCGAAGCGATCGGCGCGACCCGGGCCGGCAAGGCGGTGCAGGACGCCTGGGTCGCGGAGAACGTGCCGCAGTGCGGCTACTGCCAGTCGGGCCAGGTGATGAGCGCTGCGGCGCTCCTCGCTTCGAAGAAGAACCCTGGCGACGCCGACATCGACAGCGCGATGTCCGGAAACATCTGCCGCTGCGCCACCTACCCGCGCATCCGCGCCGCCATCAAGCGCGCGGCAAGGGGGCTCGCATGATCGCCAACGTCAGCCGCAGGGATTTTTTCAAGGCGTCGGGTGCCCTCGTTCTCGCTATCTCCTTTCCTGGAAAAGTATTTTCCCAAACGCAGAATGCTTTCTCGCCCAACGCATTTGTCAGGATCGGCTCCGACAACAGCGTCACCGTGATCGTGAAGCACCTCGAGATGGGGCAGGGCACCTACACCGGGCTGCCGACGCTGGTCGCCGAGGAGCTCGACGCCGACTGGTCGCAGATCCGGGTCGAGGGCGCGCCCGCCGACGCGAGCCGCTACAACAACCTGTTCTGGGGCCAGGCGCAGGGCACCGGCGGCAGCACCGCGCTCGCCAATTCCTACGAGCAGCTGAGGAAGGCGGGCGCCACCGCGCGCGCCATGCTGGTCGCCGCGGCTGCGCAGAAATGGGGCGTGCCTGCCTCGCAAATCACCGTTGCGAAAGGGGTGGTTCAACATCAGAAAGGCAGGCTGACGTTCGGCGAGCTGGCGGCCGATGCCGCAAGCCAGCCGGTGCCGGCCGAAGTCGCGCTCAAGGACCCGAAGGACTTCGCCTACATCGGCAAGCCCGCGGCGCGCACCGACGCGCGCGCCAAGTCGAACGGCAGCGCGATGTTCACGCAGGACGTGAAGCTGCCGGGCATGCTCACCGCCGTGGTGCTGCATCCGGAGCGCTTCGGCGCGAAGCTCAAGAGCTTCGACGCCGCCAGGGCAAAAGCCGTCAAGGGCGTGGTCGATGTCGTCGCCTTCTCCACGCCGGCGACGAACGGCGTCGCAGTGCTCGCCCGGGACTACTGGAGCGCGAAGAAAGGCCGCGATGCGCTCACCGCGGAGTGGGACGAAACCGGCGCCTTTCGCCTGGGCTCGGCCGAGATCATGGCCGAGTACAAGAAGCTCGCCGTCACGCAGGGCACCGTGGCGCGCAAGGATGGCGACGTCGAGCGCGCGCTGAAGGACGCGCCGAGGAAGCTCGAGGCGGCCTACGAGTTCCCGTACCTCGCGCACGCCAGCATGGAGCCGATGAACTGCGTGGTGAAGCTCGACGCCAATAGTGAAAAGGCAGGCTGCGAGATCTGGAACGGCGAGCAGTTCCAGACCATCGACCAGGCGGTCGTGGCGAAGCTCCTCGGGCTCAAGCCCGAGCAGGTGAAGCTCAACATGCTGTACGCCGGCGGCAGCTTCGGCCGGCGCGCCAACCCGCAGTCCGACTTCGTGCTGGAAGCGGCGGCGATTGCAAAAGCGATCGACGCTCGCGCCCCGGTGAAGCTGGTCTGGGGGCGCGAGGACGACATGCGCGCGGGTTACTACCGGCCCATGTACTACCACTCGCTCGAAGCGGGCCTCGACGCGCGCGGCAGGCTGATCGCGTGGCGCCACAGCATCGTCGGCCAGTCGATCCTCGCCGGCACCGCGTTCGAGCCGATGATGGTGAAGAACGGCGTCGACGCCACCTCGGTGGAAGGCGCCGCCACCCTGCCCTACGCGATCCCGAACCTCGCCGTCGACCTGCACTCCCCGAAGCTCGGCGTGCCGGTGCAGTGGTGGCGCTCGGTGGGCTCGACGCACACCGCCTTCGCCACCGAGTGCTTCCTAGACGAGGTCGCGCGCGCCACGAAGCGGGACCCGTTCCAGCTGCGCCGCGCGCTCCTCGGCAAGCACCCGCGCCACAAGGCGGCGCTCGAGCTCGCCGCGCAGAAGGCGGGCTGGGGCAAGCCGCTCGCCAATGGGAAAAATGAGGGCCGCTCGCGCGGCATCGCGGTGCACGAGTCGTTCAATACCTTCGTCGCCCAGGTGGCCGAGATCTCGAGGAAGAAAGACGGCTCCCTCAGGCTCGAGCGCGTCGTTTGCGCGGTCGACTGCGGCGTCGCCGTCAACCCGAACATCATCGCCATGCAGATGGAGTCGGGCATCGGCTACGGCCTGTCGGCCGCGCTGACAGGTGCAATCACGCTGAAGGACGGCAAGGTCGAGCAGTCCAACTTCCACGACTACCCGGTGCTGCGCATCAACCAGATGCCGCGGGTCGAAGTCCACATCGTTGCCTCAAAGGAGAAACCGAGCGGGGTCGGCGAGCCCGCCACGCCGGTGATCGCGCCAGCGCTCGCGAACGCGATCCTCGCGCTCGGCGGCAAGCCGGTGCGGGCGCTGCCGCTATCGGCCCAGGGAATTACCTTTTCTTGAAGAAGTTCCGGCGCGGGGCCGCGGGCGGCACCGGGCGCTCGTCCTTGTGCCGGAAGCTGATGCGGCCGCGGGTCAGGTCGTAGGGCGAGATCTCGAGCGAGACCTTGTCGCCGGCGATGATGCGGATGCGGTGCTTGCGCACCTTGCCCGAGGCATAGGCGAGCACCTGCGCGCCGTTCGCCATCTCGACGCGGAACTGGGTGTTGGGGAGCACTTCCTGCACTACGCCGTCCATGGTGAGCATGTCTTCTTTGGCCATGCGGCCAGTATGAGGCTTGAGCCGGGCCTGCGACCGGCGTGAAAGACTTTATTCCCCAAGGTCGAACGATTCGTTGGCTTTTGGGTCCAAATATGTGATACATCAATGAGTAAGCCACACGGAGCCCAGGCTCACCGGCAAATCCCTGCTGATCCCTCGCTTCGCTGTAGTTCAGAAGGGGATCGGTATGCAGGCAGGCAAGGAGGCATTCAGGGCGCGACGCTCCGCGGCCTGGACCCGGGAGCGCGTCGGCAATCTCAGCAAGCAGGAAATCCAGCAGCTGCGCGCCAACGCTGGAGACCTGGGCGAGCAGGATGTAGTTGCGCTGTGCGATGAAGCGCTTCGTTCTCTGCCCAAGGGCGGCGGCAAGCGCGACGCCGTATCAGCGAAGAATGCGAAGGGACGCCGGCGGCTGATCTCGCGCGGCAAGGCCTTCGAAGCGCGCGGCGTGCACCTGGATGACGCGCGCGGCAGCTGGGGCGGGGTGCGCGGCTCCGACGGCGTGGTGGTCATGAGCCTGTGGGCGGATGAGGTCAAGTCGCGCGACGGCGCGTGCAACTATCTGCTGTGGGCGCCGAACGTGGACGGCACGCGTCCCTGGTCGGACACGCCTTCGGGCCAGGAGCGGCTGAAGCACTGCCAGCTCGCCCTCGCGGGCGCCGGCGCCGAAGGGCTCCTCGTCTTCGGCGAGCGGCTGGACGGTCACCTGCCGGAAGAAAAGGCGCGCAGCGTGCACGGCATCGACCCGGAGACGGTGCTGCGCTTCAAGGTCGAGAAACAGGGCGACGAATACTGGGCAGTCTGGGGAAAGAAGATCTAGGGGAAACGATGGCGCCGCCAATGCTCGAGAGAAGGCAATACAAGATCGGCAAGTACGACATCGTGGCGCAGCCGGCGAACGGCTCGATGCACATGCTGCGCTACACCGTGATGCTGGAGGGCAGGCGGCTCGGCGCGCTGCTCAGCGTGCCGACCGAATCGGACTGCCGCTTCCTGGAAGCTCCGCCGGCGGTGCCGCCGCTGAAGATTTTCTCGGTGACCTACCGCCCGGGCCGGCCGAAGAAGAGCGCACCGCGCCCCGGCGGCGCCGAGCCCGAGCACGGCCCGACCATCCCCTGGTCGATCAAGGGGCAGCGCTACTAGAGCGCTCAGTGCCGGTTTTCCCTGCGCCCGCCGTCCGAGGAGTCGGGAGTGGATCTTCCCGGCGGCTGCGAAGCGGAGGCCTCGAGAATCAGGCCGACCGCCTGCAGGAACACCGGCGTCGGCACTTCCTCCTCGCCCGACAGCCAGCGCTCGAGGCTCCCAGCAGTCGTATTGAGCGCGTCGCCGAGCGCGTCGATCCCGCCGCACCACTCGACCGCGCGGCGCAGGGTCATCATCGGCACGTCCGAGTTGCGCACCCGGTCATCATGACACGATATCGCCCGCGCCTCGTCAGTCCTCCCGTTTCACCTTGATGACCGCCCGCATCCAGGGATGGATGCAGCACTGGAAGTGGTGATTGCCTTCACCGAGCCCGCTCACCTCCGCCTTGCCGCCCGGAGCGATGTCGGTCGATACCAGGCACTCCGGAGCGGTCACCAGCCCCTTGTTGAGCGCGGGACTGGGAATCTTCCCCCCGCCAAAGCTCTGCACCTCGGTGAAGGTATGCACTCGCCCGCCCCTGTTCCGCACCATCAGGTCGTCGTCGGCCTGGATCTCGACATACGGCGGATCCATCCGCCAGGCCTGATGTCCGATGAGGGAGGTCGGCGCCAGCGGCGAAGACAACTCCGTGCCAAATTCGGCAAACGATACGTCGCCTTCCTTCCGCAGGCAGCCGCCCGTGGGGGCCCAGCCCGGGTCGTCGGGGGCGCAATCATCCCGCATGACGACCATCGCGGCATGATCATCGTGCGCCGCGGCCGGCAGCGGAAATGGCATCGAGGCAGCCAAACCCATGATGACCAACGTGAATCGACTCGGCTTCATGTGCTCTCCTTGCGAAGTGATGATGACTAAGCACTGAACGCCGGGGATGAGCCGGTTATTCCACCCGGTCCCCTTTCCTTTGTTCCCCGGCAGGCGGACACTGCAGGCTCAACCAAGGGGAGGAAGCATGAAATCCACGCACGCAGCACTCGCCGCAGCGGCGCTCTTGTTCGCCGCCTCGGGCTGGGCCCAGCACGGCGATCACAAGATGGTTTCGCCGAGCGACCTCAAATGGAGCGATGTCCCCTCGCTGCCGCCGGGCGCCAAGATCGCCGTGATCGAGGGGCCGATGAGCGAGCCGGTTCCCTTCACGGTGCGGCTGAAGTTCCCGGCCAACTACCAGATTTCCGCGCACTGGCATCCCGCGGTCGAGCGCGTGACCGTGCTCACCGGCACCTTTCACATGGGCATCGGCGACAAGCTCGACAGGCAGCAGTCGATGGCCCTGTCGCCGGGAAGCATCATGATCATGCAGCCGAAGACCAACCACTTCGCGTGGACCGCGGGCGAGGAAGTCATCGTCCAGCTCAACGGCACCGGGCCCTGGGGCGTCACCTACGTCAACCCGGCAGACGACCCGAGGAAAAAATGACTGCCGCGCGCCGGTAGGAACCGCGCGCCATGACCCTGAAGATGGCTTCGAGCAGCGGCGAGCAGCTGCCGGGGCAGGTGGTTCTCGTGCTGCAGGGCGGCGGCGCGCTCGGCGCCTACCAGGTCGGCGTCTACCAGGCGCTGCACGAGGCGGGCGTCGAGCCCGACTGGGTCATCGGCACCTCGATCGGCGCGGTCAACGGCGCGATCATCGCCGGAAATGAAACGGAAAAGCGCCTGCCGCGCCTGCACGAGTTCTGGGACAAGGTGCGGCTCGGCGGATGGGTCGAGCCGATGGCCGGGCCCTGGGCGAACCACTGGTACGCCAACCTGTCGACGTACATCGGCGGCATTCCCGGCTTCTTCATGCCGCGCGCCATTCCCTGGGGCGGCATGTACGCGCCGCTCGGCGTGTACTCCTCGTCGTGGTACCGCACCGAGCCGCTGCACGCGACGCTCACGCCGCTCATCGACTTCGAGCTGCTGAAAGCGAAGCGCACGCGCCTCACCGTCGGCGCGGTCAACGTGAAGAGCGGCGAGCTGCGCTACTTCGACAACACGCGCGACCCGGAGCCGCTCACCCTCGAGCACGTGATGGCCTCCGGCGCGCTGCCCCCCGCCTTCCCTGCGATCGCCGTCGACGGCGAGCCCTACTGGGACGGCGGCATCTACTCGAACACGCCGATCGAGGCGGTGCTCGATGACCACCCGCGTCGCGACTCGGTGATCTTCAGCGTCAACGTCTGGCAGCCCGCGGGCCCGGAGCCGCAGTCGATCTGGGACGTGCTCGGCCGCCAGAAGAACATCCAGTACGCGAGCCGCGCCGACAGCCACATCGCGCGCCACAAGCAGATCCACCGCCTGCGCCACATCATCCGCAAGCTCTCGCATCACCTGCCCGAGGAGAAGCGCGCCCACCCCGACGTCAAGGGCCACGCCGGCCACGGCTGCGGCACCACCATGCATATCGTGCGCTTCCTCGCCCCCGAGCTCGAGGGCGACGACTACAGCAAGGACATCGACTTCACGCCCACCGGCATCACCGCGCGCTGCGAGGCCGGCTACGCCGACACGCAGAAGATGCTCGCGCGCAAGCCGTGGGAGAAGCCGGTCGACCCGATGGAAGGAGTGATCATCCATCAGGACGCGCCGCTCGGCGAACGCCTCGCGAGGAGCTGAACTAGAATCCCGCTCATGAGCCGGCGCCGGTTCCTCCTGTCGCTCGCGCCCGCGCTCGTTGCGCCGGGATGGGCGGCGCGCGCCTGGGCCGCGACGCTCCCGCGCGCGTCGGCGGTGCCGGGCGGCGTCGCGAGGATCGGGCTCGGCGCCTCGGAGCAGCCGCCGCGCGTACACCTCGGCGGCGATCGCGTCCTGGTGATGCGCGACGGCGACGAGTGGGTCGCGTTCGTCGGCATCGCGCTGAGCGCGAAGCCGGGCTCGAAGCTGCGGGTGGAGGCGGAGCAGCCCGGCGGCGCGGTCGGGCGCTTCGAGATCGCCGTCGCGCCGAAGGAATACGCCTCGCAGCATCTCAAGGTGCCGCCGGGCCAGGTGGATCTTTCGAGGGAGCATCTCACCCGGTACGAGCGCGAGCGGGTGCATCTGAGCGAGGTGCTCAGGACGTTCACCGACTCCGCGCCGGCGACGCTCGCCATGCTGCAGCCCGCGCCCGGGGAGCGCTCGAGCTCGTTCGGGCTGCGCCGCTACTTCAACGGCCAGGCGCGCAGCCCCCACAACGGGATGGACTTCGCGGCGCCCGCGGGCACGCCGGTCGTCGCCGCGAACGCGGGGCGCGTCATCGACACCGGCGATTACTTCTTCCCGGGCCGCACCATCGTCCTCGACCATGGGCAGGGCCTGCTCACGCTCTACGCTCACCTGGAAGCCATCGACGCGGCCGTGGCGCAGGCCGTGTCCGCCGGCAGCGTCATCGGCAAGGTGGGCGCCACCGGCCGCAGCACCGCAGCGCATCTGCACTTCTCGGTCTATCTCAACGCGGTCGCCGTCGACCCGGCGCTCTTCCTGCAGGATTAGACGGCAGGCAAGCCTCTCCTGAGATCAGTATGTCTTGTAGGGCAGGAACTTGCCCGACATCTCGACGCGCACGCGATCGCCCTTTTCGTTGGCCTCGCGCCGGATGTCCATGGAGAAGTCGATGGCGCTCATGATGCCGTCGCCGAACTCCTCGTGGATCAGCTCCTTGATGGTGGTGCCGTAGACATTCACGATCTCGTACCAGCGGTAGATCAGCGGATCGGTCGGCACCGCGGTGGGCAGCGAGCCCTTGTAAGGCACCGTCTGCAGGATCAGCACCGCCTCCTGCGGCAGGTCGAAGAGGCGGCCGACTGTCTCGGCCTGCTTCTTCGTCATCTGCATCTGGCCCAGGCAGGCGGCGGTGGTCCATTCCTTTGACTGGCCGACTTTCTTCGCCACGTCGGCCCACTTGATTGCCTTCTTCACCTTGCGGAAAGCGATAAGGTCGGTGACGTCCTCCCGCTTCATGGGCTTCATCAGCCCGGCTACGGCTTCGTCTGCGTCGCGTTTCATAGCTGCCTCCTCAAGTACTGCGGATCGTGGCGCATAGTATGGCGCTCGCGCGGCCCGGGCAAGCCGTTGTCGACGATCTCGGTTGCGGGCGCTTGATAGATTCGTGCACAGTAGTAACCTATCGCGCACCTCGATGAATATCGAAAACTCGACGCGGCGCGGCTTTCTCACGGTGGTATCGGTTGCTGGATTGAAGCTGGCGCTCGAGTCGATCCCCGCCTTGGCGCAGCCGGCGAGCGAGCGGCCGAAGGAGGGGGATGTGCTCGTCCCGGTCGAGAGCGAGAGCACGAACGCGCTCGAACCCAGGGACATTCCGCTCGGCGGCCCGCCGCTTCTCGCATGGCCGATGGATGCGGCGGACAAAACCGTGCGCAAGGACTCGCGTCTCAACAAGATCCTCTTGCTGCGTTTGGACCCTTCGACGCTGGTCGGCGCGACCAAGGATCGCGCGGCGGAGGGCGTCGTCGCCTATTCCGCGATCTGCCCGCACGCCGGCTGCGAGGTGAATGTCTGGGCGGCGGAGCAGCAGACTCTCGAATGCTCCTGCCATTATTCGCACTACAATCCGCGCGAGGGCGCGTCGGTCATCGATGGTCCTGCGCCGCGCGCCCTGGCCGCGCTGCCGCTCAAGATCGTGGGCGGCAAGCTGGCGGTGGCGAAACCGTTCACCGGCCGCGTCGGCATTGTTGCGAGCTGACACCGGTCTTGCCCGGGAAAGACGAGGAGGAAAACGTGATGACCAAGATTCTCATGCGAGGCGTATGCGTCGTCGCCATCGCGGCGGCTGGCATGTGCGGGGCTTCTGCGCAGCAGATGATCGAGCCGGCCTCGGCAACGCCGGTGCCGGGACCGATGCCGGAGATCCTTCGGCAGTACACGGCGGTGACCGCCGCGCGGCTGAAAAATCCGGAGGACGGCAATTGGCTGATGTTCCGCCGCACCTTCGACGGCTGGGGTTACAGCCCGCTCGGGGAGATCACGCCTGCCAATGTGAGCCGGCTGCAGCCGGCCTGGAGCTTCGCTACCGGCCAGACGGAAGGCCATGAGGCGCCGCCGGTCGTGAACAACGGCGTCATGTTCGTCGCCACGCCCGGCAACCAGCTGCTCGCGCTGGAGGCGAGGACCGGCAAGGTGCTGTGGCGGTACAAGCGCCCGTTCCCCGAAGACATGACCCCGCTGCACCCGACGAGTCGCGGCGTGGGGCTTTACGGCGACAAGGTGTATTTCGCGGCAGCGGAAGCGGTGCTGGTCGCGATCGATGCCAGGACCGGCAAGGAAGCCTGGGCCGCCAAGGTCGACGACTATAAAAAGGGCTACTACCTGTCGCTCGCGCCGCTCGTAATCGACGGCAAGGTGCTGCTCGGCGCATCAGGCGGTGAATTGGGCGCGCGCGGCTTCCTCGCGGCCTTCGACGCGGAGACCGGAAGGGAGCTCTGGAGGACCTATACGGTGCCCGCGCCGGGCGAGCCGGGCAGCGAGACCTGGCCCGCGGGCGGCGACCACTATAAGCGGGGCGGCGCCTCGATCTGGATCACCGGCACCTATGACCCCGAGACCAATCTGACTTTCTGGGGCACCGGCAACGGCGGCCCATGGTTCGGGGATCAGCGTCCCGGCGACAATCTCTTCACCAGCTCGGTGGTCGCCTTCAACCCCGGCACCGGGCAGATCAAGGGACACTTTCAATATCATCCCAACGACTCCTGGGATTGGGACGAAGTCTCGCCGCCGCTGATCGTCGACTACCGGCGCGACGGGAGAACCGTGAAAGGCCTCGTCAACGTCGCTCGAAACGGCTATCTCTGGCAGCTCGAGCGCACGCACGACAAGATCAACTTCGTTGCCGGCCAGCCCTACGTGCGCCAGAACGTGTTCAAGGGCCTCGATCCCAGGACCGGACGGCCCGACGTCGACGAGACGCGCAAGCCGGGCACCAACAAGACCGCCGAGTTCTGTCCGAGCCTGTGGGGCGGCAAGAATTGGCCGCCGGCCGCGTACAGCCCGCAAACGCGGATGCTCTACATCCCCGCCAACGACAACCTCTGCACACAACTCACCGGCGAGGCCCCGAAATACGTGCAGGGCGAGCGTTTCCAGGGCGTCGCGAAAAACGTGCTGAAGATGGTTGCCGGCGCCGACCACATCGGCGAGCTGCAGGCCTGGAATCTCGATACCGGCAAAAAGGTATGGACGACCAACATGCCGTCGTTCAATTGGGGCCCGGTCCTCGCCACGGGCGGCGGATTGCTGTTCGCGGGCGGCACCAACGATCGCATGTTCCGCGCGTTCGACGCCAGGACCGGCAAGATCCTGTGGGAGTTCCCGACCGGCTCGGGCGTTGCCGGAGTGCCGGTATCGTTCCAGGTCGACGGCAAGCAATATGTCGCGGTGCAGTCCGGCTGGGGCGTCGACCCCGCGAAAATGCAAACGCGCATGAACCTGATTTTCCCCGGCCAGTATCCGGATGTGCCGCAGGGGGGGACGGTCTGGGTGTTCGCCGTGAAGTGACGGTTACTTCGCCTTGATGCTCGCGATCTTCTTTGCGACCTGCGCAAGGATCAGGCCGATGAGCGCCCCGGACGCATCGATGGCCACATCCTGCAGCTCGTAAGGATGACGGTGGCCGAATATCTCGATGGCCTCGTGCAGGAAGGCGAATCCGATTACGCCCAGCGCGACCATCGAGACGGGCACTCGCGGCAGCGACCACCTCCATGCGAGGGCGAGAACCGCAAATGAAACCAGGTGCGCCCTTCGATGAAGCTCGCCTCCGAATGCCTGTCCAGCCGACGGCATGACGCCGGCCACGAGCAGGGCAATCGTCAGCGCGATTGCGCAGGCGAGGGAAACGCGACGCAGAACTTCAAACATTTAATGATTTTAAATGCTGGAGTGGATAGGAGGAACGCATGAAACCGAGCACGCGCTGGACGATTGCGGTTGTCGCTGTGATAGTGATCGCGATACTTCTCCTGCTCTTGTTCCGGCGCGGCGAGCCGGAAGCGCCGGCCAAGAGCGTGGTCGCCACGCAGCCCGCGGCACCCAAGGCGGAGCCGGCCGCTCCGGTCAAGCCCATGGCGGCTGAGCCGCTGAGCGCAACGGCGTACTTCGGCTACAACCGGACCGAAGTGCGTCCCGGTGAAGCACCGAAGCTCGACGATTTCGCCGCCAAGCTGAAGGCTCGGGCCTACGATCGCATCGACGCCATCGGTCACACCGACCGGATCGGCAGCGACTCGTACAACCTGGCGCTCTCCAGGCGGCGCGCCGAAGCCGTGCGCGCGTACCTCGCCGGCAAGGGCGTGGACGCCGGACGCGTTCGCATCGATGCAAAAGGGGAGGCGGAACCCGTGACCGGCGAAGCATGCAAGAACATGGGCCCGGAGAACCACCGCAACCGGAAGCTGATCAGCTGCCTGCAGCGCGATCGCCGCGTCGAAGTCAAGCTCGTCGCCAGGTCCTAGCCTTAAGGCAGGTCCTGATACCTGTTGGCCTCGATGATTGACCGATTCGCCCCCGGATTGCCCTGATTCGCCCCTGGCGGGCCAGATTGCGGCGTCAAGCTGCGCCAGGTTAACGAATGCCGAAAGGCGGGAGATCCGTGAAGCGCTCGTTTCTGCTGAAGACGCTGCTCGTCGCCGCTCTCGCAATGATCCTCATGCTTCCGGTCGCGATGATCCGCGACCTGGTCGCCGAGCGGCAGGCGCGGCGCAACGAGGCCGTTTCCGGGATCGCCGAGGGCTGGGGCAAGCGCCAGACGGTCGCCGGCCCTTATCTCGCCATCCCCTACGAGCGCCATTGGACCGTAGTGAAGCGCGAAACCGTCGACGGCAAGCTGCGCGAGATCCGCACCGAGCGCAGCGAGTCGCAGGTGGTGCGCCTGCCGGCGGCGAGCGTCGAATGGACCGTCGATGCGGAGATCAGCGAGAAAGCACGCGGCATCTACAAGGCGCGCCTCTACGGCGCGAAGCTTCAGGCGCAGGGCGCGTTCTCCCTTCCGGCGCGCGCCGGCCTCGAGGACGGCGCGAGCCGCTACAAGTGGGACGCGCCGCGCCTCGTCCTCGGCATCAGCGACCCGCTCGGCATCCGCGCCGCCCCCGCCGTATCCGTGAATGGCAGGAACTACGACTTCGCGCCGGGCCCCGGAGACAGCGCGCTCGCGGGCGGCCTGCACGCCCCGCTCGCCGGCCTGCAGACCGGGCGCGAGCAGAAGATCGAATTCTCACTCTCCCTCGCGCTCGGCGGATCGGAAGCCTTCGCCATCGTCCCCCTTGGCGCCGATACGGTCGTCGCGATGCGCGCCGACTGGCCGCACCCCTCGTTCCAGGGGCGCTTTCTGCCTGCAAAGCACGATATTGGCCCGAAGGGCTTCACCGCGAGCTGGAAAATCTCGCGCTTCGCCGCGCAGGGCGCCGGCCAGGCGGCGAGCTGCGCCTTCCCGTGCAACCGGATGGGCGAACAGATCTCCGTCTCCCTGATCGAACCGGTCGGCCTCTACCAGCAGCTCGAGCGCGCCTCGAAGTATGGCTTCCTCTTCATCGGCCTCACCTTCGCCGCCTTTCTCCTGTTCGAGCTCCTGCGGCGCCTGGCCATTCATCCGGCGCAATACGGGCTGGTCGGGCTTGCGCTGGCGATGTTTTTTCTCCTTCTGACCGCCCTGTCGGAGCACATCGACTTCGCCGCGGCCTACGCGATCGCCAGCTTCGCCTGCGTCGGCCTCGTCACCGGCTACCTGGTGCGCGTGCTGCGCAGCGCAGGCATCGGCCTCGCCTTCGGCGGCGCCCTCGCCGCGCTCTACGCGATGCTCTATGCGCTGCTCAAGGCGGAGGACTACTCGCTGCTCGGCGGCTCGCTCCTTCTCTTCGGCCTTCTCGCCGCACTGATGATCGCCACGCGCCGCGTCGACTGGTACGGCCTCGGGTCTCCACGTCCAGCCGGAAGCGGGTAGATCCTCAATCGCGCTGCGCGGCCTCCCACTCCTTTGCGGCCTTCACCAGCGCTTCGAAGGCGCCGCCGCTCTCGAGCAGCGCGCGCTTGAGCGCCGGCTCGAGCGGCTGCTCTATGCCCGTTTCGTCGAGCGGCATCCTGTCCTCGCGCACCGCTTTCATCAGCCTGCCGATCTCGCCCGAGGCATGCGCCGGGGTATGCATGATCAGCAGCCGGCGCATCGGCAGGGGGTTATTGGGCATGTGGCAGTTTTCGCACTGCGCGTCGCGCATCCGCAGCGCCAGGGTCCTGTAGGTGAACTCGAGCTTCGGCAAATAGGGGTTGTCCTGCCGGAACAGGCCGTCGAAGAGCGTGACGCGCGGCTGAATGCGGCCCTCCTTGTCCATCCACATCCAGTTGCCGTCGAATTTCGGGCTCAAGGGTTGCGTGGCGACGACCGTACTGCCGAGTTCGCCGCGCTCGGTGAACTGCCCGATGACGATCCTGGCTGTCTTGGGATTGACCCACAGCAGGATGCAGTTCGTCGCCTGGTAGACGCCCCATTTCGCCTCGTCGTGCCAGAACGGATAGGGAAACTGCCCCGGCGGCAGGCGGTTGCGGAACGCCGACTGCAGCCGGATCAGGTACATCCGCTCGCGCTCCACGTATTCGACGCTGTGCTCGCCGCTGAACATGAAGAGCGCGAGATACAGGCCGGCGAACACGTCGGGCGCGAACTGCGTGAGGTTGGTGTCCTTGAGCAACGCCCCTGCATCCTGATTGCGGCGTCCCCACAGGAGCCGCGGCGCCAGGCTGCGCCGCAGCGCCGAATCGCCGAACAGGCTGCGCCGGCAGCGATCGAAGGCCGCCTGATCCGCGGGCGAAGCCGGCGGACAGACGCGCTGCAGCTCGAGCGCGAGCTCGGCAGCCATGCGCTCGACCTGCTCGCCCAGGTCCGGCAGATCGTCCTCGGCGGCCGCGACGCCGCCCGCGAAGAGCGCGGCGGCGAGCAGGAGCGCGCCGCCCGGCGCGCAGCCACCTGCGATGCGCATCGGGCTAGCGCGTGGGCTTCAGGTAATTGGCGAGCAGGTGGTCGGCGAGCTTGCGCCCCATCGATTCGCCCACCTCGAGCGAATTGCGGAAGTGGATGCCGCCCCAGATGCGCACCTCCTTGTGCTCTTCCGCCATCTGCACGAGGCTGTCGAAGCGGCGCTGCAGGCGCGCGTCCGCGACGTCGGTCACGGCAAAGCTCTCGGGCCCGGCGCCGAAGACGGATTCGAGAATGCTTCTCGCGGTACCCGCGTTGATCCCCGCCTGGGACGGATATTCCGGATGCATCGGCGTGGCATTGAGCGCCAGCCAGCCCGCGTCGCGCTCGGTGGCGTCGTTGCCGTCCTGGTCGCCGTTGCGGATCGCCGTGAGCGGCCGCCAGAACTGGTAATGGAACTTCGCGTCCCAGTCGAGGATGTAGCAGTTGGCGATGCCCATGGAGAGCAGCGCGAACAGGCGCGCGTTCTCGGCAAGCCCGAGCCCCCTGCGGGCTGAAATCTGCGCGGCCGCCTGGTACCACGCGGCAAAAAGATTGCCTTGCGCCCAGAAGCGCACCGCATCGGACTGCGCGTCGGTGCGCTTCACGCTCTTCAGCCCGCCAAATTCCTTGGTCTCGTTGTAGTCGCGCGCGTAGAGGGTGCTCGAGAGCTTCGGCGGCGGGCCGGGACGGAACTGGTTCGCCGCCTTCATTCCCCACGGCCTCGCCGTCGCGTACTGCGAGAAAAGCGGCGGCGTGGTCGGGACCCACACGCCGGGCCGCGTCAGAGGCCGGTACGTGTCCGGGACATTGGTGTCGTCGTTCTGGCGATCGGCAAAGACGCTGGCCGCGACTTTTTCGCCCAAGGCAATGCCGGCGGCCCGCGCGGGGCTGTCCGGCACCCTCTCCAGCATCGCCGTAAATGCGGTATCGATGCGCGCTTTCTGGCCGGGATACTGCCGCATCAGGATCTCGCGCGCAGCCGCTGCCGCAGCGGCCTCCGCGGACGCGTTCGGATCCGCCGCGATATCGGGCGTAAAGCGCGCATACCGGTTCTCGACCGCGTTGACCGAATCGGACATGGACACGTGCATCATCGCCATGCTGCGAGTCCACGGGTTGCCGGCGACGTTTACGGCCTTCATCACGTCGATGGCGGTTTGAGTCCAGTCGGTAATGACGTCGGCGCGGACGAGCGTAGTGCCCGCGAGCAGTGTCAGACCGGCGATCGCAGTCTTAAGCGCATTCATTGTTCCCCCCTTTACGTAACCGGAGCCGGTCACGTACGACAACTCTACTCCTTGCGCGTCAGTTTG
>Ga0209156_10000710_pt1 | contig 28358 bp, 23 predicted proteins | sample GraSoiAngelo_124_FD_185881 | JGI IMG/M metagenome (GOLD analysis project Ga0209156, IMG submission 185881) | Grasslands soil microbial communities from the Angelo Coastal Reserve, California, USA - 14_0927_05_20cm (SPAdes) (version 2) | ecosystem: Environmental > Terrestrial > Soil > Grasslands... | reverse complement strand
CGCACAATAGGCGTTGCGTTCACCACGAACGCGATAAGGTCGCCGTCGCGTGATTTGCGCAGGAACGAAACGACGCTGTTCTCGGCGTCGTGAAAATCGATCCAGTCGAATCCTTCGTAAGAATCATCAAGCTGCCAGAGCGCCGGTTCGTTCTTGTATACGTAATTCAAATGCTGCACGAGACGACGCAGCCCGTCATGGCGCGGCAACTTTAGTAGCTCCCAGTCAAGGGTAGTGTCGTGGTTCCATTCGTTCCGTTGGCCGAATTCGTCGCCCATGAAGAGCAGTTTTTTCCCGGGATGGCCGTACATCCATGCCAGAAACATCCGGAGATTGGCAAACTTTTGCCATTCGTCGCCTGGCATTTTGGATAACAACGAGCGTTTCCCGTACACCACTTCATCGTGGCTGAGCACGAGAATAAAATTCTCCTGGAACGCGTAAAGCAGCGAAAAGGTGATGTTGCCGTGATGGTACTTCCGGTAAATCGGATCGATGCTCATGTATTCCAGGAAATCGTGCATCCAGCCCATGTTCCATTTGAAACCGAAGCCGAGCCCGCCCAGATAAGTGGGACGCGATACGCCGGGCCAGTCGGTTGATTCCTCGGCGATGGTCATGATCCCCGGAAAACGCTCGTAACAAACCTCGTTGAACCGTTTGAGGAAGTAGATGGCGTCGAGGTTCTCGCGGCCGCCGTAAACATTCGGGATCCATTGGCCGGGCTTGCGTGAGTAGTCGAGGTAAAGCATCGACGCCACGGCGTCCACGCGCAGACCGTCAATGTGATATTTGTCGAGCCAGAACAGCGCGTTGCCGATGAGAAAATTGCGGACTTCGTTGCGGCCAAAATTGAAAATGAGCGTGCCCCAATCCTGTTGCTCGCCTTGGCGCGGGTCCATGTGTTCGTAAAGATCGGTGCCGTCGAATTCGGCCAGCGCGTGGGCGTCCTTTGGAAAATGTGCAGGCACCCAATCCATGATCACGCCAATGCCGGCTTGATGACATTTGTCGATGAAATGGCGGAGGTCGTCAGGCGGCCCGAACCGGCTGGTGGGCGCATAATAATTCGTGACCTGATAACCCCACGAACCTTCGAATGGATGCTCGGCAACCGGCAACAACTCGATGTGCGTGTAACCCATTTCGAGCACGTACGGCAGCAACTCCCCGGCAAGTTCGAGATAACTGAGCTGGCGATTTCCCTCTTCAGTTTTGCGACGCCACGAGCCGAGGTGCACTTCGTAAATGCTGATTGGACTTTGCGGCCAGTTTTTTTTCGGGCGCGCTTCCATCCACGCGCGATCGCTCCAAGTGTAACGCTCCAGATCGTACACCAGCGATGCGGTCGATTTGCCGGGCTGATTAAAAAATGCGAATGGATCGCTCTTGAGCCGCAGCGCGCCGGTCTGAGTGCGGATTTCGAACTTGTAGTGCGTGCCTTGCTTGATCCCGGGCACAAATAATTCCCATACACCGCTGCCGATGAGTTTGCGCGTGGGATTGACCCGGCCATCCCAGTTATTGAAATCGCCAACCACACTCACGCGTTGCGCGTTAGGAGCCCATACAGCGAAATAAACGCCTGCCGCATCGCCGATCGTGCGCACATGCGCGCCAAACTTATCGTAAATTTTCCAGTGTTGCCCTTCGACGAAGAGATGCAGATCGACCTCGCCCATGATTGGCCCGTACTGATATGGATCCCGCGTGAGATGTTGCGATCCGTCCCACGCAGTGAGCCGGAGATGATATGGAAGATCGCGGGGCGCCCCGGGGATACTCGCGCAAAAGAATCCGTCCTGCTCAATCTTCTGTGCTGCGATCGGCTTCTCCGGTGCTCGATCGAGCAGTATCTCAACCGCGCGTGCGTCAGGGCGAAAGACACGAATCTCCAAATCATCACCAACGCGGTGCGGACCCAACACGCGGAACGGATCAGAATGAATTCCGCGGACGAAGCGGCTCACCTCGTCACGCGGCAGTCCGGCAATCTCGAAGGCTTTCATGCTGTTCTCTTGCACCTTTCAAGCGGTAAAACGGATTGCTTCGCGCTGCAACGTTGCAACGCACGCAGACGCGCAACGCGCCAGCGGTCTGCGATAACTACAGAAAGGAGAATAACACTGCCATGGCTAAAGTCGTTAAAGTTATTGAACTGATGTCACAATCGCCGAAGAGCTGGGAAGACGCCGCGCAAGGCGCAGCAAAGGAAGCCTCGAAAACCCTACGGAACATTCGCTCGATTTACATCAAGGAATTCACCGCTGAAGTGCAAGACGGCAAAATCACAAACTATCGTATCAACGCGAAGGTCACTTTTGATTTAGAGGCGGAACGCTGAGGGTAACGCACCCGTCTCGTGTGCCGGTTTCGGCGTCTCGCCGAAACAACCTTGTCTAGTGGCGCGCCGAGCGACTCTACCTAATCCAATTCTTTGTATGCTCACCAAGAGTCCGCAATTTGGGGGCACGTGTTTAGCGCCAAAGCCGCGCATATTTCACCGCCAGCCTGGGGCACCGCCCCAGGACCCATGGCATCCAAAAAAGCTGAGCGCTGAAAGCGCGATTCACCGCCACGAGCTCGATTGATTCGCCGATTGAAGCGCGCTTTCAGCGCTTGTCTACACGACGATTCGGCTTCCTGGGGCGATGCCCCAGGTTTGCGGGGGGACCGCGCCTTTGGCGCTAAACACATACGATGCAATCGCCAACACGCGGGACGCGTCCGCTACGCTACTTCTTCGGCCTTAATAAAGGAAACAGGATCACGTCGCGGATGGATTCCGCGCCTGTGAGTACCATGGTGAGCCGGTCCATTCCTACCCCGATGCCGCCGGCCGGCGGCATGCCGTGCTCGAGCGCGAGCAAAAATTCCTCGTCGATCTCTTGCTTTTCTTCGCCTGCCTGTTCTAGCAGACGCTGGCGTTGCACAAGCGGGTCATTTAATTCGCTGTAGCCAGGAGCGATTTCCACCCCATTAATGATCAGTTCAAAAACATCCACGAGCGAGTTGTCAGCTGCGTTTTGTTTTGCCAGCGGCACCAGCTCCTTCGGGCAATGCGTCACAAACAGAGGATCGACGGTCTTTTCCTCGACGAGTTTTTCGAACACATGCTGCGTCACTTCGAAATCAGCCAGTTGCGGCAGGATTTCCAATTTGAATTCATTCGTGGCGCGATCGCGCCGCTGCTCCCTGGAAAGCTCGAACCAATCTTTCCCGGCAACTTCCCGCACCACATCATGGTAGCGTGCTCGGCGCCAGGGCCGCTGCAGATTAATGGTGCGAACAATTTTCCCGTCAGCGCCTCGATGCTCGATTATTAGTGAACCGCAGATTTTCTCGGCGAGATAACAAATCAGTTCTTCAGCCAGATTGGCCATGGTCTCGAAATCCGCATACGCCCAATAGGCTTCGAGCATCGTGAATTCGGGATTGTGTTTCCGGGAAATCCCTTCGTTTCGAAAGTTGCGGTTGATTTCGAATACCTTGTTGAATCCGCCGACGAGCAAACGTTTCAGATAAAGCTCCAGCGCAATGCGCAGGTAAAGATCGAGGCCGAGCGCTTTGTGATGCGTTGTGAATGGTTCGGCTGCTGCACCTCCAGCGATGGTTTGCAAAATTGGCGTCTCGACTTCGACGAAGGCGCGTTCCTCCAAAAAGCGCCTCGTTTCGCGGACAATTGCGATTCGTTTTTCGAACACTCCGCGGGAATGCTCGTTCGTGAGAAGATCGAGATAACGTTGCCGGTACCGTGCTTCGATGTCCTGTAATCCGTGCCATTTCTCCGGGAGCGGCCGCAACGCCTTCGCAAGCAGCTGGAACGTGCGGACCTTCAATGTCGGTTCTCCGCTCTTGGTGATAAAGCATGTGCCTTCAACCCCGATGAGGTCGCCAATATCCAGCAGGCGAAAAAGATCGGTTAGGTCCGGGCCAACTTCCTTTGCGTGAATATAGATTTGAATGCGCCCCGTCGCGTCGCGCAGGTCGAGGAAGTGGCTTTTGCCCATATCGCGATGCGCCGTGATGCGGCCTGCCGCGCGAAGAGTTTCGCCTTCCTTAAATTGCGAGCGCACCTCCGCAATGGAGCCGGTCACTTCAAAACTAGAACTGAATGGCTCGATCCCTTTCGCACGGAGGGCATCGAGCTTTTTGCGCCGCAGCGCGATCAGCTCGTTTTCTTCTTCCATGTTCGGCGGTCGAATTTAATTTGCGAAAGTCCTCGCCTTTGTCAGGGTGAACGCGCTCCAGTCATCGTCGGATGCGCGGGTTGATACAGGCCGATCTCTCCTCCGCTGGGCAGCCGAAGACTCGTGCTGATTCCCCACTCGGCTTCTACCGGCGTCGCACAGACTACGCCTTTGCTACTCAGCATCTGCATCACACTGCGCAAATCAACGCACATCAGGTAGAGCACGGCTCCGAGCATTGGATGCTCCGCATGCATTTGCACAAATCGGCCGTCACCGGGATGAACGGCCAGTTCAGCAGGCGGCAGCGAGAACAGCAGCCAACCGGCGCCAAGATCAATCGACGGAAATTCGAGGACGGTTTTGAAGAAAGCACGATCGGTCTCCGGGTCCTTGCTGTAGAGAAGAACATGCGCTCCCGCAATCATTGCGGCAGTATAGTGAGGATGTACAAAATGAACAGTCTCCGTAACGCGTTGAAGTGTTAGAAGATATTGGTTTGCCAACATAAGACTGAAAATGAGATACTCCCTGTGGCGCGCCCATCAAAGGTTGGTCGTGGCGTCATTATCCAAATGACTGTTAACTTGCCAGAAACAACTTCAAAAATGGAAGGACCGCTGGTGAAGCAGTTCTCCGTATTTCTGCCCAATAAGGTCGGGGCGATGTTAGAAGTTGTGAAACTGCTGAACACGCAAAACACCCATGTTGTCGCGCTGAGCGTATCGGAGTCCACCGACTCGGCCATTGCGCGTATAATCGCGAGTGATCCTGCGCGTGTGGAGAAATTGTTCCGGGAAAGAAATGTTCCCTTTGGCGTAAGCCAGGTGGTTGTGGTGGAGATGCGAGAAGTCGCTACTCAATTGGTGAAACTACTCGCAGCATTAGTGATGGCGGAGGTCAACGTCCATTTCGCTTATCCATTGCTGATCCGGCCGCGCGGTTTTGCCACGATCGCGCTGCACGTGGACGATACGGAATGCGCGTCCTCTGTGCTAAGAGGGGAAGGATTCAAAATCCTAAGCCAGGACGACATTTCGCGATAGAAAGACCGGCGCAGCCGGGAAATTTTTTACCAGATCGATCTTGTTGTGCAGATCGCCGTCTTCGGCAGCTTCTAGGTTTTTAACGATCTAACGTAAGGCGGCCTGTTGACAGGCTGGCACAGGCGCGCTTACAGAAATGGGTTTATTGCGCCATGCGCACTCTTCTCTCACGCGCGATCCAGGTTGATCCAACCTTCCACATTGGGCTCAGCCTGATTGTGATTCTGGCCATAGTCGAGATTTTCGCCGCAACCTCCTATTACGTCGGTCGCACTCGGGCTGCTCGAGTCTCCGCACCGTCAGTCGCCGCGACCGTGACGCGCGGACCGACGGCCTTGCCAACAGCTGCACCGGCTGCGGTACAGCCCGCGATTTCGCCGGCGGCGGCCCTCCCCAGTCCTTCTCAGTCGCTTGCTGATCAGTTGTTGCGAGAAGGCATCGAATCACGCGATCGCGGCGATACCACAACCGCCCTCGCTCGTTTTGAGGAAGCATTGGACAGCGAACCGAACAACACCGCCCTGCTCGAGGAGATTGCCAAGACTTATGAATCCATGCAGCTACTTGACCGGGCGAACCAAACCTGGCGCAGAATTCAGGAAATGGGCCCGTCGGCTGGCGCAGCCTACGAGCTGGCCGATCGACGATTGAAGCTCGGCGTACCGGTTGCGGGAACGACGGAGTCCGGCGGTGCGGCTGCATCAGTCGACGTCGCACCACATAAGGATATCGGCGGCAATCGGGACGGCTCCGTAATGGGAATCAGTGAGGTAAAAACCACGGAAACACCCGATCCCGATGCCGAGAAGAACCTGACACTGGAGATCGGTATAAAAAAACAGCCCGGCGCGACCATTGATCACATGAAAGTGAAAATTTTGGTAGAGTTCTACGACACGGTGGGTGACAAAGATATTAAGCTCACGAACGCGGACGTGAATTACGAATGGCTGACGCCGAAACACGATTGGAGCGAGACGAACCCAGAGGTCCTCTCAGTGAGGTACGTGCGCGCAAAGACAGCTGGTGGTTCGCCCGAATCATCGCTTTCTGAGGCGGCGGCAACAGTCCGGCCTGGCCAGAAAACTCGAGGCAAAAGTTCTGCGGCGGATAGCGGACAACGAAAATACCTGGGTTACATTATCCGGGTGTATTACGACGATGACTTGCAGGCGGTCCAGGCAGAACCGTCGCGGCTCTTACAGCATTTTCCTCCTTCGAAGAGTACGTTGGCACAATGATACGATTCGTCATTCTCGTCCGGGAAACGGCATGAGCTTCGCCGCAATCTGCATGCACTGGCGAAAGCTGACGCGCGTTCTCCCGTGTGCCTCTGTTCTGCTTTTTGCCGCCGCGGCGAACGGGCAGATTCAGGTGGACCTGAAATTCAAGCGCTTGCAGTACATCGCGTACGAACCGGTGGTAGCGACACTTGCAATTACCAATTTAGCCGGGCGCGATATTGAGCTTCACGACAGCGACAGGCAATCATGGCTCGGGTTCGAGATAACGGGAAACGAGGGTCAGCCGATAGCGCCGCTCAACAGTGAAAATGCGCAGCCGCCTCTGAAAATTGAAGCCGGCCAGCGAGTCACGCGACAGATTGATCTCGGCCCGCTCTATCCCGTGCACGATTTCGGCGCCTATCATGTCCGCACGCACGTTCATTTCGCGGATTTGGGAAAATTTTTTTACTCTGGAACACGGGTTTTCGAAGTGACCGACGCGCGACCGATCTGGCAGGAGACAGTGGGAATTCCAACCGGCGTTGCCGCCTCCGGGGAGGTGCGCACGTACTCGCTGCTTACCAATCGATTCCCAGATCATACGTCTTTATACGTGCGCGTGCAGGATAAGGACACGGGAATTGTGTATGCGACTTATTCGTTAGGTCGAACCATCACCTTCGAACAACCGCAGGCGGAGATCGACCGCTCCAATCAATTGCATGTCTTACATTGCGCAGCGCCGCGCGCCTGGTCCTATTCACGAATCGGCTTGAATGGCCAACTGCTGGAACACTCGTCGTTCATGGAAACCAAAACCCGGCCTCGTCTTGCCCATTCGGCAAATGGCGAAGTAGCAGTCCGCGGCGGCGTGATTGAAGCGCCAGCGCAGAGCTCGCGCAGTACGGCACCGAAACTTTCCGCTCGCCCGCCCGGTTTGCCTAACGAGGATTAATAATGGGAACAGTTTTCTTCCAACGTCAGGTCTCTCTCGCAAGTTTGGTGATCACACTAGTTGCGTCGGACAATTCTTCTGCAGCGCAGACCGGTCGCAGCTCTGCGAGCAGCAGCGCGCCCATTACCGTAGTCATCGATGCGGGGCACGGAGGTCATGATCGCGGCGGAATTCCCGGCCAGAGCGTCGCGGAAAAAGAAATGACACTCGACGTGGCGCAGCGTCTTAGAAATGTTCTGGCCGCCAGCGGGTACCGCGTCGTAATGACCCGGGATAGCGACGTCTTTGTCCCATTGGGGACCCGCGTTGCAATCGCCAATTCCTACGGCAACGCGATCTTCGTCTGTATCCACTTCAACGCAACAAAACGGGCGGGTGCGAGCGGCATCGAAACATATTTTTACAGCCGCGACAGTCTACCGCTCGCCTCAGCTATTCACTATTTTGTGACTGGCGGCGCGCCTTCGGCTAATCGCGGCGTGCGCCGGCGCGGCTATTACGTCTTGCGAAGAACAAGCGTTCCAGCAGTGCTCGTGGAATGCGGCTTCCTTACCAACCCAACCGAAGCTGCATACGCCCAAAGTGCTTCGTATCGGCAAAAACTCGCAGAAGAAATTGCAGCTGGAGTCCGAGGACGCAATTCCGTTGGCAGTGCCATGTCCACCACTCGAGTGGCGACGAGTGAGACCATCCCTCTGCAACCGTACATGGATCAAACGAAGGTGACGTCATCTAAACACTCCAAGTCCAAGCGTTCGCACAAAAAAAGCGCGCGAAAGAAAAAAAGCTCATCAAAACCAGCCGGCTCAGAAGCACGTTCGGGCTCAACAGACCGGGAGGGCTGATTTGGACCTGCCGATCTTGACTTCGGCACAGATGCGAGCCGCGGAAGAGGCCGCGTTCGCTAAGGGGGTACAAGTCGAAGCGCTCATGGACCAGGCAGGCGCCGGTGTCGCACGGGCAGTCACGAAGTTTTTCGCGAAGCCCGGCAAATGCATTGTGTTCGCCGGAAAAGGCCATAACGCGGGGGATGCGCTGGTTGCTGCGGAAGTGTTACGACGGCGTGGATGGAAAATCGAAGTCCGGCTTGCTTTCAAGCAAGAGGATTGCAGCGAACTGATGCGCAAGAAGCTTGAAAGTTTGCGGCGCCGGCCACCTGAGATTTTGGGGACGACATCCGTCAGCGGCGCTACCGATCTCGGCATTACTCTTCTCGAGCTTTGGGCAGAAGTCGCGGACGAGTTATCTGCCGCGCAGGAACGAATTGCGGCAGAGGCGTACCTGGGCAGGGCCGCTCCCTTGGTTATTCTGGATGGTCTGCTTGGGGTGGGCGCGAGGCCGCCGCTACGCGAGCCGATACGAGCCGCCTGCCGTTCCATCAATCAGCTCCGGGCCAAGAATGGCGCCTATGTGTTTGCGGTCGACCTACCAACAGGCCTCGATGGCGACTCAGGGAAAGTAGATCGTGACTGTGTAACTGCCGATTTTACGGTCACCATCGGATTTGCAAAGGCGGGTCTGATCGCGGATGGCGCGCTGAACTTTGTCGGCAGGCTTGAAGTTGTACCGCTGCCCGATCTGCATTCGCCGGACAAGAAGGCGAAGCAAATCATCGTTAGCCCGCCGGCTTTTCACGGGTTACTCCCGAGACGGAAATACAGTGCGTACAAGAATCAATTTGGACGCATTGGTATCGTAGCTGGCTCCAAGGGATTCGTCGGCGCTGCCCTGATGACGTCGCAGGGCGCGTTGCGGGCAGGCGCAGGTTTGGTGGAACTTTTTGTGCCCGAAGAAATCTACGAAATAGTTGCTGGCGCCGCGCCGATGGAAGCGATGGTCAAGCCGGTCCAGTCTTACCGCGACCTGGTCAGGCAAAAAACTGATACCTGGGCCTTGGGACCCGGCCTTGGTAAATCACATGCAGACGAGGTTCTCGAACTGATTGAAAAAGCAAAGCAACCAATGGTGGTCGACGCCGACGGACTCAACATACTCTCAGAAAAAATCTCAGTGCTCAGAGGTTGCAAAGGCGAACGACTGCTCACGCCGCATCCCGGTGAGATGAAACGGCTTCTCCCAAATCATAAAGAGTCGCGCGCCGAGACAGCGACAAAATTCTGCAATCGTTTTCCAGTGACACTTTTGTTCAAAGGCAGTCGCACGATTGTGGCCGAACGGGATCGCCCATTGAGCTATAACACAACAGGAAATCCGGGGATGGCTACTGGGGGAATGGGCGATGTTCTCACAGGTGTCTGCGCCGGTTTGGTCGGACAAGGCCTGTCTCTCTACGATGCGGCGCGCGTAGGTGCGTGGTTATGCGGACGCGCCGCGGAAATCGCCATTTTCAATAACGGTCAAAGCGAGCAATCGTTATTGCCTCGCGATGTTCTCCATCGTCTTGGCGAGGCATTTGAGGAACTCAGCCATTAAAAGCTTTTCAAACGGCGACGCTGCAACAAAGCCATGAATCTGCAAACCGAACAAACAGAGTACGAGGCGCCAAAAACTGAGACCGCCTGGAGCCGAATTAGAAAGGCTCTGGGCCCAATTGCGGTAGTAGGCGTCGTCGTAGCAAAGTTTTTCGCGAAGCTCAAGTTCATTCTTCTGCCGCTCCTGAAATTTCTTCCGATATTGCTGAAGTCCGGCGGCACTATGCTGCTCATGATCTGGGTCTACACCCAGCTATGGGGGTGGCAGTTCGCGCTCGGTTTTGTCCTTCTCTTACTCGTACATGAAAGCGGCCATTTGCTTGTCGCTAAAAAATTTGGGCTCAAGGTCGGTGCGCCTGTTTTTATTCCATTCATGGGCGCGTTCATCGCGCTGAAGGAAGCGCCGCGCAATGCCTGGATCGAAGCATGCGTCGGGATCGGTGGCCCAATGCTCGGGAGCTTGGGCGCGTTGGTCTGCAACTTCCTCGGTGAAGTGTTCGCCGCGCCAATATTCATTGCGCTCGCGTGGTTCGGATATTTCCTGAATCTGTTTAACCTGACGCCGGTAGGAATGCTCGACGGCGGACGTATCGTGACCGCGTTATCTCGCTGGCTTTGGGTGCCCGGGCTCGCCCTGCTTCTTTGGTTCGGGTGGAGGTATCCGAATTTTATTATCTGGTTGATTGTGCTTTTGTCATTGCCGCGAATCTACTCTCTATTCCGCAAACGAACGGAGGAAGAACAGCGTTACTTCGAAGTTACATCTTCCCAGCGTTGGATAATGTCGATACTCTATTTCGGCCTGATTGCGGTCTTGCTCTTCGGAATGCATGTAGCGCAGCAGGATTTATCCAAATACGGAGTGCGTTCCCACGGCCACGGACGAGACGTGATCGTACAATAACCTTCGCGAGAGAATCCTCGATCTAAAGTCTAACGAGAGACAAGATCAGGCGCGCTGGATAACCTGGCTGCAGCGCTTGGTTAGCCGGCAACCCTTCGCATGTTAATGAATTCCCCGTTTGTTGTACCCTTCGAAAATCTTGCTGACCTCAAAGTAGTACGTTTTTCTGCCTTCGGCAGTTTGAACCTCCATCTTGTCGCAAAGACCGCTGGTATTATCCAGGGTTTGCTTCACAAGTTTCGCGCCGAGCATGTCCAGAATGAAGTACTCCTCTGCGATTTGGGTGACCGGCCAACCCGTTTGGCAGGTCTTCCCGTCTCCTTTCTTTACGATTGAATTCAATAGGCCGAATTCAATGTCGTGATACTTCTTTGCGTTAGCGGCATCACCGAGAATCTTGTAAGTCTGCCGCAGGACTTTGTGTGCCTCCATGTCGGTGTAGTCGATATTCAGCATCTTGTTTGCGACCTCGATGACCTCGGCATAGTTTGAGGTTTTCATCAGCTCGTGCATTGTCTTCCTCAACGCGCCGAGATCGGGTTTCTGATTACTGGAAGCTCTGAACTGCTCGCTCTCTAAGAAGCTTTGCCTAAATTCCGTGTAGTTAATATTAGTCTGACCTGCTTCGAGCTGCTTTACGAACACGGAATATTTGTCCCCGTAACCGGGGATATCTACCTTGGAAGCATTCTGGGCGCACGCACGATGAGTGAGCACCAGTAATGCGAGGAAAGAAAGCGCCGCCTTTGCAATGCCTGTTGTTCTTTGTTGCATTGTCATAAGAAAGGCATCGCACGTTTGATCATCATTTCCGCCTTTCTATTCCGGCTCTGTAGTGCCTCACGGTCTTACTGTGACGGATTGAACGAAACAAACCAGAAGACTTGGCGAATAGTTCACGACGCTCTTGTCGCTGCAAAGATTTTCTCCGGTTCGAGTCCGATTCTTTGGAGAATCGAGCTGAAACGTTTGTCTGAACGAAGTGGCACAAATTCCGGGGCGATCCCAACGCCGTGCAAGGAGGACGAGCGCTGTTCGCAAGCGCGCTCGAGGTCGCGAATTGCTTCGTCATGCGCTCCAAGCGTTACATGCACGTGCGCAATGGCGTCACCCGGCCGATAACCCCAGCCTGCGATAGCTGCATTGAGAGTGTTCAGCGCCTCCTCGCGGCGGTTCATGCGAGCGTAAGTGATCGCCAAACCAAACCCTGGCCTGCCGTTGAACTCTCGTGTCTTTTCGTAGAGTGCAATTGCTTCATCGAACCGCCGCATCTCACGATACAATGCTGCGAGCGCCGGCTCGCCATAATGGGCAAATGTCGGATCAAGCTGGAGTGCGCGCTCTCCGGCCGCGATCGCCTCATCGTAAAGACCAAAGTAACGATAAAGCTCACAGGCAAAGTTGTTCACCCAAAGTGATGCCGGATCGATTTTCGACGTGCGTTGCAAATAAGTCAGGGCTTTATCGCGATCGCCGCGCACCGCATAGAACGCAGCAATGAAGTAATTCGACGGCGTCGAATTTGGTTCGATCTCCACCGCCCGATTGAATTCCGCTTCCGCGCCGTCGAGGTCCCAATCCAGTATGCGTTTGGTCTCTGCAAGGTAGACGTGCGCTTCGGCCTCCTGGTCGTTCAGTTGTAACGCATGCACGGCGGCGTCGCGAACTTTCGGGTAAGCTTCGAGCGGGGGTACAAAGGCATCCGCCAGCCACAACCACGCCTTTGCGATCCCCGTCCACGCACGACTGAACTTTGGATCCTGTTCAAGCGCCCGCTGGAAAAATTCCAGGCTCTTCCGCAATTCGGGCTCGGTGCTCTTGTCGGAATAAAAGAGGCCCTCAAGATAAGCATCGTAGGCAGCTGTGCTGCGAGATGGACGCGGCGGAGAGATCGCCAGCTTGAGTTTCAGGGTATCAACGATGGAGCGCGTTATCTCATCCTGTAGCGCGAAAATTCCATGCATTTCGCGTTCATAGGTCTCCGACCAGATCGTAAATCCATCACACGCGTCGATCAGTTCCGCCGTGACGCGTACACGATTGCCGTCGCGCCGAACACTGCCCTCAAGCACATGGTCGACGTTTAGTTTCGCCGCGATTTCGGCGAGTTCGGTTTCCCTGTCCTTAAACCAAAACGAAGAGCGCCGCGCCGCCACTCGCAAGCCATCAACTTTGGCCAACGCTCCGAGAAGTTCCTCCGCGATACCTTCTCCGAAATAGGCGTGGTCCCTTTGCGGACTCAAATCGCTGAAAGGCAAAACGGCGATCGATTTTTCGGTAGAGTTCGCGGGCTCAATTATATCGAGCTTCGCCTCCGGTTGCGCGTCTTCTGTGCGAACAATTCCATAACGCGTGAAATCGTAGATCCAGGCAAAAACGAGCGCGACCGGAAAACCCAGGAGGATGGCTACGATGACGAGGCGCTCGGCCCAGTTCGGAATCTCGAAAGGCGGGAAAACCTGAGTGACCACCTGGATCAGAAGCCAACCCACGACGGCGTACGTCACCGCGACGGTGTAAACTTTCCTCCGCTTTAGCTCCGGAAAAAATTTCTTGAGATTCACTGCTTAGTCAGCCGCCCGAAATTCGTATTTCGTGCACGATTGGCAACCAACACATTTGGCGGTTGACAGCAACAACGACCGGCTAGTATCGATCTAAAATGAACTCAACGAGCAACGACGGCGAAAAAATGGAAAAACAGATGTGGGAAGACATCAAGGCAAAAAATTGGGAGGTGGTAGAAAGTAAAATCGCTGAAGGTTTTCAGTCCGTTCATCAGGATGGAGCGCGCGACCGGGCCAGCGAAATATCTTTGATCAAAAACCTGAACGTTGGCCGGGTAGAGTTTAACGATTTTAAGTCGACCATGAGCGGCGACAACGTTGTGGTTACCTACATGATTTCGGTGCAGGAGACGATCGACCTCGAGCAATTGCCGACAAAGCCGACTCCACGCTTGAGTGTCTGGAAAAAAGGAGCACGCGACTGGCAATGGATTTGCCACGCCAACCTCAACCCGATTCCTTAGAAATCATCTGCGCAGTAGCTTGAGGACATGCCTCGTGGTCACCCACGGCGGGGCAATAAACATTGCGCCCCTTTAGCTTAGCTAAGAATCGGTTTGGATTCATTGTTCCCGCTTATTGTCGATCTTGCCTAACAGCGGGAAAACGGACGAGGGTTTGCTCGTGTACGTCGAGATTGTGCTGCCGATCTTGTGCTAAATTGTCGGATGCCGTTTCAGCTCGAATCTAATTACAGACCGCGCGGCGACCAGGGACAGGCAATAGCGAAGCTTTTGAAGTCCGTCGAGGCCGGCAACCGCCATCAGACGCTGCTCGGTGTCACGGGTTCGGGAAAAACTTTTACCGTCGCGAACGTGATCCATAAGCTGGACCGGCCTACGCTTGTCATTTCGCACAACAAGACGCTCGCGGCCCAGCTTTACTCCGAGTTCAAACAATTCTTTCCGCGCAACGCAGTCGAATATTTCGTCAGCTACTTCGATTATTACCAGCCCGAGGCGTACATCCCTCGCTCCGACACTTACATCGAGAAGGACTCTTCGATAAACGAGGAGATCGAGCGATTGCGGCTTGCGGCGACAAGCGCGCTGCTTTCACGCCGCGACACGATCGTCGTCGCCAGCGTTTCCTGCATCTACGGCATCACTTCGCCAGAGGATTACCTTAACATGCTGCTCACGGTCAAACGCGGTCAACACATCTCGCGCGAGGCGGTGCTGGGTCGTTTGATCGATATGTTGTACGAACGCAACGACGTCAATTTCACACGCGGCAGGTTCCGCGTTCGAGGCGACGTCGTGGAAGTCTATCCAGGAAGCGCCGATGAGGAAGGCATTCGGCTTGAGTTTTTTGGCGACGAAATTGATGCGATCAGGCGGTTTGATCCCTTGACGGGTCAGGCGCACGAATCGCTCGCCGTGATTACGTTTTATCCGGCGAAACAGTTCGTGACGCCGGCGGACAAGCTCAATCGAGCGCTACGCACGATCCGTGAGGAACTCGAGCAACGCATCGTCGAACTCGAGTCACAAAACAAATTGCTGGAAGCGCAACGGTTGCGGATGCGCACGGAATACGATCTGGAGATGTTGCAGGAAATGGGGTTCTGCAACGGGATTGAAAATTACTCGCGCCATTTGTCGGGACGTCCGCCGGGTTCCAAGCCGTACACGATCATCGACTTTTTCCCGAAGGATTTTCTGGTGGTGATTGATGAGTCGCACGCCACCGTCCCGCAAATCGGCGGCATGTATGAAGGTGACCGCTCCCGCAAGACCGTGCTGGTAAATTACGGCTTTCGCCTGCCGAGTGCGCTCGATAATCGTCCGCTCAATTTCGACGAATTTATGAAGGTCACGAACCAGATCATCTATGTAAGCGCGACACCGGCAGAATTTGAAATTCAAAATAGCGTCGTTGGAAATAATGGATACATCCCGCATCGGCGACAGCGGATTGGCGAGGAGGAATTGGTGCCCTTTGTGTTGCCCGGCGGAAAACGCTCTATGCTCAAGGCTCAACGCCGAACGTCCAATTCAGAAGTCCACGTTTCCCGCACTGACGAACCGCCTGAAAAATTCGATGCGCACACGCCGGGTGCGCCGCTCATCGTCGAGCAGATTATTCGTCCTACCGGACTTCTCGATCCAAAAATTACTCTCAAGCCGCTCAAGAATCAGATCGACGAAACGATTGAGCTGTGCCGTCAGCGTGTGGAAAAGGGCGAGCGGATTCTGGTGACAACGCTGACGAAACGAACAGCGGAGGATCTCGCCGATTATCTGCGCGATGTTGGATTGAAAGTGCGGTACTTGCACAGCGACATCGATGCGATCGAGCGGGTCGAAATTTTACGAGGATTGCGCGCGGCGGATTTTGACATCCTGGTCGGAATCAATTTGCTCCGCGAAGGTCTCGATCTCCCTGAAGTTTCGCTCGTCTGTATTTTGGACGCGGATAAGGAAGGATTTTTGCGCAGCCAGACTTCGCTCATCCAGACGGCAGGCCGCGCCGCGCGTCACGTGAACGGCGAAGTGGTGCTCTTCGCCGACATCGTTACTCAAAGTATGGAGGCGCTCATGTCGATCTCCGAATATCGGCGCGCCAAGCAGATGGAATACAACGAAAAACACGGAATCACGCCGCAAACAGTCCGGCGGGCTGTACAGGAGAGCCTGCACACAATCTTGCGTGGGCGCGAAATTGAATCGTCGGTAATCCGCGAAGCTGGGGGCGATTTCAATCTGACGGAATTACTCCGCGAACTTGAGGAGGAAATGCAACAGGCTTCGGCAAACCTGGAATTCGAGCGCGCAGCGTTGTTACGCGACCAGATCATGGAAGTGAAAAGCGGCGCCGGAATTGATAAAATCGAACCAAAACGACGGCCAATAAAATACTCGCGCAATGCGGGGCGTCGTCGCTCGCGCGTGTAGTGGAACGCGTTATCCTCAACGCGTTGTTTAGGCCGCCAAGCTCGAATTTCTTTACATCATCTTCGGAGAAGTCGATCCACCTTGTCGATCTTCGCAGCACATGCGAGAAAAAGCTGCAAATGGTGAAAACCAAAACAAAAGCAGCAGACGCAAACATCTACGCAATCGTCGGCTCGGACGAAGCTGAGGTGAAACGGGTGGCCGCAGAGCTGGCGAGTAACCTAACGCCGTCAGGCGCAGGTGACTTTGGACTGGAAACGATCGATGGCGCCGCAGACAACGCCGAACAGGCCGCCGCAAGAGTTAGCTCCACGATCGATGCGTTGCAAACGTTGCCGTTTTTCGGCAGCACAAAAGTCGTTTGGCTGAAGAACGTGAATTTCCTCGGCGACGACCCAAAGGCGCGCTCGACCGCGGTGCAGTCGGCACTGGAAGAATTATCCGAACTACTCGGGCGGGGTTTCGGTTCCGAGATTACATTTCTGATCAGCGCCACCGAAGTTGACAAGCGCCGCGGGTTCTACAAGGCGCTGGTCAAACGAGCAGAGCTGCAGGTTTTTGACCGGATCGACTCGGGTCGCGCCGGTTGGGAAGAGGAAGCGACTGAAATCGTTCGACGGCGCGCGAAAAAACGAAAACTCCAATTTGATGATGACGCGCTCGACCTCTTTGTGTTGCTCACGGGAGGCGACACGCGTCAGATCGAGAACGAGCTGGAGAAGATCGACATTTTCCTGGAAAAAGATCGCGCAGTTCATGTCGATCTTGTTCGAAAAATCGTGCCCCTCTCGCGCGCAGGCATCATTTTCGAATTGAGCAACGCCCTGGCGATGCGTGATCTCGAGCTCGCGCTCACGCTTGTTCGACGCTTATTGGATCAGGGGGAAAGCGCTATCGGTATTTTGTTGGCTGCAATTGTCCCGACGATTCGTAATTTGCTGCTCGCAAAAGATTTAATGGAAAGACATCGCCTTCCGCGTGCGCATTCGCCATTCCAGTTTATCTCTGCAATCAATCGCTTGCCGGCAAAAGCGACCGAACATTTGCCGCGTAAGAAAGACGGTTCGATCAATGCCTACGCGCTGGGAATCGCCGCGCAGCACGCGCAGCATTTCAAGACCGATCAACTAATTGACGCCATGCGGGCGTGTCTGACCGCAAACGTTCAATTGGTTACCACCCAACTAGATCACGAACTAGTTTTGACTGAGGTGATCGTGAAGTTGTTGGCAGAAAGCTGACTTCTGTAGAAGCCGCCGCGTAGGCGGGCGAGGCGCTCAGCCTGCTTAACAATTCGACGTGACGCTTCGCAAAGGGGAGAAGCTACAGCACATCACGCTTTTTCCATCTGCTGGCGCGCCATCGGTCCGATGTACGGAATTTCCCAGCGGACGCCCGTAAACGCTTTTACGACTGTCACGATGAACAGAACAAGGAATGCAAGGCCGACCAATGCCCAAATGACCCACAAGACAATGGCGAAGAACAAGCCAATTGCCGGAATGGGGGTTAAAATCATGTGAGCAACTGAGTAAACCACTGCAAAGAGTATCCACGCGCCGCCAAAGATGATCGACTGCATCGCATAGAAGCGCACAAAACTGTCGTGCTTTTCCAGAATGTAAAAGATGATGCCGCCGATGAGCGGAATACAGGCAATCGCCGCAGCCACGTTCGAAGGCAAACCAGTCGATGTGGATTTCGGGGCCGGCTCGGGTTCGGCACTTGGCGGAGGCGGAGGTGGAATAGGTTCTTGATCTGGCATGATCTACGTACACAAAATGGCCAACGTATTGTCAAGCAATCTTGCTTTTGCCCTCTTTTTCGCTTTCGCTCGCGGCTCAAGAGCGATATCATGCGCTCCTAACCACAAAGTCCATGACCAAGAGTTCCCCTCCCCCTATTGAACGCGCCTTCACCCTCATCGAGTTGCTCGTCGTAATCGCGACGATCGGCATCCTGCTCGGAATCGCCGTTCCAGCCTTAAATAGTGCTTATGAGCGCGCGAAAGTGACAAAAGACTTGAGCAATCTTCGCCAGCTTGGCGCTGGTACGCAGATGTACATGAATGACAACAACGGCGTCCTGTTTTCTACAACCGGCTCATGGATGTCGCAGTTGTATAATGCTGACAATCCCGCTGCTTCTAAGTACATTTCGTCGTGGAATGTCTTCGTATCTCCATTCGACCATCCGGTTAGTCCAAGAACCGCTTCAAGCAACAGTGCGACCTCTGCGCTCAGCTACGGAATCAATGGGACGGCAGGGGTCGTGGGCATGTCTGCAGACAGGATTTCAAAGCCGACCGCATTTGTAGTATTCGCGCCGGCCCAGGCATCGGGGGCAGCGGTGAACTTTCAAGGCACGGGCAACACGACAAGCCAAGCGAACTTAGCCGGCAATTCGAACGTGACAGTTCTAGCCGCGACCAGCAGCCCTGGCGGAGCCGCAACAGGTGGCACACAGAATAATCGCACAAAAATCAACGTGGTTTGCGCGGACTGGCACGTTGAAACTATGCCCTGGAGTGGGACGGGTCCGGCGTTCACCAACACGACGCAGACCGGAAACGATCCGGACGGCTATTTCCGTTGGAATCCGCAATAGCGCTTACCGAGATCAGCGGCCCGGTGTACCGCTATCCGACGCTTATCGGTGCGAATCTACTTGGTCTGCTCGGGCAGTACACGCGCGAATATTTGCCTCGCGAAAGATGCGCTATTGTTTCCGACACCAATGTCGCGCCGCTCTTTGCTGATCTGGTCATAAGAAATCTCACGTCAGCCGGGTTTGAGCCGACGCTGATCACGATTCCGGCTGGCGAAAAGTCAAAGACGCTGGAGCGCGCCGGTGCGATTTGCGATCAGATGATTGCTGCGGGGCTTGACCGACAATCATTTCTGGTTGGCCTCGGCGGCGGAGTCATCGGCGACATTTCCGGATTCGTGGCGGCAATTTATCACCGCGGAATTCCACACGTTCAGATTCCGACCACGCTGCTGGCAATGGTGGACAGTTCGATCGGTGGGAAAACGGGAGTGGACACGCGCGACGGAAAGAATTTGATCGGTGTCTTCCATCATCCGTCGCTGGTCATTGATGACCTCGACGTTTTGAAAACACTTCCGCGTCGCGAATTCAATCAAGGGTTCGCTGAGATCATTAAGCACGCGATTATCGCCGATACAAGAATGTTCCGGATACTACAGTCGTGGAAGGCAGGCGCAGCGCCTGCCCTACAACGGCTGATCAAGCGCAATATCAAGATCAAATCAAAAATCGTGGCGAAAGATGAGCGCGACCAGACTGGCGAGCGGGCTGTTCTTAATTTCGGTCACACGGTTGGGCACGCGATTGAACGCGCCGGAAATTACCGGAAATTTCTGCACGGAGAAGCGGTGAGCCTTGGAATCGTTGCCGCTTGCGCAATCTCGATGAAAAAAGCTGGGCTGCCGGCGGATCAGCGCAATGCGATTGTCAGCCTCTTGCAGCGATACGAGTTGCCCACGCGTTTGCCCCCAACGTTTCCGCGCGAAAAGATCTTCGACGCGCTGAAGTTCGATAAGAAATTCGAAGACGGAAAAATCCGATTCGTTGTGACACCTCGCATTGGCCTGGCGCGCGTTACAAGCGCTGTCACGCTCGACGATATCCGCGAAGCGGTTAGTCAATTGTAGGGCGTCTGTGTCAGACGCCAGGCGTTTCAGAGAAACGCCCTACGACAAACGATTGAGATCAATCGCCTCTAGCTCGCGCTTTCGAATAATAATCGACCAGCCCCTCTGCCACGCTGTCGGCGTATTCCCGGAAGATGCTTTTACGTTCGACCCCGTTGATCAGGCGCGTTCCTTCGTAATCCCCAGCCTGGATGCGAACGAAGGCATCATTGCTGTTCATGACGTACGGCTCGCAATAAATCACCGGACAACGATAAAGCCGCGTGGCCAGCAAATTGCGCGCATACACGTATCCGCTCATGCCAACTTTCGTCGTGCTGTTCGTCGTTGGATATTCGTAAGCTGGAAGCCCGGTCTCGCGAGCCATTGTTAGTGCAATCATGTCGGCTAACGGCAATTCCTCGTCATAAGCGCGGCTCAGAAGTCTTCGGATCATTTCGAAACGTTGATCATCGAATTCTAGCTCCTCTGCCAGATAAGAGCCGTTCACGAGCAAGTGAAAATGATTAGTGTCGGTCAAAGTCGGATGCGTTGGTTCCCCCCACCCTTCCGCGTTGAAATGCAAACAAAGCACAAGGTCAGGATGTAATTTGAGGTTCACCAGCGCAGCCCGCCGTCGGATCTCGCTGTAACGGTAGAACAAAATTTCGCTCTGCCAGCGTATGGTTTGCTCTTTCGCTGGATCATTTGGATCAAGAACATCCTCGCGAGGGAGCGGCACGCCGTTCTTGATCAGAATTTTTCTTGCGAGCTCTCGAAAATCATCAGGGCGCTTCGCGGTAACCGGTTCACCGCCACTCCGGATCAACGAAACTTTTGCGCCGAACTCACGTAACCGCGGCGCCAACAATCGCGCCACGCGGAACGTGAGATCGCCTTCCTGGACTGGCCGGCTTTTATCGACCTGAAACCAGCGCTCCTCCATCTTCGCCCACTTTCCTCCGAGATGACCGGGATCGAGCACAACCTTCAAACCAACGAGAGGCTTGTCGGCTCTGGCTGGCGATAATGATTTCGCCGGTCGCCAAAGGTGCGGGACGGGTTTGCGACCAGCGTTGTTCACTGCAAAACGCAGCGTGAAGAATTTTTGCGAATCACGGTCTATCAGCACATGAGCTGTTTTCGCGCTTACTTCGATCAAATTGGAAGCGAATCCGTGAGTGCAATAAACATCGTGTATCAACCGGTTGAATTCATCGTGGGTAATGGTTTCCTGATATTTCTCGAGCACGCTCCATTTCGGTTTGCTGCCGAGGACGCTGACGTTTTCTTCCGCTTGAAGAGCCGTTGGAAAGATCGCGGAGAATAAAAATGACGAAGTTTGAATGACGAATGACGAAACAATGACGAAGGCTGAATGACGAAACTTCACCTTTCGCGTTTCGTCGTTTGTGGTTGACTCATTCTTCTTCCGCCACGCCGAAGCTTGGCGAAGGCGGGTCATTTGGATCTCGCCATTAATTTTCACATCGACGTTTGAAAGCGCTCTAATACGATGCTCTCAGAATGTTAACCGTTCTTTTTCTTGGCGACATTGTTGGTGAGCCGGGACGCACAGCAGTCATTGCCAGGCTGCCGGAGCTGAAGTCGAAGCACGCGTTGGATTTCATCATCGTCAACGGCGAGAACGCGGCAGGCGGCCGCGGAATAACGGGGAAAATCACGATTGATCTTTTGCGAGCCGGTGTCTCCGTGATCACCACCGGCGATCATATTTGGGATCAGAAAGAAATCCTTGCGTTCATCGGCACCGAACCGCGTTTACTGCGTCCGGTGAATTATCCCGACGGGGCGCCCGGAAGCGGATCGATTGTCTTGGAAACCGCGAAGGGCAAAATCGGCGTCATCAATGTGCAGGCACGAACGTTTATGCAGCCGATTTTGGAAAACCCGTTCCGTGCTGTCGAAACAGCGGTTACGAAGATGCGCGAGGAGACGGCAAATATTCTTGTCGACGTTCACGGTGAAACCACAAGTGAGAAGATCGCCATGGGCCGTTTTCTGGACGGAAAAGTCTCAGCTGTCATCGGCACTCACACTCATGTTCAGACAGCCGACGAGCAAATCTTTCCCGGCGGCACAGCATTCATGTGCGATGCCGGCATGTGCGGACCTGTTAACTCTATCCTCGGCCGCGCCATCGATCCAATCATGAACCGATTCATCTCGAATCTGCCTGCCTCATTCCCCGTGGCCGGTGGCGAGGTACGCCTGCGCGGAGTGCTAATTAAAATTGATGAGACCACCGGTCGCGCCGTGCGCATCATACGGGTGGATGAGTCGGCCCCCGGTAAGCATGCTGCAGCCGAGCCCGAATCAAAAATCGATATCGAACAGGCGCATTCCCCCGAACAGACTTGAAACTGTTGGGTTTAGACCCAACTATTGACCTCTTCAGGTTCGAATTGTCTAAGAACATTAAACGTCCAACAGAAACCATGAAAAAATCTTTTGCCTTTACTGTCATCACTGCCGTGGCGCTCTGCGTTTCACAGGTGTCCGCGGCGGAACCGAAGAAAAATGTTGAAGCAAACAGACTGGCTCGGGAAGGCGCGGAGGCCGCTAAGAACCAGGATTGGGACAAAGCGGTTGAACTACTTCGTAAAGCCACCGCAATGGACCATAAGTACACGGATGAACTCGCGGCTGTTTATCAACGACGCGGATACGCAGGCGCGAGCAATCAGCAGTTTCAGGACGCCATCCAAGACTACACAGAAGCGGCCAAACTGACTCCGCAAGACGTGCGCGTTTATGAACAACGCGCGGCAGTGGAGATGAAAATACAGGATTATGACAAGGCGCTCACCGATTACTCCGAAGTCATCAAGCTCAAGCCTAACGAAGTCCGGTATCTCAATTATCGCGCTTATATCTACGAGCTAAAGAACGACATTAAAAACTCGTTGGCCGACACCGAGAAAGCGTTAAAGATGGATCCCAACAATCAGGAGGCCAAAGCGCGCAAACAACGGCTGGAACAGAAACTTGCGGAACAAACGCCACTGACTCCGCCACCGCCGCCGCCAGGGAGTTCGCCCGGCAAGTCGCCCGCAGCCAAAAAGAGGCCCTGAACGGAAAGCGACACAGCTCCGAAAGCATTTACGAGCAGGCCAGCGCCGCCCGCCTTCGCTGAGGACAGCGCACCTACAGCGACCTGCATGCCCGCGCGAGTCGGTCGAAGCGCGCGGTATGCCACACGATTACGTGTCAGTCGCCGAAGGGATGCCCTCCGTCTCGTCATCTGTTTTTAGTGGCGACGCAAATCGCCTCTTCCGGCGATTAGCTGGCAGAGGCGCCAGAGTCATGGTGATGTTGCGACCGGTGATCTTTGGGTCCATTTCCACTTGCGACATGCCGGAAAGATCCTCGCGTACCTTCTCCACGAGTTGCATTCCAAATTCTTGATGCGCCATTTCGCGGCCGCGAAATTGCAGTTGCACACGGACTTTATTTCCGCGGTCGAGAAATTCTTCACCGTGCCGGATTTTCGTCAGGTAATCGTGCTCGTCGATATTAACGCGAAACTTGATTTCCTTCAGCTTTGAGCTGGCCGGCTTTTTATCCTTGGTGTGTTTGGAAATATCGTACCGGAACTTTCCAAAATCGATGATCTTACACACCGGCGGGTTGGCAGAGGGCGCGACTTCGACCAGGTCGAGCCCAAGAGTTTGAGCTCTGCGCAAGGCGTCGTTTAGTCTCATGACGCCGAGCTGTTCGCCAGTGGACCCCATAATGACCCGGACTTCGCGGGCGCGAATCCGACCGTTTACACGAATTTGTGGTTGCAGATTAGATCAAGCTCCTGACCGGCGGAACGGGAGTGCGCCGCGCCACCGTATTTCCATCTATCGCAATTCCCAGCATTAGCATTCGCCATACGCCGAGGCACTCTGACTTCGCCACGGATGCGATTCACCGCAACGAAGAGCTTGGATTAATAATCGCAAGCCGAAGGGAAGTTGTAGGCAACAATCCTGCACTGGCAAGATCAATCTGGAATGCATCGCATCCAAGTGTTTTCCATCGCTCGCTTGAACATGAAAGAGGATAAACGGACTCGCATGCAGTTTTGCCTATTGTTTTCGCAGTTCACAAAACAAACCTATCAAGCTGAGAGAAGTTTCTCAATAACGATCACTTTTTCGGCGGCTCGCCAAAATGCGCCTTGTGCGCCGCGTACACAGCGGCGTCGTCAAGCATCGAATCAATTGTGGCTGCGAGTGGTTCGAATTTCACAACTCCCGAAAAAACCGCGCGGTCGCCAACCTCGGTATCGATCACAAATGTTGGGCGCTGCGAGACTTGGAGCGCGTGAAATTCAGCCGTCGACGCGCGAACGCGCTGTTCGATTTCCTCCGATCTCGCGTGCTTGAGCAATTTTCCGGTGTCGATCCCACCTGCTTCAGCGCCAATTCGAGCTGAGACCTCCCAATCGGCGATTTTCTTGCCTTCCCGCAACGCCGCATGAGCCAGGGCAAGACGAACTCGATCATCAGAAAAAGCAAAGTCCTTAGCCGCTTCGGCCACGCAGTTCGCCGCGAGCCACTCCGGCAGACTCGGATCGTACCAGTCTGTATTAAGCATGAACGGTGAACGCATCATCATTCCGCTGCGGCGATAGAACCATTGCTCCTGCTCGCGCGAAGCAGGCAAACCACTTGGATCCATCAACGCGATCTTCCACTGAAATTTAACTCGGTCGCCGTATCGCTTTTTCAATTCAGCCCATGTCGGCTCAGACCAGAAACACCAGGATGAGATGACGTCGAGATAATCAGTGACAGTGATGAGCATGTGCGAATGTTAAAGGGGTTAAAAAAGTTACAAGGTTAAAAAGGTTACAATGTTGAAGCGTCGAACCGTCAATCAGTTTCAGGTCATATCGATGTGACAACTGAACCTCCGGCTTGGGTTAGGAACCAATCTTCATAACGATGTCACTCTTTTAACTTTTTACGTTCGTTGTGAATCTCAATCACATCTTTCTTTTTCTAGCGGTGATTTCATCGCTGCTGGTGTTAGCCCGCTCATGGCGGCCTGGCGCGCCCTATCATGGCTGGCGTATCGCTGCGGTTATCGTTCTGACGGTCACAGGTGTTGCGTGGCTATTTTGGCGCGCCGCCGCCGGATACATCGGTGGCGTCGCGTGGTTTGTTTTGCTGTTTCTTCCGGCCATTGGGTTGCGCAAAATGACCGACCTCGCCACCCAGGGCGATTACAAATCCGCCCGAAAATTGGCCACGGCTCTTCAAATTCTGCATCCCACGAATGAATTGCGCGACCAAGTCCAGGTGCTTCACCAGTTGGAATCCCAAGTGAACCATTCAGCTGGATTCCGTCCGATCCCAGTCGCGCATCAAACTGAACGTCGGCGTAGCCATCGTCAGTTCCGAAGCGCGCCAGCTGTTCTCATCTTTATCCTCCTGAACGTGGTTGCATTTATTTTCGAGATCTCGGTGGGCGATTCGAACGACCCGGAAGTTCTGCATCGGATCGGCGCGCTCGAACCTTACTCAGTTGTAGTGCAGCACGAATACTGGCGGTTTTTCACGGCATTATTCTTGCACGGTGGTTTCATCCATCTGCTTTTCAATGTTTTCGCGCTTTATGTTCTTGGCCCGCCGCTTGAACGATCCATCGGCACGACGCGCTTCGTCGCGTGTTACTTGATTTCAGGGCTTGCCTCCGGCGCGGGTGTTGTCGGTTTGACCTTAATGGGTCTCGTGCAACCGGCTCAGCTGATCGGTGCGTCAGGCTCGATCATGGGCATCGTCGGCGCGTGGGCGGGATTTCTAATGCGACATCGCCACGCACCGCACGCAAAACAAAGTTTGGCGAACGTCCTAATGATCGTTGGGATCCAAATCGCGTTTGATGTTTCGACTCCACAGGTCAGCATGGCTGCGCATCTGTGCGGATTAATCTGCGGGTTCTTTCTTGGGCTAATTCTTGCGCCGCGACCTGTAGCCGGGTCGATGATCCCGGCAGGTGCTGACTAGTTTCCAGAGAACCAGGACCCTGCGTTTGATTCATGGGAAACTTGCCGGACGAACTTTTCTCGATTAACTGCGGCTCTGTTCGCTCGGGTATTCGAATGATAATTTCTGGAACGGACAAGCTTTGGAACCGGGGTCACCGACCCCGGCTACAGTGACGCAATATTCGCATGCCGACTTTTCAAACTTACAATGTGACTCCCATCCTGCCGGCGGCGCTGGAGCCGCTACGGGAGATGAGTTTCAATCTTTGGTGGACGTGGGAGCCGTCCGCGCGCCGCTTGTTCCGGCACCTTGATCCTGAGCTGTGGGATCGGACAAATCATAATCCGGTGCGCATGCTCCAGCTCTCGCGGCAATCACGGCTGGAGGAGCTTGCGCAGGACAAGGGTTTTGTTCGCGAACTCAAGCAAGTCTTTGAGGAATTCGAAAAGTATCTCGGACGACACGATACCTACGGAAAGACCGGCGCCGGCAGCTCGATTAAAAATCCCATTGCGTATTTCTCTGCCGAATTTGGTTTTCACGAGTCGATCCCGAATTACTCCGGCGGCCTGGGCATCCTCGCTAGCGACCATTGCAAATCGGCTAGCGATCTCGATCTGAATTTCGTTGCGATTGGTCTGCTGTATAGGCACGGCTACTTCCGGCAGCAGATCGATAAGGAAGGCCGTCAGGAAGCCATTAATCTCAATCAAAATTTTTATCATCTGCCGATCCGCGAGGTACGGCGGGGCGATACCGAGCTTCGTGTCTCAGTGCCGATTCTGGACCGGGAAGTTTTTGCCAGGCTTTGGGAATTGCGCGTCGGACGGGTAACAGTCTACCTGCTCGACACCGATATTCCGGAAAACAGCGCAGAGGACCGATTGATTACTGCCGAGCTTTATGGCGGCGACCTGGAGATGCGAATGCGCCAGGAAATCATGCTTGGAATTGGCGGCGTCAAAGCACTCGCCGCACTCGGTATCCAGCCGGACGTTTTTCACATGAACGAGGGGCATTCAGCATTCCTGGCGCTGGAGCGCATTCGACTCAGTGTTGTTGAGAAGAAGCTCGATTTTTATTCGGCACTTCAGCTCGTAGCGGCGGCCAACGTTTTCACTACGCATACTCCGGTTCCGGCCGGAAACGATTCATTCTCGCGCGAGATGATGCAAAAATACTTCGGCAAGTTCGCCAGGGAACTCAATATCCCGTTCGATGAGCTGTTCTCGTTCGGCCATACACGACTCAATCCAAACGATCCGTTCAGCATGACCATCCTGGCGCTCCGTCTAAGTCGGCACGCGAATGGCGTAAGCAAATTGCACGGTGAAGTGACTCGATCGCTTTGGAAAGATGTGTGGTCTGGCGTTCCGGTCTACGAGGTGCCGATCACCAGCATTACCAACGGTGTTCATACGAAAACGTGGATGGCACCGGAGTTTGCGGACCTCTACCAGAAGCATCTCGGCGACTGGGAGGAACACTTGACCGAGCCGGAATTTTGGCGCGGCGTTATCGATATTCACGACGCACAACTTTGGGAGACACATCAAAAACTTAAACGCCGCTTGATCGATTTTGTACGCGACCGGGAACGACAGCGTCGCGAGCGACTGGGCGAATCCCCCGAGTCAATTCGCAAGGTCAATCGGATTCTTGACCCGGAGATATTAACCATCGGGTTTGCGCGCCGTTTCGCCACTTACAAGCGCGGCACGCTTTTGTTCAGTGACAAGGAGCGATTGAAGCGATTGGTGAATGATGCTACGCGGCCAGTGCAATTCATTTTCGCCGGCAAAGCGCATCCGCGCGACGAAGCAGGCAAGGCGCTTATCCAGGAAGTTTACAGATTTAGCCGTGAATCCGGGTTGGAAAATCGCGTCGTTTTCCTGGAGGACTACGACAGCTACATCGCGCGCCGGCTCGTGCAGGGGGTCGATCTTTGGCTGAACCATCCGCTGCGACCGCTGGAAGCAAGCGGCACCAGCGGAATGAAATCGGCGCCGAATGGCGGGATTAACCTGAGCGTGCTCGATGGTTGGTGGCGCGAAGGCTACAACGGCAGCAACGGCTGGGCCATTGGAGCTGAGATCGATAATGGCAGCACCGAATTTCAAAATGAAGTGGACGCCAGCAGTCTTTATCAATTGCTCGAGAATCAGATCGTTCCGCTCTATTACGCGAAACCGGACGGCAAACTTCCCCTCGCCTGGCTGCAATTGATGCGCGAATCCATTCGCAGCGTTACGCCGGTGTTCAACACGCAACGGACGGTGAAGGAATATACCGAGCAACTTTATATTCCAGCAGCTCAGGCGTACGGAAATTTTTCTCGTGACGGCTGCGGCGCCGCGACGCACCTCAGCCAGTGGAAAGCGAAGATGCGAAAAGACTGGCCGCAAGTGCAGATTTCCGACGTCCAAGTGGCCAACAAAGATCGGCAAAGCATTTTGGTTGGCGAATCATTGCAGATCAGC
>Ga0209156_10000704_pt1 | contig 28493 bp, 31 predicted proteins | sample GraSoiAngelo_124_FD_185881 | JGI IMG/M metagenome (GOLD analysis project Ga0209156, IMG submission 185881) | Grasslands soil microbial communities from the Angelo Coastal Reserve, California, USA - 14_0927_05_20cm (SPAdes) (version 2) | ecosystem: Environmental > Terrestrial > Soil > Grasslands... | reverse complement strand
AGAAACACGCAACTTCCTGGAACGAAGGCGCAGTTCCGAAATTACAAGCGGTGGCGAAAGAATTGTCACTCGCGATCATCGCCGGCGTTTCGGACCGCGAAGGGTCGCGCATTTACAACGCGCAAGCCTTCATCGACGTGCACGGCAAAGTCATCGGCAAATATCGTAAGACGCATCTGGTCACAGCGGCTCCGCTCGACGAGCGTCCGTGCGTCACGGCAGGCGACGCGTTTACGAGTTGCGAGATCGACAAGTTCAATCTCGGACTAACGATTTGCTACGACCTTCGATTTCCCGAAGTCTGCCGAGCGCTTGCTGTCGAACGACGAGTAAACGTCTTCGTTAATTCATCCGCCTGGCCTTTTCCGCGCGTGGAGCATCTGCGGATTCTCGCGCTGGCTCGTGCGATTGAAAACCAAAGCTATCTCATTCTCGCGAATCGAGTCGGGACAGATGACGGAGTTACTTTCTGCGGGACATCCGCGATTATCGATCCGTCCGGTGCGATCGTAGCGGCTGCGTCGATTGATCGCGAAGAGCTTATCCAGGCTGAGATTTCAGAGGACGTGATCAAGTCCGTTCGAAATCGCATGGCCGTCTTCGCACATCGGCGGAAAGATCTGTACTAATTACAACCAATTCAGGCGAGGAGACCGATCCACTAATGTGATGAAAACGAAAGGCCTGAATCTCTGCTTAACGACGTTAATCGCCGCGGCCTTCTCGTTATGTGCGGCGAGCGCAGCGTCAAACGAGGCCGAGACCTCGACACCGCAGCAGGTGTTCGATTCAATGCGCGAGAGCTTCAAGGCCGACAAGGCAAAGGGAGTGCATGCGCGTTATCAATGGGAGCTTAGCGGCCCGAACGGCGGTGAGTGGTGGATCGACGTGAACGACGGGACCTACAAAATGGGAAAGGGAAAGATCGACAATCCGAGCGTCACGTTCGTTACCAGCGACAACGATTGGGTTGCGATGTCGAATGGAAAACTTAAGGGCACGTGGGCCTATATGACCGGCCGCCTGAAAGTTCGCGGCCCGCAATCAGTCGCGCGAAAGCTCGACGAAATCTTCCCTTAAAATTTCGCTTCGACCTCGAACTTGACAAAGGGGGCAGGCCTCGTTTTGGCACTCGCTTCAGCCCGAAAGAAATCGAAGTCGCGTCTAACCGTGCAGCCGCCGCCGAGCGTGATCTCAAACGGCTTGAAGCCCGAGTAACTCACCTGTGCGCCGACACGGTCCTCGCTGTATTGAACCCATGCGTCGTGTACTTGCAGCTTCCTTTCTGGCGTTATGACATCCTCGGTGCGATAACTTTCGTAAAACAAATTTCCAAAGATGCGAAATTCCCAATCATCACTGGGATTATAAACCAAAGCAGGTTTTGGGAAGACGCCTTCCAGACGCAAGTGATCGGTGAAGAGCCAGATGATGCCACCGCCGGGAGCAACTATAGGAGTCTGGTTAAGCGCGAAGCCCACGCCAACCACGGCAAAGATTTTGTCTTTCTTTAGCGGAAACGTGACGAACGCCTTGGCTGGTATATCGAACGCATTGTCGGGGTTATTTTGGAAATAGACTCCTGGATCAATCTCGATACCCGCGCCGGCATGATCGTGTACCACATATTCAAACGCCAGTAGAGCGTGCGCGGTTTGGAGATGATCGGGCAAACCATTATCGGTGCCACCGAAATCAAATCGCTCGTATTCAACTCCTGCCCGGAAATACCACTTGCCGGTGACGAGGAAGCGATGCGAGTAACTAAAATCATTATAGAGCGAGGTGCCGTTACCAAAATCGCCGTGGACGTCGTAGAAATTGCTGCTAAACGTGTAGTCCATCTCATAATCGAACAGATTAAGGTGATTTTCTTCCGCTGGTGTGGGCGCGGGTTGGGCCTCGAAAGTTGGTGTGCCTGCGACAGCTGAGGCGGCGGCACTGAGAAACAGGCTGATAAAGAACAGTCGTATGTTTTTCATAGGTTAAGGTGCAGTCGATGTTGAATCGGATGAGCGATCTAATCCCGATGTATCGGATTGAAAATATTCTGGCAAGACATAATTCGAAAGAACTGCGAGGCGCGTCGCTGCGTTTTTTCAACCGTTGCTCGAATTCTGCAGCCGCTTTTTCCTGCCAGAGCCCCGGCTTGTCATGAGCTCGTTAGGTCGAAATTCGGATTGTGAACTCTCCCATGTTGATGCTGCTCTCTTTAGCCCTGCTGGTCGCGTGCGCCCATGAGCCGGAGTCGACCACTTTACCCAGGTTCAGCGCTTCATTGGCCGATCTACCGATTTGGGGATTTGAAATGTTTTCCCGTTTGACAGGTGTTAGATGGGCACTAGGTTCACTGGCTTTTTTGTGACAAATCCCCTCATTCTCCCCCAGAATTGCGTGGCCTTCGCCATGGTCAACCCCCTTGCCGGGCCCGATCATGAAGTTGCGGGATGGTTCCACGCGCACCTGACGCGCGCGTTTGTCAGCGTGCTGCGAGCTTTTACCGAGTTCGGTTCAAGCGAGTGGATTGGAGCTGTCCTATTCTGCGCGGTGTTGTTTTTTGTCTGGAAAAAATGGTGGCCGTCGCTGGTCACATTGATTGTCGCTGTGCCGGGCGGGATGCTGCTCAACGAGCTGCTCAAGCAGTTCGTCCATCGACATCGTCCATTTGTTGACGGGCCGTTCGTCGATTGGTCGGGCTACAGTTTTGCCAGCGGCCATACCATCGGAGCCACTTTGCTTTACGGGCAGCTCGCTCTTTTCATCCTGCCGGCAATGAAGGCGCGACACTGGCGGAGGCTGACAGTTGCTAGCGCGGTATTGCTGATCGCCTTGGTCGGATTCAGCCGCATCGCGTTGGGGGCGCATTTTTTGACGGACGTGTTGGCAGCAATCGTGTTCGGCGTTCTCTGGTTGGCGTTTTGTTTATTTGTCGGCAAGCCGATGCGACGAAGCGTAGTCCTGACCCCTGGAGCGCCCCTTGTTAGCGAACCTGTCTTGGTGCGCGTCGAAGAGACAGGACCACCTGCGCAAAGTCTCCTGAGCTGATCGGACGCTGTTCAGCGTAGATCTGCTCGCGTTTAGGATAGGCGCAACTTCTCACGCGCGCCCGAATTGTCTCGGAGAACGGATGAAAGCATTGGGCAAAATACACGTGACCGTATGGTTGTTTGGCCTTGCCGGAGCGGCGCTCTTCACGATCCTGCTCATCCGGCAAGGGCTGCCACAAGTCGGCGCAGCCTTCGCTGCTGCAGGTTGGGCCATTGCCGCAGTCGTAGCTTTCCATTTCGCAGTCCCAGTATTTCTCGACGCGCTTGCATGGTGGGTCCTTTTTCCAAAGGCCGAACGTCCCGCGCTGCGGCAACTGCTTTGGATGCGCTGGGTAGGTGAATCGGTCAGCACACTTGTGCCTTCCGCCGCAGTTGGCGGGGACATCGTGCGTGCGCGGTTGGCGGCGATTAACGGCACGCCCCTGCCGCTCGCGGCGGCAAGTGTGCTCGCGGACATTACGCTGGGGGTTTTCGTACAGATCGCTTTTACGCTGCTTGGCTTAGGCCTGATTGTCAGTATAACCGGACACAAAACCTTTGTCGGTCCCACCCTGGTTGGAGCGCTGATCGGGATCGTTGCCGTTGTCGGGTTCTATGTTGTCCAGCGACTGGGAATGTTTCGTTTCATCGGAGTGATCATCTCAAAGTTGGCTAATTCGCCGGAATGGCATTCGCTCGGGCAAAGCGGCGCCACTCTGGACCAAACAGTTCGAAAATTGTACGCGCGCCGAGGCGGTGTAGTAGGATGCTGTTTGTGGACGACTATTTCGCTCGTGCTTGGCTCGGGGGAAATCTGGATCGCTCTTCACGCAATCGGTCAGCACGCGACCTGGATTAACGCGCTCATTCTTCAAAGCGTTATTTTGACGATTCGCTCGGCGATGTTTCCCGTTCCGGGCGCGTTAGGAGTGCAGGAAGGCGGTTATCTTTTCGTCGGCAATCTTCTTGGCATCCCTGGAGACGCAGCTTTTGCCTTGTCACTAATCGCAAGAGTACGCGAACTCGCTCTTGGCATTCCAGGGCTCATTTCCTGGCAACTGATTGAGGCACGCCGCCTCTGGCGCGCCCGTTTGCCCGCAACGGCGCGGTGATGTCTCAAATTGGCGACCACGTCTCGAAGCTTCTCCAGCCGCCGTTTTACTTTTGCCGGATTCGCGAAGCTTGTGCGAACGCCCCACCAAATCCACGCCATGCCACTTGGAAGATCCAACTGATTTTTCAACTCGGCAATCACACCTAAGCTATCATAAGCGTTAAGAAACCTGAGTGCGAAAGGCAGCCATTGTTGGCCGGGAACTATTCCGACGATGTCGAGCAAAAAAACGAGCAGATCATCGGCGTGTCGCACCGTTGCCGGGAGCGACCTGTCATGGATAATTTCAAAGTCAATCAGCCGCGCTCGGCCAGTCCTTTGGTTGTAAATGACATTCGTCATGCCCGCGTCGCCGTGCGACCACGGGCCGTCAAACTCATCGTTCCAGAACTGATGAGCACGCCGAATTTCGTGCGCAGCTGCTTCCAGCATTTGCCGCGTGAGTGTGCCCCGATTCATATGATCCCAGAGGCTTTTTCCCGGTAGCTTTTCTTCGCAAACAGTTCGCTTGCCCGAGGCAAAGACGCGAAACCGATCGCCGTTCAGCATTTTGAAACAGCCGGCTTCCCAGCGCCTCCAGTCGTCCACCTTGCTCCAGAAACGGATCGGTATGCTCGAGATGCGAAAATACAAATTAGCGAGATCGGCTAATTGCTCACCGTAAATATTGCGGCGCTTGATCACCACCCGCCGGCGACGGCGAACTTTCTCCGAGATCGAGTTGATCTTTAAGGAGTCAACGAGCGTCGTTGCCGCATTGGAAAGGCCGTCCGGTATGAAGCGCTCCAGCAGTGTCAGCCCATTCCCATTTTTCCCATTCGGCATTGTTTTGTTAATTCGACCTTATCACGTCGGCTGGCTGTATCCGTCGCTTGCGCGAGCTGATCGGTTTACTCTCAGTTGATTATTCCGAAAGCTCAATTGTTTCACCGATTTTCATTACGCGCAGATTGGCTTTGACGTCGCCGCTGTTTCAATTCGCGATCGAACATTTCCGGAGTGCCAGTCAGCACCGGAACGTCCCATAGTGCATCGGAATGGCCACTCGCGGATCAACAAGCTTTACCGCATCGGCCGCACGCTTCAACCCCATTGTGAAATGATCGCCAACGCATACCAACATGACATCGATCTTGTTATATCGCGATACCGGCGCCATATCGGAAAACAAATCCGTGTCTCCCGTGTGATAAAAGGTTGGCCCGCCGCGGATCGCAATGATCAATCCGCCAGGGTTTCCGCCATAATGAGGCAGCGAATTTTCGTCTTTCTCTACTCCAGCGCCGTGCCACGCTGGTACAAACGTTACCGCGACCTCATGATCTAGCAGATTGAGCGTGCCACCGAAATGTCCTGTCGTCTTCGTGTCGGCTAACTCGGCCGGATAACCGAGCACCGCCGTCATGGCTGCTGAAGGATCATCCGTCGCTACTAGGTTCGCTCGCGTTCGTTTTCCGATCTCGACCGCGTTTCCGATGTGTTCGGAATGTCCATGCGTGACCAAAATCAGATCGACCCGCTTCAGGGCTGCGACTTCATCTTTGCCTTCCGCAAAAACTGGATTCGTCAGCCACGGATCGACCAGAAGGACATTGCCCGTGGGCGGGATGATTTTAAGTACCGGGTTAAGTGTCCTGAGTTCCGCACACACTGACCAAAATCGAAAATCGTGGCGCGATCAAAAGGTTTTCGATGCAATCCGCCAGGCGAGCTAGAGGGGAAGTATATCCTCCGTCTTGGCCGGAGCAGGAAATAGAGATCGTCGCTGCGCAGCTCACTGATCCCACCGGCGGATGAACTCGTCGCGCAGTGCTTCTCTTCCTTCCACGAGCTCGATCAGTTCCACCGATGCGTTTTGCAGCATGCCCGATACAACGTAACTATTCTTGGTTGTGGCGTGATTTGCGCCTGTCCAGCGCACCGTGTACCCCAGCGGGTGATGCATGCCAATGTCGCGGCATCTCGCCACCACGGGCCACAGGCAGACTTTACCCTCTGCACGACATCGCAAGTTCACGTCTCGGTCCCCATTTGGGGCGCCTCTCGTTTTCCCGAATTCAGCCCATTTGTGGCGAGTGGTAGCGAAGCAACTTGATGGCAGAAAATCATAGTAGACGAACCGATCGATTAGTCTCTTGCTCCGCGCCACATCCAGCGCTCGGCGTATTTCTTTGGGTGAAGGCGCGTGTCGTTTGGCATCAAAAAATTTCGCCTCCCCGGCGACTGCCCACACAGCCGGATGCAAAAACCCGGGATGGCTCAATGCACGTTCAAACCACTGGATTGCGTCCTCCTCAAAGATAACGTCGTCTTCTGAAAAGATGACGGACTTGCTCGTTTCGAAGGCCTTGTTGATGACACGCTCGGCGATAGCGTAGGGACCATGGTTTTGATCTGCCTGCTGGAAAGAAAGTGAGAGGAAGTGCTGGCAATTGGCGACCGCCCAAGCCTCGATTGCTCTCGTCGTATCAGCTCGCGCTTCGCGATACTTCTCAGTACGCTTCGATCCAAAACACCCATCCTGCAGAATTAGTAGATCGTAATTCTCAGAGCCTCGACATCTGACGACCGAGTTCAAGGTTGCGAGGATGGTGTCGGCCTTGCTGAATGCCTGAATAGCGATGGTGTCTCCCACACTGCACTTTTGCGCCCTCGCAGTCCTGCTTCAAGTGGTGCGGGCAAACCTGGTTCCGATGAGCCGTATTGCAAAGCTGCTCTTTCTGGATCCAATACTCCGGTTCAATGAACTTGCCTGAACAATATCTCTCGGCCACTGATCCTCGAGTGGCGGCGCTTATCGCGCGATCACTTCGATACAACATCAAACCAGCTCCATTGATTCGCCCGTTTGACGCGCTGGCCGAATCAATCGCTTATCAGCAATTGAGCGGTAAAGCAGCGGCGACCATCTTTGGTCGCGTGCGCGCGCTGTATCCGCGACGGAAATATCTAGATCCGGAAAAAATTCTGGCGACGCCCGATGAAAGTTTTCGTGCGGCTGGCCTTTCCCGCAGTAAGATTGCGGCAGTCAAGGATCTGGCCGCGAAAACGATCGACGGTACGGTGCCATCCGCTCGCGCGATCGCTCGAATGAGCGATGAGGAGATCATCCTGCGTCTGACAGAGGTTCGCGGCATTGGCCGGTGGACCGTCGAGATGCTTCTGCTTTTTGATCTTGGCCGGCCCGACGTTTGGCCGGTCGATGATTACGGCGTTCGCAAAGGTTTCGCGAAAATTTTTGGTCGCAGAAAACTTCCCACCCCGAAACAGCTTATGAAGTTTGGCGAGAAATGGCGGCCGTATCGCTCCGTTGCCGCGTGGTATTTCTGGCGTGCATTGGACGTTCCGAAAAAGACGAGTCGTTTTGACCAACGGTAGCCACTCGGTTGCGGCCGGGCCGGTCTGAATCCAGTGGCGCGCAGCGTCCTGGCTACAGCGGAGCAGGTGAGGCGCGAAGGGGGCATTGACTTTCCTGCCGCGGCTAACTAAAACGCGAACATTATGGCAACCATCCACATTAATCGCGGCGGCACGAGTCTCGGCACATTTTCCGAAGAGGATGTGCGCGCGGGGCTTCGCTCAGGACGTTTTGCAGGAACCGATCTCGGCTGGCGCGAAGGGATGGCCAGCTGGCAGGCGCTCTCACAATTTTCTGAATTCGCGGCGGATATTCCGAGCGGCGCGCCAACGCCACCGCCATCAGCCCCACCGCCACCCGCGATATTGACAACCACACCTGCGCCCGCTGGACCGACATCGGAAACTGCCCCAACGCGTAGCGGACTACCGTGGGACGAGCGACAAACCAAAGGATTGTTGAACGCGTTTATTGAAACGTTGCAGATGGTATTGAGGAAACCGGTTGCCGCGTTCACCGCGATGAAACGCGAGGGAGGTCTGGGCGAGCCGCTTCTCTACGCGGTCATTGGTGGAACTTTCGGCGGGGTATTTGCAGTCACTTACAATTTTGCTCTTCGATTATTCACACCATTTGGGGACAGGCAAGGCGCCGTGGCGCATCTTTTCGGCGGCCTCGGCTGGATTTTCCTCTTGGTCCTGACACCGCTCTTTGTGGCGATTGGAATGTTTGTTGCCTCGGCAATTCTTCACGTCTGCCTGGTGATCGTCGGCGGCGCAAAGCAGGCATTTGAGACTACGTTCCGGGTAGTTTGCTTCGCGGAAGGATCGGCCAGCCCGCTTCTTGTGATTCCGTTTTGTGGCGGACTGATCACTGGAATTTGGAAAATTGTCCTTTACTGCATTGGACTCGCGCGCGCTCACGAAACCGACACCGGCCGCGCCGTGATCGCCGTGCTGTTGCCCTTGATTGTTTGCTGCGGCGGCATTATTTTTCTCATCGCGATGATGTTCGGCGCGTTCGGCGCTTGGAATGCATCGCAGCACTGATTAACGGGAAGATGCAGCTTGGCTCTCGGAGGCTTGCTCCCGGTGAGATTGATCACGAACTTATCTGGCTGAGCGTTTCGCTGGGTTCGGTGGTCGTGGCGGCAATTTGGTTTGCACTCGGTTTACCGTGGCCACGTTGTCTGTTTCACGATCTTACCGGTCGTCCCTGTATAACGTGCGGCATGACGCGATCAGCGATTCAATTTTTTCACGGACATTTTCTCGCCGCTCTGCAATGGAATCCGCTCGTCTTTGCCGCCCTGTCCGGATTGTCGATCTTTAATCTCTACGGATCCGTCGTTCTCGTAACACGCGTTCCGCGCTTGCGGTTGACAAATTTCACGCACACGGAAAAAAGTATCGCACGGTATCTAACGGTTGCATTGCTCGCGCTCAATTGGATTTACTTGCTGGCGCATTGGCGGAATTTCTAATCGTGGATCGAGCAGTCCCTTGCTCCCGCCGAAAGCGGCGGCGAAGCCGCGTTTATTGTTGCCTCGTCTTCGGAGAAGCCGATCTACCTAACGCTTCGTCGTTGATTCCTCATTCGCCTGGCAGGCCGTAGTCTCGGTGGAGCCGGATCATTCCGATTTCGTCATTTTATCTATTGGTGTTTATTCGTGGTTAATGAGGATTCTCGTCACCGGTGGCGCAGGTTTTATCGGCTCCCATCTTGTCGAAAAACTACTCGCGGCTGGGCACGAGGTCGCCATTCTCGATGACTTCAACGATTTTTACGATCCGCAAATCAAACGTGACAACATCGCTGCGGTTTCAAAAGATACTGCCATTCACCATGTCGATCTTCGGGACAGCGCCGCCGTCCGAAACGTATTTCACCGTGAAAAATTTGAAACGATTGTGCATGTGGCCGCGCGTGCCGGTGTTCGGCCATCGATTCAGTACCCACAGCTTTATTACGACACAAACGTCAACGGCACGTTGCATCTGCTCGACGCCGCTCGCGTAACTGGGGTTGAACGATTCATCTTCGCGTCGAGTTCATCCGTTTACGGCATTTCGAAAACCGTTCCGTTCTCCGAGGACCAGCATCTCACTCAGACGCTCAGCCCCTACGCCGCGACAAAAATTGCGGGCGAATTTCTGTGTTCCACATTCTCTCATCTTTATCAAATGCGCGTGGTCGCGCTGCGTTATTTCACCGTTTATGGCCCACGGCAACGGCCCGATCTGGCGATCCATCGGTTCACCCGACGCATTTACGCCGGCCAGCCGATCGATCAATTCGGCGACGGCACGACCCGGCGCGACTACACTTACATAGACGATGTGATTCAAGGCACGATGGCTGCGTTGAACTACGACGAGTCACCTTTCGACATCTTCAATCTTGGCGAGAGCGAGACCATTCAGCTCAAGGATTTGATCTCTGCGATCGAGAAGGCGCTTGGGAAAAAAGCAAAGGTCAATCGTTTGCCCGAGCAACCGGGAGACATGCCGCTGACTTGCGCGGACATTTCGAAGGCAAGAAAATTACTCGGTTACAATCCGGCAACGCCATTCACAGATGGATTGCCGCGATTCGTCGATTGGTTTTTGCGGATGAAACATCGACAATTGTAGGATCGACGATTGCCATGCCTGCAACGCCCGAGAGCTTGCCGTTCGATCAACGCGCCTGTTTCGTAGCCGGTCAGGCAAAATCCGGTACGACGCTTCTGGTGGCGCTGCTCGATAATCATCCCGAACTTCTCGTGCTGCCGGAGGAAACTGCATACTTTCCCACCGTTCTGACAAAGTATGCGCCGCGCGGGCGCCGCGCACAGTTTGATTACCTGACAAAACAGTCACTTTCCAATGTGCTGTTCGGCGGGCCATGCAAATGGGGCAAGCGGAGTTACTCAGGGTTCCCACGCCAGAAATTTCTCGATACGTTTGAGCGTGCGGCCTTCGATCCTGCGAATGCCGAGGAAGATTTACTTGTCCTGATGGTGAAAGCGTACGCAGAAACGCTTCAACGCCCGCGTAACACGATCCGACGCTGGGTGGAAAAAACGCCGGCTAATCGCAATCACATTTCCGCGATTCTCGCCCGCTTTCCGCGCGCTAAGATTCTCGTCACGATGCGCGATCCGCGTGCAATTCTTGCGGCGCAAATTGCGCTGGAGAAGACAAGGAAAACGGGACGGTTTTCGACTTACTACGTGATCGCCCACTGGCGCGTCGCGGCCAGGCTCGCGAAGCGCGTGCGCGACGGCGATATTCCCGGTCTGGTGGTGCCGTACGAGCAGTTGGTCTTCGAACCCGCCAGCACGATGGAGAAAGTTTGCGGTTACTTGGAGATCACCTTTGATCCGCAAACGGTTCTGACCCCCACAAAAGTGGGACGTTTCTGGAGCGGTAACTCAGCGGCCCGGATTGATTTCTCCCAGATTAGCGCGGAACCGGCGACGCGTTGGCAGCGTGAACTTTCGGACGATGAAATCGGCTGGGTGGAATGGCATTGTCGCGATCTCATGCCGGCATTTGGGTATGAGCCGAGGCTGAACCGGCCGCGCGAGTTGCGATACTTTATCCGGCCAATTCGAGGCGAACGCCCGCGCGAGTATTTGAAATCACGCCTCTATTCTTTTCGCGACGATTGGATTCGAGGCTAGGATCGACGAGATAGGGATAGCGCTTCGCTGTTCTGAATGCCGAAGTGCTGCGTCGCCACATCGGGGGGGTGGTTCCGCTTGCAATCTCGCAGGCGGCGAGCCATAATCCCAGCGAAATGTCGGGAATCCTCTTCGATCCTCCGGGCCTTCGTTTTCTGCGACGATTCAGATTTTTTGAAACCATGATGCGAACTTTTGCATCTTCACTGCTTCGTTGGTTGAGCGCGCGGGCTTGCGGTTGGAGACAATTACATTTCCGGCTTCACGAGGCGGAGTTTTCGTCGGCGTCGCAAAGTGCTTGCAAACTGTTTGAATGGACCCTGGGTGATTCGCGCGCCACGGACTGTGCATCGATCGATGCGCTCCGCCCATCTAACAATTGGGTCAACCTTAAGGATCAACATGAACTCTTACTCATCCGGGAGACGCTCGCGCCGTTCGCGTGGCGGGTCCCGACGCCGGAGCAATGGCCGCTCGCGCTTTCGACAGGAAGAAACGAAAGCTCAGAAGAAAACATTCTGGCAGCGAGTCGCAGCATTTTTTGGAAATGGCAGCGCCAAAAAACCGGCAATGACAGCGCGCAATGGTGCGCAGCCGTCTCGATCGCCGCGAAAACCTGAAGCGGTCGAAGTCACTTCGCCGCGCCTGTACGTCGGCAATTTGTCGTTCGACGCTACCGAGAGCGATCTCTTCGAATTGTTCAACGGAGTTGGACAGGTTCAAAACGCCGAGGTCGTAAGTTACCGGCATAATCAACGCTCGAAAGGTTTTGCCTTCGTGCAAATGCAAACGATCGAGGAAGCAAAACGCGCCGTGCAGGAATTGCACGACAAGGAATTCCTCGGTCGAAGGCTCGTTGTCAGCGGCGCAAAATCCAGCGAACATCAGGTGCGAAGTTAACGAGATCGATGGTTGCAATCGGGAGGCGCGGTGCGAGTGCGCACGTCTCCCGATTTTGTTTTTGGAGCATGGGCATTCTGTCTGTGCAGCAAGCGGATGCCCTGTCCGCTTCTTGAATTCGGCGGAGCGTAAATCTGCTGGGCGCAACGACTGGAAGTCTATGTGCCGATTCGCTTACAATTTTGTTTTGTGAAAGCCGTTTTTTTTATCGTCGGTCCGACCGGGACCGGAAAATCCAAGCTCGCGGCCGACGTCGCACAGGAGATCGGCGCGGAGATTGTCAGCGCGGATGCGTTTCAAATTTATGACGGGCTCGATCTGCTGACGGCGAAGCCGGATGCTACAACGTTCGCGAAAGCACTCCATCATTTGATCGGCGTCGTACCGCTTCACGAAGAGATGAGCGCCGAAAAATTTCGGCGCGCTGCTGCGCGGACAATTGATGAGATTCATTCGCGAAGCAAGGTCGTTGTTGGCGGAAGTGGGCTTTACGTCAAGGCGCTTACGCATGGATTATCCTCAGTACCTGAGTCGGATCCGACATTGCGCGCGAAGCTCAACGCCACCGGAATTGAAGATTTGCGCTCTCAGCTGATCGCCCTGGATCCGCGATCCGCGCGCAAGATCGACATGCAGAATCGCCGCCGCCTCGTGCGTGCGGTGGAAATTTGTCTGCTTACCGGAAAAGCGGCTTCGACGCAACGGACCCAATGGAGATCTGCAGCTGGGGTCACTGACACCGACCGGCCGGGATCGCCGATCCCGGCTACAGGCGTGTTCGTGTTTCGGGACCGCGATGAGCTTTACGCGCGAATCAATCACCGGGTGAAAGCAATGTTTGAAAACGGTGTGATCGAAGAGGTGCGCGCGATTGGGGCGATCAGCTCGACAGCATCGAAGATGATTGGTTTGTCTGAGGTTCGTGAATTGGTCGCAGGCAGGATGTCGATCCTGCAATGTGTCGCTACGATTCAGCAAGCGACCCGCCGTTATGCCAAAAGACAGTTGACCTGGTTTCGACGCCAAACTAGTTTTGAACCGCTGAACCTATCGCTTTTCAGTCACAACGAAGCTGTGAAATGGATTTTGCGGCGAGCGCAGCGGTCGTTTGCCGCACAGCAATGATTGAAACGCGTCCGCAAAGAACTCAGGAGCGCGCGCTCCTGATTGGTCTCGAAAAGGAAGGTGTCTCGAAATGGGACTTGCAAGATTCGCTCGCAGAATTACGAGAACTGGCAAATTCCGCTGGCGCGGAAGTTATTGATACGGTTACGCAAAAATTGCAGAAACCGACGGCGCCCTATTATATCGGCCGGGGCAAAGCCGAATCGATCAAAGACTCGTGCCAGGATCGACATGTTACGTCGGTCATCTTTGACGATGAACTATCGCCCGCGCAGGGCCGAAACCTGGAGAATTTGTTCGCACGCAAAGTTCTCGATCGCACACAGCTCATCCTCGATATTTTCGCGCAGCGTGCTCGCAGCCGCGAAGGCCGCTTGCAAATCGAGCTGGCCCAGTTGCAATATCTGTTGCCGCGTCTTACCCGGATGTGGCATCACTTGTCACGGCAGACTGGCGGTATCGGCACGCGCGGCCCGGGTGAAACGCAATTGGAAGTTGATCGCCGCCGCGTCCAGGAACGAATCGCGCGACTCGAGCGCGAACTGGAGGCCGTTCGCAAAACTCGAGCGGTGCAGAGGCAGGGGCGTAAACGCCATCAATGGCCAGTGGCCGCAGTCGTAGGCTACACGAACGCAGGCAAATCGACGCTCCTGAATCTGCTCACTGGCGCAGATGTCGCGACCGAGAACAAACTTTTTGCGACACTTGATCCCACCACGCGTAGCTTTGTTTTGCCTAACAAGCAGCGGGTGCTGCTTACCGATACGGTCGGTTTTTTACGAAAACTTCCGCATACATTAATCGAGTCCTTTAAGGCTACGCTCGAGGAGGTAAGCGAGGCGGATTTGCTCATTCACATTGTCGATCTTAGCCATCCGCGTGTGGATGAACAGATGGAAGCGGTCGATACTGTCATTAAAGAACTCGATGCTTTCGGGAAACAGACGCTGATTGTTTTTAACAAGATCGACAATCTTGAGAACCGGGACTTGGCGGAAACTTACGTGGAAAGATTTCCGGGCAGCGTGGCAATCTCCGCGCGCACTGGTGAAGGGGTGAACAATCTCGTGCAAGCGCTGGAAATCGCTCTGAGTTCATGGCGTTTACGTTCACACTTTCGGATTCCTTCCGATCAATCGGCGTTGATCGCTGAGATCCATCGCGTCGGTCACGTGCTCGAGCTGCGTTATGACCGCGACGACGCGTTGATCATCGCGCATGTCCCGCCGCATTTGGAAGCCAAGCTCGCCCGATATTCTCCATAGAAAATACCGCGGCATTGGAGATCGGCGTGACATTGGCATCTTGCCGCATGAAGCGCAGGTTTCGGATTTTGGCGGGACTGAGCTGAGCAGGAGATCAAGCGCAAATTAGAAGATCGATTCGGAATGAAAATCCCTGAGCGTGTCGAGCAACTGGTGGAGGCTTTTCCGGTAGTTTATCCCGGCGCGCACTGTGAGTTAAATTTTCGAAATCCGCTGGAGCTGCTTGTGGCGACGATCCTCTCCGCGCAATGCACCGACAAACGCGTCAATATGGTTACTCCCGGGTTGTTTAAGAAGTACCGGAGAGCAGCTGATTATGCTAATGCGCCGCAAATCGAGCTTGAAAACGCGATTAAATCGACAGGATTTTTTCGAAGCAAAGCCAAGAGCATTCGCGGGGCAATGCGTGCGATTGCGGAAGAACACAACGGCAAAGTCCCCGATACCATGGAAGAATTGCGTGCGCTGCCCGGTGTAGGCCGAAAAACAGCGAATGTTGTTCTCGGAAACGCGTTTGGGAAAAACGAAGGCATCGTCGTGGATACACACGTGGTGCGTCTTTCAAAACGATTGCGTCTCACGCGGCATTCGGAGCCGGAAAAGATCGAGCGCGATTTAATGAAGCATGTGCCGCGCGAACATTGGACAGACTGGAGTCACTGGTTCATCTGGCACGGACGTCGCCGCTGCTTTGCGCGAAAGCCGGACTGTAGCCAGTGCGAGATTTTTCGGATCTGCCCGAGCGGGAAAATTTTTCTGCGAACTGGCGAAGCTCGAGAAGCTGAAGCGGCGATCCGCTGATCGGACAGCCGGTGGATCGGCCGATCCGTCGGGCGATGCTAACTAATGAGGCGTGGCCGCCTAATTTTAATATCGAGCAGAGACTGCTCGATCCACCTCAACGCGACTCGGCGGGCGTAACGTCGCGAGAGCCGGTTCCATCGCGCTCGGCTTTTTGGCGGAGGCGCTGGAATTGTTTCTCGAGTTTCTTCAGATCTTCGTCGGATAAATTTTCAAGATCGACAAGCTGGTTCCGTGCGCCTTTAAGTGCCCGAATCATTTCATCAAGTTTGAGATGCACGGCCTTGGCATCGCGGTTTTGCGTGTTTTGGATCAGGAACACCATGAGGAAGGTGATGACAGTCGTGGCAGTGTTGATGATTAATTGCCAGGTATCGGAAAAATGAAACGTAGGTCCTGTGAGAACCCACACGAGGATGACGAGCAGAGCTCCAGCGAAAGCCCAGGCGCTTCCGAGGACGGTCGAAGAGCGGCGGGCGATAATGCGAAATGCGTCGCTCACTACGCAAAAGAAGTCCCGCGCATTTTCCTGCTCCTTTAGCTTTTTAACTTGAGTTTCCATCAGGATGTCACTTTAGCTTTCGCGCGTGGGTTTGAAATCGGGCGCATAGAACCGACAATCAGCACCGGTCGATTGCCAGCAAAGCCAGCATTGATTTCCTCGCTGGTTTAAGGAAAGCTTAACCCCCGAATTCATGCAGCACGTCCCCGCGTTTTCACGTCCGCAAACTGTCCGGGCTGCGCCTGCCATCGCGCGGAAGCCTAAGAAAAACTTGCGCATCGCCAAGGCAAGCGATGCTCAGTTTCTTTCACAATCGCCCAAGTAGAATCTTTGCTAGGCCGCGCTCTCCACCTCAATTTGGATGACGCATGGCGAGATCAGCCGTTTGATTCGCCCCTTGTCGATGCGCGCGCTTGGGGACCGCAACTACGCTTCTCCGCGCCGTCGCGTTTGGTCGCCGAATTTTATCGCGAACACGAGGCACACCTCGCGTCGCCTTTTCTACTTTACGGCTCGGGCGATTTTCATTATTTGACGGCGCTCCGGCTGCGACGCGTTGCCGATCCGATCATTGTCGTCTCCTTCGACAATCACCCGGACTGGGACGTGCGCCCGCCGAAATGGGGCTGCGGCGGATGGGTGAATCGCGCGCTGGAACTTCCTCACGTGCGCTGCGTCAGCGTTTGGGGTTGCGGAAATTTTGAATGCTGGTGGCCGCATCAACTTTTTGGCAATCGTCGCGCGGAGCGAGCAAGCATTCTTGAGGTCCATCCGTGGGCTGATGATCGCCCGGTAAAAGATCGACAACGTCGAGGCGCTATCTTGGGAGACAACTGGCACGAGCACTTTGAACACTTTTTAGAACAGATCGGCGGAACGAGTGTTTACGTGACGATCGATCTTGATTGTCTCCGTGCCGAAGAGGCGGTGACGAACTGGGAAAGCGGCCGCTTTGAGGTTGTCGATCTTGAGTGGGCGTTAAGAAAATTGCGGGAATCTTCGCAGATTATCGCCGGCGACATTTGCGGCGCATATTCGTCGCCATATTACGCGCGCTTCAAACAACATTTCGCTGCAGAATTCGACCATCCCAAAATTCAATTGCCGCCTGTCGATCAGATTCGCAGGATCAATTCGGCTACGCTGGCAAAACTTTGGCCTCTGTTAGCTCAGTGAAACGAGCACGATTCCAGCGCTAATCAGCAACGCGCCAATCGTCAGTTGCAAGTTTAGTTTTTCCTTCAACACGACCGCGGCCGTCACGGTTATGAAAATCACGCTCAAACCTTGAAATGGATAGAGATAACTAAGATCGAATCGCTGCAGCAATCCGAGCGTCAGGAAAAAAGAAATCGTCATCAGAGCGATTCCCCCGGCAACTCGCGAGAAAAATTGGAGGTTGCGAAAGCCGCTCTTTCTCGTTACCTCCATCGCTCTTTTCAGGACGAGCTGAGCCATGACGAAGCTCAGCAGAGAAGCGACGATGAAGAAAAAGGCGAGGAAACTCACAAGCGTTCCTCTATCTGTGCGACCGGTTTCGCAACCAGCGCCAGACCTATCACGACCAGAGCAATACCGCACCAGCGGAGAGTTGAGATAAATTCGCCCAAAAATATCCAGCAGCCGAGCGGAACCAGGATATCGACCACGCGCGAAAGAGGAAAAGCGATCGTGAGCGGAATGTATCTAAGAACGTAAAGCCAGCTGACGAAGCTGGCGATGATCAGAAGAATTGCCCACCACACCAGCGGCGAAGCCAGGCCGTTAACTCCCGTCCAGGACCATGCGCTGTTTGGTTCTGCAACGTCTGCCGCGCCACGCTTCAAGAGAAACTCCGACGCGAGCACACACAGCACGCTGAGAGCGAGTTGTAGCCACGGATTACCAAAACTAGAAGGTCGAATCTTCATTTGCTTTTTTAGCTCGCCATCATCTCATCGCAACCGATTTGATTCGTCGAAGAGTGGCCGCTTTCAAAGCTGATCGGCGTTTGGAAATCGTCGCAAGAACCGACTATGGCGCGTGGGTCCAAGATATTTGATGATCCGGCGGAAGATCGGATTCAAAACGGTGCTCGTGTGCATGACGTACAAGTCGAGCGGCACGAGCTCGCAGCGGAGGTGCAGCTTGGGTCCGTAATTCAACGGGTTGCTGTAATAATATTTCAAACCTTGTTGCAGCGACCACGAAATGATGTCGCGCAGCGTGTAGAAATAAAGGTGCAGATCGAGCGCTACGCTGTAATCGAGCCCGATGCATTCATCATAAATCTTTTCACCGCAGACCAGACAAAGGCTAAACGCGACAATCCTGCTGCTTTGCCGCCAGATGAAGAAGCGCGCCCGTTCCGGCATCCGTCGCGCGGTCGCAAGAAAAAAATTCTTGGTCAGTGTCTCAAATTTAAGAAGCGAACGCTCGTGAACCTGAAGATAGAGAGGATAGATTTCATCGATGTAAGGAGCGATGTCGCTGACGATTTCCATGTCGATCTTAGGCGCGCGTTCTGCTTTACGGAATTTCCGGCGGAGATCTTTCCGGGTCGCCTTGCTTAGCGTGCGAAAATATTCCTCCCAATCGTGGTAAGGAAGGGCAAGCCGGGTCATCGGCATGCTCGGCACGCGCGCATAGCCGTTTGAACGAAAAGTTTCAAGTGCAAGGCGATATTTCGCGGGGAAATCTTTCAAAACAACCAGGGAAGCTTTGTTTTGCCGGGCATACGTTCGAAGGATGGCACGCAACGCTTTTGCCGCCCATGCTTCATCCTCTTCATCGCAAGCGCCGAGGTCGCCCGCACCGGCCGCGCAACCAACCATCAATACGCGCATGGTCAGGAAACGCGGGAATTTTTTTCGAACACGATCGACAACGGAACGAATCTTGCCGCGCACGCCTTCAATAAGATTTTGCCGAACAAAGAACACAGGCTGGACTCCCCGGACATTACGAGAATTATCCTCGAGGATGAGGTAATGATGTTCGAAATTCCCATCTAAGGTCTCATCGACGATTTCGTAGTAACGATGGTCCTTGCATTTATCCTGAAGAGCGCGTTTCCAGGTGTCACAATTCTGCAATTCGGTGCGCGTAACGACTTTCGCCACGCCTTGCGCGAATGGAATGATGTTGCCCGTTGGCATAGCAAAAAAATAAATGGTGGCCGAATAAACCCGCCGACGAGGGAGAAGGCGAATTTACAGGCGCTGAAATTTTCTCAAGTTTTGCGCGGACGAAAGTCACGCCGTCTTTGTCTGACATGTCGATGTTGCGGGGCGGTAACGGTGTTGGTCACGCTGGAAATAAACCGAACCATGAACGAAAATCCGAACCGCCTTGTCAAAGTTTGCAGCAGTAAGTTCCAGGTGAATCCAAGGGGAGAGTTTCGTGCGCGATCGAAGGTGGCCGCGACTGCCGCGGCTGTGACGCTGGCAATTGTTCTTGGCCTTGTGGATTATCTTACGGGTCGTGAATGGGCGATATCAGCTTTTTACTTGCTGCCGACGTGCTTCGCGGGATGGGTAGCCGGGCGTTCGGCCGGATTCGCGGTGGGAGCGCTGTGCACGGGCGTGTGGTTCCTCAGCGACATACTCGGTGGGCCGACCTATCAGCATCCGCTGATTCCTGTCTGGAACGCCATCATGCTTTTTGTGTTCTTTTTCGTCGTCGTCTGGTTGTTGACGGCGTTTCGCAGTTCTCACTACTATCTGGAGCAAACGGTGGAGCGCCGAACCGCCGCGCTGCGGGCGGAGATGGAGGAACGCAAGCGGCTGGAGCACGCCAAGCTCCAAGCGGAGCGTCTTGCCGTGGTCGGCTCGATGGCCGCCCAGGTTGCCCATGAGATTCGTAACCCGCTCGGCTCGATCTTCCTTAACCTTGACCTGATCGGGGAGGAACTTAACGTTTTCGTAAATTCCAACCGCCGTTCAGCCGCCGAATGCCAGGCGCTCCTGCGCGAGATGCGTTCGCAGGTCTTGCGAATCCGCCAAGTGCTACAGGATTATCTCCGATTCGCGCGAATGCCGAAGTCCGAGCGCGCTGTTGTTTCGCTGAAGGGCTTTCTTGAGGAAAAACTTAATTTCGTGCAGCCGTTGCTCGATCAAAGGCGCGTGGACTTGAGGAAGACGTTTGATCCGAGCCTGCCACCAGTTTACGCCGATGCCGAGCAACTCTGGGAGGTCCTTTTAAATCTAATCCGTAATGCGGTGGATGCGATGCCCGCTGGCGGAAATCTGACAGTCAGCACGAAAAGGAACGATGCGGAGGTCTTGGTATCCGTCAGCGATAACGGTCGGGGCATGACCGAGGAAGAAGCCCGGAATCTTTTCGTCCCATTTTTCACCACGAAGAGCGATGGCACTGGTCTCGGTCTCGCATATGCCCAGCAGGTCATCAATGAACATGGCGGGAAGATTGATTGCGCTACGGCGCGGGGAAAAGGCAGCACCTTTAGCATTCAACTTCCGCTGGCTGTCGGCGCCTGACATGACGATTTGTTTCTTCCAACTGTCGGATTCCAGCGATTGCCCGATAACTGCCACGATTCAGCTGGATTCGTTCCCGCGGGAAGACCATTGCACCTGGGCGATTTGCCGTATGGCGTCGGCCAATTTCTTGAAAGATTATGGACGAGTTGCACGATAAATCTGTTTTGGTGGTAGATGACGATCCGGGAATGCTCCGGGCAATGAGTAAAGTGCTTGCCGGTGAAGGTATGCAAGTCACGGGCGTGTCTGATCCAGTTGCAGTGGTGAAGAAACTTGCGGATTCTGAAAAACGATTCGACGTGGTCATCACTGACCTGCGGATGCCGATGTTCAGTGGGCGCGGGGTTTTGGCGCTTGCCAGTGCCTTGCCGGAATTGCCGGTTATCATCATCACGGCATTTGGCGGGCCTGATGTCGAAGCTCAGGCGCTGCGCCTGGGGGCCTTCGCCTTTCTCGAGAAGCCTGTCGCTGCTGCCCAATTGATTGAAGTGGTAAAGCGCGCTTTGCTACGATCGCCAAATCTGGGACGCATAAGCTAGATAACGTCGAATATCGGTAAGGTCGTGGCTTGGCCTCGTCGAGAATCTTCATGATCCTTGACCAACGTTGCCAGGCGGCACTAACAAGAATTAGTCGGCATTTCTAAAGTGCAATAATTCGATCTAATCCGCTCGCTTTCCCTCGTGCGAACGGATGGAGTGGCGAACGGGTCGGCTACGACTCGGATCTTTTTGTTGTGCCAAGTCCCGTGCCTTCCACTTTGAGCGTGCCGCTCCGGATATGAAGATCGCGCTGGGGGAACGGCAGCTCGATCCCGGCCTCGCGAAATTTCTGCTCGATCGCAAAATTGAGATCGCTGCGATAGCGGCTCGGCCGGGCGCTCATCTCGCTGCTCCAGACGACGAGCTCGAATTCGATCGAGTTATCGCCGAATTTCTCAAGAAAAACGCTCGGGCCCGGATCCTTTAAAGTGTTAGGATTTTCACGTCCGGCGGCGAGCAGCGCTTCGCGTACTTTTGCGATATCACTGCCGTAAGCTACGCCGACCGGGATGCGAAACCGCACCCGCGGATCGCCATAAGTCCAGTTCGTGACCGGCGAGTCGATGAATTTCGTGTTTGGGACAATCATCGTGATGTTGTCGTTCGTGCGAATCACCGTGCTGCGAGCGCGAATTTGCTGCACCTGGCCGGTAATGCCGGCGACTTCGACGCGGTCACCGATAGTGATTGGTCTTTCGGCCAGAATCACCAGACCGCTGATGAAATTGCTGGCGATATTTTGCAACCCAAACCCGACCCCCACGCCAACCGCGCCCGCGAAAACCGCCAGCGCGCCGAGATGAATGCCGGTATTTTCCAGAACAATCAAAACACCAACTACCAGCACGACGTTGGCGATGATTTGGGCAATGGCGTACTGGAGGGCACGATCCAGTCCGCTATTGACGAGAAACCGATTGAAAAGAAACCGTTTCGTCCGCGAGGAGATCCAAAAGACCGCGATTAAAAGTGCGATTAGCAGAAAAATCTGGACAAGACTTAGCGAAACGGCCGGAAGAGGTGCGTTCCAAGCGAGCGGAATGCCTGCCGCATTAATTGCGCTGATCGTAAAAAAGACGAGCGCAGCCAGACTTAAAATCGACGTGACGATCGCGACAAAGTTCGTCTCGATCTTGAATCGGCTGAAGAAGCGGCGGACAAAATGGCTTTGCAACATCCGAGCGATGATGAGCCCGGCCGCAAAAAGACCGACAAAGGCGATTAGTCCCAAAAACGTGACGTAATGGCCTCCGACTTGAAATAGCGGTCTCTCAAAAACCGGGAAGCTCATTGCAATCTAGTCTGGGCGCGTTGCATTTCTCTGCAACCTTAAACACGAAAACACGGCTCAAGCCGTGTTTTCACTTCCCGAACATCTTGCGCTGCGCGCTATTGCGGTTTCGCTCGTTCTTCGATGTACTTCACGACATCGCCGACGGTTTGCAGCTTCTCGGCGTCTTCGTCCGGCACTTCCACGGAAAATTCCTCTTCAAACGCCATCACCAGCTCCACGATATCCAGCGAGTCCGCACCCAAATCTTCAATGAAAGATGCCTGTGGCGTGACCTGCTCCGGGTTCACACCCAGTTGCTCCACGATGATGTCCTTGACCTTCTCTTCGATTGATTTTTCCGCCATAAAATTTGTTTCGTTCGGGTTGGTTGCGCGCGGAAAAGCTTAAAGCAGTCCGAGCACAGGATGGCAAGTAAATGAATTAGAGAGCTTGTCAATCAATTTCAGGCGCGCTGCGCGAACCGCTTTCGATTTACTTCCTGCGTCATCCGAGTAGATGGAAACGATGTCCTCTTTGCCTGTCGAGCCAGTTGATTTGCTCGATCTCAAATTACTGCCCGCGTGGGTGAAAGAACCCGCTGAGGAGAGGATCTACGAGTACGCCGGCGGCGAGGAGGATGGCCGGCGATCACGCCCTTCAAATCGTTCGCGCCGCGATCGCGCTCCGCGCTCGCGCGAGTCAAAAATGTCGCGCGACTCAAAAAACGGACGCGACCGCCGAGCTCGCGGTCGAAATCATCGAGATCGGCGCAAGGTTTTTCGGGTAGCCGCTCCGCCAGACATTACGGTTCGTTTTCTGCCCTATTCCCCGGCGTTCGATAATGTGGTCGCGCAAATCAAGTCGGCTTCGGTTGCTTATTCCATTTTTGCTCTGGCGCGTTTGTTCCTGGAAAAACCGGAACGCTACGACGTCTGGTTGACGGCCAAAGCGGAATCGCCGCTTTATCGACTGGGCGAAAATGGCGCGATGTCTTTGGCTCGAGACTTCCTTGAGCGAAACGCATTTCGATTCGCTCGCGAAGATTTTTACAAGATCGACATCATACAGACAGATCCGATCAAAGGAAATTATTCAAACGTCGCCCGCTGCAGACTTAGCGGGACCCTTCTTGGTCCGACCAATCATCATAATTATCAGCCGCACCTCCGCAGCCTTTACGAACAGCGCTTCAGCCGTCGCATGAGTTTCACCGAGTATCAGCGGCAAATCGAGATCGTGAACGATCCGGCGTTAATCGAGCGATGGAAAGAAGAAGCGCGAACCGTGACCACATATACGACATCGCGCGATGAAACCCCCTCAATGTTCGCATCCGCAGCGGAAGCAGAACGGCACTTCCGGTCCAATTACTTACCGGGCTTGGTTCGCAGTGTGGAGGAAGTAACCATCGACGGGGTCTTAAGCCGGCGTCTGCCCGATCGAACGCTCAATCGCGCGATTGAAGATGCCTGGACGCGCGAGAATCGTTCGCCATCGAACATGATGCAGGAGTTAGCGGCCCGATTTCGACAAGCCGGCCTCAACGTTTTTCGGCATCGACGCGGCATGTTGTTCGTCTCGCCTATCCGGATGCGCGCGTTTGTCCATGAACAAGGTGGCGTATCTCCTTCGGTGAACGCAATTCTTGAGGCGGCGGCAGCCGCACCGGGTATCAATCGCAAAGAGCTTGCCGAAAAATTGACTGTCGATCTTTCAACCGAAGACGCGGAATCGCGCAAGCTCACCCTCGCATCCGACCTGCGCTGGCTCATCAGCGAAGGTCACGTGATTGAGTTCAACGACGGCTCGCTCGATCTGCCGCGCGCAAAACCGAAGCCAAAAGAAACTGCGGAGCCGGCCATATCAGCTGAAAATTCCACCAAAGAAGTTGGAGCGGCCGTCTCGGCGGCAGAAGTCGGCTCGACAGAGTCTCGCCCCAGCGAAGAAGAAACGAAATCGGCCGGAGCTGAAGAGGAAGCTTTGGCGACGTAGATCGAGGGAGTCCGTTGGTTACCAAGCTAGTGGTGAGGCCGATTTCGTGAAGCGCTCAAGCTTCGCACGGCACGAATTTGAGAAGTAAGGATGCTCTATGAAAATAAAAATCATCATCTATTGGGTGACTACGGTCCTCATCGCGCTCGAAACCTTGGCGGGAGGTGTAACGGATCTCGCGCATGGCCGAACGTCGGTCGTCTCCGGTCCATTCGTGGCCGATGTAATCACGCACCTTGGCTATCCTGTGTACCTTCTCACGATCCTCGGAGTGTGGAAGCTGGCTGGAGGTGTGACCTTGCTGGTTCCGGGGTTTCCGCGGCTCAAGGAATGGGCGTATGCCGGAATTTTCTTCGAACTAACCGGTGCCGCTGCATCGTTCGTGGCGCGCGGCGAGATCACCGACGATCTGATTGCGCCGCTCGTTCTAAGTGGTCTGGCGGTCGCTTCGTGGGCGCTTCGACCGCAAAGTCGCACGCTCGGTGTTCTCTTCCCTGCCAATAAGCCGGCGTGATTAGCAGCGCGCGGGTCAGCGCGCGATCCACCATTAAACTACGCCGGCTTTTTTCAGCGCCGAGTAGGCGCCGTTTTTGTTGATTGTTTTCAGGCCACGCGCAGTCACGCGAATCCGCACGAACTTCTTCAGCTCCGGCACCCAAATGCGATGCGCATGCAAGTTCGGTCCGAAAATGCGCGGCACATTTTTCGTCACGTGCCGGCCGACTCCGCCCTTTTTCTTGGCCATGCCGCGGCGGTGAATGACGCTGCCGCGCGTGGCTCGAGAACCTGTGATCGTGCAAACCTTTGACATGATGTAACCTCAAAGAAGGCGCGTAAGCTGCCGCGCGGAGGCGGGCCGGTCAAGTGAATCTTCACTCGCGAACGCTTTCGGAGTTGAACAATGACCATGCGAAATGGTCAAAATTGAGTCGCGCCAAGCGCGGCCCAGCCCCAAGATCGAAAACTGGATTTGAGGCGCGATGCAAAAAAATAATCATAAATTACGGATCGGGATGGTGGGAGCAGGCAGCATCGTTCGCGCCCGGCACCTGCCGGCGCTGAAAAAACATCCTGAAGTCGAAATCGTGGCGGTTTCGAATTTGACCTATGAGAGCTCGGAAAAGTTTTGCCGCGAAAATCTCCCGCACGCCACGCCGATGCAGAATTGGGCGGACCTGCTCGCCCTTCCTGAGTTGGACATCATTTGGATCGGCACGCCGCCTTACATGCATTCGGCGGTGACCATCTCCGCGCTTGAAGCGGGCAAACATGTTTTTTGTCAGGCGCGGATGTCAATGGATTTGGCTGAAGCCGAGGAAATGCTCGCGGCATCAAAGCGTTATCCGGAACTGGTCACGATGCTTTGTCCGCCACCGATGGGAATGCGCGCCGATCTGCTCGTGAAAAAGCTCCTGGCCGAGAGTTACATCGGCAACCCGCACCATGTGCGACTGCAAAGTTTCACAAGCAGCTATTTGAATCCCGACGCGCCCGCGCATTGGCGACAAAGGATCGAGATCAGTGGATTGAACGTGCTGACGCTGGGGATATATGTCGAAGTCTTACAGCGTTGGCTCGGGGACATCACCGGCGTCTTTGCGCGCGGGAAAATCATTCATCCGGTGCGACAGGGCTACGAAGTGATCATTCCCGATTTGCTCACCGTCCTTTGCCAGTTCGAAAACGGCGCCGAAGGCGTCCTCGAGTTCAGTGGCATCGATGCGTTGGCGCCTGGTGATCGACTGGAGATTTACGGCAACGCCGGCACTCTTACTTATGATTTTGGTTCCGACGTGGTCCAAGCGGGCAAGCTCGGCGATCGCGCCCTGCACGTTGTCGACCTTGCACCGGAGTTAGAAGGCGAATGGCGGGTCGAAGAAGATTTTCTGGCCGCCGTGAAATCGAAGGGGCGGGTTCGGCCGCGTCCGAATTTCGAAGAAGGCGTTCGCTACATGCGCGTTGTCCAGGCAGTCGCCGATTCGCGCGCACGTAACGAGTGGGTCCAGATTAAGAAGTAATCGGTATCCGTCTATAATCCAGATAGGCCGAATAATTCAGGATAACCTCGTTAGGTACAAAATTATGAAACGCAACCTTATACTGCCTCTGATTCTCATAGCGTTGGCTAGCCAGCAATTGACCGCCGAAACGCCGAAATCGGTTGCTCAATCGTCACCCGAAGGCCTTGTTTCCGATCTTTATAAACTGGATGAAAAAAAACAGAGCCCTTTTTCACAAACCAAAGATCGTGGTTTGGTGACCAAATATTTTTCGGAACGCTTGGCGCAACTTATCTGGAAAGACGCGGTGAAGTCAAAGGGCGAAGTGGGTGCTCTCGACGCCGATCCCCTTTACGACGCGCAAGACTTTGACATCAAAAAGTTCTCGCTTCGAAAATCCAAGTCCGAAAAAGACTCCGCCGAAGTGATCGCTTCGTTTGAAAACATGGGTCGCAAAACTGAAATCACCTTTTCTCTCATTCTTAAAAAAACGGGTTGGAAAATTTCGGACATCAAGTATGCGGACGGCAGGCATTTGGTTGGTCTCTTAAGTGGGAAGTAATTTTGTCCCTAACCAATCGCTAGAGCCTGGCCGCTCCGACGGCTTGCTTCACTTTATGAAGACACGTCCATCGATATTTACGCTTGTCGACTCCTTTGCTCCCGCTCAGTCGCCGCTACCCTCACGACTGTGCCGTCTACCCCTCGGCTTCCCGGGCCGCGGTGTTCTCGCTAGCGGCGGCTGATCTTGTTGACCCATGCGCTCCCGTTTGATCGACCTCTCGGTACTCATTCTTCCTCTGGTGCTTGGTGGCTGCTCCCAGCGCGGTTTCGATGCGGCGACGGAGCAGGCGAAGCTGTTGCGTCGGGATGCCGAATGGGCTGACCTTGCCTCGGCTGGGAAGGATGTTGAAAAGATCGTCTCATATTGGACCGACGACGCGGTGCTCATTTTCCCGGGACAGCCCGTACTCGAGGGTAAGACTGCTATTCGCGCTTATGTCGCAGAGAGTCTCAATACTCCGGGATTTAAAATCCGCTGGGTGTCGGAAAAACCGGTATTCTCACCGGACGGCAAACTGGCCTATATGCGGGGCAAGGACGAATTAACCGTGCCTGGCCCAAATGGTGCCCCTGTGACGGCTCATCTCAGAGGAATATCGATCTGGCGTTTGGACGCCGACGGACAATGGCGCTGCGTAGTAGACATCTCGAATGAGGAGCCACAGGCTGCTCCCGTTGCGAAGTAATGCCGCGTCGGCGCGAATTTCCGTAACCTGGCAGCGGAACGGCGACTTACACGCTCCGCGCCTCACATTTGGAACCAATCGTGGGCGCTGGTAAAAGCGATGCTGTTCGCGAAACCGTGAACATAGCGATTGCCTGGAGCGTATCACTGGTGGCTAAGGAGATTTGCTCCCATCAGTCCGCTTCGCGGCTCCGCAGGAGGAGCGACGCAATAGTGTTGAAGAAACGGACGACGTAAGCGAGGTACCCAACGAACGAAACGAGCTGAATGCTGATCAGCCAAACGTGACCGGCGCGAGCGACAAAGAAATCGGGTCGGCTGCATATGGCGAATGCGCACCCGAGATTGAGAAGGAAAAGTAAGGGAACAAGCGCCCAAATGTTCAGTAATTGATCCGCCCTGGTGCGCGCATAAAGCGCCCTATCGGCGTCGGTGCGCGACTCGACCATCCGCGCACGAATCAGTCGCATATCGTAGACAAAAAGCAGCCAAACGACTGCCGCGTAACCAGCGCTCAGCTGAAACCACGCCAGCGGACGATCGAGTCGGCTGAAAAGAATCGCCTCGCCCAGTGCGCAAGCGATGTAGAAAAAGTTATGCCCAAACTCGAGTGGCCATTTAATCAAGGTAAGCGTGTGAATGATCGACCGTGACCAAAAAATAAAGATCACGCACAGCCCGGCGGCGACATAGAGAAAGGCGCCCCAGTTTCGCGCTGACATCATGGCGCGCGCATTATCCGTTAAGAAAAAGAGGGCAACGCCTTGGATGATGCTGACGAGCGTCAGCTCAATGTTTATCACCGTCGAATCGAGTTCACGACGGCTCTCGCTCGGTGGATTCACGGATGCGAGTCGTAATCATTCGGCAGCCGGAATGTCAAGCTGCGGCCGGAATTTCGTTTGGAGTCGGGTAACAATTCCGACCGCGCCTGCAACTCTAACTTGGGGGTGCAACAAGGAGTTCGGAGTCGCAGGGTCCGGACAAAGACGTTGACTTGATTCCGCCAAGGATTAAGTAAAAGGGTCTCGATTACGTCACCGGGCGTTTGAACGCATCTTCAGCCGGGCGGAAGAGGGTCGATTGGCTGGACCTACGCTAGGACGGCCGCTTTACGCGATTGCCAGGTCCAACTGGAAACTCGGAGTACTTAAAGAAGTTCGGCCCGCGCGGCGTACGCAACGGTTGAAAAGCAAAA
>Ga0209156_10000696_pt1 | contig 28649 bp, 21 predicted proteins | sample GraSoiAngelo_124_FD_185881 | JGI IMG/M metagenome (GOLD analysis project Ga0209156, IMG submission 185881) | Grasslands soil microbial communities from the Angelo Coastal Reserve, California, USA - 14_0927_05_20cm (SPAdes) (version 2) | ecosystem: Environmental > Terrestrial > Soil > Grasslands... | reverse complement strand
GGCCTACGCCTGAACAGCAGAAGCGCCTGGCACAAGGACATAGCCGTGCAGGCCAGGATGCGCCGCGCTGGCCGGTCTTCGCCTGGTACGCTGCCGGCGGACTGCGCTCGACCGCACAGGACATGATCAGCTTTGGCGAGGCCAATCTTGGCCATAAAGAAGTGAATGGGAAACCGGTTTCCGCTGAATTGATCGCGGCGATGCAGCTGGCGCAAAAGCCGATCCACCCGCTTCCGAACGGCAACAAGCAGGCGATGGCCTGGGTGAACATGCATCGCTGCCGTGGCTTATCGCCGTCTGGTTAGGGAAATCTGCAAGTTTTGGAGCACTCAGGCCGATTTGTTTTCTGGAGCGGACGGAGCCCCGTTCCTCTCCAGCGCTACGGCTAACACTTCGTCGACGTTTTCAACGGGGACGAATTTGATTTTCTGTTTCACTTCCTCCGGAACATCGACCAGATCTTTTTCGTTCAGCTTCGGGATGATGACCGTGGAAATGCCAGCGCGCATCGCTGCCAAGCTTTTTTCCTTTAATCCACCAATGGGCAGAACCAGTCCGCGCAAAGTGATTTCGCCCGTCATGGCCACATCGGGTCGAACTGGCTTGTTGGTAAAAAGCGAGGCGAGCGCGGTGAACATGGCAATGCCGGCCGATGGCCCGTCTTTCGGCACAGCACCGGCCGGAACGTGCACGTGAATGTCCATCTTGCGAAAATCCTCTGAATTCACGCCCAGTTGCCCGTCGCGGCTGCGAAGGAGACTCAAGGCGGCCTGGACCGATTCCTTCATCACTTCGCCAATGTGTCCGGTGAGCGTAATGTTCCCTTTGCCGGGATAGCGGGTCGCTTCGATGTGCAATACCTCGCCGCCTTGCGGCGTGTAAGCCAGGCCGGTGACTACACCGGGTTTGCTGGTCTTGAGTTTTGTTTCGCGAACATATTTTGCCGGGCCAAGCATTTCTCGGACGACGTCGGGCGTGACAGTGACGTGCTCGGTTTTGCCGCGCGCAACTTGCGATGCAATACCGCGACAAATCGCGCCGATCTGTCGTTCGAGCTCACGCACACCGGCCTCATGTGTGTAGTCGTTGATAACACGTCGAAGCGCGTCGTCTTCCCACACACATTGCTCGGGTTTTAATCCGTTCTCTTCGAGTTGCCGCGGCACGAGGTACCTCTTGGCGATCTCCAGCTTCTCGCGCTCGGTGTAGCCGGGGATTGAGATCACTTCGATCCGGTCGCGCAACGGCTCCGGTATGCCCTCGATGTAATTAGCGGTGCCGATGAAGATGACCTGTGAAAGATCGAACGGCACATCGAGGTAGCGATCGACAAACGCATGATTTTGCCGTGGGTCGAGCACTTCGAGCAACGCGCTGGCCGGGTCGCCGCGAAAATCCGCGCCGATCTTGTCGATCTCATCGAGCATGAACACGGGATTGCGCGTCCCGCAGCGGCGCAGCTCCTGAATGATGCGTCCCGGCATCGACCCGATATAGGTGCGGCGATGACCACGGATTTCCGCTTCGTCGCGCATACCGCCGAGACTGATCCGCACAAATTTGCGGCCTAGCGCGTCGGCAATCGATTGGCCGAGGCTGGTCTTGCCTACACCGGGCGGTCCTAGAAAACAGAGGATCGCGCCGTGCCCTTGTGGATTGAGTTTGCGCACGGCCAGATATTCGATCAGCCGCTTCTTAACTTTTTCCAGATCGTAGTGATCGCGATCCAGAATTCGCTGCGCCTGATCGAGATCAAGTTTGTCTTTGCTTAGTTTGTTCCACGGAAGATCGGCGATGATCTCGATGTAGCTCACAATGACCGAGAATTCCGGACTGGCAGGAGGAATGAAATCGAGCCGCTTCAATTCGCGCTCCGCCTGTTTCATTACCTCCTCCGGCGGGTTAGCTTCTTCGAGCCGCTTGCGCAATTGCTGCGCCTGTTCTTCACTGCCGGCCTCGGCCTCGCCTAATTCGCGCTGGATCGCCTTAATCTGCGAACGCAGATACGCGCGCCGCTGCGCATCGGAAAATTGCGAGGCCACATCTTTTTGCAGCCGCTGCTGAATCTCAGCGATCTCGAGCTGCGCTGAGATGTGCTTTTGCACCGCACGAACACGCTTTTCCACATCGAGCTCTTCGAGAAGCGCCTGTTTTTCTCCAACGTCGATGTTCAGGTTCGGCGCCAGAAAATCAGCGAGCTGCTCGGCGTTGTCGATGTTCAGGATCATCAAACGCACTTGCTCTGGCGCGTCGGGTGTCAGTTCGAAAAGTTTTGTAGCCGAGTCCCGCAGATTACGAAAGGTCGCTTCCCATTCCTTGCTTTCTGGCGGCGAAATCGACTTCGGCAGATCCACTTCCGCGCGCAGGAACGGAGAAGTCGCGACAATTTTGCGGAGAGAAAAACGTCGCAGTCCTTGCGTGATGACTACGACATGGTCGTCCGACTGGCGCAGCAGCTTGAGCACAAGCGCGGCTGTGCCGATAGGGTAGAGGTCTTGTGGTGCGGGATCTTCCTTCGTTTCATCGCGCTGAGTAACCAACCCGATCACTTTCGTTCGCGGCAACGTCTCATCGAGCAGCTTCAGCGACGCCGCACGCTGAACGTTGAGCGGAACAACCGTGCCGGGAAAAACGACGAACCCGCGCATCGGCAAGATCGGTAGTTCCTCCGGGATATGCGGCATTTGAGTTTCATCCGTGGGCGCCACGATCGTGCTTTGTGCGCCCGGTTTGAATTCGCCGCCTGCGCGTAATGCGCTGATTTCGTTTTCACTCATGATTCTTTTAATGGCAGCGAAATCCAGAGCAGACCGTTCCGCTGTTCCGCGTGCGCCTGGTCGACTTCCACTTCGGCCGGCAATGGCACCTCGCGTATGAACGGGCCGTAATCAATCTCCATCGCCAGCAATTTTACGGCGTGTCCCTCCGCATGTGTCGGCTCCGGCAGCTCGCGTGTGCCGCGTATCACCACGCGCCGCGGTGCAACAGTGAGGTCAATGACGGAGCGATCGACTCCCGCCAGATCGACGCAGATACGAATGCATGTTTCGCAACGGTAAGCATTGATGGCTGGCTCCCACGCATGTGCAAATCTCGAAAACTGCGAACGTGATAGTTCACGGGTGACATCGTGCAATGCACCATGCAGCCAGCGTAATTTGATGTTCCTAATTGGATCCATGGGATATCGATCGAACTAGAAATCTCGGTGCGTACGCTACGTTTTCAATCTGTAGCGGAAGATACATCGTAAACAGCGTATTCGCGCGTCTCTCTTTCGAGGGAAGAGCCTAATCCGTCAGGCGCGATGAATATGCGGATGTTTCGCGCCAACGGCGCTGCATTCAATCTCGAGCCTGGGGCACCGCTCCAGGATTGATGAAAGCAGAAACGCCAGCGCTGAAAGCGCGACTCAACTTCAGCCAAGCGTCAGCGCTGATGAAACGCGCCTTCAGCGCTCCTGTTTCGGTTAATCAAATGTCCTAGGGCGATATCCCAGGCTAACAGTAACAACGCGCCTTTGGCGCTAAACACAAACCTCGCGTCCTGCCGGTTAACACAAGGGATAGATCGCGGGTTTCATCACTTCACTTTCCCTTGTCCCCACAAGGCGCGACCGGGTTTTGCGCCGGTATGCTCGCCGTCTTTGATGACTTGCACGCCATTCACAAAGACGTGCTTTACACCGACGGCGTATTGATGCGGTTTTTCAAAGGTGGCGCGATCGGTGATCGTGGCGGGATCGAACACAACCACGTCGGCGAACATTCCCTCCTTCACAAATCCACGGTGATCAAGACCGAGATTGGTAGCAGGCAATCCGCTGAGCCTGTGAATGGCTTCCTTCATCGGAATAACTTTCTCATCGCGGACATATTTGCCGAGCACCCGCGCGAAATTTCCATAGGCGCGCGGATGCGGATTCGATTTCGTGAACGGCGGCTCCGGCGCTTGCGAAGCTTCATCGGACCCAAATGAGATCCACGCTTTCGCGACTTCTTTCTTCACGTTGTCTTCGGACATGACGAAATAAATCGTGCCGATGCGTGATTCGTCCTCGGCAATCAAATCCATCATCGTGTCGATTGGATCTTTGCCGCGCATCTTCGCGACTTCGGCGAGCGTTTTGCCGGTGAGCGGTTTGAGTTTGTCGGACTTAAATCCGACCAACAGGATTTTATCTGGCGAACCGGCTGCGAGGTATAGATTTTCCCATTTGTCGCTGTCGATCTTCACCTCGGCTTTGATCTTCTCCCGCGTCGCCGGGTCGCGCAGCCGCTTGAACAAGGCAGGATAGCCACCGTCTTCAGACCACGGCGGCAGACACGCATCGAGCCCGGTGCCGGCGGCGGTGTAGGTATACATGTTGGCGCGGACGTTCAGTCCTTCCTTTTGCGCGCGTTCGATTCGCGGGAGCAGTTCGTCTTCTTTCGACCAATTTTTTTGGCCGGCAGCTTTGATGTGATAAAGCTCTGCCGGAATGTTCGCTTCGCGGGCGATCCGCAGCAGCTCATCGAGCGCTTCGATCAATTGATTACCTTCGCTGCGCATGTGTGAGATGTATTTGCCCTGATATTTTGCGGCGACCTTGCAAAGCTCAATCAACTCATCGGTGCTCGCATAAAACGCAGGCGGATAGATCAGGGAAGTGCCAATGCCCAGCGCGCCTGCTTCCATTTCCTTGCGTACCAGCTCGCGCATTTGATCGAGCTGTTCAGGCGTGGGCGCCTTGTCCTCGAACCCAATCACATATTCGCGAACGGTAGTTGCGCCCAAGAACGACGCCACGTTGCACGAGATGCCGCGTTTTTCGAGGTATTGCAGATACTCCGCGAGCGTGTTCCACTTGATGTCGTATTTGATATCTGTTTGGGCGCGCAGCATGTGCTCACGCACGCGGTCGTTCACCGGCCCCATGGATTCGCCTTCGCCCATGATCTCTGTCGTGACGCCCTGCCGAATTTCGCTTTGCGACCGGCCATCTTGAATCAGCGACTCGGTTGACCAGGAAAGCATGTTGATAAACCCGGGCGCGACGGCGAGCCCCTTCGCATCGACAATTGTTCTTGCTCTCGCCGTGTTGAGATCGCCGATAGCGGCTATGCGATCGCCGCGAATTGCAACATCGGCCTGCCGCGGCGCGGCACCCGTGCCATCGTAAACCGTCCCGCCCCGAATAATAACGTCAAAATCTGCCGGTGCCGGCGACTGGGACCGCTCCTGAGCCAACATTGCAAGCACAATTGTCAGGAACGCGACGGCCCAAAGGAAATTTTGCTTCATTGTCTCGACTGATGGTATCGAACACCGATATTCGCGCAAAAACCTGTCGCGAAATTGCGTTTCAGCACTTAACGAAAAGTGGATCAACTTCTCCACAGACAACGTTAAGCGGCAAGGGCGACCGATGGGACCACGTGGTGCGAATCATATTTTGGAGAAAGGGGAATATCTGATGAAAACGAAAATGAAATCCAAGCGCCGCAATCGAGCATTACTGTTGTCGATCCTTTGCGCAGGGGTCGTTGCAACTTTCCTAGGCGGATGTGCAGAGGGGCCTTACGCGACTGCGTATGACACCGGTTACTACCGGACCACGTATTATACGCCGGACTATTATTACGGTTACCCAGCTTCGTACTATTACGGGCCGACCTACGATGGTACGATCGTTCGCTCCGGTGTGCGCTACAATGATGCTTACGGGCCGCGCTATTACGACAGGACAGTTTACGGCGACTGGTAATAATTTGTGATGCGCGCTTGGTTGACGCATCGGTGCACAAAGTGCGCGCCGATGCGCCCAAGTCGCTCGGAGGCTCTAGCGAGTCAGACGCCTCACAGAGGCGTGGCTACAAAATTTATTTTATTTGGCTTTGTTTGTTTAAGTCGTTGCATTAAACCAATGGAGAAGAGGGTTTAATGAGAGCAGCTGCAAAGACATCCCATCTCGTGGCAACGATCCTCTCGTTGCTGTGTGCAGGCCTTTTTGCCCTTTCACTCGGCGGATGCGCCGAAGTATATTACACGGAGACTAACTATACGCCGGAGTCGCGGTACAACACCTATTACGGCCCGGATTATTATCCGTACTATCCGTATTACAGCTATTACGGCGGAGCGTACTACTACGGATATTAACCTTCGGCCTCAAAAGAGGATTTTACCCCTTAGTGCGCGTTAATAGGATGATTCCGGTGTAGCTAATTTCGTAATTTTTCTCGCGCGAAAACGGAAATTCCAGCAACTCAGTCAACGAATGCGTGTTCGCGGATGGCTTCGTCACAGCCTGCCGGAACCGGTGATGAATTCCATCCGATCGCCAGGAATCCATTCGCCATGAGGCCACCATCGCATCATTTTCGGGTGATTGGTTTCACTGCTGTTCATTGTTTAATTCGAAAGTGATTTTTACGTCGTAATGATCGCCTTTGATGAGTCCAGTCGGCGGCGCGTCAACTTCAGTCACTCGCTTGGCGATGGTCGCGACAGATTCGTTCACGACGAGGTTGGCAGATGCTTTGATGATTTCGAATTTGGAGACGCGCCCATCCTTTTCGATTCGGACCTTGACCAACGTCGAGATCTTGCTGCCGGAAGGGACGCTGGTCGTTGGCTGGATCCATGCACTATAAAAGCGATCGTGCAGCATATTGCCATACCAGCCGAACTCCGACGCGCTGCTTCGGCCCCCCGCGCTGCCGCCTTTCCCTGTTGAATCTGTTTTCCCACTGCCCTTCTGAGACGCAGATGAGGTTTTCGCCGTAGGGTTTTTTTCATTCTTCACTGACTTCTCGTCGGATTTTGTCGAGTTCGACTTCTCTTTTGGCGATGGTTTGGAAGAAGCTTTCGTTAGCAGAATTTTCTTAGGTGTTGGCTTTGGGATTGGTTTTGGCGTTGCCTTCGGTTTTGGCGCGGCAGTTGCCGTCGGCTTTGGCCTGGGTGTGGCCGTGGCTGTTGGCTTGGGTGTTGGTGGTGGCAATTCGATTTCGCTCTTTGCCGTCGTTACCATCGGTTTTTCTTCTTCCGTTTTGTCATCGTTTTGTGGCTTCGGTGAAACGAGCGGAGTCACACGCTCTGCTGGGGGTGATGCCTCGGTTTCCGGTTCACCAGCGGCACCTAACCAAACGATGCTGTCAGGGTTTGATGCTCGCGCCGCCAGACTCCAGCGAATGAGTCCCGCGATGAGCGCAATATGCGCAAGCGCAATCAGGACAATGTTTCGCCAGAACCGGCCATCCTTCGGCATTTATTTTGATTCCGCTCTGGTGGCGATGCCGACTTTGGTGATGCCCGCCCGTTGCACGGCGTCCATTAGCGCAATCAATTTTTGCACGGGCAATTCGCGATCGGGTCGAATCACGACTGCGACATCCGGATTGGTCTGTTTCAACTGGATCAGTTGCGCGGGAAGCGTTTCCAAATCGACTACCTGATTGTTGAACCGGATCATATCGGTGCGATCGATGGATACGGTTTGCACCTGCGACCTCTTGATCGGCGGATTCTTCGCGCCGCTGGATGGGATCACCAGGTTCATGCTGCTTTCGAGCAGCGGTGTTGTGATCATGAAAATGATGAGCAGCACAAACGCTAGATCGAGCAGCGGCGTGACATTGATCTCGCTCAGCGTCGAGAGATTCTGGCGTTGTGAGTAACGTCTCATCGCGATTTCTGAATTGGGTGTTGGAGGCTGGAAGTTGGAAGCTGAGCGTTGCCTGCTGCGATTGAAAAACGCCCAACGCTCAACGTCCAACGCTCAAGGCTCAATGAAACAGTGCTCATCTCCGAAAGGCCGACTCGCGTGCGCCGTGATCGACATACTTGTGCTCGAACTCGGACGCCAGTTCGGCCGCAAAGTTGTCCATCTCCACGATCATCCCGCGAATGCTGGTAACGAGAAAGTTGTATCCGAACATCGCCGGAATGGCTACGCACAGAGCGGTCACTGTTGTAATCAGTGCGCCGGATACGCCCGGCGCCATCGAAACGAGACTGGGCGATCCGGCTTCGGCCACGCCGGTGAAGGCGTCCATGACACCCCAAACTGTGCCGAGCAAGCCAAGAAACGGCGAGCCGCTCACGGCAGTCGCGAGCAAGATCATCTGTGATTCTAGCGAAAGCGCTGTTTCGCCCACAGCGCGTTCCATCGCCGCGTTGACCGCGCCCATTTGCGCAGCTGAAATTTTGTCGGCAATCTCAAGTCGCGCGCGAAACGTGTCGTCCACTTCGGGTGAACCGAGCAAGTGAAACGTCATTTCTTCAGAACCGGCGCGATACACATTGAACAGCGGCGATCCCGGAAAGCGCGCGTGCTTCTCAAACAAGCGCAGCGGTTGTCGATCTTGTCGAAAAGCAGCAATGAACCGCACGTTCTGTTTTCGAGCGAAGCGGATCACGCGCAGTTTCGTGATCATGATCGACCAACTGAAAATCGACGCGACGGCCAGAAGAGTGAGAACGAGTTTTCCTGCGATCGTTGCGTGATCGAACGCAAAGAGGAGACCGCCGGCGGCTAGCAGCGTCGCAAAGAGCATTTCCGCGTCACCGCGATAAGTAATAACGCCGTTTTGCGGAAACGCTACTTGTCATTTCGACCGCAGCGGAGTGGAGAAATCTCTCACTGTCTAAAAATAAGGCCCGAGATGTCTCGCTTCGTTCGACATCACAACCCTACGAGGTCATTCTCTTTGAATACGTTGGTCGGTTTTTCGCTACGACCACGAATGCAATGCCAATGACGATCAGGAAGAACGAAAAAAATTGGCCACGCGTGAAGGGACCGATCAGCTCCGCGTCGGGTTCGCGGAAATTTTCTATGATGCTTCGAAAGATCGCGTAGCAAATAAAAAAGAGGCCTGTCAAAACTCCATTGGGCTGGCGAGTGCACGCCCGCACAAACCACAGAATCGCGAACAGAACGATTCCCTCGAAGAACGCCTCGTAAATCTGCGACGGATGGCGCGGTGAAAGAATGGAGCGCAACGCGGCTGCTACTTCCGGATGGCTGTGCACCGAGGCGATGACTGCATCCGGTGTAGTTAACGACGGATCAATCGATGCGCACGCCGCCACCGCTCGATCCGCCTCCTGAGGATGATCAAGCAGTTCCTTTGGAAATTGCATTGCCCACGGCACATTTGTGATGCGCCCGTACAGCTCGCCGTTGACGAAATTGGCGCACCGTCCAAAAAACAATCCAATCGGCGCAGTGACGACCAGATTGTCGCCGAGATTCGTCCACGAAATTTTGTGTCGATGCGCGTAGTAAAAAGTGAACGCTAAAAGGCCAAACATTCCGCCATGGCTCGACATACCCCCTTCCCAGACGCGCAAGATGGATAACGGCTCACGCAACATCTCTGGTTTGTAGAAGAAAACGTAGCCCAGCCGTCCGCCTATGATCACGCCGAAGAGCGCGCAGCCGGTGATAAAATCGCCTACTCGTTGCGGAGGCAGATCGGCGTACCCGCGTTTGGCCAACCAGAGAAAAAGGACATAGCTCGAGACGAATGCGAGCACATACGCGAGGCCATACCACCGCGGCCCGACGTTATCGTAGATCCGAAAAATGATCGGATTGAGACTGTGCAGATAATAAGCCAGCATTTGCTTCGCGATTGTCACTGATGTCGCTGGTACCCGCAATTAAAACGCAAGTCATCCCGAACGAAGTGAGGGACCTCCACAAAGCTGGAATCGTCACGCAAGCAATCGTCGAGTGACGTGTCGGCAAACGTGAGATCCTTCGCCGTCTGCGCGACTCAGAATGACAGTACTTTTTTCGCGAGTGATGTGTTCAACACTTTCCGCAGAAATGGTGCGGTACGGCTCACTCGATTTTTTGCGACCCGTTCCGGCGTTCCACACGCCACGACTTCGCCGCCAGCGTCACCTGCTTCCGGCCCAAGATCAACAATGTAATCGGCTTCCGCGATCACGCTCACGTTATGTTCGATCACGATGACGGTGTTTCCCTCATCCACCAGGCGGTGCAGCACCTTGAGGAGCAGCTCGATGTCAGCCATGTGCAGGCCAATGGTGGGTTCCTCGAGCAAATACAATGTCGAGCCCGGCTTGCGCATTTTCCGGATCCGCTCATCCGCTGCGCGGCTGACTCCGCGTTTTAATTGTGTCACGAGCTTGAGCCGCTGCGCTTCGCCTCCGCTCAAGGTCGGGCTTGGTTGCCCCAGCTTGAGATAGCCGAGGCCGGTATCGACAAGCAGCGAAAGCGGCCGCGCAATTTTCGGATGCGCCGAAAAAAATTGCGCCGCTTCTTCAATCGTCATCTCCATCACGTCGCCGATTGATTTTCCGTTGTAGCAAACTTCGAGCGTCTGCGGATTGTAACGGCGGCCGCGGCAGTCTTCACAGGGCACATAACTGCTCGGCAGAAAATTCATTTCCAGTTTGATCACGCCCTGACCTTTGCATGTCTCGCAACGGCCGCCTTCGGCGTTGAACGAGAATCGGCTTGCAGAATAGCCGCGCACGCGCGAAACCGGCAGTTGCGCGTACAGATTCCGAATCTCGTCAAAAACTTTCACGTAGGTGCCCGGCGTGGAGCGCGACGTTTTACCAATCGGCGACTGATCGACTTCATAAACCGCTTCAATCTCTTGCGCGCCGCTGATGAGTTTGAAGAGATCGCCGTTTCCCGCACGTTTCCTTTGGTTTAGCTGCTCGCGCACGGCTGGCCAGATTACGTCGTGCATCAACGTGGATTTGCCGCTGCCCGAAATTCCCGTGATCACCGAGAGCCTCCCGACTGGGAAACGAACATCGATTTCTTTCAAATTGTTGGCGCGCGCACCATGGACTTCGATCCAGTTTTCAACGTCCCGCAGGGAGCGGCGCGATCCGCGGATCGGATGACACAGCGGCGTGCTGAGGCAACGGGCGGTCTCGGAATTCGGATTCTTCTCGATGTCGCGCAGCGCGCCAGTGGTCACCACTTCGCCGCCATGGATACCCGCGCTCGGTCCGAGATCAATGATGTGATCGGCGTGCCGCATTGTTTCGTCATCGTGCTCGACCACGACCAGCGAATTACCCTTGTTTCGCAACGCGGTGAGCGTTTCGAGTAAGCGCAGGTTGTCGCGCGGGTGGAGACCGATGGTCGGTTCGTCCAGCACGTAAAGGACTCCGCGCAAATTTGAGCCAAGCTGCGCGGCCAAGCGGATTCGCTGCGATTCGCCGCCACTCAATGTTTTCGCCGAACGCCCGAGCGCCAGGTAACCGAGTCCAACCTTTTCCATGAAACGCAATCGCTGTTGGATTTCTGGGACAAGACCTGCTGCGATCGCTTGATGGGTGTCTGTGAATTTCAATCTATCAATTCTGCGCATTGCTTCGCTGGCCGAGAGGTTGGTGAATTGATCGATGGTGTGGCCTTGCACACGAACATGGCGCGCCACCGCGTTTATCCGCGAGCCGTGACATCTCGGGCATTCGCGCGCTTCGTCTTCCTCGATCCACTCCGATTCCCGTTCTGCGGCAAGCTCGTTTTCCAGCACAGATTCGCCGTCAGCGCTCGCGCCTGTTTGTACATCCTGGTCCCAGATTTCGCCGAAGCCGCCGCATTCTTCGCAGGCGCCATGAGGCGAGTTGAACGAAAACAAACGCGGATCGAGTTCTTCAAATGCACGGCCACAGCTTGGGCAGCTCATCTCGGTACTCATCACGCTCAGCCGATTTTTTGAATCGAGCAGGCGCGCTGTACCGCGTCCTATTTCCAGTGCGCGCCGGACAACATCGCGCGCTTTCGTGATTCGCTTGCGATCGATCGCGCCCACGACCACGTCGATCGTGTGTTCCTTGAAACGCTCAAGTTTCCGAAAATGCGAGACCGGGACCAGTCGTCCATCAACGTAAAGCGTGTCGAATCCCTGGCGGTCCGCCCAGCGCGCCACATCGGTATGAAAACCTTTGCGCGCTTTCACGAGCGGCGCGAGCACCTTCAGCGGCCCGCGTTTCGCGGCTCCTTCAATCTGCTTTACGATCGACGCCGCGCTCTGCTTTGCCACCGGTAAATCACAGTCGGGACAAAATTGCGTTCCGGTTTTGGCAAACAAAAGCCGAAGGAAATGGTAAATTTCGGTCACCGTCGCCACAGTGGATTTGCCCCCACCGCGCGTGACCCTTTGTTCAATCGCAACAGTGGGCGGCAATCCGCTAACCAGATCGACGTCGGGCTTTTCAAGTTGCTCGACGAATTGCCGCGCGTACGGCGACATGCTGTCGAGAAAGCGCCGCTGCCCTTCGGCGAACAAAATGTCGAATGCGAGGGTTGATTTACCGGAACCGCTCAAACCGGTAATCACCACTAGCTGCTCCCGCGGAATCTTAACGTCGATGTTCTTGAGATTGTGCTCTCGCGCGCCGTGAACGTGGATGGCGCCGTTCCGGCTACTCGCGCGAAATCGTGGAGCCGCTTCCGCCGCTCGCGCGAACTCGATGCTGTCATCCTGAGCGTAAGCGCCGGATCTCTCGAAGTCGTACGCGATTTTTTGAAGTCCCTCCCCAGCTACTTGGTCGAGTCTTTCGCCGCGGTGAAATTCATGCGTTGAAAGTAGCTGGGTCGCAATAATGGGCAGCGCTTTTCTAGATTTCGAAAGAACGTGTCGCAAGAATTGTCCGGTGTGCGAGTTCTCTGTCTCAGCGATCTGCTCGGGAGTGCCTACTGCCACGAGTTCGCCTCCAGCATCGCCCGCTTCTGGACCGAGATCGATGATCCAATCAGCGCACTTGATCACCTCCAAGTTGTGCTCGATCACCACGATAGAATGTCCATTATCGACCAGCCGCTGAAACAACTGCAGCAGCATCGCCACATCATCGAAATGCAGTCCGGTGGTCGGCTCATCGAAGATGAACAAATTGCCAATTGCTTCCCCCGTTGAGTTTTGAGCGTCGGACACTGAGCGTTGGGCGTTTTCTGCCTCTCGTAAGTGCCCGACCAATTTCAGCCGCTGCGATTCGCCGCCAGAAAGCGTGTTGAGGGGTTGACCAAGTCGGAGATAACCAAGTCCTACTTCGTCAAGTACTTTGAGCCCGTTCGAAATTTGAAGCCCTCGCTCATCCCCGAGCTGTGCAAAGAATTGAATCGCTTCACTGACAGTTAACTCCAGGACGTCGTGAATCGATTTGTCATGCAGGCGCACTTTTAGGATGTGCGGCTGGAAACGTTTGCCCTCGCATTCTGCGCAGCGCACGAAAAGATCGCTCAAAAATTGCATCTCAATCTTTTCAAAACCTGTGCCCGAGCAACGTTCGCAGCGGCCGTTGCCGGAATTAAACGAGAAGGCGCTTGCGGTGAGTCCTTGGGCCATCGCTTCCGGTTGCGCGGCAAACAATTCGCGGACGCGATCAAACAGACCCAGATAAAGAATCGCGGTGGAACGCGGTGTGCGCGCCAGCGGCGCCTGATCGACCATCACTACCTCGCGAACCCGGTGCGCGCCGATCACCGATTTGCACGCCCCCGGTTCTTGATCCGTGGTCTGAGCTTTCGCACGCAGCAGATTCCGATAAAGCACATCATGGACGAGTGTGGATTTGCCGGACCCGGAAACACCGGTCACGCACGCAAACACGCCAAGCGGCAGATCAACATCGATGTCTTTGAGGTTGTGCTCCCGCGCGCCAACGATCTTGATTGATGATGTCGAGTTGCGTCGCGATTTCGGAATCGGAACTGATTTTTGGCCGGTGAGATAGTCGCGGGTGAGTGATGGGTGAGGAGCGTTCGCGAAAAAATCATCGAGCGATCCGTTCCAAACCAATTCGCCGCCGCGTTCGCCGCGGCCTGGACCGAGATCGATCAAACTATCTGCGGCGCGAATGATTTGTTCCTCATGCTCGACCACCAGAAGCGTGTTGCCTTTGTCGCGCAAATTGTGCATTAAGCGCACCAATTGGCCGACATCGCGCGGGTGCAATCCAATGCTGGGCTCGTCCATCACAAATAGTGTGTTCACGAGCGACGCCCCGAGGCATGTCGTGAGGTTCACGCGCTGGACTTCGCCGCCGCTCAATGTGCGCGTCGACCGATCTAGCGTGAGATAGCCGACGCCAACCTCGCAGAGGTAGTTCAGGCGCGCGCAGATTTCGTCACGCAGCATCTGAGCGGTTTTGTCACCAGCAGTGATATCGATTTTGCCGAGAAGGTCCCGCGCATCCGAAATCGAAAGCGCTTGGAAGTCAGGAAGAGCAAGAAGAATTGCGGATTGCAGATTGCGGATTGGGGAAAGTTTGTAATTCAGCGCTTCGGGTTGATATCGGCCGCCGTTGCAACTTGGACATGTGACATAAGCGCGATATCGGCTGAGCAGGACGCGCACATGCATCTTGTACGTCTTGCTCTCGAGCCAGCGAAAAAAGCCGCGCACGCCGTACCAACGATCGTTTTCGTAATCGTCGTCGGCGTATTCGCCGGAGCGCTTTTCTCCGTTAATGACAAAATCCTGATCGACTTTCGGCAATTGCTCGAACGCAACATTGATATCGATGTCCCTGCGCGCGCACACTCGAAGAAGATCCTTTTGCGATTCACCAAATTCTTCGCCGCGGAAAACGCGCACGACACCTTGTTTGATATTCAGCCTGCGATTTGGAATTGCCTTGTTTAGGTCAATGGAAATCGTGCGACCAAAGCCGCGGCACTTCGGACACGCACCGAGCGGGTTATTGAAACTGAAAAGGCCCGGTGTGGGCGGGCGAATATCGAGGTCGCAATAGGCGCAGTGCCAACTGGTGGAAAAGGGAATTGCGGATACCGGATAGCGGATACCGGATAGTTTTTGACCTTTATCCTCAGTGCGTTCCGGTTTCCGGTTTCCGGTTTCCGGTATCGGAATGATGTTGGTTTGACCTTTTCCGAAACGGAGCGCCGTTTCGATTGCCTCAACTAATCGTGTACGATTTTCTTCACCGATCGCGATGCGATCCTGAATGACTTGCACGCGCGCGCCGAGCCGCTTGATCTTTTGATCGGCATCCACGCGAACGATTTGGTTATCAATCCAAACGCGCAGATAACCCTGTTGTTGGAGGAAATCGAAGAATGCGCGCGGAGCCGTCTTCGCGGGAACTGCGACCCAAAATGTAATGAGAATATTTCTGCCGACGCAATCGCGCAGAATCTGTTCTGCGATCGACTGCGCAGTTTCTGGCCGAATTTCGCGATTGCAATTCGGACAGAAAGCGCGAGCGACGCGCGGCCAGAGCAACTTCAAATAATCGTTGATCTCGGTCATTGTCCCGACTGTCGAGCGTGATGTCTTAACCGGGCTGGATTGTTCGATGGCGATGGCGGGCGGGATGCCACGGATGTCGTCGACGCGCGGCTTATCCATGCGGTCGAGGAACTGCCGCATATACGGGCTGAACGTCTCGACGTAACGGCGCTGGCCCTCTGCGTAAATTGTTTCGAAGGCCAGGCTCGATTTTCCAGAGCCGCTCGGCCCCGTTACAACCGTCAGTTTTCCGAGCGGAAGATCAACATCGATTCCTTTGAGATTGTTCTGCCGCGCCCCGCGGATTTCGACGCAATCAGTCTGCGCTGGCGCGATAAGGTGGTCTGTTGTCCCAATCTCTGAATCCACTGGAAATATTCGCTGCCAGTCAAGCGGTTCGCAAATTTCCGCAGCACAAAACACGCGTCATCCGAACAACGTGACGGACCTCGCCTACGAAGGTTGCGACATGCTGGGTAGCAAGCGTGAACAATCTCCCCTGTGAGAGGTCCCTCCCTCCACTCGGGTTGATAGAGTTCTTATTGCTTAAAACGTGCGACGAGTCCTTCGCGCTGTTCCAGCAATTCTTCCGGCAACACGCCTCCCAGCGAATCGAAAAACTGTTTGTGCTCGGCGATTTCTTTTTGCCACTCCTCGTGGTCAATGCAGAGCAGTTCGGCAACGCATTTGTGATCAATATCCAGTTCGGCCACATCGAGGTCGTGCGGACCGGGCAACCAGCCAATGGGCGATTTCAGCGCACCGCCGCTTTCTTCGCAACGATCGATGATCCACTTCAGCACACGCATATTTTCACCAAACCCGGGCCACAGAAATTTTCCGTCTGCCCCCTTGCGAAACCAGTTCACGCTAAAAATGCGCGGTGGATTAGTCAGCCGCTTTCGAATGTCGAGCCAGTGCTGGAAATAATCGCCGATGTTATATCCGCAGAAAGGCAGCATCGCCATCGGATCGCGTCGCACCTTACCCACAGCCCCGGTAGCGGCGGCGGTTGTTTCCGAGGCCATGGTCGCGCCCAGATAAACGCCGTTGGTCCAATCGAACGCCTGATAAACCAGCGGCACTGTATCGCTACGGCGACCGCCGAAAATGATCGCGCTAATTGGGACGCCCCCGCCTTTCTCAACATCAGGATCGAGCGCCGGATTGTTGCGCATCGGCGTGGTGAACCGGCTGTTCGGATGCGCAGCTTTTTCTTTTGACTTTGGCGTCCAGTCATTTCCGCGCCAATCGATGGCATGGGCTGGTGGGTCGGCGTCTTTGCCCTCCCACCATACGTCACCGTCATCAGTAAGCGCGACATTGGTGTAGAGTGTGTCGTGCGCGATCGATCGCATCGCGTTTGGATTTGATTTATAGCTTGTACCCGGCACCACGCCGAAATAGCCGTTCTCGGGATTAATGGCGTACAGCCGGCCATCTCGAACCTGCATCCACGCGATGTCATCGCCAACAGTCGTCACCTTCCAGCCTTTGAAATGTTCGGGTGGAATGAGCATGGCGAAATTGGTTTTGCCGCACGCGCTGGGGAACGCCGCGGCCACATAATGTTTTTTTCCTTCCGGGGATTCCACGCCGAGGATCAGCATATGCTCGGCGAGCCAGCCTTGTTTGCGCGCCAGATAAGAGCCTATACGCAAAGCAAGACATTTCTTGCTCAGCAGAACGTTACCGCCGTAACCGGAACCGACGGAAATGATCGTGTTGTCCTGTGGAAAATGACAGATGAATCGGCGCTCAGGATTGACGTCCAGTAGCGAATGCACGCCGCGGTTCCACTCCGCGTTTGGATCGTTCCCGAGCCGTTTCACAGCAATCTCACCCATGCGTGTCATGATCCGCATATTCAGAACGACATATTTCGAATCGGTAATCTCGAAGCCGACCTTGGTCAGCGGCGAATCCGGCGGCCCCATGATATAGGGAATGACAAACATCGTGCGTCCGCCCATCGCGCCTTTCAACAGACCGCGAAGTTTCGTGTACGTTTCGCCCGGCTCAGACCAATTGTTGGTTGGACCTGCTTCTTTTTTCGTCGGCGTGCAGACGAACGTGAATTGCTCTACCCGCGCCACGTCGTTTGGATCGGAGCGATGCAAATACGAGTGCGGAACTTTCTTCTGGTTTAGCTTGATCAGAACATTTTGTTTGAGCGATTCAGCGATCAGGAACTCGTTTTCCCGATCCAAGCCGTCGCACCAGAAAATATTTTCCGGTTCTGTGAGGGTGGCAATTTCATGTACCCAATCGAGTACCGCTTGATTGGCTGGCTTTGCGTCACCGATTCCACTCGGCGGGAATATGGCTGGCGCGAGATTTTTCATGGAAGAAGAATGTTCATCTTAACCATGAATGGAGGGCTTCGCCACGTTGAATCGTTGATGGATTGAAGCGTTTCCTGGTGTAACTCCGAAAGCCTTCGCGAGCGAGCGGTGTAACGATTTAGCGAATCACGAATCACGCTTGCGTAGAGGCAATGCGCGGCATTAATTGAAAACATGTTCGGGGTCACCACCTCCGATGATTATCGGCCGGTTGCGTGGATGGGGCGCTATCCGGTGGACGTGACCACGATGCTGGTAGGGCTGCACGTCGCGGTCGCGATTTTCACCGCGATTCTCTATGCGATCGGTGTAGCTCCCATTTTGGCGTATTTACAATTCGACAGCGCGGCAGTTTGGTCCGGTCAGGTTTGGCGCCTTTTCACTTACGCGTTCGTTCACGCGCCGTCGGCGCTCCTCTGGTTCGCCGTCGAGATGTACATGCTGTTCGTTTTCGGACGCGAGGTAGAACGCTTCATTGGGCGGCGCACTTACATCGGGCTGTACGTGATCTTGCTGTTCGCGCCTGCATTACTGCTTACTATCTGTGCCCTCTGGCAGCCCTCCATTCTCTGGGGTTCGACTGCAATACATTTTGGAATCTTCGTTGCTTTCGCGACCATCTATCCGCGCGCGGAGTTGTTCCTGCGGATTACAGCGAAATGGATCGTAGTGATTCTTGCTGCCGTTTACACGTTCCAGCTACTCGCCTACCAGAAGTGGACCGATCTGGTCGTTGTATGGACAAGCATCGGCGCAGCGTTCCTGTTTATCGAGTTCAGCGGCGCGGGGCCGGAGCTTGCCTGGTGGGATGCCCTGAAAACGCGCTTTGCTCCCAAGCCGAAGTTTCGCGTTCTCCCCAAAACGGGAACGACACGTCCTGCGGACTCGGACGACGTTTATGCATCGATTGATCCGATTCTCGATAAGATTTCAAAATTCGGGATGGGAAGCTTGACCGCAAGCGAGCGCCGGCAATTGAATCGCGAGCGCGAGCGGCTGCTCAAAAAATCGGAGTGATCCCTGTAGTGACAGCCGTGTCGGCTGCACTTATTTCTTGACACGCAGGCGGCACGCCTGCCTCTACAGTTTTTCGGTTCTCAGGTTAATCGCGATTCGATGATCTGGCACAAAACGTGGAGCAGAAGCTTGTGCGCTTCCTGAATCCGCGCAGTTGAATTGCTGCCCGCCAGAAGATCAACATCGGCCATGCCGATAGTCGATCCGCCGTCACGCCCGAGAAGCGCGATCGTTTTTAGCTTCCGCGCCCTCGCTTCCTCGCATTGACCGAAAGGGCAAGACTCGCTTCGCGAACTTTGAGCTGGCACAACGGTTGATCCACAGTGCGCCGAACGACGACCTGCGCTTTATCTTGTTCTGCGGGTTTCATACCGGGATGCGCAAGATGGAGATCGTCGAAGCCGTCCCTAGCTGGTTTGACCTCTCAGCACGCACCGTTGAAATCCGCGCAACAGAAACGTTCCGACCGAAAGACCGTGACGCCCGCACCGTTCCGCTGACCGATCAATTTGTTGACTTCCTAAAGCGTTGGGGTTTGCGCTCGCCTTACGTATTGCAGCCCGCTGTCACACACGGCAGCCATCGTTACCGATTCGATTTTCGACGTGCGTTTTCCGATTACATGAATGCACAGGAAGTACCGTGGATTACACCGCACGTCATGCGGCATTCGTTCGCATCAATCTGCGCGAGCAAGGGAATCGACATTTACAGAATCGCGACGTGGCTCGGCGACGATGTGCGCGTCGTGCAGCGCCATTATGCAAAACTCCGGCCGGATGATCGCCAAATCATGAAAGCGTTCGCCGTATAGGTACGCTGTTCGAGCCATTAGACAGAATCTCGCCCGCTTTCAGTCGGTCGATGCAGCCGTCGAGATCGCGAATGTCAAACCGCGTAAGCCGGTTTCCGCGCACGAACGGTTTCAACCATTTCGCTCGTTCAAATTGTCGCAATAATTCTTTACTGCCAACATAAGCGGCAGCGTCTTCCGGCGACAGCCCGCGTCTCAACTGCGAATATTTCATGAGCGAAGTATCAACCTCTTAGTGTGCAACACTGCGCGAGATTGGGAGCGGATGGATGTTGCTCCGGCGACGGTGACGCACCGGTCGATTATGGGCTAAAGCAGCGCGCAATAAAGCAGCCTCAACGAGTTTTGCCCACGCAAGGAAGCGTGGGCTTTAGTAGGAGGGACGCCCTACCCCTTAGCCAAACTAAGGAAATTCTGGTTCATCGCTGAATCGCTGCTGAATCGATCAGCGACGCCACTAATATCGCCACGGTCACGCAAGGTTTGAACCGACGCTGTCCGCGCATTCACGTCGCGATCACTGAACCGACATCGCCTAATTGGTGACGCTAACAGACGGCATCATGAAGCGGCGACAACGCGGAGCTTGATTCAGGATCATTCGCGAGTTGGCCGCAATAGTAGACGTGACTGCAAACACTGCGACGATTGCACGCTGTCTCACCGCGGTCGCCAATAACTTGAACACCACCACGACATCGTCAGCGATTCGATCGCGGACGCGGTCACATTCAGAACGTGAATCGTCGGCGAACCTGTCGCCGGTCCGGCGATCATTGCGTTCTCGACAACCTTTGAATCACCAACGTCAACACCAGTGATCAAACCAGCACAACGTCCCCGCATGCGCGGCTCGCGCAGCGCAGACCTGCGCATACTTTGATCAACGCAGCCTTCTGCGAACAAACAAATCAACCTCATCATCAACGGCAAAGGCGGCGTCGGAAAAAGCTTCTTCCCCACGACATTCGTCCGAGGATCCAGAGATCGTCGCAGCCTTCGTCGCGCCGTCGATAGCGACCGCGAAAAAAAGAGCACAATCGAGCGCGTCAACGCTGCGGCCAGCCCAAATCGCAAAGACATTGAACTTCTCCGTTCGGTCTTCCGCGCCGCGCGGCTCCTCTCTGCGAAAAGCTCAAAGCCTTTGCTCCCCCTTTTTCCAGAGATGCAGTCATCGCGCGTTGTCTTCCCTTCGCCGCAACTCCGCCGACTCCGCTGCGCCTTCATTCCGACAAGCGCGTGATCACTGCGGTGTGCCCAGAACGTGCTTCGCCATATGCGTTCGAAGCAGTCGCTTACGACGAACCATTTGTTTCGTTAACTTTTGTCGGCCCTGGCGTGAATCGCTGCTCGATTGTATCGCTCGCTGCGCGTCGTAAAGGTATTGCTCGCTCCGCTGTGCTCCACCTTTACGATGCTCGCTCCGCGTGGAAAGAGGTCGTTATCGGTTCACGTAGGAAAGCAGTTCTCTTTCGACCCGATTGCGGCTGTCGTATTGCCATCGGGTGGTGTTTCCATTTGGATCAATCAATTTCGTCAGGTTACCCGTGGGGTCATACACAGCGATTGAAGGTTTAGCTTCAGCTTAGGACGGTTCGAAGAAGCCTTCTGCCTCTTTTGTGGTAGGGCGCGCGCCTGCAATACAAATCCAATTAACGCGCAAGGCTTCGCGCAAAGTCTTTGCGATTCGCCTCGGGACCTACACGGCTCGAACAGAATGAATGCTTATCAGATCGTTATTCGCGCGCCCCTAGACACGCCAGACTTACACTCGGCCGCCGGGGAGAGGGAAATCAAAGTCATAGGCCAGAAACATTAGGCGCCAACAGCGCCGAAGCGCCACCTGGGGTGGATTCGTCTTGTTAACTCCCCAAATCGACGTCTTCTCAATCCTTCGTTTCGGATCAGCCGCGCGGATGCGCAAAGATTGCAATCGAAGCGATCACAAAGATCGCGGGAAAGATGACACGGCAGTAACGATCAATTCTTACCGCCCGCTTCTTCTTCTGGGTGTTATCGAGGATGATGGTGGCCACAACCTCGATGAGGGAAAAGAAAACGAGCAATGTGCAGGCTAGGATAAAGACATCCAGTCGCGTCATGTATGGTAACAGCGGTAGCTGGCTGTCGATCGCGAAACGATAAGCAATCAACGTCAGCATTGAAGTCATCGCGATGCTGACCTGAGAGCTGGCGTTAATCGGATCGATCCAGAAAACGGCCCACGACATGATCACGATCAGGACGAGCGGGAGGATCACTTTCAAGATGTAGTGCTCAACATTGCGCGAGGCCGTGAACTCAAAGGCGTAACTCGAATACTGATGGCGCGGCGCCAGCGCGTACACGAGCGGCTTGAGCTCCCAATTCTCTATGGTCCAATCTGGCAGGGTAACAGATGGCGAGATCCCGCCAGCCCCTTTTAGCCCGTCCTGAATCCAAACCTGATCCGGTACGAACATTACTTCGTTGGACTGATACGGAACCGCGACCAGTTGGACGCGAAAAGTTTGCCGATCGAACGGGAATGATTGCAATCGCAACGGTTGCGTGAAGGCTCCGACATAACGTTGTCGATAAGTTACCGTGCCATCGGAATCGACTTCGACAGAGTCCGGCATTTTGCGGCTGACGGAATTTGTCTCATTCACAATACCAACGCGCGGATGCCAAATCTGTTCGAGCGGGTAGCGCACAACTCCGTTGCCGGAGTGAGCCAAACGAGGATCTTTCCAGCGCAACACGACAGCGATCTCGGCGGTGAACGTCTGTTGGGCGCTGTCGATACTACTGATGTCGACGACCCACATTCCGACCGAGATTTCGGTTGGGCCGGAGTCGGCGTTAGGTCGATCGATCAAAGCGGGCGCTTCCGAACCGAGCGTGAGCCGGATCGACAACGCAAAAACCACAAGCAACGGAAAACGGATTCTCTTCATGACATCGCTACCGGGAAACGGCCAGATTCAGTTTTAGAATTCGTTCAACTTCTCGAATTGCCTGCGGATTATATTGCGCTCCGTGATCTGAATTGACGATCAACTCCGAGCGCGCCCCATCGAGATGAGAGCTCCAATAGGGCACAATTCCATCGGAGCTATTCGGCGTATCGCCGTGGCCGCGATCACCCATGATCGAATGATAAGGAATTCCAGGCGCGATCGGCAGCTTGTTCACTGCTTCCACAAACCGGTCGTTGGGTTCGAGCGTGTCGACGCTATTCGGCATGCGATTCAGGGGTCTGGCTGCAGGATCGGCGATGAGAAGCGGTTTGGTTGAAGCGTAAATCGAAGCGAACAGCTGCGGTGTCCTGACCAGGCCGGCACCGATGCGGCCAATCCAGCCTGACGCGAGTTTGCTGCCGCGATGTGGCGTCGAAATAAATATGACGCGCTCTACGTCGGGTCGATGATCGAAAACAAGCGACTCTTCAAGAAGTTTGCGTGTGTCCTTAGCTAGCGGTGTCTTCGCTGGAGGAGTCGCAAAAAAATCGTGCCAAATTTTGTCTCCAGCGTCCGTGATCATTAATCGACAAATCATCCCGCCCATGCTGTGACCGATGAGGACAACTCGTTTGTGATCCGGGAATGCGCGTTTGATCCCATCGAGATCCTGGCGGAGAAGCGCGGCCGCGTAGGGATAGGGATAACCACTCGGATAACTGAAGTACCAGAACTGATAATGCTTCCTGATCGCTGAGTCATGACGGAGGGAGTCGATCATTGGCGCCCAGCTCGCGCCTGTTTCTTGCAAGCCGTGAACAAAAATCACCGGCGTCCGCGCAGGATCGAATTGCTGCAACCGGGTAAGCATTGCTGTATCTGCGTAAGCTTCCGGGTTCATGACACGCGACAGCCCAAGCCGTTCCGGGCGTTCGCGAGCGACCAGGAGTGCAGTGGGCGCATCAAAATCGGCGGCAAGAGGAAAGGTTTGCTTGTTCAGTGTGATTCTTGCGGTGTTTAATGGATCGACGAACTCCAGGTGTGCTCGCCGGGCTGAAAAGCGCACGATTGCGGTGACCGGCACGTAAATGCGGCGAAGTTTATATTGCTGACGAAAGTGCGGACTTTCTGTGCGCCCAACCACTGCAATCGGCGCGCCAAGGCCACTCACAGTCGAGTAGGTCTCAAAGAATTTTCCGCCGATCTTCAACGTGTCGGTCGGAAATAAATCGTATCGACTCGGATCATGGTCCGCGTCGACGGGCTTGGGAGAGACGAGAGTATAACGACCTTCATCTGTCTCGACAGTGACGGGATGTCGCCACGGCTCAATATCTGTTCGGTCGACATCCTGGACGACGCGCGCCACGGCGAAGTTGTAGATGCTGCGCGCCGATTCATCTTTTGGCTGCCGTTCCAACACTCCATACGAAATTTTAGCAGCGAGTAGATCATGGTTTAACGCGGGCACTGGCTGCTCATGTTCGGCGGCCGCCAGATATCTTTTCGCAGATTCCAGCGGACCTTTCGCAACTACCGTCCTCGGGAGCTGCGCGGGCTTCGTTCTTACAACCGCAAGATGAGCGCATCCGCAGCATTGGAACAAGAGAAGGGCGAAGCCACATCTGACGAAAACTTGCCACCTGTTTTGGAAAACTGATGGCATGGGTTTCGTTTTACCTTTCACACTCCCAGTCTTCGAAATTCTTGACGGGCGGCTTCGCTAAAGGTTTGCAACACATCGATGGCGCCGCGGTTCACCATGTCCTCCAATTCGGGTAAAGTCTTATTGGGCGAGCGATAGGTGTTAACAATCATGCGAGCAACTTCGTCTGCACTTTCAATCGTCTTTGTCGGTGAGAGAACACGCATCTCGCTTATCATGGCGTAGAGTCCAACCAGCTTGGAGACGTCAGATATCTCGTGGACAAGGGCATCCGCATATAACTTTGCGGCTTCTTTAATAAAGGCTTTGTACAATTCTTCACGCCGGCTTAGTTTGTGAGTGATCGCCTGAATTCTGGCTTGAGTTCGCTGGGTAAGCCATGTGGCCGCGAACGATGTCACGCCGCCAATGGTCGCTCCGGCAAGCGCGGCAAGAGCCGAAATAGTTGCTGGTTCCATGATTTTCTTTCGCCTTAGTCGCTAAGTTTCATTTCGGTCATTGAACTTCGGTTACAATTTGGGATACGAGAGCGACTCGACTGTTTTTCACCTGCAGCGCTTGCATCGTTTCGGTCCATCGAGCGAAAGCGGTTGAGAGATTAGCGCCGGCATCCTCGCGCTCATCGCTAGCGGCCGCGCGCTCGATTCGCTTCGCAGCGGCGTCTCGTAAGTCGCTCTCCGCAATTTGCGCAGCGGCCGGAAGCTGTTGCCAGCTCGCCAACGCTTCCTCGCTCACGAGTGAAGTTGCGACACCAAACACATCCTCAGCACGTGAAAGCGTTTCTTCCAGATTGCCTAATGAGGTTCGATCGCGATTCGGAGATTCTTCGAACTCGAACGTGGTTAGCTCGGCGTAACGCCGCGCCTGCTGAAAAGTCCTCGAGGTTTCGGGTCTCAGAGCCTGCGCCTCCGTTTTTGCCTTTTCGACCGAAGTATCGGGGCGCGGAATTTCGAGGAGACGCGCAAGTTGTCGAAGCGCCTGTCGCAGGCCGTCCCGCAATCGGTCGATAGTGTGCTCCGGCCAAATGTATCGGAAGACGAGTCCGGTGACGATAAGACCGAAGAGGATTCCAACGACGCGATTGCGGACGTTGTCGAGATCTGTATCGGGAGCATAGCCTTGGAAAACGCTGTAGAAAAAAGCAAATGCTATCTGTAGGCCCGCATAAGAAATCATTTCGCTCCCGGCGGCGACCCAACCGGCGATGGCTGAGGCACCGGCAACGAGCACAACCAGCGACGCAATTGTCACCATATGCGGCATGAGGAAGACGATGGTGAATAGCGCGAGTGCTCCGCCGATTATACAGCCGCCCATCCTGAGCACACCCTTATGCAGCGTCGCACCGGTGCTTTCCAGCGCGATAAAAGTGCAAGTGATGAATGCGGTGTGGATTCCCGACCAATCAATCCCCTGATAAACGATGTAACAGAACATCGCCGCGAAAGTGACTTTGAGCGCGAAATGCACGTGTGCGGGATTGGTAAACGCGTCCGGCACAAACAAACTTTTTGGCTTAGGCGCAGGCGTAGATTCGTTAGGCGCCTCTGGCAGAAACAGGGAGTTGAGCACAACGGTCACCGCTGCGCCGTACACAATGGCTACCCAAAGCCAGAGAAGTCCGCGAACCAAAAGTTCAGGTGACGGAATCTCTTCTCCGACTGATTGTGAGACAGCAACAACAAAGCCGATGATGAATCCAAGCGGGCCGAGCACAAAAACACGTGACAACCACATTCCGAGAAAGAGCGCGATCGCCATTCCGGGAATGCGCAGCTCGGGATGACTATAGGTAAACTTGTAAAGCAGCAGTGTGATGCCAATACCAATGGTCGCTCCGATCAAACCCAGCAGCCCCGTAAGTTTCGTAAGATGCTTGCTCTCCTTTGAAACGAAGAAAGGCATGTAAGCGGTGACAGATAACTCCGGCACCTGTAGCGTCATGGAAATGATCACGCACAACACCGCGGCACCGACCATAATCGCGGTTCGGCGAGCGCGGTCAGGCGTCGATGCTAACTGGCGTTTGAACCATTCAAGAGAACCAAACGGGAGTATCGCCGGCTCCACTGGGCTTGCACTGATCGCGCTCATGTAGTTAGCGATATATTCGCCTCTCCCTTCACAAGGGAGAGGGTAGGGTGAGGGTTTGGTGACTTGATGGTGAGCCTAAACGAACCCCTCACCTCAATCCTCTCCAGCGCTCCGCCCGGTCGCGACCCCGGGGGAGAGGCGGAACGCCAAATAGGCACCCTGACCATGGGCGAGTTCATCTAGCGGGCGGACCTTTGATAATCGCCACGGCGGACGCGCCCATGCGGAAAAGATCTTGGTCGGGGTTTTCGACTTCGATACGGACGGGGAAACGTTGCGCGACGCGTACCCAGTTCAGTTCGCGCTTTACATAAGGCACACCGGAGGGCGGTAGATCGATCTCGCCTTCCGGCTTAACCGCCCATCCGATTCCTTGCACCTTTCCGCGAAATCGCTGGTTAGGCGCGGACGAGAGATAAACGATCGCTTCGCTCCCCGGAGCCATATGGCGAATTTCCGCCTCGCGAAAATTCGCGATCACATACCATTTGCTCGTGTCGAGCAACGAGAAGACGGGAGCCCCAGTGGTAACATGGGCGCCGGCTGAAATGTTGAGATTGATGACACGTCCGGAAAAAGGCGCGATGACCTTGCAGTAGGAGAGATGGAGTTCCTCGAGATTGATGGTCGCCACGACTCCTTCGCGCTGAGCTTGTAGGGTCGTCAGTTTCGTTCGGGCTTCATCGACGCTTTCGGCGGTCGTAAATTTTTTGGGTAGGAGCGGTTCCAGGCGCTGCAAGGTGCTATGAGCTTGTGCAATCTGTCGATCCACAGCGGCCAAATCAGCTTTGGCCTTTTCCAGGACGAGTCTGTAATCCTCCGGGTCGATTTCGAAAAGCACGTCGCCTTCTTTCACCGCTTGATGGTCCTGCACATTGAGCTTGAGGATTTGACCCGCCACACGCGGCGCAATGCCCACCACGTTGGCGCGCGCTGTGGCATCATCGGTCCGGGGATGTCGTTCTATAATTCCCCAGACATAGAGTGTGATCAGCACCGCGGCCGCAACGATGATCAGCGACGTAATCTTGCGAATGAACTTGCCGCGCTCGACAGCTTCATCCGCTGAGGCAGTAACGCCTGCGACATTCTCGTCTGAAGAATGGGCTGCTTGATGCATTTTAGTTTTGATAAAAAAGGATCCAGGTCGCAAACGTGAAGATGATCATCAGGCATGAATAAACGAGCGGCGCCGGACCGAGATATGGCTTCAGATGGCACATTTGCACAATCCAGTGCGCGACAAGCGTCAGCGTCAGCCCGCTTACAATGCAGATCATCCAGGCCGGAAAATAGGAACCGAGGATATCGATCGTAGGTGAGCGGTGACTCAACGGTCGAACCACGAACACCAATGCCCCGATGAGCAGGAGCAACCCAACAAGGACGACCGGCCGAGACCGATCGCGCCGGACTCGTGGAGGATTGTTGGTGCTGCTCGGTGCGTCTTGCCCAAAATCCAGTTTCATCTTCGTGGCTTCCTAACGAGTGGTGGCGCCGGGCGGGCAAGATCTCCGACGCTCAGTGCGAGGGCCGCTTGAGTGGTGTAAATTGCTGCCTGCGTGTCGTGACTGGTCGCAAGCGCCGCGGTTAGATTTCGTTCCGCACTAACAACCTCGGTGTATGTGCTCAGCCCTTGCTTGTAGGAATCGAGCACCGCGTCGAATGCGCTCTTCGATGCCGTGACTAACTTTTCAGCCGCGTCCTGCTTGTTGAGCGCTGTTCTATAACCGGTGTATGCTTTCCACACATCTCGCGCAGCCGAGTCGCGCGCTCCAGCAAGTTCGTTCTCCGCTTGATGCAAGTCGGCCTCGGCCATATCGAGTTTGTGCCGGCGCGCGAACCCATCGAAGATCGGCACGTTCATGGTTAGAAAGGCGCCAAAGGTTGGCCGGGTGCCCCCGAAATAATCCGATTTGGCGACGCTGACCTGTAGGTCCGTTTCCGTAAAGTGTGTGTCGAGCGTGACCTTTGGATAATACTCGGCGCGGACCTTGCGGATCTCATATTCCTTTGAACGAACGTTGGCTAGTTTTGCAACGAGATCCGGCCTTTGCGCCAAAGCTTTCGTGATCAAATCACCAACAGAATCTTCAGTCTGAGCATCCGCACGACTTTTCGCTGGCAGGTCCGCCACCTTGAGCGTCATAGTCGGCAGAAGCCCGATGCTCTCGATTAGAGCCACCCTGGCGTCGCTCTCCGCGCCAAGACTTGCCTGAAGATCAAAATTGGATTGCGCACTCTGTTGTTGCGCCTGGAGCAATTCAGGTTTCGTGGCGAGCCCGGTGTCGAATCGCGCCTGTGCCGCCTGCTCCACAGTTTTCGCCGCTTCCAGCGCGCTCTGAGTTACCATCACTTTTTGCCGCGCAGTACCGAGTTGATAAAAGCGGTCAGTCACGTCAAAGACGATTTTTTGGTGCGTTCCGTTGAAGCCGACATTCGCCATCATCAATTTCTCCCGCGCTGCTGCCCTGATCGCGTTGCGTTCGCCAAAGTCGATCAGCAACCACTTCGCGTTTAGCTCGGCCCGTGCCA
>Ga0209156_10000694_pt1 | contig 28688 bp, 24 predicted proteins | sample GraSoiAngelo_124_FD_185881 | JGI IMG/M metagenome (GOLD analysis project Ga0209156, IMG submission 185881) | Grasslands soil microbial communities from the Angelo Coastal Reserve, California, USA - 14_0927_05_20cm (SPAdes) (version 2) | ecosystem: Environmental > Terrestrial > Soil > Grasslands... | reverse complement strand
GACCTCGTCGTCTCGAGCGGTCCCGCTCAGGTCGCGGTGCCGAACGTGGTTGGCCAGACGCAAGCGGCGGCCGCGAGCGCCATCACCGGCGCGGGCCTCACCGTGGGTACGGTCGCGCAGCAGTCGAGCAGTACGGTGGCTGCCGGCAGCGTCATCAGCGAGAGCCCGTCTGCCGGCACGAAGGTGGCGAGCGGTTCGGCCGTTGACCTCGTCGTCTCGAGCGGCGGTGGCATAAGCAGTGGCGGCGGCGGTGGTGCCTTCGACTCTTTCACACTTGCTGCGCTTCTCAGCTCCCTGATTGGTGGGCTGCGGAGAGCTCGCAAGATCGGGGACAGCCTCCTCTGAGCTCGTTCGAGTTTAGCGACACGTTGCGGCGCCCGATCATTTCGGTTTGTATCGCAGCCAGGAGCCGGGGGGACCTAGCGTGTGTCGCGATCGAACGACACGGGGAATCCGATGAAATTGTTGCTCGCAATTGCGGTTGCGACGACGATCTTCGTGTTGGCACCGCCGCCGCCAGCGAGCGCCACCCAGATCTCGCCCAATGCGAGCTGGTCCTGCGAGTTCGTCAACTCGCCCACCGATTGCGGTTTCAACCTGCAGGCGTTCGCGTCCAGTCGCGCCACGATCGTGAGTCCCGGGCGTGACGGTACCACCGCAGCCGAGCTGACCACGCAGCCCGGGGACAGCAATCTGTATGGCAGCGGCACGGCCGAGCGCGCCGACGTGGACCTCGGGATATCGACAAGCTATTGCAACCAGGGACAGGACGAGTGGTGGGCGCACTCGGTCATGTTCCCGCAGAGCTATGTCATTCCGCCGGCCGGGTCGGTCTGGAACTGGGGTGTGGTCTTCGACTTCCACCACACCGGCCCGACCGGACAGCCTAACTTCCAGATCGCCTCCCTCCCCACCGGGCTCGAGTTCTGGGTCTCAGGCGGCCCGACCGTGGTCAATCGGCCGACCGACCCGGGCTTCCACCGGGCTGCGATTGGCCCGGTCACCAAGAACGTCTGGTACGACTTCATGTATCACGTGAAGTGGTCGTCCGGCAGCGACGGCTTCTTCAAGGCGTGGCTCAACGGCCAGCAGCTCATGAATTACAGCGGCGCCACGCTGTATGTCGGCGAGAGCTGTTATCTGAAGCTCGCCAACTACCACACCCCGCTCGGCGTGCCCATACCGGTCATTCACTCCCGCGTGGTCCGGGGCGCCACCCAGGCCGACGTGCAGCTGCCGTCCTCGCCGGGTCCCACGGTGGCGGTGCCGAATGTGGTTGGCCAGATGCAAACGGCGGCCACGAGCGCCCTCACCGGCGCGGGCCTGACCCTGGGTACGGTCACGATGCAGTCGAGCAGTACGGTGGCTGCCGGCAGCGTCATCAGCGAGAGCCCGTCTGCCGGCACGAGGGTGGCGAGCGGTTCGGCCGTTAACCTCGTCGTCTCGACCGGCGGTGGCACAAGCAGTGGCGGCGGCGGCGGCACAAGCAGTGGCGGCGGCGGTGGTGGCGCCTTCGACTCTTTCACACTTGCTGCGCTTCTCAGCTCCCTGATTGGTGGGCTGTGGAGAGCTCGCAAGATCCGGACAGCCTTGTATCGCACGCCGGAGCCGGGGGGACCTGGTGCGCGATCCGCTCAGCAGCGCGATCCGCTCATCAGAAGATGAGCCGCGCGCTGATCCAGGCGACACTGGCAGCGTAATCGCCAAAGGCGACGTTCGACGAGCGCTCCTCGTGCAGCAGGGTGGCCTGCACGGTGACGGTGCGGGTGGGGTGGTAAGCGAGCAGCGCGGTGGCGGATCGCACCTTGTCATCACGCTGGCCCATGAGGCCGAGCGCCTGGGCAGGATCGGCGCGATAGCTTCGGGTGAGCGCCTCCAGGTCCCCCGACAGCTCCAGCTTCGCAGTCATGCGCCAGGTCGGCCGCAGCCCGATCCCTGTGATCAGGACGATGCTCGAGCGAATGTATTCGTACGGACTGATGTCGCGCTGCGCGATCGCGGTCAGCGCCAGCTTCCCGGTCGGGGTCCAGGTGAACTCCGCGTGTCCGATTGCTCCATTGAAGTCGCGCTGCGGCAGCTGGTCGTAGTGCCGGCTCACTTGATCGGCGCGCGCCACCAGGTGGGAGGTGCCCGAGAGGGTCCAGTCGAGCCTGAGGCCTGCGCCGTACTGCCGATAGGCGTTGTCGATCAGCGCGGTACCGAGCGGCTGCAGAGTCGGAAAGTGGCCGGTTTCGATGCGCGCGCTGCATCCGATCGAGTTTCCGGCCGCGCTGACCCGGCTCAGCGAAGCTTCGAAACCGTCGACGTTGACGTCGTTGAAGAGCGTCGCGGCGTTGCTGTTGCGCTGCTCGAGCCGGTCGCCTGCCGCGCCCAGTCGCCACTGTGGCGTCACCATCCACGCACCGTTGACAAACTCCCGACGCACCCTGAGCTGATCGGCAGTCGTGATCAGCAGCTGGGCAAACGATGCCAGTGAATAAGTCTCCGACAAGCCCAGCTCGCCGCGCAGGTCCTTGCCGGCCTGCCAAAGCCAGCTCCCCCGCAGGTCGTGGCCGTCAGAGTCGAGCGCGGCGAAGCGCTGGTAGCGGGTGCTATTGAAGGTCAGGCTGCCGACGAAGCGCTGCAGGCTCACCGGCACGTCGGCGCTCAGGCCGAAGGATGTGATGCGATAGGTATCGGCGCGTGACCTCGACCCGATGACCGTGGCCGGATCGATATCCTTCGATATCCGAAACACGTTGTCGTCGGCGGTAAGGGTCTCCTCAACGAACGGCGTCACCTTGGCGACGTCCCGTGCCTGCGCGTCGGCGTCCTGTGCGCGCGCGTGCAGCGCCGGCAACAGCAACAGGCTGGCCAGGCCATAGGTGATCTTCCGTGCCGGGCGATTGCGATCCCTCATGAGCGCCAGCCTGCGGCGCGCAATAGCCCCCGCGCCAATCAGGCCCGCGACCCACAGTGCCCAGTCGCCCGGCGGCTGCACCGGCGCGGGCGCGCGGTGCAACAGCCTCTCGAGAAGCCGGTGCAGCGCGCCGCGCTCAGCACTGCCGCCCTTGTAACTGCGTGTCCACGGGAACCGGGCAGCTGTGTCGCTCGCCCGCCGCGGCGGGATCCTTGCGGCCGCCGCAGTCATCAGCGCGGTGGGGGTCTGTCGGAGTTGCGCCTGCGGTGCGCCCGTGGCGGCGCTTCCCTGCACGGCCATCACGGCCAGCCACGCCGCCAGAATTCTCGGTGCAGGGTATGTCAAGCGGTCCGCTCCCGGATGTTTCAGCTATCGATGTTTCAGATATCGAGGATGCGCAGCTCCAGCGCCCTGCCGACGGCGTGCGTGCGGTTCTGGACGTTGAGCTTGCGCAGGATCTTCTGGACGTGATTCTTGACCGTCAGCGGGCTGATACCGAGGATGGTTCCGATCTCGAAGTTGCTCTTGCCGACGTGGATCCAGCGCAGGATCTCCTTTTCTCGCGCGCTGAGCGGGTCGACGCTCTGCGACGTCGCGCCGCGCTCCTCGAGCGCACCCCCGAGTTGCGTGCGCATCCATGCGAGGTGCAGGAACGGGACCACCAGTTCGAGCCGAAAGGCGTGCTCCCGGCCGAGGTCTCCGGGCATTGCGGCCAGGACAAACAGGCTGACCGGCTTGCCGAGCGAATCGTAGGTGCCGTGCGCTATGACGCTGTCCGTTCCGAGGCGCTGCAGCTCGGCGGCAAAAGGGCCGCGCGCAAGCGGCACGCCGCCGCCCGCGCCGTAGACGATCGGACGGAATTCGCTCTCGACCCATTGGCTGGCGAGCTGCGCCACGAACGCCGCATCGCGCCGGAACACCTCGCTCACCTTCTCCGGGTCGATCCACGGGCTCGCGAAGCAATCGACCTGATAGCTCGTCGGGCGGGTACTGCGCAGTGCGCACACCAGGAGCTCGTGCTTGACCACGCTCTGCAGCATTCCCTGGGTCCAGCCGAACAGATGATGGCGCGCGTGGACTCGCAGCGAAGCATCGATGTTGAGCAACAGCGCCTCGAGCTGCCGCGGGCGCAGCAACGCCGCGCCGCCGCTCTCGTCGACCCTGCGATCCCCGCGCCTGCGCTCCCCAAGCCTGCGCTCCGCCCTCCCTGACTTCGAACCGGGCCCCGTTATCCGGCTGTGCACATTCACCTGGCAGCCGCCCACCTGCATAAGTGGCCTTTCTGTACCGCTTGGAAGAATGAAGAACTGGTCTCGCCGTGACAACGACTATGTGCAGCGCTTGTTACGTAATTGTGATGCGAGGGCAGATGGCGCGCCCGGGGGCGGTCCCGGCGCTCGAACCCGGCACCCCATCGGCGGAAGGTTTCCCGGAGAATTCCCGCGCAGAATTCGCCTGCCGGCGGCCGGTGAGCGCCTCCGCCGGGGTAGTCCAGTCGACCTACGGAATTCACGCGCGGGGGTCATCCGCGCGCTGCAATGCGATCCTTAAGGTGGAACGAATGCTGCTGGCTGATCCGCAGATACCACGACCGTTCTTCGAGCCCCGAGTCGCTCCGGCGACGCAGATGGTGGCGGCGATCGACCCGTTGGTAACGATCGGCGTGCTGTTGCTGTGCGCGGCGCTGTTCCGCGTCCGCGTCGACCGTGCCTATCTCATTCTCGCGCTGATCGTCTTCTCGTTGACGTTTCCCGGTGGCGCGCCGCAGACGGCCAGCGCCGGCGCCCTGGCGCGCGACGTGCTCACGAGCTGGGGCACGACGGTCGCGCTGCTGCTGTTCATCGGCTGGGCGACGAGCACCACGGAGACGTTCGATCAGCGGGTACTTCTCGCCTGGCTGCTTGCCACGCCCGTCGCACGCTTCGCTACGCACCTTGCGATCCCCAGGTTGCTGCTGCGCCTGTTCACCGCAGCGGGTGTGCAGCGCGTAGCCGTCATCGCGGGTGCGAGCGGACTCGGCCGCACGCTCGCCGAACAGATCCGCGGCAATCCACTGCTCGGCATCAGGGTGGCCGGGTTCTTCGACGACCGCGGTCCCGCCCGCACCGGTGATGCAGCAGCGGGATCAGGCGCGATCCTGGGCGCGCTCGATCAGCTGGCCGCCTACGTCAAATCGCATCGAGTGGACCTGATCTACATCACGCTGCCGATGGCCTCTCAGCCACGCATTGTCCGGCTGCTGGACGAATTGCACGACACCACGGCGTCGATCTACTTCGTGCCGGACATCTTCCTGTTCGACCTGATCCAGGCGCACATCGATACCATCGGCGGCATACCGGTCGCGTCGGTGTGTGAAACTCCCTTCTCAGGATTCAACGGCGTCGTGAAGCGCGCCAGTGATATCGTCCTCGCCCTGGTGATCTGCGTCCTTGGCCTGCCCTTGCTGCTCGCCATCGCGGTCGGGGTAAAATTGAGTTCCCCAGGGCCGGTGGTGTTCCGGCAGCGTCGCTACGGGCTCGATGGACGCGAGATACAGGTTTACAAATTCCGCACCATGACGGTCACCGAGGACGGCGCGGTCATAAAGCAAGCGAGCCGCGCCGATGAGCGCGTGACCCGCTTCGGCGCCTTCCTGCGCCGCTATTCCCTCGACGAACTGCCGCAGTTCATCAACGTGCTCCAGGGGCGCATGAGTGTGGTCGGTCCGCGCCCGCACGCGGTGGCTCACAGCGAGATGTATCGCAGGCTTATCAAGGGCTACATGATTCGCCACAAGGTCAGGCCCGGCATTACCGGCTGGGCACAGGTCAACGGCCTGCGTGGAGAGACGACCACGCTGGACAGGATGGAGAACCGGATCGCTTACGATCTGGCCTACCTGCGTCACTGGTCGCTGCAGCTGGACCTGTGGATCGTGCTCAAGACGCTCTTCGTCGTGTTGAATGACCGCAATGCGTACTGAACGACGGAGGCGATGCCGACCTGACCGCGGTCAGTCCGGGTTCGCGCGAAAGCAATAGCCGGCGCCGCGCACCGTCTCGATCATCTTCTGGTGGCCGCCCGGCTGCAGCGCCTGCCGCAGACGGCGAATGTGCACGTCCACCGTCCGGTCCTCCACGAACACATGATCTCCCCAGACTTCGTCAAGCAGCTGTCCGCGGCTGTACACCCGGTCCGGGTGTGTCATCAGGAAATGCAGCAGCCGGAATTCGGTCGCCCACAGGTTGATCTTGCCGGCGCGGGTGCTGACCCGATGTGCCGCAGGGTCGAGCTTCAGGTCGCCGAATTCGACCGGCTCATCGCCGAGCAACGGCGCGCGGCGGCGTACGACTGCCTTGATGCGAGCGAGCAATTCACGATGCGAGAAAGGCTTGGTGAGGTAATCGTCGGCACCGGCCTCGAGCCCGGTCACCTTGTCGAACTCCTCCGTGCGCCCGGTCAGCATGATGACCGGGATTTGCTTGGTGCGCCGGTCGTTGCGCAGCTGCCTGAGGAAAGACACGCCCGTCGTGCCCGGGAGAATCCAGTCGAGCAGCATCAGGTCCGGGATCACTTCGCGGATGGCCGCCTCCGCTTGCGCTACGCTCGGGGCACGGGTCACCTTGTATCCGGCGCGCTCCAGGCTTGCGGCAATCAGTCGCTGCGTGACCAGCTCGTCTTCAACGATGAGGATCGAACCGCCCATGAGTGGTAATCATATTGTGCCGTCGATTGACCCACTATCGCTGAAATTCGATATGCAGGTAGGTGGCGCTGTATGTGTGCGTAGGGCTGGGCTTACACGCGCATGCTGCGACTGCGGCTAAATGAGCCGGTACTTGACCGCATAGCGAACGAGTGCTGCATTGTTCGACAACCCCAGCTTCTTGAGGATCCGCGCGCGGTAGGTGCTGATCGTGCTCGGGCTGAGACACATCTCCGCGGCGATCTCGTTGATATGCTTGCCCGACGCTATCAGCCACATCACCCGGTATTCGCGATCGGAGAGCAGGTTGTGCGGCGGCTTCTCTCCGCCCTCGGCGAAATCGGTAGCAAGCTTCTCCGCGAAGGCCGGGCTTACATACTTACCCCCACCGACCACCTTGCGGATGGCGCCGGTCAGATCTTCGTTGGCGCTTCCCTTGTTGATGAACCCGGCGCCGCCGGCCTTGAGTACCTGGCCCGCGTGCGCTTCCTCGGGCAGGATACTCAGCACCAGGACCGGGCGCCCGGGATGCTGCCGCTTGACTTCCCTCACCAGGTCGACGCCGCTGCAGCCGGGCATCGCGTAGTCGAACACGGCGACATCCCACTCGAGCCTGCTCGCCATGTCGAGTGCCTCATCTCCACTCTGCGCCTCGCCAACCACGACCATGTCGTGCTCAGAAGCGACGATATCCCTGAGCCCCCTGCGAACGACGGGGTGATCGTCTGCGATCAGAACTCTCATCACGGCTCCCCTTAGCATAATGCTCCACTCGCGTTGCGGCCGCGGCGGCGCGCCGTGGCGCCCGCGTGGCGCGGCGCTCAGATCTTCGGCAGCGCAACTGTGACCCTGGTTCCCTCGCCGCGGACCCCTGTGATATCGACCCTGCCGCCGAACGGCAGGACGCGCTCGCGCACACCCAGGAGCCCGAGCGAGTTGGGGCTGTCAGCCACCTCGGCGTCAATGCCGCGGCCATTATCCTCGACGGTGAGTACCAGCTCGTCGGCGTCGGACCGGACCGCCACGTCGATCCGGGTGGCGCCGGCGTGGCGTGCGACGTTGGTCAGCAATTCCTGAAAAATCCGGAACACCGCTGTGGAGCGATCCCTGTCCAGCAGCAAGTCTTCCGCGGGAAGCGCCACGTTGCAACGGATGCCGCTGCGACGCTGAAACTCGCCCGCCTGCCAGCCGATCGCTGCTGCGAGTCCGAGCCGGTCCAACACCTCCGGCCGCAGGTGGGACATGATTTCGCGCACCGACTCCGTGGTCGCATCGATCAGGCCGGACATCGAATGCGCCTTCTCTAGCAACGCCTTGGAGCTCTGCGGCAATCGGCTCATGATCCAGGCGAGATCCATCTTCAGTCCGGTCAGCGCCTGAGCCAACTGGTCGTGGATCTCCCGGGCGATGCGCGTCCACTCCTCCTCGCGCACCGACTGAAGGTGGGACGCGAGGGCGCGCAGACTCTGCTGCGAGGCCCTGAGGTGCTCCTCGGCGATGAGCCGCTCCTTGATCTGCTGTAACAGCAGCGCGTTGTTGCGGTACAGGTCAACGAACACGGAGATCTTGGCCTTCAGGATGTCCGGTATGAGCGGCTTTACGATGTAGTCCACGGCACCCACTTCATACCCGCGGGTCACCGAAGGCGCGTCTTCGTAGGCGCTGGTGAGGAAGATGATCGGGGTATGGCGCGAGCGTTCGCGTTCGCGGATCAGCCGCGCAGCCTCGAAGCCGTCCACGCCCGGCATGCGAGCGTCCATCAGGATGACGGCAAAGTCCTGCTTCAGTACGCAGCGCAGCGCCTCGTCGCCCGACTTCGCAGTCACCAGGTTCAGTGACATGTCGCTGACCAGTTCCCGCAGCGCCATCAGGCTTCTGGTGTCGTCGTCGACAGCAAGAACGCTCGCCTGCGGCTGAGTGAAGTTCATCGCCCCTCCTTGGGGAGAGTCATTATCAATCGGCAGAGCGCTGCAGAGAAGCCGCGACATCGGATCAATGCCCAACTACGGTGGCGCAGGTGCTCGGGAACGGCCGCATGCGGTACACGTGGTTGCGTGGTGCGCGCCCCTCGTTGCGCGCCGATGGTGAGCGGCTGCCGGGCGCTGCCCGGCAACGGCCAAGCTTGTGGTGTGACACTCGGCGCGCGATTGTCCGCTGAGCCCAGGGCAGACAGGGCCTGGGGTAATCTCCCCGGCACCAGTTTTTAGTTATTTTTCAGCCTGTTATACACAGTCCCTACGCCCACGAGTCAAGGGGCTGCGGGAGATGCCTCAGCGCGCTTGCACCTCTACTCGGGCATCGTTGAAGCAGGCGCCATCGGCAAGATCGGCTTTGTGTGTGGGGGCCAACGCAGACACCGTCTGCCCGTTCGAACTGGTGCGCAGCCACACGCCTTTTTCGGAGCAGACCACGCCCGACCGTACGACCGTGGTTATCCTCAGTGGCAGAAACACCTCGCCTAAATCGTTCCACACTCTCACCCACATGCCGTCGGTCAGGCCGCGCGTCGCGGCGTCGTCCGGACTCATCTCGAGCACGGGCGTGGCATCGCTGTCCGGGAGGCCCCCGAAAGTGGAGGTGATCCGCTTATCGGAGGCCGGCGTGATCAGTGTCAACGGATACTGTGACACGAGCGGTCGGTAGCCAGGCAGGATGGCGCCGTACCGATCGCCGAGGAGCTGTGAAAGCAATTCAATTTTGCCGCTGGGCGTTCGCGGCGCGACATTATCGAACAGGATCGGCTCGGCGCTGCCGTACTCCATTTTGATCGCCCGATCGACCGGGATTCGGCTCGGCTGCAGACCCTGCATGCGGGGATCTTGCGAGCTGAGGGCCGCGTCCATCAGTTCGCTGTCACTCGCGCTGAACGCTGGGTCCGTCAGACCGAACCTGGCGGCGAGGCGTCGGAAGATCTCCGTGTTGGGCAGGCTTTCGCCGACCGGCGGGATGACTGCCTCGGCTCGCTGCAGATATTGCTGTCCGTAAGCGGGGTAGAGATCGGCGTGCTCGAAATGCGTACAAGCCGGCAGGACCACATCCGCGTACGCCATGCTGTCGGTCATCGCGACTTCGATGCCGACCACGAATACGTCCTCCCGTGCCAGCGCCCGCTTCATCCGATTCTGGTCCGGATGGACGATCAGCGGGTTATGGTTGTATATGAAGAGGGCCTTGATTGGCGGATCCAGGTTGTCATCGAGCAGCAACCGACTGACGTCAAGAATATTGATCGTCCGCGTCTGCGGCGGCACGAAATCGGTGCGCGTCAATTTGTCGGGAGTCTTCGGGAAGGCGTGACCTGCGCCGCCGACCAGGCCACCGCCCGCCACACCGAATTTGCCTGCCAGAGCGGGTAGAGCGGCGATGGCGCGCAGCCCGGAGCCGCCGTTCTGATTACGCTCGAGTCCGTTCCCCCAGGCGATCACCGCAGGCGAGGCCTCCTTGTACCAGCGCGCCAGGGTACGGATGTCGTCCAGCTCCACACCGCATATCTGCGCCGCGCGCTCAGGCGGGTAACCGCGTGCCGCTTCCATAAAGGCGTCAAACCCGAGCACGTGCTCATCTATGAAGGCGCGATCGAGGCCGCCGAGCCTCTCCAACTCCACGGCAATCGCCCACGCCAGCACCACGTCCGTTCCCGGGCGCACCGGCAGATGCAGTTGTGCCTGTTCGGCGACCTTGACGCGCCGGGGATCAACCACCACCAGCCTGGCGCCGTGGCGCTTGGCGGCGTTGATCTGCCGCATCAGGTGGAGGTTGCAGACCGTGGCATTATTTCCCCACACGATGATGAGCTTGGCAAGGCTCACCTGCTGCAGCGGGGTGCCGGGGGTTGCGCCGAAGGTGCCGGCGTAGGCTGCGCTGCGGATGCCGCCGCACAGCGGGTTGCGGCTCAGGAGCGAAGCGCCCAGGCGGTGAAAAAAACGCAGCGACATGGAATCGCCCGCCAGCATCCCGTGCGGTCCGGCGTAATTGAGCGGCAGGACGGCCTGGGGGCCGTAACGCTCGATGACGCTTCCGACGCGATCACGAATGATGTTCAGCGCTTGATCCCAGGAGCTCCGCTCGAAGTTCCCCTGCCCTTTCGGGCCGATGCGCTTCAGTGGATATCGCAGCCGATTGGGGCCATGGACAAACTCGGGGTAACTGTTGGCCACCTTGGCGCAAATGGCTCCGTGAGTAATGGGGTTGACTTTCGATCCCCGCACGGCGAGGACGTGATCACCCGACACGGTTACTGCGAGACTGCAGGTATCCGGGCAGTCGAGCGGACAGACGCTGGCCTTTTGCACGCTCATGGGGCGATGTCGGTCGTTATGCACACGGCGGCAGGTCCCGCCTCAGGTGCGCGATCGCTACGATGATGCACGGCGATCGAAAGCCCGGGCAGCATCGGTCGCTCAGACGGTTTCCAGCTCGGGCGCGACTTCCTTCGACTTGTCCGTCTCGGGCTTCGGGCGATCGGGTGGCGCGCTCGGCCGCAGGCGGTCAATCACAGACTCGGGCTCCTCGCCCTTGTGGACCTTCGACCTTGCCCGCTGCAAGAAGAAGAGTTCCTCGTAGCACATGGCGTCCTCCTGCGATGAGTTTATTGTGGGCTCCCTCGGCAAAGGATAGCATCGTGGCGACCACTCCGGCGGTAGTCTTGGGAGTCCCGATGCCGAACACCATTCGCAAGGTGAGCTACGCGTACGTCACGGCCGCGAGCAAGCCCGGCGAGGCGGCGCGCATCCTCCAGGCGCTGCGCGACGCGAACGTCAACCTGCTCGCGTTTTCCGGCTTTCCACAGGGGCGAAGCAAGGCGCAGATCGACGTCGTGACCGACGACCTCGACGCTCTGAAAGGCGTCGCCCGGCGTCAGAAATGGAAGCTGAGCCGCATCAAGCGGGCCTTTCTCGTGCAGGGAACGGACCAGGCCGGCGCGGCGGTTGCGCCGCTGGCAAAGCTTGGGGCGGCGAACATCAACGTGATCGCGGCCGATGCGATCGCCGCGGGCGAGGGCCGCTTCGGCATGATCTTCTGGGTCGAAGTGCGCAGCTACAACCGCGCTGCAACGCTGCTGGGCGCCGCCTGAGCAGGCAGGCGGGATCCTAAGCGACAAACCGGCACCGCGTTCTAACGCAGGAGTTCTATCTCCAAAAAGACAAACTCAAAGGCGTTGGCGTTGATGACGTTGTGCGCGACCCCGGCGCGCCGCAGATTAGTGGCCGCGATTCAACGCGGCGCTGTCGCGTGCGCTGTCAGCCGCACACCCAGGCGACGAGCTCCCCAGACTCCCGGGGGCCCCGCGAACACTCCGGGAATCTGCGTGCCGCAGCTCTTGCAGGCGCCGGTGTCGGTCAGCCGCCAGGCGCCGAGCTCATACCAGTCGCGCTCGATCACGCGCGCGCCGCAGTGAGGGCAATACGTGCTGCCGCCGTCGCGGTCGTGCACGTTACCTGTATAGACGTAGTGCAAGCCGTTCGCGACTGCGATGCGGCGAGCGCGGGTGAGCGTCGCCGGCGGTGTGCGCGGTCTGTCGAGCAACTTCCAATCCGGGTGAAAGGCCGTGAAATGCAGCGGCACGTCGGGCCCGAGCTTCTCGGCGACCCATTGCGTCAGCAGATCGAGCTCGCCGTCGGAGTCGTTCTCGCCCGGAATGAGAAGCGTCGTGATCTCGAACCACACCTTGGTCTCAGATTTCAGGTACTGCAGAGTCTCGAGCACCGGCGCGAGCGCGCCGCCGCAGATCTTGTAGTAGAAGCGCTCGGTGAACGCCTTCAGGTCGACGTTTGCGGCGTCCATGTGGCGGTAGAAGTCGGCGCGCGGCTCACTGCACATGTAGCCCGCCGTCACGGCGACACTCCTGATGCCGCGTGCACGGCATGCCTGCGCAGCATCGATCGCGTACTCCATGAACACGACCGGATCATTGTAGGTGAACGCGATGCTCGCGCAGCCGAGCCTCGCGGCGGCCTGAGCCAGATCCGCGGGGCTCGCGCTGTCAGCCAGCGTGTCCATCTCGCGCGACTTCGACATATCCCAGTTCTGACAATTTGAGACCGCCAGGAACGGCGTGAGATACGAGTGGTCGGAATCATCGACCTCGAGGTTATAGACCGTGCCTTCGTATGGAATTCGCTCTACACGCCGCAGCGGAACAAGAAACTTTCCGCCGGCGTCGCGCCAACTGGTGCGTTCCGAATCGAGCCGCCTCCGGCCTTCATAACGGTCCCGCTTGAACTTCACGATGAACGTGGTCGACTGAGAGACTTCGCGTCCCTCGAGTTGCTTCCTGGGCTGAGGCTCATGAACAAAGAACGTCGGCAACAGGTCGAGGTGAAGGCCGAGCTCGTAGATTCCCAACGCGAGATCACGAGAAACCGTGCTGCCGACGACCTGGGTCTCAGCCACGTGGCCATCGCCTGCAAAGTACCCGTCAAGAAAGGCACGGATCACGGAGAGAGGCGCGTGGAGCAGCTGCGCAGGCACCCGTTTGTTCTTGGCGCCGCGGCCGCAGAGCGCCTCGAACAATCGTGCGGTGGAAGTGCTGCGAACCTCTACCGTAAGGGTCGTGCGGCGATTCGAGATGATTGTTTGTGCGCCAAAGACGTCTGCGAGCAGACGCGCAGTTCGTTCTACGAGTTGCCGTTCGTGATGACCATAGGAGAAAACCACCACACAGCTGTCAGGGCGATCTGGATGCACCCCAAGAGAACCCTCCGCACAGTACAAGCCCAGCAGCCACGCCAGGTCGGGCGTGAGGTCGAGGTACTCTGGGACGCCCGCGCCACGCTCCTGTAGGAATTTCACGCGTCCCGTATTCACTTGCAGTCTGACTGCACGGGGTCGCTCCACCATCAGCATGCCGCGTGCCAGGCGGCTTCGCAGTGTTCGCACGTAGGCGGGGTGATACCCGAGTATCTCGCCTGGCTCCGCGGAGGTACCCGTCGCCCGCAAGCCAGCTGACAATTGCTCCAGAGGGATCCGCCTCATGCGAGCTGCATGCGTGGCATATTCCAGGTTCCCCAGGGCTTCCGCGACATCAATCCGAGCGCCGCTGCCCGCTTGCCTTTTTGGGACGATAAGATAGTGGTCAGCTGAAAGCTTCGCCGCCTCGATCAGCCGGATGTCTTCGGGATTCGAGCGATGAGCCGCGAAAACCTTGTGGTTCGGCGTGAGAAGGACCGGCGGGCAACAGCTCACCCTGAGCAAGAGCAACTCGCCGGAATAGGGATGCGCGAAGACCCTGGCGACGCGCGCTGGCTCGGCCGCGCGCGTCCAGACTTCCAGCGACATCGGGAGACCGACCTGGCCACCGTGATGAGAGATCTTCTCCTGACAACTCTCGAACAGATCTGCGATGCGTCTCATCCCTCCGGTGGTCGCAATCAGCGTGTCGGGATGAAAACAGAACTTACAGGCCAGATTGCAGCCGGCCGTCCCGAAGGACAGGACACTCGTTCCGGGCAGGAAATGGTGGAGAGGTTTCTTCTCGATCGGGTCGACGCAAAAGCCGCTCGAGCGGCCGTAGCTGAACAGCCTGATACGCCCTGCCTCCGCGCCACGCACGAAGCACAGGCCTCGTTGCCCATCGCGCAGCTTGCAGGCTCGCGGGCAGACGTCGCATTGCACACGGCCGTCGTCCAATGCGTGCCAGTAGCGCGTGTCAATGATCGAGCCTTCCGCCGGCCGTACCTCCAGGCTGTCCGCCGCTTTGCTCATGTGCGCAATTGTGTTCCCGTTCGGGCCGATCAATACTCCTGCAGCATGCGCGGCGCAACCGCAGCTCATCGCAGTCGCCAACCGGCCGTGGCGGGAGTGTTTTATCCGCGAGACCCGCAGACGCTGCGCACCGTGCTCGCCGAATACTTAGCTCAGGCTATCGGGTGGCCGGCGGCCTCGAGCGCCCCAGACTTGGCACGTCCTGAGCGTGCGTCGATGCCAAAGGCCTTGATTGCACCACACGCCGGCTATGTCTACTCGGGGCCCATAGCCGCTTCGGCATACCGCGCGCTCCGCGCTGCCGCGCACGGAATCGAGCGCGTCGTCCTTATCGGTCCGAGCCACTATGTGCCATTCTCTGGCCTGGCGGTATCTCGAGCCGATGCCTTCGAAACGCCGCTAGGCGCCGTTCGAGTGGACGACGCCGCACGCCGCGACGTTCTACGCGTTCCTCGCGTTGTCGCAGCGGACGCGCCGCACGCGCACGAGCACAGTCTGGAGGTGCAGCTTCCGTTTCTGCAGGTGTTGCTCGGCGAATTTCGTGTGCTGCCGATCGCGGCCGGCGATGCGACGGCGCGGGAAGTTGCCGCGGCGCTGGAATGCGTCTGGGGCCACGAGGAGACGCTCATTGTCGTGAGCTCCGATCTCTCCCATTACCTGGAATACGCCGCGGCGCGCAGTGCCGATGCTTCGACCGCCCAGTCGATTCTCAACTGCTCAACCGAGCTCGGCGGTGAGCAGGCTTGCGGCTGTGTCGGTATAAACGGGCTCATGGACGTCGCGCGCGCACGCGAGCTCGAGGTGAGGCTGTTCGATCTTCGTAATTCAGGCGACACGACCGGGGACCGCGCTCGCGTGGTCGGCTATGGCGCGTTCGCGCTGTACGAGCAGCCTGCCACGCGCTAGTCGGGGCGCTTCTTTCCAAACGGCTCCGCCGGACATACTCGTGCCCACGCCTGCATATCGGAGCGGGCTAACGCGTCGCGTCCAGGCTTTCTATAAAGCCCTCCCGCGCTCCAAGTGAAGCTCTGTAAGCAACTGCGCGTGCTCTTCCTGCCACCGGCGGCTCGCCGAGGCAAGTATCGGATTGTCACGCGCCCCATTGATCCATTCCTCCAGCTTCATCACACGCATGAGCTTCTCACAATGGCTGATGGCGCTGTCCACCAGAAGCGAGCTGCCTTCCGCACCACCCGCCATGCTGTCTGGAAGTTCACTATCGGAAATCGGACGTGTCACTTGGTCATTCATCGGGTCTCTCCAGGGATCGGCAGCAGCTTACTGGCAACGCTCCGCCCCAAAGGGCTTAACGCTGACTCAGTGCCTGTGATAGATACGCCGCGGGCACACGGGAGTACGTGAGCGCCTTCACACAACAAGTGACCGCTACCGCGCTTTCTCCTGTAGGACGAGTCCGACACTGGCTTAAGGCATGCGGAGGATCCGCTGATGACCTACGAGCTTTATTACTGGCCTGGCATCCAGGGACGCGGTGAATTCATACGCCTCGCGCTGGAGGAAGCCGGCGCCCGGTACGTCGATGTGGCCGTACTGCCCAGGGCGAAAGGCGGCGGCGTGCCCGCAATTCTGGAAGTACTCGAAGCCAGAAACATCCAGCGGCCGCCCTTTGCGCCTCCGATCCTCAAGGCCGGCGCGAGGTTCATCGCGCAAACGCCGAATATCCTGCTGTACCTGGGCGGCCGACTGAGGCTCGCGCCGGCGGATGAGGCGGGCAAGCTGTGGACGCACCAGTTGCAGCTCACCATCCTCGATTTCTACCTGGAGATCTTTCACACCCATCACCCCCTCGGCGATGGCTATGCCTACGAGGAACAGAAGGCGGCAGCAAAGCGGCGCACGAAGGATTTCCTGGCGGTGCGCATGCCGAAGTTTCTCGGCTACTTCGAGCGCGTCCTCGAACTTAACGGTGCACGCGGGCCGTGGATGGTCGGGGCACGCCTCAGCTACGTGGACTTGTCGACGGCGCAGGTGATTGCGGGTCTGCGATATGCCTTCCCTGCAGCCAGCCGGCGGGCATTGCGCAACCGTCCGCGGCTGCGGGCGCTGCACGACGTGGTCTTTGATCGGCCGCGAATTGCGCGCTACGTCGCTTCGGGCCGTCGGCTGGCCTTCAACAACGAGGATCTGTTCCGTCACTACCCTGAGCTGGATCGGTGACCCGGCAGTCGCGCCTCGCATGGCATTCGGAGACGCGCTAGTGAAAGCACTCATTGGGGATGGGCCCTTACTCACTCTGCCGGGCTGGCGGCCGGCGCTCCTCATGCTCACCAGCGGATTCGCGGGCCTGCTGCCGGCCACGGCAGGGCGGGCAGACCCGCCCGACTTTCACCATGCCCCCCTCTCGGCTGCGAGCCTCGAGAACCCGTACCACGGTCAGGCGTCCGCGGCACAAGCCGGCCGCGAACTCTACGCGGTGCACTGCGCCGCGTGTCATGGGCGCAGCGCGGAAGGCACCGGCAATATTCCGGCCCTGGCGCGTGGGCCGGTGCAGAACGTCGCGGACGGCGAGGTTTTTTGGTTCATCACCAAAGGATCCAACAGCGGCGCGATGCCGTCATGGGCTTCGCTACCCGCACAGCAGCGCTGGCAGCTCGTCACCTATCTGAAGACGCTGGTGGATGCACCCATGGTTGCCCCGGCGCCGGTTGCCGCACCCATGACGCCGCTTACCGCGCCGCCTCCGCCAGCACCGTTCACGGATTTTCGCTTCGAGGTGCCGGGCGCGGTGCACAAGATCGCGCTCAGCGATCTGCCCGCGCCCTTTGCGACCAGCTCTGCCGGTAACGCACCGACCATCGTCGCCCGGCCGGCCGACGCGTGGCCAAAAGCTCCCAACGGCTTCAAGGTCCAGCTGTATGCGGACGGTCTCGCGACACCGCGCGTCATACGTGTGGCTCCCAACGCTGATGTCTTCGTCGCCGAAAGCGGCGGCGGGCAGATCCGCGCTTTCCGCGGGCTGAACGCGGATGGCAGGCCCGAGCGCTCCGAAGTCTTCGCGGCAAATCTCAACCAGCCGTACGGCATCGCCTTTTATCCCGCCGGTCCGGATCCACAGTGGATCTACGTGGGGGATACCGACTCGGTGGTGCGCTTTCCGTACCGGAACGGTGACCTCAAGGCGACCGGTGTCGCGGCACGCGTCGTCGACCTTCCGCACGGTAGCGGGCACTGGACGCGGGACGTCGTCTTTTCTGCCGGCGGCAAGACCTTGTTCGTTGCGGTGGGCTCGGAATCGAACGTCGACGACCCTGACACCACTGCGGCGGAGAGGTATCGGGCGGATATCCTGGCCTTCGGCCCCGATGGCTCGCACATGCGCGTGTACGCGGCCGGAATCCGCAATCCATCGGGTCTGGCGGTTGATCCGCGCACCGGTCGATTGTGGTGCACCGTCAATGAACGCGACGGCCTCGGCGACAACCTGGTGCCCGATTACATCACCTCGGTCCGCGCGGGCGGCTTTTACGGCTGGCCCTGGTGGTACATGGGCCCGCACCAGGACCCCCGTCACCTCGGCAAGCACCCCGAACTGCGGGAGCGTGTCATCGCGCCCGACGTCTTGCTCCAGCCACACAGCGCCTCTCTGCAGATTGCTTTCTACCAGGGCCAGCAGTTCCCCGATGAATACCAGGGGGACATCTTCGCCTCCGAGCATGGTTCCTGGAACAAATCCGTTCGCACCGGCTACGAGGTTATCCGCGTGCCGCTGCGCCACAGGGGCAAGGCGAACGGAGAATACGAGGACTTCCTGACCGGATTCGTGCTGGCGAACGGCCAGGTGTGGGGCCGTCCAGTAGGCGTCACCACTGCGCTCGATGGCTCATTGCTGGTGACTGACGACGGCTCGAACTCGATCTGGCGGATCAGCTACGTCGGCGAATAGCCGCGCATCGGGGCGTCTCGAAAAACTGACCAGCAGATCAGTCGGATAGCGTGGTCGAAATCTCCGTCCTGACCTCGGTCATGAGCTTATGGATCGGGCATTTCTGCGCCACACGCAGAAGTTCCTCCCGTTGCGCGGCGTTCAAGTTACCTGTCAGCGACAGCGCCGCACTCAGGCGATAGATGCCGGCGCGTTCCTGGCTGGCATCGCGCTCCACCGAGACCTCGATACCTTGCACTGGAATCCCCTTATGTTTCGCGTACCAAAGCACAGTCAGCGCCTTGCACGCGCCCAACGCGGCATCGTAGAGGTCATGGGGATTTGGCCCCAATCCCTCTCCGCCCTCCTCGACACCGAGGTCGGTGGTAAGACTGTTTCGTCCGATGTGGATTTCATGCCGCATCGGCGATTTTTGATCTCGAACGACTCGAATCGTCACGGTTTTGTCTCCTCACGCGGTCGTTGACAGGGCGCGGGGTGCGCGATTGGCGCTCCGACTTCCAGCGAGCCCGTTCACGGCCTGCTGCCACCAATCGCCGTTCGATCCTGCGCGCGCGTGTCGCCGGCTGCGCGACTGCGGCTGTCGCCATCAGCGCTGGCGGTGGGTGCAGCGCCAGCGTCCTGGGCTGCGAGGCCGCCGATGGCGGACCAATCGAGGCTGTCGCCGCCTTGCGCGAGGAGCCGCAGAAAGCGGTCGTGCAGCAGGCTTGCGAGCGGCATCGGCACGCCCAGACTCTCGGCCGCCTGCAGCGCGAGCCGGATGTCCTTGAATCCGAGCGGTGCAGCGAAAGCGGCCGGTTGAAACCTGCCCTCGGCGATCAGGCCGCCGTAGATCTTGTAAGCGGGCGCCGGGAAGACCGTGGAAGTGAGCAGATCAACGTAGGCACGCCGATCGATGCCCGCCTTGTCGACGAGTGCGATGGCCTCGCCCAATGCCTCGATTGCGGCGGCAAGCAGGAAGTTCCCGCTGAGCTTGACGAGATTGGCCGCCGGTGGCTGCGTGCCTATTCTGACGGTCTTCGAACCCAACGCATCGAGCAGGGGCTGGCACGCTTCCAGGGTTGCCGGATCGCCGGCTGCGACGATGAACAGCTTGGCTGCCGCCGCCGCCTCTGGACGGCCGAAGACTGGCGCCGCGACGAAGCGCTGTCCGGCGTGCGCATGCGTCTCGGCGAGGCGTTGCGAGAGCGCGACGCTGATCGTGCTCATCGAAAGATGGATGGCGCCCTTGGCGAGGCTCTCGACAATGCCGTCCTTTGCCAACGCTACATCGGCGACCGCGGTATCGTCCGCAAGCATCGTGACAATCACCTCTCCATGACAGGCATCAGCAACGCCGCCTGCCTCGTGTGCACCCAGTTCGAGCAGCGCGCGACGCTTCTCGGGGTTGCGGTTGAACACGGTGACATCATGTCCGGCCTTCACGAGGTTCGTCGCCATTGCCGCACCCATGCGGCCCAGTCCGATGAATCCAATCTTCATTGCTTAAACTCCGTGGTCATGATCCGTCAGGATCGTTGCAGGGGCGCCATGAACTCGGGCCCGACCGGATCGCTGATTTCGCGCCGTTCGCCCTTTTGTTTCAATCGTAATGAGCGCACGCGCTCAGTGTACGGCAGGTTAAACTGGCGATTCGAGCCAAAGGGGGCATCTGATGCGTAAATGGCAGTGCACGGCGCTGTGCTTTTGATTCGCAGAAGCCTGCAGTCATGTATCGTCAAACAGCAATTCTTGTCGCATCCGTGCTGGGCCTGCCGGCTATGTCCGCTCTTGCGCAGAACGGTCCCGGCGTCTCAGCGGCCACGCACCACGCGGGGTTCGACATTGAGGCGCATCGCGGCGGGCGTGCGCTTCGCCCGGAGAACACGTTGCAATCCTTTGCCAATGCCCTGTCGATGGGCGTGGACACGCTCGAACTCGACATGGGAGTCACCAAGGACGGCGTGGTCGTTGTCTCGCACGAGCGCGGTCTCAATCCGGATCTTGCGCGCACTCCGGACGGAAGCTACGTGCCCGCTCCCGGCATTCCGTTCGTCAAGCTGACGCTTGCGGAAGTCAAGAAGTACGACGTTGGGCAGATCCGTCCGGGCAGCGCTTACGCGGCGCGGTTCCCGGATCAGCTTGCGGTGCCAGGGACCCGGATACCGACGCTCGCCGAGGTATTCGCGCTGGTGCGCAGGTCGGGCGATCAGCATGTGCGTCTCAACATCGAAACCAAGATCGATCCGAACCATCCGGACGAATCGCCCGACCCGGAGCGCTTCGTAGCTCTGGTACTTGATCTGCTGCGCCGGGAAGCCTTCGCCGGCCGCGTCATGATCGAATCCTTCGACTGGCGGACTCTGCGGCTGGTGCAAGAGCAGGCACCCGCGATTCCGACGGTCTACTTGACGCAGCTGCAGGAACCGGATGCCAATGTCTATCTCGACAGGCCCTCACCATGGACGGCGGGTTTCGATCCGCGCAAGTACGGCCGCTCCGTCCCGCGTGCCGTCAAGGCTGCGGGCGGTAAGATCTGGTCGCCGCTCTTCGAAGACCTCGACCGACAGTCGATCCGTGAGGCGCACGAACTCGGGCTCAGGATTGTGGTCTGGACCGTAAACCGCCCCGAGGACATGGCGCGCCTCATTGACATGGGTGTCGATGGAATCATCTCGGACCGCCCGGACGTGTTACGCGCCGTCGCAGCCAGGAAGGGCATCAAGTTACCGCGGCCGGCGCCGGTATCGCCCTGACCGCATGATCTGGCGCAGGCCCTGAAATGAACCGTGCTGCGGGGGCAGCCCTGTTCGCATTGCTGGCATTCGCGGCCAATTCAGTACTGTGCCGGATGGCGTTGCGGCAGACGCACATCGATCCGGCCAGCTTCACGAGCATCCGCCTGGTCGCGGGCGCCATCACGCTGTGGATACTCGTGCAGGCCAGCAGCAAGCGTAGAGCTCCCGGAGGGAGCTGGCCGTCGGCATTCGCGCTACTCGCTTACGCCATTGCGTTCTCGTTCGCCTATGTGGGACTGACGACCGGCACGGGAGCGCTGCTCCTCTTCGGGGCGGTACAGATCGTGATGATTGCGGCGGGATTCTTCGGCGGCGAGCAAATTGACCGGACGCTGGTTCTCGGCTGGCTGCTCGCCGTCGCGGGACTGATCCTTCTTCTGCTTCCTGGCATCACCGCGCCCCCAGCACTCGAAGCGCTTTTCATGCTGATCGCAGGCGTCGCCTGGGGAGTCTATTCGCTGCGTGGACGAGGATCGAGGGACGCGCTCGGAGACACGGCGGGAAATTTTGTGCGCTCAGTTCCCGGCGTGCTGCTGATCAGCGCTCTCTTCTGGACGCATCGCTCCGCGGATCTGGAGGGCACGGCTCTCGCCGCACTATCGGGCTCGCTCGCCTCTGGCCTCGGATACGCCGCCTGGTACACCGCCATGCCCAGCCTCGGAGCGATTGTCGCTGCCAACGCTCAATTGAGTGTCCCCGTAATCGCGGCTCTGGCAGGCGTTGTGTTGTTTGACGAACCTATTACGGCACGCCTCGCGATATCCTCCGCGCTGGTGCTCGGCGGAACCGCCCTCGCGGTGCGGCGCAAGCTGACTCCGCAGGGGGCGCGGAGCTCGATTGGGACGTAGGCCGTCACAGGTCCGATGCTACGGCCGCTATTTGTCCTGATTCAGCCGCTCGACGAACCGCACCATATCGATGACCATTCGCTCATGCGTGCCGGCACCAATAGGCGCGACGCCATCGGTCGCTTCGATATTGAACTCGATGCGGCGACCCTCGACTTTGGTTACTTGCGCTCCGGCGACGACCTTCCTGCCGATCGGCGTGGCCGCAAGATGAAGGACGTCGACGCGCGTTCCTACCGCACTCTCCTGCGCTCCGAGGTAGGGCTTGATGGCGTTGAGAGCAGCGTTCTCCATGGCCATGATCATGACCGGCGTCGCCAATACGGGTGGCAAAGTAGCGTCCTTGAAGCGATTGGCAAGGTGTTCAGCGGTCACCACCAGCGTGAATGAGCCTCTGGCTCCTACCGGTATAGACGCCATGCGATTGCTCCTATGCACTTGTCGCGCCGCAAGAACTATGCATCCTACCTGGATGCTCGTCGACCGCCCGCTATCGTGTCCCACGCCGTGACCCTTCGATCGATGCCCTCCTGTCTGGCAGCTCGGGGCGCCCGGTGAGCGGCGATGATCGCGCCACATCGCCCCTGCGCTGGGGGGTGCTGGGGCTGGCGGCTGTCGCCATCTTCAGCAGCTACTACGAGTCCGATGCGATAGGCCCGATCGCGGATCTGCTCGGCCGCCAACGCGGTTTCACGCAGTCTCAGATCGGCGACCTCACCGCAGTCATCAGTCTGCCGAACATTCTGCTGGCGGTATTGAATGGACTGCTCATCGATCGCTACGGTCCAGCGCGCGTCACCCTGTGGGCCGCCGCTATCGGTTTCGTGGGCGCCGTACTGACCGCGATCGGCACGCCCTATGAGCTCATGTGGACCGGCCGCCTCGTGTTCGGGGTCAGCGAGGGCGCGATCTTCATCTCCCTCGTCGCGGGTGTGGCACGATGGTTCTCGCGCAGCGGCATCGCGCTCGCCACGGCGCTGTTCCTCTGTCTTGCCCGGGTTGGATCGTTTTCGCTCGACACCTCACCCTCCTGGGCGCGACCTCTGTACGACGCGGGCTGGCAGCCGCCCTTATGGCTGGGCGCGGCGCTCACCGGTGCCGGCCTCGTTGCCGCTGTCCTCTTTCGCCTGCTTGATTCAGCGCACGCGCCGGCGATGTCCACGCGCCCCGCCGAATCCGGGCACCTCAGCTGGCGGGGGATCTGGACATTCGACCTGTCGTATTGGTACATCCTCGGCCTGCACGTGCTGTACGCGGCGGTCTTCTTTCCGTTCCGTCAGACCTATGCGATCGAGTACCTGCAGCACGTCAAGGGCCTCACGCTGCAGCAGGCCGGCAACGTGAACTCCGGGGTGTTTGCGGCGGCGGTATTCGCCACACCACTGTTCGGCCTGCTCGCGGACCGCTTTGGACACCGTGCCATGATGCTGACCGTCGGGACGCTGCTGCTGCCGATCACTTTCATCGTCTTGGGCCTCACCAATCTGACTCCGTGGGCCTCCACCGTGCTGATGGGCGTGAGCTTCGCGCTGGTGCCGGCGATCATCTGGCCGGCGACAACTCTCATAGTCGAGCCGCGCCGCCTGGGAACTGCACTCGGTGTCATCACGCTGCTGCAGAACGTCGGTCTGTGGGGCTCCAACCGCATCGCCGGCTGGCTGGCCGACAAGGCCGGAGCGGGTGCGGCGCACCCCGAGGGTTACGCCACGATGATCTGGTTCTTCGGCCTGCTGAGTCTTGCAGCCCTGACTTCAGTGCTGCTCCTGTGGCAGCGCGAGAGCGGGCCGCACGGTCATGGACTGGAAGTCGCGCGAGTGTCGCCGACGCCGCGCGCGGGAACGGCCTGATGAAGATAGCCTGCCTCGAGACGTTCGCCAGCGAATTCGTGTGCTTCGTGCGGCTGAGCACCGACACCGGTGCCGTCGGCTGGGGCCAGACGTCTACCTACAATGCCGACATCACGGCAACCATCTTCCACCGCCAGGTCGCCCCCTGGGCTCTCGGCGCCGACACGTTCGACATCGACGCGCTCGTCGCTCGCATCGAGGAGCGTGAGCACAAGTTCCCGGGCAGCTATCGCTGCCGGGCACTGGCCGGCCTCGATACTGCGCTGTGGGACTTGCGCGGCAGGCTTGCAGGCAAGCCCGTAGTCGAACTCCTCGGCGGTCAGCCGCGATCCCTGCGAGCGTACGCCTCGTCAATGCGGCGCGACATCACTCCCGAGCGGGAAGCCGAGCGGCTGGTGCGGCTGCGCGACGAGAAGGGCTTCGACGCGTTCAAGTGGCGCGTCGGGGCGGAGTGCGGCCGGGACGTCGATGAATGGCCCGGCCGGACGGAGGCGATCGTGCCGCAGGTGGCGCGCGCGCTCGGTGACGACGTGGCGAGGCTCGTGGATGCGAACAGCGGCTTCTCTGCGCGTCGAGCCCTCGAAGTGGGACGCTTGCTCGAGGCGGAAGGCATCAGCCATTACGAGGAGCCCTGTCCTTACTGGAAGCTCGCGGAAACCAAGCTCGTCACCGATGCGCTCGATCTGGACGTCGCCGGCGGAGAACAGGACTGGGATCTTGCAACCTGGGAACGCATGATCGACATGCACGCCGTCGACATCGTCCAGCCCGATGTCATGTATATGGGCGGGATATCAAGGACACTGAAAGTCGTGAATATGGCGGCTGCGGCAGGCATGCCCTGCACGCCGCACAGCGCCAACCTCTCCCTGGTCACGCTCTGCACGATGCACCTGTTGGGCGCCATTGCGAACGCCGGCAAGTATCTGGAGCTCTCCATCGAGGGCTCGGAGTACTACCCGTGGCAGGACGGCCTGTTCAGTGTCGATCCCTACGTCGTGAAGGACGGCTGCGTAACCATTCCTTCCGCGCCCGGATGGGGTGTGGAGATCAACCCCGCCTGGCTGCGGGGTGCTGCGTATCGGTGCAGCAGACATGGAGGGTAGGACACCTCAGCATTCTGCATACCGGGTGCGGGTTTCGTGCAACAATTACGCATGCCCGCCCGTCCGAATCTGCTGATCCTGATGGCCGACCAGCTGACCGCCGGCGCCCTCCCGGCCTACGGCGGCAAAGTAGCCAAGACGCCGCATCTGGATGAGCTGGCCGATGCCGGGGTGGTGTTCGAGTCCTTCTATTGCAACAGTCCGCTGTGCGCGCCCTCGCGCTGTTCGTGGCTTGCCGGACAGTTGCCGTCGAAGATCGGTGCCTATGACAACGCCGCCGAGCTCGCCGCGCAGGTGCCAACCTTCGCGCACTACCTGCGCCGCGCCGGCTATCGGACGGTGTTGTCCGGCAAAATGCACTTCTGCGGTCCGGACCAGCTGCATGGTTTCGAGGAGCGGCTGACGACGGATATCTACCCGGCCGACTTTGGCTGGACGCCGGACTGGACGCGCTTCGACGAGCGCCCCGGCTGGTACCACACCATGGACTCGGTCATCAAGGCAGGGCCGTGCACGCGCACCAACCAGACCGACTTCGACGATGAGGTCGTGTTTGCCGCGCGCCAGAAGTTGTTCGATATCGCGCGTGGCAAGGACCGGCGTCCGTTCTGCCTCGTGGTGTCGATGACGCATCCGCACGATCCCTACGTGATCCCGGAGCCGTACTGGAATCGCTATCGAGACAGCGAGATCGAGCTGCCGCGCGTTACGGAGCGCGAGCTCGACGAGGACCCGCATTCACGCCGGCTGCGCCACGTCATCGGCCTGACGCTCGCGCAGCCGAACGAGACGCAAATCCGCGCGGCCCGCCGAGCGTATCTCGGCGCGCTATCGTATGTCGACGATCAGATCGGCTCACTGCTGGCGACGCTGCGCCAGGCTCGACTCGCTGCGAACACCGTGATCATGGTGCTCGCCGACCACGGCGATATGCTCGGTGAGCGCGGCCTCTGGTACAAGATGAACTTCTTCGAGAATGCCTGCCGCATCCCGCTGATCGTGCACGCACCTGAGCGTTTCCTGCCGCATCGGGTGTCGGAATCGGCGTCGCTCCTCGATATCCTGCCGACCCTGGTGGATCTCGCCAGTGAGGGTGAGGCGCTTGCGTACGCCGCGCCGATCGATGGCCGTAGTCTGCTGCCGGCACTCGAAGGCGGTGCGGGACCCGGGCAGGTGGTGGGCGAATATCTCGCCGAGGGCGCGGTCGCACCGATCGTGATGATTCGCCGCGGCCGCTACAAGTTCGTGCACTCGGCGGCCGATCCAGACCAGCTCTACGACCTGACGGCCGATCCCGATGAACGGGTCAACTTGAGCTCGCGCGCGGACTGCGCCGCGATCGTCGCCGAATTTCGCGCCGAGGTGGCGCGGCGCTGGGCCCTGGACGAGATCCATCAGGCGGTTCTCGCGAGCCAACGCCGCCGTCATTTGGTCTATGCCGCCCTGCGTGAGGGGCGCTATCGACCCTGGGACCATCAGCCATTACGGGACGCGAGTCGCCTTTACATTCGCAATGACCAGGAACTCAACGATCTCGAAGCGCTGGCGCGTTTTCCGCCCCTGGCCTGAGGCGCTCGCGCTGGCGATGCTGGCAGCGACGCTCGCCAGCACCACCGCGCGCGCGGCCGCGGTGAGTGAGCCGGCCAGCTGCCGCGCCGTGCGGTTGGCGGATGTCGGCTGGACTGATGTAACGGCGACCACCGCGGTGCTCAGCGCCCTGCTGCGTGATCTCGGCTACGACGCACACACCACGCTGCTGTCGGTGCCGGTGACATTCGCGTCGATGAAGCGCGGCAATATCGACGTGTTTCTCGGCAACTGGATGCCCGCCCAGACCAGCGATCGCCGTCCCTACCTCGAGGATCGATCGATCGAGGTGGTGCGCGAGAACCTCAGCGGTGCGAAATACACGCTGGCGGTACCGGCATACACCTACGCCGCCGGGCTCAGGGACTTCGCCGACATCCAGCATTTCGGCGCCGCGTTGCATCACACGATCTACGGCATCGAGGCCGGCAACGACGGCAACCATCACATTCTGACGATGATTCAGAACAACGACTTCGGTCTCGGGGACTTCCGGCTGGTCGAGTCGAGCGAGCAAGGCATGCTCGGGGAGGTGGCACGGGCCTATGCCGCACACGCGCCGATCGTGTTCCTGGCCTGGGATCCGCACCCGATGAACATCCAGTTCGATCTGCGCTATCTCGCGGGTGGGGATTCGGCGTTTGGGCCGAACTACGGCGGCGCCTCCGTGCTGACGCTCACCCGCGCGGGCTATCTCGCACAGTGCCCGAATGTCGGGCGCCTGCTGCAGAACCTGCAGTTCACGACCGGGGGCGAGAGCGAGATCATGCAGGCGATGGTGGCCGGTGGGCAGCCGCCGGAAGTCGCCGCGCGCGCCTGGCTGCGCGCCCATCCGACGACGGTCGCACTCTGGCTGCAAGGGGTCGCGGCGAGCGGCGGCCGCACGGCCGGTGACGTGCGCAGCGGCAGATCCGTCGGTGGCATCGGCGCACAATTCGAGCCCTGGGTGGCCGCGCACAAGCTGCCGGTGGGCCAGGCCATGGAGCGCGGCATCGACTGGATAAAACGGCACGCCGGCAGCCTGTTCGCCCTCATCGCCGCGGGCGTCGGCGTGATGATCGCCGCGGTCAGCGGTCTGCTGCACGCGCTGCCCGCGCTGCCGGTCATCCTCGGCGCGGCCGGGCTGGCCTGGCTATTGCAGCGCTCCTGGTGGCTCACGAGTTTCGTCGCGGCGGCGCTGCTGTTCATCATGAACCAGGGCTACTGGCAGCAGACCATCGACACCCTGTCGCTGGTGTTTGTCTCGACGCTGCTGTCGATCCTCATCGGCGTGCCGCTCGGAATCGCAGCCGGCCACCATCCGCGGCTCAATGCGGCGCTGCGCCCGGCGCTGGATCTGATGCAGACCTTGCCGACCTTCGTCTACCTGATTCCAACCCTGGTGCTGTTTGGCCTGGGCGTGGTACCGGCGCTGATTTCGACGGTCATCTTCGCTCTGCCGGCCGCGATCCGGCTCACGCAGCTCGGCATCGCCTCCGTGCCGCGCGCGCTGCTCGACGCGGGCGAAGCCTTCGGCGCCACGCGCTGGCAGCTGCTCCGCAAGGTGGAGCTACCGAGCGCCGCACCGCTCATTCTGGCCGGAATTACCCAATGCATCATGCTCAGCCTATCGATGGTGGTGATTGGCGCGCTCGTGGGCGCCGGCGGCCTCGGTGTGCCGGTGGTACGCGCACTCAATACGGTGCAGGTCGGCACGGGGGTCGAAGCGGGATTCGTGATCGTGCTGCTGGCCGTGATCCTCGACCGTGTCATGCGTATCAGACGGGCTTGAGTGCGGCGGCCCTACTCCGTGAAAGCAGCGGCAAGCATCAGCGTCGATAATCCGGCCGTGTCGTCACCGATCGTTACGGTGACGGGTGTGAGCAAGACATACGCAAGTGGCCTGCAGGCGCTCAAGCGCATCGACCTGACCATTCGGCGCGGCGAAATTCTGGCACTGCTGGGCCCGAACGGCGCTGGCAAGACCACTTTGATCAACATCATCTGCGGCATCGTCACACCGAGCGCGGGCAGCGTCGTGGCGGACGGTCACGATATCGTGCACGACTACCGCGCTGCGCGCAGCAGGATCGGACTGGTGCCGCAGGAGCTCCACACCGATGCGTTCGAGAGCGTCTGGGCGACCGTGCGCTTCAGCCGCGGCCTGTTCGGCAAGGCGCCCGATCCTGCGTACTGCGAGAGAGTGCTGCGGGATCTGTCGCTGTGGGACAAGAAGGACTCGAAGATCCTGACGCTATCCGGTGGCATGAAGCGCCGGGTCATGATCGCCAAGGCGCTGTCGCACGAGCCCCAGATCCTGTTCCTCGACGAACCGACCGCCGGCGTCGA
>Ga0209156_10000687_pt1 | contig 28788 bp, 32 predicted proteins | sample GraSoiAngelo_124_FD_185881 | JGI IMG/M metagenome (GOLD analysis project Ga0209156, IMG submission 185881) | Grasslands soil microbial communities from the Angelo Coastal Reserve, California, USA - 14_0927_05_20cm (SPAdes) (version 2) | ecosystem: Environmental > Terrestrial > Soil > Grasslands... | reverse complement strand
CCCACCGGTTGCCCCAGAGCCTCCGCGACCTCGGCGTACGACAGGTCCTGGACGTGGCGCAGCACCACCGCTTCGCGATAGCGCGCCGGCAAGCACGCGACACGCGCGGCCAGCTCATCGATCTCCGCCTTGCGCATCACGTCGTCCTCGGGTCCAGAGCTGAGCGAAGGCTCGCTGCCGTTCAGCTCGACCAGACTGGGCCGCACGCCCCGCACCCGATTCCGCACGACGTTGACCGCGATGCGATGCAGCCACGCCTTCTGCTTGAGCTCGCGGATCCGGTCGGGCGGATAGGTGGCCAGCGCCCGGTAGGCACGGAGGAAGGTGTCCTGCGCGACGTCCTCAGCGTCATGGCGGTTTCCGGTGAGCGCCAGGCTGAGCGCGTAGACGCGGTGCTGATGCTCGTGCACCAGCCGCTCGAAAACGCGTTCCGTGCCTTCCATCGCCCTCCTAAACCCACCCAAACCCGCTCGGGTTGCAAGCGAGCCGGAACCATGATGCGACCACTGGTGTACAAGATGCGTTCCGATGGAGGGCCGGCCAGCGGACGATTCCCAGTTGATCGAGCGCGCCCAGCGCGGAGATTCGGCCGCCTACGAGGAGATCGTGCAGCGATACCAGCAGATCGTATTCCGCACCGCCTACGTCATCACGGGTTCGTCCGCCGACGCCGAGGATGCGGCGCAGGAGGGGTTCGTCAAGGCCTACCGGGCGCTTGACCGCTTCCGCTCAGGCGCTGACCTCCGGCCATGGCTTCTGCGGATCGTCGCCAACGAGGCTCGCAACCGGGTGCGCTCGTCGGGACGACGCCACCAGCTCGAGCTTCGGCTGACAGAGGGCTTCCGCCCGGGGGATGCGGTCCCATCCCCCGAGGCGGTCGCCATCGCGGCGGACGAGCGGCGGCGACTGCTCGCCATGGTCAACGCGCTGAGCGAGGAGGACCGCCTTGTCATCGCGAGCCGGTACTTCCTCCAGCTGAGCGGTGAGGAAACAGCCGCCGCCCTGGGCATCGCGGAGGGCACTGTGAAGTCGCGACTGTCGAGGGCCCTTGCGAGGCTGAAGGCCCGGGTCGAGGAGGCGACGCATGCCTGACCTCGAAGAGCAGCTGACCGCCCTGTCGGTCGCGATCGACTGGCCGAAGACTCCTTCCCATTTATGGCGAGGTGTCCGACGAAGCCGGACGGAGGGGCTGCAGTTGAACCGCTGGGCCCTTGCGGCCGTGGCTGTTCTGGTGATCGTCGGCACCCTACTGGCCTACACCCCCTCCAGGGAGGCAATCGCCGGCTGGTTGAACCTTCACACAACGTTCCTGCGCACCCAAAGCCAACCGACCCCCTCGCCACTGCCCTCCGGGCCGCTCGGCGAGCGCCTCGGCCTCGGCAGCCCAACGACTCTCGACAAGGCGCAGAGCCAGGTCTCGTGGAAGATCCAGATTCCCGCGGCCCTGGGTCCTCCCGACGAGGTCTACCTCAAGCTGCCACCGACCGGACCGTCGGGAGGTGAGGTGACGCTTGTGTATGGGCAGCGTCCTGACATCCGCACATCAGGTCTGACAGGCGTCTCGGTGCTCGTGACCGAAGCGCGGGGCAAGGCCAACGAGACCTTCTTTCAGAAGATGCTCGGACCAGACGCCACGTTCGAGCCGGTGACCGTCAACGGCCATCCCGGGTACTGGATTGCGGGGCGCCCGCACATGTTTGCGTTCACCGATTCCGACGGCAACATCTACACCGACACGTTGCGTCTCGCCACCGACACCCTCATCTTCGACGACAACGGAACTGTCGTCCGCCTCGAGGGCGAGATGACCAGGGCCCAGGCGCTGCAGATCGGCGCGTCCGCGGGCTGACCCAGGAACCCCGACCAACTCTGCGGTGTATGGAAGGCGAGGTGAAGAGCATGCGAGCAATTTGCGCCCTGATCGGACTTTCTTTCGTCGCGGCCGGTTGCGGCGCCACTCAGACGGGCCCACGGCTGGCGGGCGGTGACAAGCTCTACGAGGCTGTCACCACCGGCAACTCCCAGGTGGTCTCTGTCATCGACTCCAGCTCGCACACCGCTGACCGGAGGCTTCCTCTGGGCACGCCGACGACCGATTGGAAGCACCTGTACTCGATCGTCTCGACCTCACTCATCGACACCGATCCCTTGACTGGCGCAACGCTGGCCACGATGTCGCTGGGCGGCACCTATCACCTGCCCGCAGCGACCGCCAACGGTATGCCCGGCGGCATCTCGCTCAACGGGCGCTGGCTGGTCGCGGAGTCAATCGAAACGACGACGACGCACATGCTGGTGATCGACACGAGCACCTCGAAGGTGCGGCGCAAGATCGACCTCGCGGGCTCTTTCGAGTTCGACGCATTGAGCAATGACGGCGACCGGCTCTACCTGATCCAGCATCTAAACGGTCGCGAGTACTACGTCCGCCTCTACGACGTCGTCGGCGGTCGCCTGGACGAAAACATCGTTGTGGACAAGAGCGATGGCAACCAGACCATGGTTGGGACGCGGCTCTCAGGCGTCGCATCGCCGGACGGCCACGTCCTCTTCAGCATGTACGTCCGCGAGCACGAGAGCCCCTTTGTCCACGCCTTGAGCCTGGACGGGCCGTTCGCATTTTGCCTCGACCTCGATGGCAGCGGCTACGCAGGCTCGGCAGCAGAGATGCACTGGTCTCTTGCCATCACTCGTGACGGCTCGGTCCTGTACGCGGTGAACCCGGCGACCGGAGTGGTTGCTGTCATCAACACCGGCGGCAATGCCACGCCGGTCGTCCTCCGCACCGCCCACTTCGAAAAAGCCGCTTCGACCGGCGCCAAGAGTTTCGGCGCCAATGCCGCCGTGGTCAGCCCTGACGGCAAGACCCTGGTGGTCGGCGGCCCGTCAGGCATCATCTGGATCGACACGGCCAGCCTCAAGGTCCGCTCGCAAGGACTCACCGAGTGGCGCGTGGCGACAGTCGGCCTGAGTCCCGACGGGCAGAATCTCTACGCCGTCGGCGACGACGGTCGCATCGCCGAGGTCTCCATGGCAACGAAGACATTGGTCTCGAAATTCGATCCGTCCGAAGGTCAGCCCATGACCCTCATGCGGGTGGCGGCGTCTTAGCGGGGTCCTCCTCGTAGCCACGACACTGCAGCACTGGAAGGCGCGGATAGCGCGGAAACGAGGTGTCGGTCAAGGACCTCTCACACATCCAGAAGACGCTTCGCGGGCCTTTCACGAGCCGCGAATGCCGGCACGTCTCGCACAGCCCGACGCGGGGCGCCACCTTATTGAGGGTTTGAGCCCAGCGCTTTGATCAGGCGCTCCAACGAGCTGTCGATCCCGTACTTCTTGCCGAGCTCCTCAACCTTATTTGGGTGCTCCGGATAGCGGTCGCGCCGGCCGCGCGGCACTTTGATCGGAAGATCGCTGACCGGCGGGACCACGCGGAGCGCTTTCTCGAGGTAGTCGGCGTTCGCATTGCGGAATACGCCTGCCTCGAGCATCGCCCCGACCGACCCATATCGCGTGACCAGCTCGGCGGCCTTCTTGTCGCCCACGCCGGCAATCCCGGGCAGCCCATCAGAAGGATCGCCGCGCAGGATCGCGTAGTCGGCGTAGGCGCGTCCAGGGATCGAGTAGCGCCGCGCCACCTCGGCTTCGTCAACCTCGACCATGCCGCCTTTCTGGGGATAGAGAACGATGATGTCGCGGCCCCTGACCAGACTGAAAAGGTCGCGGTCGCCGCTTGCGATCTCGATCGGCGTCTTCACCTTGACCGCAAGCGAGGCGACGATATCCTCCGCCTCGTAGCCTTCGAGTCCGACGACGTCAACACCGACGGCCGCCAGCGAAGCCAGGATGATCGGGACCTGCGGGATCAGCGCGGGAGGAATCGGTTCGGCGGTGCGGTGCTCCTTGTAGCCGGGAATGAGCTCGACACGCCAGTCTGGACGCCAGTCCTCATCGGTCGTGAACGCAATGTGTCGAGGCCGGCGATCCGTAGCGTACCGAGCGAGGGTGTCAAGCGTGCCGCGGACTGCATTGACGAGAGTGCCGCCCGGGGCGCGCATGGTCTGCGGGATTGCATAAAAAGCTCGAAAGAACATGCTCGAGCCATCGACCAGGAGCCATTCGGGCAAGACCTGACCATGCTAATTGGCCGCCGCACCGATCAGAATTGCGGCGGTTTGAGACTCGTGGCCCTGGGTTTCCTCGGAATCGTGCTCCTCGCTTGCTCAAGTTCCGGCGGAGCCAATGCTTCGCCCGGCTCCGGCGAGTCATCGGCGACCAACGTCGCGGGCACGCCCGCGGCCGACCTTCGGACGCAGCTCGACATCCTCCTCGGCGAGCAGGTGATGATCGTCGCGAAGGAGTCCGCGGCGGCGGTGAACCACAGCGACGAGTACGCGAGCTACACCGCTCTGCTGACGACGAACCTGACGGACCTGACCAATCACATGCGCCGAGCGTTCGGCAACACAGCCGCGACGCAGCTCGCGGACGCGTGGCGCATGCAGAACAACTACCTGGTCGACTACGCGATCGGCGTCGTGACGCATAACGACAGCAAGTCGAATGGCGCAATGTCAGGGCTGACCACCGGTTTTGTCCCGCAGTTTGCGCAGGCTGTCAGCGAGGCGAGTCAGCTGCCCCTCGACCCGGTGACTCAGCTCACCAAGCAGCAGGTGGCAGAGGACAAGGCGTTCATCGATGATGTCTTCGCGCAGCGATTCCCGGCGTTCTACAAGAACTTGCACGCCGCTTACGCACAGACGTCTCGGCTCGGCGACGCCATCGCGACACAGATCGCCCTGAAGTATCCAGATAGATTTCCCGGCGATCCCTCAGCTCAGCCGGTGGACGCGCGAGTCACCTTGAATCTGTCGCTCCAGGAGCACTCCTATCTCGCAACGATGGCCACCGATGCGGTGGTAGCCGATCGAGCGGCGGAGAAGACCGCGGCGACGGCGGCCCTGGCGACGAACGCCGACAGCTTGCGGGCCGCATTCCCCGCTGCTGGAACGGGATTCGACAAAGTGTGGGCGGCCAGAGATGCGGCGCTGCTCGCATATGCCTCCGGTGATGCCGCGTCAAAGTCCGCCCTGACCGACACGTTCGTCCGGGACTTCGGCGCCCTGGGGCACGTCGGCCACGCGGCCGTGACCGCCCAGACCGGTGCGACGATAAAAGTCATCGACGACCAGCGGGCCAAAAGCTCCAAGACGCTGGCGGACGACGACCGCGCGGCGGCCACCGCGATGCAGCCGATCGCCGACTCAATCCGATGAGGAGCGGTCGGCGAGAGCTGAGGCGATTATCTCAAGGCCGGTCGCGGCCTCCTCGGGGTTGAGGACGAGCGGAGGGCTGATGCGGACCGCGCGCGTGCCTGCCGTGAGCAGGAGCAGGCCTCGCCCAAAGGCGGACTGAACCAGCTTGGCCGCCAGCTCCGGCGTTCTCAGCTCCAGAGCCAGCATCAGCCCCAGGCCCCGGACATCGGTCACGTCCCTGTGCGTCGCCGCGATCTCTCGCAGCCCGTCTTGCATCTGGGCGCCGACTCGCGCCGCGTTCTCCATCAACCCGTCCTCGAGCAGGTCAAGCGTGGCCAGGCCGGCCGCACACGCGAGCGGGTTGCCGCCAAATGTGCTGCCATGCGACCCGGGCGGCCAGCTCATCTGCTCCGCGCGCGCAATGAACGCGCCCAACGGCAAGCCCGAGGCGATGCCCTTGGCGAGACACACGATGTCGGGTTCGATGCCCCAGTGCTCGACCGCCAGCAAGTGACCTGTTCGCCCCATGCCCGACTGCACCTCATCGGCCACAAGCAGGATCCCGTGCTTCAGCGTCAACTCGCGCAGCCGGGGCAGGAAGTCGTCCGGGGGAACGAGGTAACCGCCCTCGCCCTGGATCGGTTCGACAAAGACCGCCGCGACGCTCTCGGGCGGCGCCACGGTGGCGAACAGCTCCTCGATCCGCTCGATCGTTTGGTCAGTGGTCACCCCGCGCGAGGCAGTGGGGAAAGGAGCGTGGAACACCGACGAGAGCAGCGGCGCAAATCGCCGGCGCTGGCTTGCCTTGGATGCGGTCAGCGAGAGTGCGCCAAACGTCCGGCCGTGAAACGCGCCTATGAAGGCGATGTAGCTCGGCCGCCCAGTTGCGTAGCGCGCGAGCTTCATGGCTCCCTCGATGGCTTCAGCGCCCGAATTGGTGAAGAACACCCGCGCAGGCGTGCCGGGCAGAATCCTGTTCTCGAGACGCTCGGCGAGCTCGATCTCAGAGCTGTAATAGAAGTCGGTCCCTGACATGTGGAGGAAGCGCTCCGCCTGCTCCTTGATCGCCGCGACAACCCTCGGATGCGAATGGCCGGTCGTGACCACGGCGATGCCGGCCGTGAAATCCAGGAAGCGGTTGCCGTCGACATCGGTGACCCAGCAACCATGTCCGCGCTCCATGACGAATGGGTAGGCGCGAGTGAAACTCGGCGACATCGCTTTCGAGTCGCGCTCGATGAGGGCCGCCGCTTTGGGACCAGGCAGCGGCGTCTTGATCTCGGGTCTCACGGGCGGGAAGCATAATGGTCGGGATGGCGAAGGCGAAATCGAGAAAGGGCTACAGCATTCGCGCCTCGACGAAAGACGACCTCCGGGCCATCGTCGGCATCTACAACTGGGCGGTCAACCAGACGTTCGCGACAATCGACTCGGAACCCCTCGACGCAGAGGAGGCGCAGGCATGGTGGGAGATGCACGGCAAGCGCTCCTTGCTCCTGGTGTCTGTCGACGAGACCGGCGTGATCGGCTGGGCTCGCCTCTTGCCCTGGAAGCAGCGCGGCTTCGACGTGGTCGAATGCCTCGTCTACGTCGACCCCGTGCACCACGGCAAGGGGATCGGGGCGGCCTTGCTCACCGAGCTGATCAGGGAGGCACGCGGTCTTGGCTACCGGACGATTGTCGCCAGCATCGCGAGGGACAATCGTGCGGGTCTTGCGCTGTACTCCAGGCAGGGGTTCGAGATGGTCGGCACTATTCGCAACGCTGCCCATAAGTTCGACCGCTGGATGGACATCACGCTGGTCCAGAAGAGCCTCGAAAACTAGTTGGCGTACGCCGGCGGGTAGACGATCTTCATCACGCCGACCGCCTGCCACCGTCCGACGACGGCCGCCGCCCGCACGTTCTGACCTTCGTCCAGCGCGCCCGGACCCGCGAACTTCACTCCGCCGCCGTTGATGCTGTCGCCCACCGGCACGTCGACCTTGACCGCCGCGGTGCGAATCGATTCCGCCGAGATCGAACCTCCCGCGTTGGGCAGCACGTCGTGAAACAGCGTCCAGCCGCCGACGAAGCCGGCCACGGCTGGAATGTCCATCGAATCGCCTGTGTACGCGGCCTTCGCCCTGGCGAGCAGGGCTCGGCCTGACGCCGACAGCGCGGCCTGGCTGACATCGGCGTCAGGTTTGTCAGCCGCGTAGACACCTACCGACCCGGCTCCGAGCCGCCGGCTGAACTCCGGCATGCAGAAAGCCGAGCTCGTGCCGATCGCACCTTTCAAGGTCAGGCGACTCTGGAGCACCGCGTTCCAGATCGCGACGCCGTCGTCGAGGTAGCTGACGTCCCACAGAAAATCAGGGCGGTCCTGCGAGAGCCGCGCCGCGATGACGTTTGCGTCGAACGCATTGGGGCTGTACTCGATGACATCGACGACGTTGATGCCCATCGACTTGGCCAGCTCCTGCTCACCACCACCCACGGACCCGCCGTAGATGTCGTCGACCCGAATAATCGCCGCCCGTGGCGCGGTGAGATTCGAACCGGTTAGCAACACGTCGTGGGTGAACGTCACCGCCATTCGCCCGAGCGCGCTGCCCGTGGCGACAGTCCGGAAGACGTAGTGCCGGTGGACGGTGATCGGGTCTGCCACGGCGCCTGTCTCCCAGTACACGGTCTTCAGCTCCTCCGCCCGTGCGGATGCAGAAGCGGAGAGCGTGCTGCCGTAGGTGCCGAGGATCGCGGGCACGTGGTAATCGCGCACGAGCCTGTCCACTGCGGCGCTCGCCTCTTCGGGTGTGGTTGCGTCGATCACCTGGAGCCGCACGTTGGCTCCGGAAACACGGAGGGCCGCCTGCACCCCGGCCAGCTCCTGCTTTCCACCCGGAGCCTGGGGCCCGCTCAGCGGATAGATCGCGCCGAGCACCGTCTCGTGGTTCGAGGGAACAGATTCACCGCAGGCGACGGCGAGCATCACGAGGAAGATCGCCAGCGCCAGGCGACGGATCACGTCAACAGATTAGAGTGCGATAACTCCTCCCCATCTGTGGGGAGGTGGCGGGCGAAGCCCGCCGGAGGGGCTAAGCGGTCGCCGCGCTGAGCGCGCTTCCCCGCGCGTCGGCCAGCTGGCGCTCGAGCTTCGGCGCCGCGGCGTAGCCGTAGTTCACGTGCAGCGCGCGGCCGTCCGGCGCCATCACAACCGTTGTCGGCAGGGTGTAGACGTGGAAGCGATCCGCGAGCACGCGGTCCGCCACCGCGTCGACCTTGTCGATGCGCACAGCACCGAGTCTCGCGAGCGCGGGCTCCTGATGGGTCCGGCAAACGGTGCAGCTGTCGCCGGTGAAGTAGAGGATGTACGGCTCCCGCGCAGGCGCCGCTGTCGCTCCGACGGCAAGTCTGCGCGCCCGTCGCGAGCGCAGGTTCTCCAGGCTGGCGGCGGCCAGCACGATCAAGCCAACCGCCACCAATGCCCAGAGTTGCGCACTCATGCTCGTGCCCGAAGGACTCCTCTGCGCTCGAGCTGAAAGAAGATCTGGCAGCCGACGCAGTAGCCGAAAGCCAGGTTGACGAACGCCAGCACCGCGACCAGAAGCGAGAGCGCCAGTCCGATTACCGGCACGGGAAGCAGGAACAGCGACGCGATCGTGAGGAATACGCCGCCCAGTCCCTGAGCGAAGTTGTGGGGCTCTGGCCGGTCCAGTACCGGTCGCGGCTGGACGATGCCGCGCGGCTTCAAAACCTTGAAGTAGACCTGCTTGAACAACGCCAACTGCGGCGCGAACGTGCCGAGCAGCAGCACGATCGCGAGCAGCGGGATCAACACCAGGAGCGGCTGAAAGACAACGCCCCCGATGAACGCGACGAGTACCGTCGCCACGATCCCGGTCTGGTTGACCTTCAACGCTGAATGATCGACGACAGTTGTGGGGGTGCTCATCTCTCGATGGGAACTCGGATCGAGCTGCCCCATTCGGTCCACGACCCGTCGTAGTTCTTCACGTCGGGGTAGCCGAGCAGCTCGTGCAGCACGAACCAGGTGTGGGCGGAGCGCTCGCCGATGCGGCAGTAGGCGATCACCTCCTTGTTGGAGACGACGCCCTTGCCGCCGTAGATCTCCTTCAGCTCGTCGAGACCCTTGAAGGTTCCGTCCTCAGTGTTGACGGCCGTGGCCCACGGGATGCTGGCCGCGGTCGGGATGTGGCCGCCGCGCTGCGCGCCTTCCTGCGGCAGGTTCTCCGGGGCAAGCAGCTCGCCGGAGTACTCCTTCGGCGAACGAACGTCGACCAGGGCGGCCTTGCCGAGCTTGTCCAGCACCTGATCGCGGTAGGCGCGGATGTGCTCGTTCGGCGAGCCCTTGAAGTGATAGGTCGTCGCGGCATAGCCCGGTGCGTCGGTCGAGTAAGGCCGTCCTTCCTTCTCCCACTTGACCCGGCCGCCGTCGATCAGCTGGACCTTGTCGTGGCCGTAGTACTTCAGCGCCCAGTACGCATACGCGGCGAACCAGTTGTTGTTGTCGCCGTAGAGGACGATCGTCGTGTCGGGCGTGATGCCGCTGCGTCCCAGGAGTTCGGCCAGCGCATCTTTCGGCGCGATGTCGCGAGCCAACTGGTCCTGGAGGTCACGCTTCCAGTTCCACCCGACGGCGCCTTCGATGTGACCCTTCTCGTAGACGGACGGGTCTACGTCGACCTCGACCACGCGAAGACCTGAGTCCTTGGCGTGATCGGCGATCCACTCGGTGGTCACCAATGCCTTGGTTTGTGTTTGAGAGCTCAATTCCAATTCCTCCAGAAAATGCGAATACGAACCGAATGGTTGGGAGAAACGAAGCGGTCGAATGGGCGCGCCTTACAAGGGCGCGAGCAGACGGCCGGTGCTAGCTACAGAAGCAGGCCGGGATGTGGGTCAGTCGCTGGGCAGGCCAGGCGAGGTCCCGCATTAGACTTTCAATTCTAAGCAACAACCGGTTGGCCCGGTGAATTCCCGGACAATTGCGACGGTGTCGCAAGTAGAGCTTTTCAAATACCAGGCCCTTGGCAATGACTACCTGGTTCTGGACCTGCCCGGACCACTCGATGAGGTGGTGGCCCTTCTGCCGTCGCTGTGCGACCGCCACCTCGGCCTCGGCTCCGACGGACTCCTGGCCTACGACCCCCAGTCCATGACCGTCCGCATCTTCAACCCCGATCGTTCCGAAGCGCAAAAGAGCGGCAACGGCCTGCGCATCACGGCCGCGCACGCGATCCTGGTGCATGGCGCGGGCGAGCGCTTCGAGCTGCGCACCGCGGACCGCGCCAACCCTATCCGCGTCCTGTCGAGGGACGGTGCCGAGATCACAACGGAGCTCGACATCGGACGTCCGTCGTTCCGCGCCGCCGACCTGCCGGCCAGCTTCGACGGCGAACCTGAACAGGTCGAACTGGAGACCCCCGCTGGCCGAGTCGAGGCGGTGCTGGTCTCGGTGGGCAACCCCCACTGTGTGGTCTTTGGGCAGCGCGTGACCAAGGAGAGGTGCCTGCAGCTGGGTCCGCATCTGGAGCACCATCCCGCCTTTCCGGAAAGGACCAACGTCCAGCTTTGCGAGGTAGTGGATCGCGCGCGCGTGCGCGCGGAGATCTGGGAGCGAGGCGCCGGCTACACGCTGGCGTCGGGGACCAGTGCCAGCGCGGTCGCGGCCGCGTGCATGCGCCGCGGCCTGGTCGATGATCGGGTCACGGTGACGATGCCGGGCGGAGATCTTGCCCTGCGCCGCGAGGCGAGCGGGAACCTGATCCAGTCGGGCCCCGCCCGCCGTGTCTACCGCGCGACCGTCGACCTAGCCGACTTTGCTTAGCCTGGACACCGCTTCAGGCAGCTGAGCGAGTGCATCGATCACCCCGTCGGCCAGCGAAGGGTCGTCCTTCTCGCCCTGGCGGTTGACCCAGATCCGCGTGATGCCAAGCTCGTGCGTCGGCCTGATGTCGTGGAAATAGCTCTGTGCGACGTGAATCCAGGCGCCGGCCGATGAACCGAACGTCGACTGGAACAAGCGAAAGTGCCCCGGGTTGGGCTTGTACGCGGATACGTCCTCGGCGGTGACCACCGCGTCAAACGAGGCGGGAAGGCGCCGCTGCGTGAGGGCGATGATGTCGCGGTCGCAGTTTGTGAGCAGCGCAAGCTTCCAGCCTTCGCGGCGAAGCTCACCGAGCGCGGGTCCTACGTCCGCAAACGGCGGCCAGTAAGGAATCGTCGAGACGAGCGCCGTCGCGTCGTCGGGCTTCAGGTCCAGCGCCATGTGTTTGGCCGCGCGGCGCGTGGCCTCGGTCAGCACCGCGCGGTAGCGTCTGAACGGCGCCTCGCTCTCCACCTCCGTTTCGGCCGTGATGTAGGCCGCTATGAACTCGTCGCCGTGTCCGGGAAAAAGCAGCTCTCCGGTCGTGCGGATGCCGTGGCGCCAATCGATCAGCGTGCCAAAGCAGTCGAACGTCAGCCATCGATCGGCCATTGCCGCGGTTACCGGCCGGGCGCCCGATACGACATCGTTTTCTTGGTGGCCTGGTCGATTTCCTCCGGGGTCATCAATACGGTCGTCTTGAGCCTGCTCAGCGATCCCGTCGAGCCCACTCCCATCGAAAAGGCTGCCGCCGTGGCGTTGTCGAGCCCGTCAACGATCACATAGACATCCGTCTTACCGAACGCGTAGTAGAAGCCTTCGAGCTTCCCTCCCAACGACTTGACTGCCGCCTCCACAGCGGTGCGTCGCCCCGTGCCGCCGTCCTTCAGGACGCCCTTGATGCCTTCAGGGGAGTACGACGCCTGAAACAGAAATCTCGCCATGACTTCTCTCCTTTACCTAGCCCGCCTTGGGCAGATACTCCTGGATCGCATGCGCCAGGTGGTGCATGCTCATCGACTGAAGCCACACTCTTCCCGGACCGGTCAGCGCGGCCAGGAACAAGCCCGAACCGCCGAAGAACATGTTCTGGATGCCGGGCACGGTCACGACGTTGAACTGCACCGACTCCTGAAACATACCGACCTGGCTCGGATGCACGCGCAGGGTGTTGCCAGGCTGTAGGTCGTAGACGACGACCTCACCGTTGAGGGCAACCCACGCCTGCCCCTGCCCCGTCAGCTTCTGCAGCCGAAATCCGGTGCCGCCGAAGACGCCCGCGCCGAGGCGCTGCTGAAAGCCGATGGAGAACTGGACGCCGATCTCGGCGCAGAGGAAGCCATGGCGATGGACCATGTAGCCCTGACCGGGGGCGACCTGAAGCGGCAGGATCTCGCCCGGCAGCTTGGCCGCAAAGGCCAGGAGTCCGGGTCCTCCCACCGCCGTGTATTCGGTCATGAACAGCGTGCCGCCGGCCACAGCCCTACCGAGAGCACCGAGAAAGCCGCCTTGCTGGCCGCCGACCGACGTTCCGGTCTGCATCTGGATCGCCATCGACATCCACGACAGCTCCCCCGACTCGGCGAAAACCTTCTCGTTGGGCTGCATGTTCAGCTCGAGAACGGGCATCACGGTGCCGACGATCTTCGATTCCATCAAGCCCTCCTTAGTGGCGGTGGTGAGGGTCGATCATCCGGCGGCGCGATGCATGCGGCGCAGGGTTGCGCGAGCAATCGTCGCAGACCCCGACCACGAGCACCTCGGTGCGGACCGGCTTGAACCGATGACCTTGCTCGAGATGCGACTCGAGCTCGTGCACCAGCTCCTCCTGGATGTGCATCACCCCACCGCAGACCTGGCACACCGCGTGATGGTGATCGCCGCTCGCCAGCTCGTAGTGTGTCGGGCCCTCACCCAGGTGCGCCGCGTAAACGGAGCCCGACGCGGTCAGCGCCTCGAGTGCCCGATAGACCGTGCTGCGCGGGAATGCCGACCTTGTCTTGTGCAGCTCGACGGTGATCTGCTCGGCGGTGCAGTGTCCGCCAAGGTGCACGATCGTGTTGTAGACCATCTCCCTCTGCGCCGTCCGCCGCATCCCTGGCGCGAGCATCAGATGTTGGTGATGACGCGGAGCGATCGATCCGCTCTTGTGAGCACGCGACATCCACCTTCTTCGACAAGTACGTCGTCTTCGATTCGCACGCCGCCAAAGCCAGGGATGTAGACCCCGGGCTCGACGGTGAACACCATGCCGGGCTCGAGCGCCATCAGCGACCCTGGGTCGAGGCTGGGCGCCTCGTGCGCCTCGAGGCCGAGGCCGTGCCCGACGCGATGGAAGAAGCGCTCTCCGTAGCCGGCCGCGTCGATGACGCGGCGCGCGGCTGCATCGACCTCACCGGTCGTGACCCCCGCCGACACCGCAGCGATGGCGGCGTCGTGAGCCTTCAGGACGACGTCGTGGATCTCGCGCTGCCGGTCGCCGGGCTTGCCGACCACGCCCATCCGCGTCGTGTCGGCCTTGTAACCCTCGAATGCGGCGCCGAAGTCGAGCAGCACGAGATCGCCGGACGCCAGCTTCCGGTTCGAAGGTCCGAGGTGCGGAAGCGCGGAGTTGGGACCTGACTGGACGAGCGATTCGAACGCAAGAGTTCCGCCAAGCTCGCCGATCGCTGCGCCGAGCATCAGCGCGATCTCGATCTCCGTCTGGCCGGCGCGCATGCGCGAGAAGACCTCATCACATGCCGCGTCGGTAATGGCCGCGGCACGAACCAGCTTCTCGACTTCGTTCTCCTGCTTCGTCACGCGAAGACGCAGGATCTCGGGACCTACGTCGAGCAGCTCGCTCACGCCCGTGCGCGACGTGATCACCTCCGCCGCGTGGAGGCTGAGGTGGTCCTTCTCGACGCCGACCTCGGTCATTCCATCGAGCTCGAGCCGGACCAGGTCGTAGGGATCGTCGCCGTCGCGCCATGCGACCACGCCTGCATGCGACGCACGCTCGACCGCCTTCTGCCGCTCCAGCGCAGGCACGATCAAAGTGGCGTCGTTCTGGCGCACGACCAGGGCCATCAGGCGCTCATGCGGTTCGGCGTGAAAACCCGTGAGGTACCCGATCGACACCGGCCGCGTGATGTAAGCGGCGCCCAGGCGTCGCCCCGCGATCCAGCGCCGAACCTCGTCCAGCGGGGCCCTGGCCACCACCGACCTACTCAATGGCGGTGATGCGGACCCGATACGCGGCGGTCGGCGTCTTGATCTCGACCTCATCGCCGACGCGATGGCCGATCAGAGCCTTGCCGAGGGCGGACTCGTAGCTGACGCGGCCCGCCTTGGGATCCGCCTCCGCAGGTCCGACGATCCGGTATGTCTCCTCATCCTCGCCGTTTTCCGCAAATCTCACGGTGTTACCCATGCCAACCACACCTTTCTCGAGACGAGCTTCGATCAGCACGTGGTTCTTGATGATCGACTCGAGCTCTTTGATCCGCGCCTCCATCATTCCCTGCTCGTTCTTGGCGGCGTGGTACTCGAAGTTTTCGGATAGGTCGCCGAGCTCCCGGGCCGCCTTGATCTTGGCGACGATCGACGGCCGGCGGTTGCCGGTGAGCTCGTCGAGCTCCTTCTGGACGGCCTCCAGCCCTTCGGGCGTGATGTGAACTTCGTTGGCCATTGATCGAGTCTAATCCGAGACTAAGCCGGTACCGTCCGTATACATTCGTGCCGGTGAGACGGCTGATCCTGCGGATCGGGATGCTTCTGATGGGCATCGGGCTGGTCGGCGGGGCGGTGGCAACCCAAATCGGCACGGCCCTGGCGGGGCTCGACCAGCAGGTCGGGACCAACGGGTCGGCTGCAGCCTTCGTCCTGGGCGCCGGACTGATCGTCGCCTCGCTGAGCCCCTCCGCACCGATCGCCTGGGTTCGCGCCGGCATCCTTTACGGCCTCGTGGTGGTCGTGTTCGAGGTCGTATCAACACTGCACGGCAAGAGCTTCCACCTCGGCCCCGTGATCTTCGGCCTGGCTTTCACCCTGCTGCTGATCGCGGCCTATCCCGAGCGCAGGAAGCTGATCTCGGACCCGACCTCGCAGCGTGAGCCGGCTATGCCGCCAGAGAAGAAGCCTGCGCCCGTCGACGCGGAGCCCGAGGAGCCCGAAAAGGCTTCTTAGGTTCGGGGCACGAGCGCCTGGACTTCTTCCATCATTCGGCGCTGGAGCAGGAACGAGACGCCGTAGACCGCGCCGGCGAGCACCGCTCCCGTGAGCACGGCGATGAGCGCGTGCACCGCGGATGGCTGAATCGGTGCGAGTGCGACCGCGTCGTCGCCGATCACCGCCGCGGCGGCCAGTGCGAGAGGCGTGAGGAGAGGCAAAAGCTGGAGACGCCTCATCACCGGGGGAACAGGTGGCTCGACCCGACCCACCATTCGCTGTCCCATCACGCCGACGGACTTGACGTGTTTCAAGTGAGGCGTGACCGTGAGCACGATGTTCACCTGGTTGCCAGGGACCTGCTTAAGGCGCGCGGGCGGCACCAGATACTGCTCTACGCCGCCCCGGGTCTGGACCATCAGCATGCCGAGACCCATTGACGTGCTGACCGAGCTCGCGCCAACGAGCTGACCCTGCACAAGCCGCGGCTCGCTCTTGCGGTCTTTGAGCGCAAGCCTGAATCCGGGACCGACGAAGCTAGCCAGCAGCGCGATCGGCAGCACCCAGGCGGTCGCCGCCGCGATCGCGTCAGGCCAGCCGTAGCTCGGAGGCAGAAAGAACAGACAGGACGCAATGATCAGGACGCAAGCAACCGCGATCGCGACCGAGATGTAACCGATGCGGATCACGTAGTCGGGGGCGTAGCCCTGCAGCATCCCCCCGGACTGGACGTAGCGTTCGCGCTGCTTGCGCGTCGCCCCGACGGAGTTCGATGCAGCCGGTTTCGGCTGGACCTTACGCATCTGCTGCCGGACCTGCCGGACTTGTTTCTTGCCCATCGCCTCAGAGGCCGAGTGTATCCGGGGCGGGATAAGAGATGCGACCTTCGTGAGCTCGAGCGAACGGTGTCATCGCGTGGGCCGAGGGCTCCGATATGCCCGTGATGTGCCTCACCTCAATACCCCGAAGCGTAAGCGCGTCCGCGATGAGGGAGCGGTGGCAGCGCCACGGAACGGCCTCGGCGCACATGATGACCGGGGAGTCGAGCTCCAGCAGCCGACCAATGCCCTCCCAGAACTGGTCCGTTTGCATGTAGTCCGCATAGCCGCGAAAGCTAATGTTGCGCCAGCCCAGGTTGATCGAATCCGGCCGCGGTTTGCGCAGGCCACCCAGCTCCGGCATGTGACGGTAGGAGATCCCATCCGCCGCCAGGGATCGCTCCAACGCCGCTTTGGAGAAGTGCGGCATCCGCCGCGAAGCCGGCACCGTGCGTACATCCACCAGCAGCCTGACCCGATGGTGTCGCAGAAGGTCGATGAACTCCTCGAGCGATCTGGTGGAGTGCCCGATCGTAAGGAACGTTAGGGACTCCTTTGCGACGGGTCGACCGCCGGAACGAGGACTTGCTTGAGAAACGATTTGCCGTCGAGCTGGAAACTTCCTGAGAAAAGGAAGGCCGGCTCATAGAAACTGTGGTCGCCCGCGGGGACAAGGACGTACACGAGCTCGGCCTGGGTCAGCTTCACGGTGGGTGCCGGGGTAGCCGATACCCCCTGACCGCTCGAGGCGACCGCCGACTGGATCGCGTCCGCCGCGGAGACGACTTTGTAGCTGGCCACGTCCAGGCTCACCGGCAGCAGCCCCGACACCAACACGGGCCGGTTGTTGCTCAGGTCGACCTCGATCCCGGTGCGGCGGGCGCTGCCGTCGATCAGAAATGCAGGCCCGTACCCCGGCGCGTCGAACTGCCGCTGGTAGACCACCTTGACCGGGTCGCCGCTGCCGTCGACCGCCACGGCGTAGCTCCACTGCGGGGAGAGGCTGTGCTGAGCCAGAAAGATATCCGCGAGGTCGCTGGGGCCAGCGCCTGCCGCATCGATCGGCGGCATCGAGAGCGACGAGAAGATGAAGAACGCGGGGCTGGATTGCGGCGACTGCACGGTGCCGCGAACCTTGAGCGTGTAGGTGGAAGCGGAGTATGACCCTAGAAATCCTGCCGGGCGCTCGCGCAGCACAGCGCCGAGGGCCGTCGCGAACTGGTCGGCTGTGTTCGTCGAGGGCTCGTGGTAGCGGAATACGGGTGCGGTTGTGATCGTGAGGTCGAGCTTGCCTGTCCAGGTGAGCTGGACAGGGCCGAGGTATTCGGGAGAGGCCGTGTCGGCCAGCCCCTGCGACGTGGGCGCGGATTTTGCGCCCCCGTTGAACACCGGGGTCGGCAGGCGGCCGAACGTGCCGGTCGCGTAATTCCGCGACGCGCCCTCGCTGAGCGCGGAGGAAGTCGCCGCGCCGCCGCCGCCCCGGCCCAGTCCGCTGTAGCCGAAGATCCCTATTCCGACCGCCACGACGAGCACCGCGGCGACAGCCGCCGCCGGCACGGCGGGGACTTCGCGGATCCCCTCCCAGAATCCCGCGAACGCGTCGCCCAGCCGGCTCTTTGCGGGGCGGCTGCTTTGCATTCGCAGCCACAATTCGTCGTCGAAACCGGGACGGGGCCGCGTCGTCTCGAACGCGTCGTCCAGCTGACGCTGCAGGGCCTGAACCTCGAGCTCCTCTTCCTGCTCGCTCACGCCCTTTCCTTCTGGACCAGTTCGCGCAAAGCCCTCAACGCGCGGTGATAGAGCATCTTCGCTGCATCTTCGCTGCAGCCCATCAGCCTGCCAACTTCGTGAAAGCTCAAACCAGAATGCCGCAGCGAGATGGCGTCACGCTGGCGCTCCGGAAGCTGCGCCACCTGGAGGAGCAGCGCGCGGTACTGGATGTGATCCTCCGCCTGGCCGGCGGGGTCTTCTTCCGGCATCGGCTGATGCTCGATGGTGCGCCGCAAGCGCTCCCGCCTACCGTGCGCTCGGAAGTGATCCAGCGTCGCATTGCGAGCGATCCGAAACAACCACGCCGAGGGCGTCGTGTTGCGGGCCTCGAATCGGGCGTAGGCCTGGTAGGCGTTCATGAAGACCTGCGCCGTGATGTCCTCGGCGTCGGCGGACGTGCCGACCTGCGCCCTCACGTAGGCGTAGATCCGACCGAGGTAGTCCCGGTAGATGTCTTCGAACGGCGGCCGGTCGGCGGGCACGGCCGGTTCATGGTATTTGCACGCACCCTTGGTTTAGCGAACGCCCGGCCGGCCGATGCTGTAACGCGGCTACCGGCGAAGGGCGGCGCCGACCTCTTTGGGGCGGTTGCTGAAGACCGAGTCGGGCTTGCAGTACTTGCACCACTGCACCGCCGTGTCGTCGTCGACGGGCCAGACCCCGACAGCTCCGCCCGCCGAGTGCACCTCCTTCACCACCTCTGGATCCGTTGCCCCCCAGTGGGGGGAGTACACGTCTGCGCCGGCTTCGCGCAGCATCTTCCCCGGGTGCATTGGTCGCGCGCCCTCGAGAATGCCGAGCTGAAGCGAAGGCTCCATCTTGCGCAGCTCGTGGATCGCCATGTGGTTGAAGGAAACGACCGCGCACTCGGCCACCGCACCCAGCTGGCGGAGCATGTTCACCAGCTTTTCCTCCAGCCCAGGGTAGAGAGGTGGCACCTGTTTGATCTCGATCACGAGCCCGACCTTGCCCAACGCGAGCTCGACCACCTCCTGGAGGAGCGGAATCTTCTCGCCGTCGCCGGCGTCGAGCTTGCGCAGCTCGGCGGCGCTGTGGTCGCGGACCAGTCCGGACCCATTGGTCGTGCGGTCGAGGGTGTGGTCGTGGATCACGACGAGCCGCCCGTCCGCGGACAGGTGCACGTCGCACTCGATCAGGTCGCAGCCGATAGCGATGGCGGACCGAAACGACCGCATCGTGTTCTCAGGATTTTCCGCCGGGTTGCCCCGGTGCCCCCCAAGCAGCGGCCGGCCCTCATCGTGTGCAGCCTCATATCGCGCGCGGATCGATTGAGTCAAGACGCTCGGTCAGTCTAACCAGGTCTGAAAGAGAAACCGATGAGCGACCGCGCCTTTGGCGGTCCCACCTTCATGGGCCTTGGCTATAGTGGCAAAGGTGACCGCTGCCAGACCCCAGACCATCGCGGAGCTTCGTGCCGCCGGATACAAGCGCGAGACGGTCAAGCAGGAGATGCGGCGCAATCTTCTCACGCGCCTCAAGTCGGGCGAGCCGCTGCTCGCGGGAATCGTCGGCTACGACGAAACGGTGCTGCCGCAGCTGGCGAACGCCGTCATCTCGGGACACGACGTCATCATGTTGGGCGAGCGCGGCCAGGCCAAGAGCCGGATCATGCGGTCGCTGGTCAGCCTGCTGGATGAGTTCGTGCCGGTGATCGCGGGCTGCGAGGTAAACGATCATCCCTACGACCCGATCTGCCGCCGGTGCCTCGACCTCATCGCCAAAGACGGCGACAACGTCGCTGTCGATTGGATCGGCCGCGACCGGCGCTACGGCGAGAAGCTGGCGACCCCGGACATATCGATCGCCGACCTGATCGGAGAGGTTGATCCGATCAAAGTCGCCGAGGGCCGCTACCTTGCGGACGAGCTGACCATTCACTACGGGTTGCTTCCGCGCACGAACCGCGGAATCTTCGGCATCAATGAGCTGCCCGACCTCGCCGAGCGAATACAGGTCGGACTGTTGAACATCATGGAAGAAAAGGACGTGCAGATCCGCGGCTATCGAGTCCGCCTGCCGCTCGATCTTTTCGTCATCGCGAGCGCGAACCCTGAGGACTACACGTCACGAGGACGCATCATCACGCCCCTGAAGGACCGCTTCGGCTCGCAGGTGCGCACGCATTACCCGCTGAGCATCAGCGAAGAGATGCAGATCATGGAGGCGGAGAGGCACTCGGTCCCGGAAGACTTCGAGCTGGTCTTTCCGTCCTTTATGAAGGAGATCGTTGCGGAACTGACTCACCTCGCTCGGCGAAGCCCCCACATCTCGCAGGCGTCGGGGGTGTCGGTGCGAATGTCCATCGCCAACGTCGAGAACCTTGCAAGCAACGCGGTGCGGCGAGCCGCCCGACTGGGTGAATCGCTCGCGGTGCCCCGCATCACCGACCTCCCTTTCATCGCTTCATCTACAGCGGGGCGTGTTGAGATCGAGGCCCTCGATGAGGGCAAGGAGGAGCAGGTGCTGGCGCGGCTCGAACGCGGTGCGATCAGCTCGGTTTTCAGCCGCCACTTCTCCGCGTCACAGTTCGAAGGCGTCGTCGCGCGGTTTGAGGAGGGCAGCATGCTCGAGGTCGGCGAGAGCATCCCGGCCCGAGCCTACGCGCGGGCGATCGGCGATGTCCCGGAGGTGGCGACCGCACTGAAGAGGCTCGGGCTGCCGGACCGGCCCGAGGTTCGGGCCTCCGTGATCGAGTTCGTGCTCGAAGGCCTGCACCTCAACAAGCGGCTGAACAAAGACGAGGTCGAGGGCCGCGCGATCTACCGGCGTTAGCGCTGCGCCGAGTAGATCCAGGTAAACCCGATCACGATCCCGACGACGAGCAGAAAGAAGAGCAGCTCAACGCGAATCGCCAGCCGGACCAGCCGCCTCGCCCGACGCGTCCGCGCTCCACATTTGTCGCAATAAGCCGCATTCGCGACGATCGCCGCGCCGCAGTTGTCGCACGCGCCCTGGACCTGCTCCACGTAATTGAGTATGCGTCAGCTTTGACAGACGCCGGCGACGGTGAATTGACGGTTTTGGGCCCCCGCTAATCTGTCCTTGTGGAACTGGAAGAGGAGATGTCCACCAGCGACGTGGTTTTGCTGCTCGGCTCCGTGCCGGAGCGGACAAGTGATCTCGTCTACTGGCTCGATGAGGCGCGCCTGCGCTACCGCCACGGGCCTGCTTTTCCGACCCTCGGCGGCCTGATCGCCCATCTGGTCGATGCGGCGCCGAAGGTGGATGCGCTGCTCCGCCACGCGCACCTGGACGGCAAGACGACCGCCGATGTGCGGACCGCGATCGATCCCGGCCACGACCAAGAGCTGACCCGGCCCCTGCAGGAGGCGCTCGAGGACTTCGCGCGCGTGAGGCGGCGCACCGTCGACCTGCTCCACGGCTGGGGCAAAGCCGAGTGGGACCGCACGATCTCCGATCCTCACACCGGCGAGATGACGCTGCTCGACGCCTGCAGGCTGGTCGCCAAGCACGAGATGGCTCACGTGGCTCAAATTCGAAACCTGAGCGCTCTCCTTCCGGAGCCGGAAGACCTGGGCCCGATCCGTCCGGCCGGCGTGAACGGCAAGTAACCTTCGCTCCGTGTCAGACAGCGCAGAGACCACTCCGACCGAACCAGGGAGGCCAGCCAAAACAAGCCGCTCTCGGCGCAAGCGCAAGTCCAGCGGCGGCCGGGCGGCGCAGTACTGGATGATCGTCAGCTCGCCGGACAACTTCCGCAAGACACGCGAACACGGCTTCTCCATCCAGGGCCTCAAGAGCCGGCACCGTCGACGCGTCGAGACGATGCGGGTCGGCGACCGCCTTCTGTACTACGTGACGGGTCGAATGGGGTTTGCCGCCACCGTCACGGTGGCTTCGCCGATGTACGAAGACCACACCCCGATCTGGCGCTCATCGCGACGCGACGAGGATTACCCATGGCGTGTCCACATCCGGTTGGACCTGATGCTGGAGGAATTTGACTGGGTCCCGGCAAAGGAGATCGCCTACCGCCTGGACTACGTGCGCAAATGGCCGCCCGAACACTGGACGCTGGCCTTCCAGGGCCACATCCACGCCCTGCCGCGGACGGACTTCGCGATCATCGAGGATGAGATCTCGCGCAGCTCGCGGCGACGCAAAGCGCTCGCCGGCTAGTGGCTCAGCTCAAGCGCCACAAACCGGCGTCCGGCGGTGCTTCATGAGCAGTGGGCACGAATCTCGATGCGCGCCGAATGAGCACGGCCAGATCTGACGAGGCGGCCTTCGAGAGCCTGTTCAAAGCCGAATACGCTCGTGTAGTAGGCATCGCGAATCGCGTCCTGGCCGATCCGCACGAGGCGGAGGACGTGGCGCAGGACGTTTTCGTCGACTTCCACCGGCTCCACTCGGCGACGGCACAGTACGCACCGGCGTGGCTTCATCGCGCTGCGGCGCATGCCTCGCTCAACCGCCTGCGTGGGGCCCGGCGCAGACAGAAGCGCGAGGTTGCCCAGGCGCTCGAGGAGGGCGAGAGGATCCTCGATCCGCAAAAGCAGCTCGAGGTCAGCGAGGATCGCCGCCACGTGCGCGAGGCGCTGGCCCGGATGGCGCCCAAACCAGCCGCCGCGCTCGCCATGCGAGCGAGCGGCCTGAGCTACACCGAGGTTGCCCAGGCGCTGGGCGTCGGAACTGGACAAGTTGGAACTTTGTTGAGGCGCGCGGAAGCAACGCTGCGCAAGGAGGTCACCCGTGGCACATCTAACTGAGGGAACACTGCGCCGGATGGTCGACGATCCCGACGCCCGCGCGGGCGCGGATGCGGCTCATCTCGGGAGCTGCCCCGAATGCGCGGACCGTTTCAAGACTTTCGCGGACGATGCGCGCTCGATCGCGAGCCTGCTTGCGGTCCCGGAGGCTCGGGTCGACGTCGGACGGGCTTTCGAGCGCGTCATGAGCGACCGGAAATCGCAGCCCGCGCTGGTCCGCTTCCCAATCCTGGGCCCCTCGACGCGTCCTCTCACGTTGGGGTTCGTCGCCACGATCGCAGCCGTCGCCGTGCTCCTGGTTGCGTTTGCGGCCGCCGGACTGTTCTTCAAGCCGACCACGGTCAAGGCGGTTCCCGTGACAGTGGCCGATATCCAAGCGCTGTCCCAGCTGGGCGACTACGGCACGATCACTTGGACCAAGGAGCCCCAGCTCCAGGCGACCACCAACGCGGCCGACGCTTCGCAGGCAGGGGGCGGCCTCACAGTCCCGAAGGTGGCGGACGCCACGCTGCCCAGCGGCCTCTCGAAAACGGTGACCTATGGCGCAATGTCGAACGCGGAAGCCACATTTACTTTCAGCGCTGACAAGGCGGCCGCCGCGGCGGCCGCGCATGGCACGACGCTGCCGAAGATGCCGGCCGGCATGGACGGGGCGACACTCACCATCAGCGTCGGACCGGCGGTCGGCGAGATCTACGGCGATCTGCAGAAGCCAAGCAGCGACACCAGCTCGATCAACCTGCCGCAGCTCATCGTCGCCAAGTCGGCCGCACCGACAGCGAAGTCGACCCAGGTCAGCGTGACCGACCTCGAGAACTACATCCTGGCCCAGCCTGGCATCTCGAAGGAGCTCAAGGCAGCGATCCAGGCGATCGGAGACCCGAGCACCACGCTGTTGATCCCCGTTCCGATCGAGTACGCCACGTCAACCCAGGTCACGGTCCAGGGCGTCGATGGAGTTGCTCTGGGCGACAACACGGGCGTTGGTTCGGGCGTCGTGTGGGTGAAGGACGGTTACGTCTACGTCGTCGCCGGGTCGATCAAACGAGACGACGCCGTCGCGATCGCGAATAACCTGAACTAGCGGCCGGGCGTTTAGCCTGACACTCCAGTGGCGGAGCTAGCAGAGAAGACCGAGGCGGCCTCTCCCCCGGGGGAGGCCGCCGGCACGCCTGCCGTCAAGACAGTCGAGCTGACCAAACGCTTCGGCCATACCGTCGCGCTTGCCGGCCTCTCCATGACCGTGCCGCGGGGTGAGGTGTTCGGGTTTCTCGGCCCCAACGGTGCGGGCAAGACGACGGCGGTGAAGCTCCTGCTCGGCCTCCTCAAGCCGACGTCGGGGCAGGGCTCCCTGCTCGGCAGGCCTATCGGAGACCTTCGCACGCGGCGCCGGATCGGCTACCTGCCAGAGCTCTTTCGCTACCAGGCCTGGCTGTCCGCAGCTGAGGTGCTCGCCCTGCACTGCGAGCTCGCGCCGCTGCCGCGCTCGAGTTGGAAGGACGAGATAAAGACAGCCCTGGAGACGGTTGGACTGACCGGTCGGGCCAACGACCGCGTCGGCACGTTCTCCAAGGGCATGCAGCAGCGCCTCGGCCTGGGTGCCGCGCTGCTTGGCGAGCCGGAGCTTGTCTTCCTGGATGAGCCGACATCGGCCCTCGACCCGGTCGGGCGGCACGATGTTCGGGAGATCATCCGCGGCCTTGCGTCGCGCGGCTCGGCGGTGTTCCTCAACTCGCACCTGTTGAGCGAGGTCGAGCAGGTCTGCGACCGCGTGGCGGTGGTCGACCATGGGCGCGTCATCGCGTCGGGAACGATGGACGAGCTCCTCGGCGGCACAGCGGTGCGCGTGCGGGTGAGCGGGCTCACACAGGCCGACAAGAACCGCCTGTCGCAGTACGGACGCATCGACGACGAGGGCGATCAAATAACGTTCGCGAACCTCGACGCGGAGCGCGTGCCGGAGCTCGTCGCGACGATCGTTTCGATGGGTGGCCGCGTTTACGAAGTCGCACCACGACATCAAACACTGGAAGATCGCTTCCTACAGCTGCTCGAAGACGAGGAAAAAGCGTAATGCCACCAGTGCTCGTCATGGCCCGGCTGACAGTGCAGGAATCGTCACGACGCCGGTTGCTGCTGGCGCTGCTGATCCTCACATTGATCGTCGTCGGGGTTTCGGCATGGGGCTTCAACAAGATCACCACCGTCACGCGCAGCGACGGAACGCCGCTGCCGCCGGAGCAGATCTCCCTGATCACGTCGCAGCTCTTGATCGTGGTGACCTTCATGTTCAGCGGCGTGCTCGCGTTGAGCGCCGCCGTGGTGGCGGGACCGCTCATCTCGGGCGAGGTCGAGAGCGGATTGCTGCTCGCGATGCTGGCCCGACCAGTGCGCCGCAGCGAGGTTGTCATCGGCAAGTGGCTGGGCCTGGCCGCGCTGGTCACGCTCTATGCGGCGGTACCTGCCGCCGCATCCGGTCGAGCTCCTCGCCTTCGTCGCTGCCGACGGCCTCGTGCTGCTTTCGCTCGGCATGCTTCTCTCGACGCGACTGTCGGGCATCACCGCGGGCGTGATCGCGCTGGTCGCCTGGCTGATGGCCTGGATTGCCGGCGTCGTCGGCGATATCGGCACAGGACTGCAGAACCAGGCGCTGGAGAACGTCGGCGTTGTCAGTCACCTGCTCCTTCCGGCGGACGGACTGTGGCGTGGCGCGATCTACGCCATGGAGCCGGACACGCTGATCGCAGCCATGCGCGCGCTGGGGACGGCCGGACGGGCCAACCCCTTTGCGGCCATCGAGCCGCCACCGACCGAGTTCCTGGTCTGGGTGGTGTTCTGGTTTGCCGCCGTGTTGACGCTGAGCGTCTGGAGCTTCCGCACCCGCGAGATCTAGATCGCTCTGGAAACGACATCGACGAGAGTTACATCGGCCGAGCGAACCAGCTCCCAGGCCAAACAACCTTCGTCGCCTCCCGGGTGAGGTAGATGGTGCCGAGGAAAATCAAAACTCCGTTCACCACGTGCAGTGCCCCAACTCCTTGGACCCCCGTGTGCGCAAGCGTCGCCTGGATGAACATGAGGACGAAGAGAACGATGTTGATGATCGTGACCCGCCACGGCATCCGCGCCGCGAAGGCAAGCCCGATGCCGAGCAGGATTGCGATCCCGATGAGATCCCCGACCACGAAGTGGGGCCCGAAATCATTCAGGCCGTGGAACCCGAACACCCCGTACCCCGCCAGGTAGAACTGCAGGACTGTGGCCGCCACGATGATCCCGAACCAGGCCACGTAAAACATGCGGAAGTTGCGGACCATGTGAAACCCCTCCCTACACGATCTGGCGCGAAATTTGGCGCGCGGTGTGGCGCGCATTGTATTCGCGATTGGCGCGCTGCGGCCCTAGGCCACCCGCGAGACGGCTTGCACATACGCCGCCATCCGCATGTCGACCTTCCGCTCCTCGCGAGTCTTCAGCACCTCGTTGAACGCGCGCGACAGGATCGCCTTCAGCTTCTGATTGACCTCGTGCTCGGACCAGAAGAACGACTGCAGGTCCTGCACCCACTCGAAGTACGAAACGGTGACGCCGCCCGCGTTGGCCAGGATGTCCGGCACGAGAAGGATCCCGCGCTCGCGAAAGATCGCATCCGCCTCCGGCGTCGTCGGGCCGTTCGCGCCCTCGACGATCAGCGTCGCCTTCACCTCGCGCGCGTTGCGCGACGTCAGCTGATTGCCGATCGCTGCAGGCACGAGCAGGTCGCAGTCGACGGTCAGGAGCTCCTGATTGCCGATCTCCTGAGCGCCCGGGAATCCCTTCAAGGTCTTCTCTCGCGCTCGGTACTCCAGCACACGTTTGATGGAAAGTCCGAGCGGGTTGTAGATACCTCCGTAGTCCTCCGAGACCGCGACCACGGTGCACCCAGCCTCTTCAAGCAGCTTGGCGCTGACGCTTCCCACGTTGCCGAACCCCTGCACGGCGACTTTCGTCCGGTGCGGCGCGCGACCGAGATGCTCGAGAGCCGCGACCGCGCAAATCGTGACGCCGCGGCCGGTGGCCTCGATCCGTCCGGCCGAACCACCCACTTCGAGCGGCTTCCCGGTGACCGACGCCGGCACCGAGTAGCCGAGGTGCATCGAAAGCGTGTCCATGATCCACGCCATCGTCTGACCGTCGGTGTTTACGTCGGGCGCAGGAATGTCGCGATCGCTGCCGATCAGGATCGAGATCTCCGTCGCGAATCGCCGCGTCATGTGCTCGAGCTCGTTGAGCGACAGCTCGCGCGGGTTGACGATGATGCCGCCCTTGGCGCCTCCGAACGGGATGTTGACGACGGCGCACTTCCAGGTCATCCACATCGCCAGCGCCTTGACCTCGTTGAGGGAAACGTCCGGGTGATACCGGATGCCTCCCTTCGCCGGCCCGCGATTGATGTTGTGCTGCACCCGGTAGCCGGTGAAGATCCGGGTATGCCCGCTGTCCAGCTTGACCGGGAAATGACAGGTGAACTCGCGCTGCACCTCGCGCAGAACCTCACGGAGCCATGGCTCGAGCCGGATGAGCTCGGCCGCCTCGTCGAACTGCGACTGCGCCGTGCGCCACTCATCGGCTTCGACGGCTGGTTTCAGATCGGTCGCGCTCACCGGGGGGTCCCCGAAAAATCGGAGATTTTTTGGGGTTTTCACATCAGCACTGATGATCGCGGATATTCCGCGTCGGGATCGCAGATCACGTTGACGCACGCAGGCACGCCGGACCTGAACGCGCGCTCCATCGCCGGCCGGATTTCGTCCGGCCTGTCGACCAGCTCGCCGTAGCCGCCCAGCGCCTCAACAACCTTGTCGTACCGCGTTCTCGACCCCAGGTCCGCCGCAACACTCGCGCCAAGCATGTTCTGCATGGGGTGCTTTTCCAGCGCCCAGATGCCGTTGTTGCCGACGACGCAGACGACCGGGATCCTGTGCCGTACCATCGTGTCGAACTCCATCGCCGAGAAACCGAACGCGCCGTCTCCCGACAGCAAGACGACCTGGCGATCGGGCCGCGCGAGCTTGGCCGCCATCGCGTAACCCGGTCCCGAGCCAAGGCAGCCGAAGGGACCGGGGTCGATCCAGAGGCCTGGCTGTGAACGTTCGATCAACCGCCCCGCAAACGAGATGAAGTCGCCCCCGTCACCCACGATGATCGCGTCGGGGTCGGCGAAACGGTCGACCTCGGCGATGAGCCGCGCGGGATGGACCGGTGAGGAATCGGACTGCGTCATCGACTCATCGCGCTTGCGCCCGGCGGCCTCAGTCTCGCGAAGCCGGGCCACCCACTCATCGCTGCGCGGCGCGCCGGCGACGGCGGCTGCAAGCTGCAGCAACGCTGCCTTCACGTGGCCGAAGATCGCGACCTCCGCCGGCCGGTGCTTGCGGTGGTCATCGACGTCGACGTAGATCAGCCGGACATCCTCTGCAAAAACCGGCGGCTGGCCGAAGTTCAACCGAAAATCCAGCAATGCTCCGACCAGGACGATGAGATCGGCTTCGCGCAGGGCGTGGCCGCGGGCGCGGGAGAAGAACAACGGGTGTGAGGGCGGCAGCACGCCGCGCGCCATGCCGTTCACGGTGAGCGGCACGTTGGCAACTTCGACGAGCTCGCGAAGCTCGTCCTCGGCGTGCGCCCACCAGACGCCTCCGCCCGCGATGACCACCGGACGCTCGGCCGCGCGGATCGCGCGCGCCGCCTGTGCAATCAGCTCGGGGTCGGGAGGAGGCCCGGGGTCGGGAGTCAGGTGTTCGGTCGCCTCGGGCAGATCCGCCGCACCGAAGAACACGTCGATCGGGATGTCCATGAACACCGGGCCCGTGCGCCGGCTGAGCGCGCTGCGCATGCATTCGGCCGCCGTGCGGTACGCGTCGTCGGCCGAATTCAGCGTCAGCGCCTTCTTGGTCAGGCTGCGCACGACCTCGACGTGGTCCATCTCCTGCAGGGAGCCCATGCCCCAGCGCGCGTTCGGAGCACGTCCGCCGACGACAAAAACCGGGCTGTCGTTACCCTGCGCCTGGGCCAGGGCCGACACAGAGTTTGTGACACCCGGTCCCGCGGTGACGGCGGCCACGCCGCACTCGCGCGTGACCTTGGCCCAGCCTTCGGCGGCAAATGCCGCCGATTGCTCGTGACGCACGTCG
>Ga0209156_10000686_pt1 | contig 28809 bp, 32 predicted proteins | sample GraSoiAngelo_124_FD_185881 | JGI IMG/M metagenome (GOLD analysis project Ga0209156, IMG submission 185881) | Grasslands soil microbial communities from the Angelo Coastal Reserve, California, USA - 14_0927_05_20cm (SPAdes) (version 2) | ecosystem: Environmental > Terrestrial > Soil > Grasslands... | reverse complement strand
CCCGTCCCAGTCGTCTTCGGCCAGCCCGTCCTCGATCGAGATCACCGGATAGCGTTCGACCCACGACTCCCAGAGGGCGACCATCTCCTGCGCCTGCAGCGTCCGCCCCTCGCCGGTCAACTCGTAGCGGCCGCCGCGATAGAGCTCAGACGCCGCCGGGTCGAGGGCGATGAAGACTTCCTTGCCCGGTTGGTGGCCGCTGCGCTCGATCGCCTGGACGAGCAGCGTCATCGCATCCTCGTTGGCCTCCAGCTCGGGGGCAAAGCCACCCTCGTCGCCCTGCCCGGTGCTCAGGCCCCGCTCGTGCAGCGTCTGTTTGAGCGCGTGGAAGACCTCGGCGCCCCAGCGAAGCCCCTCGGCGTAGCTTGGTGCCCCGGCGGGAACCACCATGAACTCCTGGAAGTCCACCTTTGTCTGCGCGTGTTTGCCGCCGTTGAGGATGTTCATCATCGGCACCGGGAGCAGCAGCTCGCCATCCCCGGCAAGATAGCGATACAGTGGCTGGCCCGCCGCTAGCGCCGCGGCCCGGGCAACGGCCAGCGAGACGCCAAGGACGGCGTTCGCTCCGAGCCGCGATTTGTTGGCGGTGCCGTCCAGGTTGATCAGGCGCTCATCGATCCCGCGCTGGTCGGTCGCCTCCGCGCCGCGCAAGGCGGCCGCAATCTCTTTGTTGACGTGCCCCACCGCCTTGCGCACGCCCTTCCCACCGTAGCGGCTTTTATCGCCGTCACGAAGCTCCACCGCTTCGTGGGCACCGGTGGACGCGCCCGATGGGACGGCTGCGCGTCCGATGTCGCCGGCCTCGAGGACGACGTCGACCTCTACCGTGGGGTTTCCGCGCGAGTCGAGGATCTCTCGCCCCTGGATGCGCACGATCGAGGTTGCGCTCACAGGTCGTCGGCGTCCGCGCCGTTCGGGTCGTCCTGGGCATCCCCCATCTCGTCGACGACCTGGTCGAAATCCTCACCCAGTTCGTCGCCGCCCAGCTGCTGGCCCATCGTCTTGGCCCAGCGGGCCATGCTCTTCGGATCATTCTCGTCAACGTCCGAGAGGCCGGCGCTGTCGCTGAGCTGGTCCAGCCGGCTGTCCTCGGAGAGCACCTGGGCGGTACGCGAGATCAACCGGGTCAGGCGCCGACCGCCGCAGCTCGGACATGGGGGTGAGGCTTCGACCGCAGATAAGCTGCGAAAGAAAATTGAGGGGCGCTTGCCGCAGTCGGCGCATCGATACTCGTAAATTGGCATCGGTCGCCCTAAACTTAGCGCATGGCAGACCAACAGACGACGCAGAAAGGGGCAGACCGGTCGGAGGCCCGCGAGTCGGAGGGGACCGAGCGTGTCCGCGAGGTGATCCGCGACTCCTTCTACACAATGCTGGGAGCGGCCAGTTGGGCGTTCGAGAAGACCGATGAGATGGCCCAGAGCTGGCTGCACCAGGGACGGACGAGCGGCGATGTGAACCGCCGGCGTTTCGACGAGTTTGCCGCTCGGACGCGGCAAGCCGGGGAGGATCTGGGGCGGCGTGTCCAGGAGGGCGTGCGGAGCGCCAGGATGCCACTCGCGACCCGGGACCAGGTCGCGAACCTGGAGCGCCAGGTTGCGGAACTGACTCGCCAGCTCGAGGCGCTGCGCGGTTCCGCTGCGGGCTCACCGGCGAATCCGCCGGGACGGGGCCGCACGGAGACTTAACCGGGCCGCTGCGTCGAGCGGCCTTCAGGCCGCCGGCCTTTCGGCCGAAAGAGGGCCGGCGTCGGATGCGGCCTGTACGCGCACACGAAGCCGTCGTGGTTTCGGCCGAGTGCGCGATGGGCCGCTGGACGACGCACCGGCCCGGTTAGGTTTCTGTGCTAGCCGCCGTGCTTCTTGTGGCGGCCGCCGCCGTTGTTGCCGCCACCGCAGTCCTCGTCACAGAATGAGGGCGCCGGAGCCTGCTGGGATTGCGCCACCTGCTCGGTGCCCGGTAGCAGGTAGGCGGTGTACCCATTCATGGTGACGGCGTGCAGGCCGTCGGGTACCGCATACCAGCGATCCGGCTGGCCGTTGAGCACCTGCGTCATGAAGCCGTGGAAGATGGGGGCCGCGCCCACGATGCCGCTGACGCTGCGCATGGGCGTGTGATCGGCATTCCCGACCCAGACCGCCACGGCCAGGTTCGGTGTGAAGCCGATCGTCAAGTTGTCGCGGAAGTCGTTGGTCGTTCCTGTCTTGGCGGCGACGTGATGTCCGGGAATGACGAGATCGCTGTTGCGGCCGAACTCGAGCGACCGGTTGCGGTCGTTGGACAACATGTCCGCCATGATGAAGCTGACCTGTGGAGTCAGCGCCGGCTTGCCCTTGTCCGTGGCGTACCGGTACAGGGTGGTGCCATCGTGCGACACGATTTTCGTGATGGCCTGCGGATGCCGGTAGGTGCCCTGGGCCGCGAGCGTGCTTGCGCCGGCGGCCATGTCGATCAGCGGAACCTCGTAGCCGCCGAGCGTCAAGCTCGGCTGATAGGCGCTGCTAGGCTGGGTCAGGGTTTGCACGCCCATGCGACGGGCGACGTCGACGACCCGATCGATGCCGGTTCCCATCTCGACCTTGACGGCCGGGATGTTGAGCGAGTTCCCGAGTGCCAACGGGATCGGCTGCCAGCCGTGATAGCTGCCGTCGTAGTTGCGCGGTGTGTAGGTGCTGCCGTCCGCGAGCCGCACCCGCACCGGCGAGTCGTCGATCCATGAACCCATCGTGAACCTGCCCGACTCGATCGCCGCGGTGTAGGTAAAAATCTTGAAGGCGGAGCCCGGCTGGCGCGGAATGATGGCCATGTTGTACTGGCCTCCTGGCACGTCGGGGCCGGCTGACCCGACCATCGCCAGCACGCCACCGGTATTGGGGTCGAGCGCGACCAGCGCGCCATCGGTGACATGCTGCCCCTGGAGGGCCATCACTTTTTCCCGCACCTGCCGTTCGGCGATCGACTGAAGGTTCCAGTCGAGCGAGGTGACCACGGTCAGTCCTCCGTTCTTGAGCAGCTCCTGACCATAGGTCTTCTCCAGCTGGGCCGCCACCCAGTGCACGAAGCCGGGCGCCTTCACATCGTCCGCGGTCGATGGTTTTCGCAGCGTGAGCGGCTGGGTGGACGCCGACCGCGCCTGGGCCGCGGTGATTTCTCGTGCCCTCACCATCGCGTCCAGCACGACCTTCTGGCGCGTCACGGCGCCGCTCAGGTTGCTGAACGGATCGAGCGCCGTCGGTGCCTGTGGGAGACCCGCGAGCAGGGTCGCTTCTGAGAGAGACAGCTGACGGGCCGGTTTTCCGAAGTAGGTTTCTGCCGCCGCCTCGACCCCGTAGGCCTGGTTCCCGTAATAGATCCGGTTCAAGTACGCTTCCAGGATCTGCGACTTCGAGTACTGGTGTTCGATCTCGACCGCCAGAATCGCCTCGTCCAGCTTGCGCAGCACCGACCGGTTCCCCGACAGGTAGATGTTCTTCACGAGCTGTTGGGTGATGGTGCTGCCGCCCTGGTTGAACCGGAGATGGATCAGGTCATTAAGCCCCGCCTGCCCGGTGCGCAACAGGTTCAGGCCGCCGTGCTGGTAGAAGGTGCGGTCCTCCACCGCGACCGTGGCCTGTTGCATCGAGGGAGCGACCTGGCTCAAGGGCACGATATGTCGCCGCTCTGACCCCTGATGAATCTCCGCCAGCAGGACGGTCCCGGTCCGGTCGTAGATGCGGGTTGAAAGCGGGAGGCGGGCCGTGCTCAGGTTGGAGGTGGAGGGGAGGCCGGCCCAGACATACAGCATGCCGGGAAGCACCACCAGCAGGACCGCGAGGAAGATCGCCGGCGCAGCCATCCAGGGCTGGAAGCGGACCCGGCGGATGCCAGGGGCGACGGGACGGCCGCATGCCGAGCAATACCGGCTGTCGGGCTTGAGTCGATACCGGCAGGCTGGGCAATGGGATTCAGCTGATTCCATATACTGGTTCAAACGCAAACGGGCAGCGTTGATGTCCGGGTATTGCCAGTTATCGCTGACAGATTAAATTATAGATAGATAGTCACATCGGTAGGGGAGGCCCTGACGCCTCAAACGCTCGCATCGCACTAAAGCGCGGCTCGCGTGGGCCGGCGGGCCCCGACCCTCCCGGAAGCCGGAGGGGTTCTATGCCGGAATGACTCGGGCGCCGAGCACGCCCGTGAGGTGCGAGAGCGCCCACTTCTGTACCTCGTCGCCGGGATGCCCGGGCGCATCGAAAGTCGCGACGGCCGACGCCGGCACCACCACCCGGTAGTCCCGGTTGCGCAGATCGGCCACGGTATGCAGAACGCAGATGTCCGTGCAGACGCCGATCACGGTCACCTGCTCGGGCCGGGCAGCCTTGAGCAGCTCGTCCAGGTTGGTCTCAAAGAATCCGGAGTAGCGGCGCTTGCGGATCAAGGTCGCGTCCTTGAGAAAGGGTTGGAGCTCCTCCACCACATCCGCCTCTTTGGTCCCGCGGACGCAATGCACCGGGAAGACCTCGAACTCTCGGTCGTTTGGATCGTGGGTGTCGGCGAGAAAGATCAGCTGGTCGCCGGCGCGCCGGCGTTCGTCGATCAGATCGCGGATCCGGGGGATGGCGGCGTCGCAGCGAGGGGACGCCAGGTTGCCCGCCTTGCAAAAACCGTTGAGAACGTCGACCACGATGGTGATGTTCGCCATGCTCAGCCGACGAGTTCGAGGCGTGGATTCGGCCGGTAGCGCCGCCCGATCTTGGCGCAAGGCCGACCCTCGACCACGACCACATCCGCGGTGAAGTCGTAGACCCCCTGAAAGAAGGCGCTGCCCACCCCGTACGCGTCGACTGGTACCTGCTCACGCTCGAACCGCTGGATCTTCTCGACGTTGAAGCCGCCGCTGGCCACGATCTTCACGCGCTCAAATCCTTCCCGGTCGAGGGCGCGGCGCACCAGTGTGCAGAGCTGCGGGTTGACACCACGCGGGTCAAAGTCTCCCATCAGCTTCTGGATGCTGATGTCCACCATCGTCTCCGACGTGTCGAGCCGGACGCCCCACAGCCGGTCGCCCAGGGCCCGCGCCACCTCGAGCGAGGTGCCGACACAGTCGTTCTGCCAGTCGACGAGGACGATCAGGTTGGCACTGGGGTCGATGTATTCGGCGTATTTCTGGGCAGCGAGGACGGTGTCGCCGTTGTACGCGGCGATCAGCGAATGCGGCACGGTGCCCACCCCCTTGCCGCCCCACCAGGACGCCTGGGCATCAGTTGAGACCCCGATCGCACCCGAGACATGCGCGGCATAGCCGTCGCCTGTCTGCACCAAATGATGGTCGTGGCGCGCCGGGAAGAAGATGATCTGCTTGCCCTGCGCCGCCTCGACAACTCGACGGACATTGGTGGCGACCTTTGTCCGCCGCGACAGGACTCCGAGGTACACCGTCTCCAGACGGGCGAACAACGAGTAGTCTCCCTCGATTGTCATCGTGGTCTCCCAGGGTGCCACCTCATCACCGTCATAGAGCGCGTGCACCCGCAGCTGAGAGAAATCCTCCGAACACAGCTTGACGATGGCGATCGCCTCGTCCATGCCGCCGATGACGGCGTGCTGTTTTTGGAAGACCTGCATCAGCACCTGGGGATGCCGCTGATCGGCGTGGAGCACATCGACCGTGCGATTGAAATAGACATCGCTGTAATAGCCCTCGCGGATCCGTTCCACGTTGAGCCGGAAGACGGAGGGATCGAGCCGTTCCCGGCGCCGCACCGGCGCCTCGGTTACCGCGCTTGTAGCCACCGCCCTGATGTTAAGAGGTGGCGCCGATCCGCCGGTACCGCTGGTAGCGCTCCTCCAGCAGCCGATCGACGGCCACCGCCTCGAGCGTGGCCAGGTGGCGCCGGAGAGCCGCGCCGGCCGCGTCCGCGGCCATCCCGTAATCGTTGTGGGCCCCTCCGGACGGTTCGGGCACGATCTCATCAGCCAGCCCCATCCGCTTCAGGTCGGCCGCCGTCAACTTCAAAGCCTGCGCCGCCTCCACTTTGCGGGCGATGTCCCTCCAGAGGATCGAGGCGCAGGCCTCCGGCATCGCCACGCTGTAAATCGAGTGTTCCATCATGAGCAGCCGGTCGCCGACGCCGATGCCCAACGCGCCCCCGCTGCCGCCCTCGCCCAGGACCATTGTTACGATCGGGACCCGAGCCTGCGCCAGCGCCACCAGGTTCTCCGCGATGGCCCAGGCGATGCCCCGCTCCTCCGCACCGGCTCCGGGAAATGCTCCGGACGTATCGACGAAGGCGATGACAGGAAACTGGAACCGCTCGGCCTGCCGGATCAGTCGAAGGGCCTTTCGATAACCCTCTGGGTTTGCCATGCCGAAGTTGCGCATCGCGCGTTCGGCGGTCGTCCGCCCCTTCTGCTGGGCGATGACCATGACCGTCCGGTGATCGAGGGCCGCCGGGCCGCCGATGATGGCGTGGTCGTCCCCAAACAGCCGGTCGCCGTGCAATTCGAAGAAATTACCGAAGATGGCGTGGATATAGTCGAGGGCGTAGGGGCGGTCGGGATGGCGGGCGAGCTCGACTTGCTCCCAGGTCGCGGCCGCGATCGATCCGTTGTCGGTCACCCGCGGACGGCCGGCGTTGGCGCCGAGGCGTTGGCCTGGGGTTCCAGCTCGAAGTCTTTGGCCGCTTCGTTCTTGACGTAGAGATCGAGTAGCTGGCGGAGGACGGCAGGCAGCTCCGGCCGTGGCACCACCAGGTCGATCATGCCGTGTTGCCAGAGGAACTCAGCGGTCTGGAACCCCTCAGGGAGCGTTTCATAGGTGGCTTGCTGGATGACGCGAGCCCCCGCGAACCCGATCATCGCGCCGGGCTCCGCAAGGATCACGTCGGCGAGCGAGGCAAAGCTGGCGGTGACGCCTCCCATGGTCGGATCGGTCAGGAGCGAGACATAGGGGATTCCGGCGGCGCCCAGCCGCCCGAGCGCCGCCGCCGTCTTCGCCATCTGCATCAAGGAGAGCATCCCCTCCTGCATGCGGGCGCCTCCGGATGCCGAGATGACCAGGAGGGGCAGGCGGCTGTGCAGCGCGCGCTCGATGCCATTCGTGATCTTTTCGCCGGTGGCGGCGCCCATGCTGCCGCCCATGAAAGCAAAGTCGAGGCAGACGATCACGAGCGGGTGCCCGGCGAGGACGCCCTCGCCCCAGGTCACCGCCTCGTTCACCCCGGTGCTGGCCCGGCTCTGTTCGATCCGCCTGGCATACGGCTGCGAATCCTTGAAACCGAGCGCATCGGTGGCCGTGATCTGCTGGTCCTCTTCATGAAAGGATCCGGGCTCGACCAGCATGGCGATCCGCTCGGGGGCGCGTAGCCGGAAGTGGTAACCGCAGCGATAGCAAACGCCCAGGGAGGTCGTCAGGCGGGCCGGCTCGAGCGAGGTGTCGCACTTGGGGCATTTGAGCCGGTCAATTTCCTCGCCCACGCCGGCACGCGGCGACGGCAGAGCGACATACCGAGTCTTGGGACGAAACATGAGTCAGGCGGCTACCCTTACCGGCGCGCCTTCCCACTCGATCACGCATGCCCCCCAGGTCAGCCCGGCGCCAAACCCGACGAGCACCAGATGGTCGCCGGTTTTCAGCCGGCCCGCGGTCAGGGCGTCCTTGAGCGCCAGCGGGATGGAGGCCGTTGAGGTGTTGCCGTACGAGGCAATGCCGTTCACCATCACGTCGGCACCCACGCCAAGCCGCTTGCCGGCCGCCTCGATGATGCGAGCGTTGGCCTGATGGGGGACTATCAACTTGACGTCCTCCAGCCGGACGTTCGCTTTCTCCAAGGCCTGAAGCGTCGCCTGCGCCAGGATCTCCGTGGCGAAGCGGAACACTTTTCGTCCGTCCATCCGGATCTCCGGGCGGCCCGGGCCTTCGGGGCCATCGGCGCCGGGCGCGACATAGATAAGGTCACCGCCGGAACCGTCCGATCCAAGCACGCAGGACTTGATGCCGGCGCCGTTGACGCCCGGCCCGAGCACGACTGCTCCGGCCCCGTCGCCGAAGACGACACAGGTGCCGCGGTCTTTGAAGTTGATGATCTTCGTGAGCGTCTCGCTGCCGATCACGATGGCCTGCTTCGCCTCGCCGCCGCTGACGAAACGGTCGGCCACACTCATCGCATAAAGGAAGCCGGTGCAGGCTGCCTGCACGTCGAAGGCCGGGCCATGAGCGCCCAGCCGCTCCTGCACCCGCGACGCAACCGAGGGAAACATCGAGTCGGGCGTCGAGGTGCTGGAAACGATCAGGTCGGTGTCCTGCGGGCGCAGCCCCGCAGCGGCAAGCGCGTCCTTCGCCGCTTCGGCAGCCAGGTCGGTGGCGGTCTCGTTGACGGCGGCGATCCGGCGCTCAACGATGCCGGTGCGGTCGCGGATCCACGTATCGGACGTTTCGACCATTTTTTCGAGGTCGGCGTTCGTCAGGATGCCGGACGGAACGTAGCTGCCGACCGACTTGATGCTGGTAAGCATGCGTCTCCCCGGCTAAAGAATCTGACCAGTATATACCGGCATCCTCGCACTGGTTACGCAGCGTCACTGAGGGTCAAACACGGTCGTCTCGAGCTTCCCGGCGAGCGTTTAACACCGCCCGGGACAGGGGTATATCGGCGGACGAAAACAACACGTAAAGGAGGCCAGCCATGAGCAACGTGATTCGTTGGTCACCGATCTCGGATCTGATGTCCCTTCACAGCGCCATGGACCGGCTGTTCGGCGACACCTTCGGCGTTGCCGGCCAGTCGAGAACCGTCGGCGCGGTCGGTGAGGGGTACCTACCCCTGGACGTCTACCAGACGGACAAGGAGTGGGTGATCAGGGCCGCCGTCCCGGGGGTGGACCCCAGCACTGTCGATGTCACCTTCGATGCCGGGCAGATCAATATCAAGGGTGAGATCGCACCACCCAGCGGCACTCAGCCGGAGAGCTACTGGCTGCGCGAGAACTTCTATGGGAAGTTCAGCCGGCAGGTCACCCTTCCCGAAGACGCGGTCGGCGAGCAGGCGCGAGCGCAGTTCCTGAACGGCATGCTGATCCTGACGGTGCCGAAGGCCGAGCCGGCCAAGCCGAAGTCCGTGAAGATCCCGATCAGCGGCGGGACCGCCAGTGGAAACGGCGAGCACAAGCAGATCGGGAGCACGGCAGCGACCGGTCAGAAGAAATAAGCTCGCCACGATCGACCTCGTAAAAGCCGCCCTTTTGGGCGGCTTGCGTTTTCAGCTCAGAACGGTCACCGTAAGGTGCCGCTCACGCGGGCCGTCGAACTCCGCGACGTAAATCCCCTGCCAGCGACCTAACGCCAGCCGGCCATCACGCACCGGGATTACCTGCGACGTCCCGATCAGCGTCGCCTTGATGTGCGCGGCGGCGTTGCCCTCGGCATGCCGGTACCTGTTCTCCCACGGGACGAGCGAATCCAGCGTGGTCAGGACATCTGTCATCACATCGGGGTCGTCGTTCTCATTGATGAAGACGCCGGCGGTGGTGTGGGCCACGTAGACGTGGCAGAGACCCGCCTGCACGCCGCTCTCGCGGACCACCTGCTGGACCCGATCCGTGACATCGATCACGTCCGCCTTGTGTTGGGATCGAACGGTCAGCGTTGCCATACCCTCCATAATGGCCGACGTGTCTCGCGACCTGCCAGTCGGCAACGGCGCCTTGTTGATCAACTTCGACCGCAACTACCAGCTGCGCGACATCTATTACCCTCGGGTCGGTCAGGAGAACCACACCAGCGGCGAGCTCAACCGGTTTGGCGTCTGGGTGGACGGACGGTTCGCCTGGCTCGACGACCATGGCTGGTCGAGGGACCTCGTGTACCTGCCTGACACGCTGGTCACGAACGTGACGCTCCGGCACCCGGATCTCGCGCTCTCGCTCACCTTCAACGACACCGTCGACCTCGGTCGCGATGTCCTGATCAGGCGGGTGCGCGTCGTCAACGAGGGGCCGGAGCGGGAGATTCGACTCTTCTTTCATTTCGACTGGCACATCTATGGCACCGAGGTTGGCGACACCGTCATGTATTACCCGGCGGTGAAAGGGCTGGTGGCGTACAAGGGCCAGCGCTGCTTCGCGGCCTGCGGCCAGGTGGGCGATCGAATCGGACTGGACGGCTATGCCTGCGGCAAGAAGGACGTGGGTGGCGCCCAGGGAACCTGGCGTGACGCGGAGGATGGCGAGCTCGGCAATAACCCGATTGAGCAGGGCTCGGTGGATATGACGCTGGCCCTCAAGCTGGGGCGGGTCCCGCCAGGGCAGACCGCCACCGCCTACCAGTGGCTGATTGCCGCCCGCAACTTCGCAGAGCTGCAGACCGTCGCCGACGTGATCACCCTGCGCGGGCCGGAAGCCTTCTTGGAGCGGACTCGCTCCTACTGGATCGCATGGGTGAACAAGGAGAATCGGCAGTTCGCGGATCTCTCGCCTCGAGTGGCCGAGCTGTATCGTCGCTGTCTGCTGGTCGTTCGTACTCAGGTCGACAGCGGCGGCGCCGTCCTTGCCGCGAACGACGCCGACATCATCAAGTTCGCCCGCGATACCTATAGCTACATGTGGCCGCGCGACGCCGCGCTCGCCGTGTATGCGATGGACCAGGCTGGATACGTCGACCTGCCGCGCCATTTCTTCGAGCTCTGCGCCCGGATCGTCACGAGGGAGGGATACTTCCGCCATAAATACACGCCTGCCGGCGATCCGGGCAGCAGCTGGCATCCCTGGGTGGATCCCACCGGCAAGCCGCAATATCCGATCCAGGAGGACGAGACGGGGTTGGTCCTCTTCGCGCTGTGGCAGCACTACGACCGCCACCGCGACTTCGAATTCTTCAAGAGCTACTACCGGCCGCTCATCCTTCTGGCGGCCGATTTCCTGGCCAGTTACATCGACCCCCTGACCGGCTTGCCCGAACCGAGCTACGACCTCTGGGAGGAGCGCCGCGGCGTGATGAGCTTTACGGTGGCGGCCGTGTGGGCCGGCCTGCAGGCGGCGGCGAACTTCGCCCAACTCTACGGCGAGATGAAGCTGGCCGACCGCTACCGGGAAACGGCCGAAGGGATCAAACAGGGGACACGGCGCTACCTGTTTGATGCCGAGCTGAACCGGTTCGTCCGCCGCATCTATCGGCGACCGGACGGAACCACAGCGCGCGACCTCACCATCGACTCCAGCGTCTACGGGCTCTGGTACTTCGGGATGCTGCCCGCCGACGACCCGCAGATCGTCAGCACCATGAAGGCGGTCTACGACCGGCTCTGGTGTAAGACCGAGGTCGGCGGCATCGCCCGCTATGAGAACGATTGGTACTACCAGGTGAGTCAGGACATCGCCAACGTGCCGGGCAACCCCTGGTTCATCTGCACCATGTGGTATGGCCAGTGGCTTGTCAGCCGGGCCGCCTCGGTCGACGACTTGCGGCCGGCGCACGACATCCTGGAATGGGTGGCCGGTGCTGCCCTGCCCAGCGGCGTGCTGGCCGAGCAGCTCGACCCCTACACAAAGGCGCCGCTCTCGGTATCGCCCTTGACCTGGAGCCAGGCCACCCTGGTCTCGCTCGTGCACGAGTACGTGCGCAAGCGGCTGGCCCTGGCATCGGCGCCGCCCGCGGCGCCGGCAACGCGCCCAAGCTGACCTCGGGCGGAGACCCGATGTTTCGCGAGGGGTCGCTTTGCTATTCTCGACTTCGTGCGCGGCGCGATCGCGGCGATCAAGGCTGACTTTGGCTGTCTGCTCGTCGCCACGCTGTTCATCATCATCATGGCGTCGACGATCGTCTTCGCGACGATCTTTACGCCGCCAGCCCACAACGCCTTCGTCTAATGGCTGCCGACTTCAGACGCCTCGTCGAGGACAGCCGCGTGATGACGCGTCGAAGCTTCCTGGCCATTGCCGGCTGGGTCGGATTCACGGCGGCCTCCGCGATCGCGCTATTCCAGAGCGTCAAATTCATCCAGCCGAATGCCACCTATGAGGATCCGCCGGCCTTCAAACCGGTTGGTGACCTGGCCTTTCCAGCCAATTACGCGGTTGGCTCGACCACGGTCCTGATCGATAAGCGGGTCGTGATCAACCGTGACCAGGACGGCTTCTACGCCATCAGTCTCATCTGCACCCATCTTGGCTGCACCCCGCGATACTTTCCGGATGTCACCAGCGACCTGGTTCTGGCGGGCACCCAGATCTCAAAGGATCCAGACACGGGGCAGCTGGCCACCAAGGCCAATCCGGCCTTACCGGGCTTCAAGTGCCCGTGTCACGGGAGCCGCTACTTTCGGGACGCCGACAACTTCTTCGGTCCGGCGCCACGACCGATGGATCGGGTACACATGGAGCTGGCCAAGGACGGCCGGCTCTTCGTCGACCGCTCGGTCATCGTCGATCACAAGTTCCGGCTGAAGGTCTAAGCAGGGCCAGGAGGGTTCATGAAGGTCATCCGCGGAGCGGTCGATGAGATGTGGTCGATCATGGGGCAGATGACCTCGGCGGTCTTCCGCCATGGCCTCCCGCTCACCGACAAGATCGCGGCGCGCACGGCGCTGACCAACTTCGTGCTCCATATCCACCCGGTGCGGGTCCGGCGCTCGTGGATCCGAATGTCGTACACCCTCTGCCTTGGCGGCCTCTCCTTCTTCCTGTTCATCGTCCTGACGGTGACCGGCCTCTACCTGATGTTCTACTACGTCCCGTCGATCAACCATGCCTATCAGGACATGCGTGACCTGCAGTTCGTCGTGACCTTCGGCGGCCTGATCCGCAATATGCACCGCTGGGCGGCGCACGCCATGGTGATCACCGTCTGGTTGCACATGGCGCGCGTCTTCCTGACCGGCTCCTACAAGAAGCCGCGAGAGTTCAACTGGGGCGTCGGCACCTTGCTGCTGTTGATCACGCTCCTGCTCAGCTTCACCGGCTACCTGCTGCCGTGGGACCAACTCTCCATCTGGGCGGTGACGGTAGGCACCAATATGGCGAAATACGCCCCGATCGCCGGCCCGTACACTCGCTATCTGATGCTCGGTGGCCATGCGGTTGGTGATGCCACCCTGCTTCGCTTCTATGTGATGCATGTCGTTGGGCTTCCGCTCGTCGGATTTCTGCTGATGGTCGTTCATTTCTGGCGTGTTCGAAAAGATGGGTTCAGCGGAGGGCTGTAGCTGAGCATGGCCACCGAGGCAGCGGATCGGATCGCCGCTCGTCAGCGGGTGGAGGCGCGCCGGCGCCAGCTCGAGGCGCCCACCACCGTCCGGGACGACAGCGAGGACGAGATGATCGTCTCCTTCCCCGAGTTCATTTTCAAGGAGTTCATCGCCGCGGTGGCGATGACCGTGTTCTTGGTCGTGGTCTCGATCTTCCTGCAGGCGCCGCTGCTCGGGCAGGCAAACCCGGGCGTCACGCCCAACCCCTCAAAAGCGCCCTGGTACTTCCTGGGACTGCAGGAGCTGCTCTCCCGGTTCCCGCCGCTGATGGCGGGCGTGGCCTTTCCGACCTTCGTCATCGTCCTGATGATCCTGGTGCCCTTCCTGGATCGCAATCCGAGCCGCCGGCCATCGGAGCGGAAGGTCGCCATCATTCTCTTTGCGCTCTACATGGCGATCGTCGTGGCCCTGGTCATCATCGGCACCTTCTTCCGCGGGCATGAGTTCATCTGGGATTGGGGCTGGGTGCTGGGCAACCCGCAAAACTGCGGAGGGGCGGCATGCTAGGTCGAGCATTCCTGGTGGTCAGTGTTCTCTTCCTGGCGTTGCTGGCCTTCGCCTTCTACCAGGACCTGAACCGGCCGTGGCTTCCGATCCAGCAGAAGTATGCGCAGCAGTACGGCGCCGACTTCCCGATCCAGGTCCAGCAGCTCTTTCCTAGAGTCCAGGTCAACAATCAGTTCGTTGTGGAACGCTGCATTACCTGTCACGTTCCCGATCTGCAAAAGATTGGGCCGCAGGAGGCAGCCAAGCGGCTGGGTCCGAATCACCCGGCGGTCATCAACGACGCCGTCTTTGCCAAATACGGCCAGGACACGCTGATCTGCCGCCCGGTGGCTGCCGGCGCCAGCCCGTCCGCCAGCGCCAGCCCGTCCGCCAGCGCATCGCCAAAGCCGACGGCCTCGGCCAAACCCTCGTCCTCCGCCGCACCCGGAGCCGCGACCTCACCCGCCCCGGCGGCCAGTCCGACAGCATCCGCCTCGCCCGCCGGCACGGCGGCGGCCAGCTGCCTCGACCCGAAGACGCAGCCCTTCTACCTGCTGGACGCGAACGGCAAAGTCGTCAATGACCCCAGCACGAACAAGCCGGTGGTGGCGCAGCTCAATGGCTTTATCCCCAGCCAGTACAAGGGGCTCGGGATCGACGAGAGCGGCTGCATCATCTGCCACAACGGCAACCGGCAGGCGACCACTGAGGCGGGCGCCCACCAGAATCTGGTGCCCAACCCGTTCGGCGTGTACGACAAGGCTCCCCAGGTTTTTGAGAATAATTGCGCCCAGTGCCATGGGGCGCTCGGCGAAGGCGGTAAAGGGCCGCCGCTGAACGACCAGAACCGGCTGGGATTCTTCAGCGACGACTACTACTATCGCTGCATTTACCTGGGCAACACAGGCGAGGAGCACCTTGGCACCATCATGCCGGCCTGGGGCGTCTCAAAGAACAATCGCCCGCCGATCCTGAAGAGCGACACGATTAATCTGCTGGTCCACTGGATCCGGATGTGGCAGCAGTACGCGAGTTTGCCATGAGACGCCAGCAGTTGAAGAATCTGGTCGGCACGGCGGTCGCCTTCGTCCTGCTGATCGGTCTGACCGTACTCGTGATCGTGTCCGAGAACCTGCTGGACGTCACGAAGGCTCACAAGGCAGGCGGTTGATGTTTCCCCTGGTCGTCTATCTGCTGAATCTTGGCCGGGACCCAGGGGCCGGCGACTTCTTTTTCGTATTGATCTGGGCCGTCTGCAGCCTGCTGCTGGTGGCCTACTACTGTTACCGGATGTTCCAGCGGTAATCGCCACCGGACCGTGGTCGAACTGCAGCTGACACCGCCCCCACCCTACCCTCCCCCAGAGGGGGAGGGAAAATCGGCGACCGCTCCCTCGGAGAAGGAAGGGAAATCCCCAGCGCGGCGGGCGAGTGTTCGGCTGGCCACCTGGCTGTCCGCGATTCCCGGCCTGGGCCAGCTGTACAACCGTCAGCCGGGGAAAGCAGCCATTTTCTTGCTCGGCGTCGTGAGCCTGTTCGTCATCACGCTGAACATTCCGGGCGCGACCGGGGAGCTGCTGGCGCTCTGGCGCCCGCGCGGCAGCGCCATGGTCGTGCTCTCCCTCTTTGTCCAGATCCTCTCGCTGCTGCTGTTCATGGCCACCTTCTTCCTGGCGCTGACCGCCTGGTACGACGCAATGCACGACGCCCGCCGGACGGCGCAGGAGATCAACGGCGAACGCCCATCCGGAGGTCGGTGGTGGCTCTTTCATCGGTGACCAGGAAGTCGGTCGGTACACTGTCGTGAGCGTGAATCCACGTCGGCTGCTGCTCGGCATGCTTCCCGCGCTCGGTCTGGCCGCCGCGTTGGCCCCGATCACCGCTTCGGCGGTCAACGTCAGCCCCCTCAATTGCGCGGGCCCCAATGCCTGCGACATCCTCAACGTGTATACGACGATCTTCTGGGTCGCCATGGTTGTGCTCGTCATCGTGGGCGGGCTGATTGTCTTTGCCGCACTTCGGTTCCGCCGCCGGGACGATCGCGAACCATCACAGATCCATGGCAATACCCGGCTCGAGCTTGTCTGGACGGCCGTGCCGCTGTTGATCGTGTCCTTTTTGTTCCTCCGGACCACGTTGCGAATGGACTACGTGCGCAACGGCCCGCCGCCGGCTCAGGTCATCAGGGTCACCGGCATCCAGTGGGCCTGGCAGTTCAAGTACCCGAATGGCAAAACCAGCAACACCAAGCTGTACATCCCCGTGGGTCAAGTGGTGCAGTTGCAGGTCACGAGCCGTGACGTGCTGCACTCCTTCTGGGTCCCCCGGCTGGGTGGACAGGTCTACGCCATTCCCGGCCAGATGAACCATGGATGGATCCAGGCGGATCAGACGGGCAACTATTTTGGCCAGTGCAATGAACTCTGTGGCCTGTATCACTACGCGATGGACCTGCAGGTGGTCGCGGTATCGAACGCCGACTACAACGGCTTCCTGGCCGGCACCCTGACGCCGGGTGTTGGGCCCGCGCTGGCCGAGAAAGTCACGGGGGCGAGCGCTGCCGCCAACGTGAAGGAAACCGACGAACTGAAATTTGACCCGTTGAGCGCCAGTGTCAAAGTGGGCGAGGTGGTGGAATGGACGAATGTCGGCACCCAGATCCATGACATCACGTTCGATAACGGGGCGGTACCAACCTCGGACAACCAGAACGGTGGGGACAAATATGAGCTCAAGTTCTTGAAACCCGGCACCTACCATTACATCTGCAGCATCCACAAGGCGGCCAACATGAACGGCACGATCACGGTGACCGGAGGATGAGGGAGGTCAAACATGGCTAGCATCGCGCTGCCGCGGCAGGCTGCCCGGCGAAGCGCCGTGGTCGAATGGTTGACCACGGTCGACCACAAGAAGATCGGGATCCTCTACCTCTACACCACCTTCTTCTTCTTCCTGGTGGGCGGCGTCATGGCCCTTCTGATGCGCACCCAGTTGGCGGTAGGAAACAACCACTTCCTGGCGCCGCAGACCTACAACGAGATCATGACGTTGCACGGGACGACCATGATCTTCCTCTGGATCATCCCGGTCTTCTCCGGTTTCGGCAACTACTTCGTGCCGCTGATGATCGGGGCGCGTGACATGGCGTTTCCCCGGATCAACGCCTTCTCCTTCTGGATGATTCCGCTCGGCGGGCTCGTGATGTACGGCGGTCTGCTGACCAAGACCGGAGCGGCGGCGGCGGGCTGGACGGGATATGTGCCGCTGACCGAAAAGGCCTACGCCGCGGGTCTCGGCCAGGACCTGTGGATCCTGGGGCTGCACATCCTGGGCATCTCCTCGATCATGGGCGCGATCAACTTCCTGGTGACCATCCACAACATGCGGGCGCCGGGAATGACCTGGTTCCGCCTTCCGCTGTTCGTGTGGGCGATGGAGATCACGGCCGGACTCGTCCTGCTGGCCAGCCCCTTCCTCACGGGCGTGCTGGCGATGGTCCTGCTAGACCGGCAGTTGGGTACCGATTTCTTTATCCACGGCTCAGACCCGCTCCTGTACCAGTTCATCTTCTGGTTCTACTCCCATCCGGCGGTCTACATCATGATCTTGCCGGCATTCGGGATCGTGTCCGAAATCATCCCGGTGTTCAGCCGAAAACCGATCTTCGGTTACCGGGCCATGGCGTTTTCGATGGCCGCCATCGGCGTCCTGGGATTCATGGTGTTCGCGCATCACATGTTCACCACCGGCCTGCCGCTGGCGCTGCAGGAGTTCTTCATGGCGACCACGGCGATGATCGCGGTGCCCTCCGGGGTCAAGGTCCTCAACTGGCTGGCCACGCTCTGGGGCGGGTCGATCAAGTACACGACCGCCATGCTCTTCGCCGTGGCGTTTGTGCTCATGTTCCTGATGGGCGGCGTCGACGGCGTCTTCATGGCATCCTTGGCCGTCGACTACCAGATCCACGCGACCTACTGGGTCGTCTCTCACATCCACTATGTCCTGTTCGGCGGGAGCGTGTTCGGGGTGTTCGCCGGCTTCTACTTCTGGTTCCCGAAGATGACCGGTCGCTTCCTCAACGAGACGCTCGGGAAGATCCAGTTCTGGATCCAGCTGCTCGGCTTCAACGTCACGTTCATGCCGATGCACTTTCTCGGCCTCGAGGGGATGCCGCGCCGGATCGCCGCCTGGAACGCCAACCGGGTCGACTGGGCTCCCTGGAACCTGATCGCGACCATCGGGGCCTTCATGATCGCGTCCGCCATCCTGCTGTTCCTGATCAACGTCGCGATCAGCGTGAGGGGCGGCCGGCGCGCATCGGCCGACCCATGGCAGGCCAACACGCTCGAGTGGGCGACCACCTCGCCGCCTCCGGCGTACAACTTTGAGAGTGTCCCGCCGGTTCGCAGCGGCCGTCCACTGCGCGACCTCCGCCGGGGCGTAACGGCAGCGACCGAGCACGCCTGAGCCCGACAGCGGCATGAAGGGCTTCCGCGCGTTGAGCGTCGCCACCGCGGTGGCGACTTACGCGCTGGTTGTTCTCGGCGGGGTGGTGCGCGTCTCCGGATCGGGGCTCGGTTGCCCGGACTGGCCCCTGTGTCACGGCCGTGTGCTGCCGCCACTCGACCTGCATGCCATCATCGAGTACTCGCATCGGACCGCGGCCTCGCTGACGAGCACCCTCGTCGTGCTGACCGCCGCTGTCGCATGGATGGCCTGGCGTAACCGCCGCGACCTCGTGGTTCCGGCCACCCTCGCCGTCAGCCTCCTGGCCGTCCAGGTGGTGCTGGGAGCGATCACCGTCCGGCTGGAGTTACCGCCGATGATCGTGCTTGCCCACCTCGCCACGGCGATGGCCCTGCTGGGGGCGGTGTGCGTCACGGCCGTCGCGTCGCTGATGCCGATGCCGGCGCAGCCGGCTGACGCCCAATCAGCTCGACGCGCCCGCGGCGCGGCCGGCGGCACCTATCTCCTGATCCTCACCGGATCGCTGGTGGTAGGCAGCGGTGCCAGCGGCGCTTGCGATGCCTGGCCGCTCTGCGGTGGCGGCTTCCGCCTTGCCGTTGAAGGCTCGCCCGCCATTCAGTTGCTGCACCGGGGTGTGGCCGCGGTCATCGGTTTGCTGGTAGTCATGAGTCTGCTGTCGGTGCTCGCGCGGCACCGGCGCCAGCCGGCCGTTCGGGCGACGGTGGCGCTGACCCTGGCGGCGCTCGCGTTCCAGGTCGCCGTCGGTGCCGCGGTCGTGACCCTGCACCTGCCCGCCGTGTTGCGCGGACTGCACCTCGCCCTCGCGAGCGCCGTCTGGAGCGGCACCGTCATCCTCGCCGTGATCGCCAGCCGGTTGCCTCCAGCCGAGCAGCCGCTGGAAATCCGGGACGCGAGTCGATCGGCAGGCCGTCCAGTCCGCGACGTGGTGCTGGATTACGTCAGCCTTGCCAAACCCCGGATTATCCCGCTGCTGCTGATCACCGCTCTCGGCGGGATGATGATGGCGGAGCGCGGCTGGCCGTCGACCGGGCTTGTGCTGCTCACGCTGCTGGGGGGCGCGCTGGCGGCGGCGGGTGCCGGGGCCATCAACTGCTGGATCGATCGCGACCTTGACCGCGAGATGCTACGCACGAGGCGGCGTCCGCTGCCGGACGGACGGATCGCGCCCAGCCATGCGCTGATCTTTGGCATCGGGCTCGGACTGGCGGCGTTCCTTGTGCTGGCGTTCTGGGTCAACGTGCTGGCCGCGACCCTCGCGATCATTGGCTTGCTCTTCTATGTGTTCGTCTATACCCTCTGGCTGAAGCGGTGGACGGTGCAGAACATCGTGATCGGGGGCGCCGCGGGAGCGGTGCCGCCCATGGTCGGGTGGGCAGCCGTGACCCACAAGCTCGACCTGACCGCGCTCTACCTCTTTGCCATCATCTTCCTGTGGACGCCCCCGCACTTCTGGGCGCTCGCGCTTCGGCTCAAGGGCGACTACGCCCGGGCGCAGGTGCCGATGCTGCCGGTGGTTCGCGGCGAGTCGGCGGCGCGCCGCCAGATCCTGTTCTACACGCTGATCCTGGTTGCGGTCACGCTGGCGGTGGTCCTGACCGGCGCGCTCGGACTCCTCTATCTGGCCGGCGCCGGTGTGCTCGGTGGCCTCTTCATCGCGCTGGCCGTCGCAAACCTGCGCACCCGACGCCAGCGATGGTCCCGTCTGCTTTTCGATTACTCGATCGCCTACCTGGGATTGCTGTTCGCGGTGATGGTGGCCGATCGAATGATAGGGAGGTTATAGTTTCCTCTGGCCCATGCATAAAGAAGAAGCGAGCAAGAATATTCGACTCGGGGTGCTGTTGTTTGTCACGGCGGTCATCATGTTGGGGCTCTCTTTCGCCTGGGCGCTCATCTACAACAACTTCGGGTGATGGCAGAGCCTGAGCAGCAGCCCCACCCGGAAGGCCACGAAGCCTTCCACCTGCCGCCGCCCAGCATCTGGCCGCCTGTGCTGGCAGTGGGTATCGCGATGCTTCTGACCGGACTCATCCTTAATGTGCTGATCTCGATCGCGGGCGCGGTGATCACCGTCGCGGCGATCGCCCTCTGGGTGCGCGATGCGCGCCGCGAGTTTGCCGACCTCCCCGAGTAAGGTACATACCTGATTCTGCCCCGGCGGTAGGCGTTTCGATGCCTCGCCGCCGATTCGACCCGTAAACTCAGCCCGGGGCAATTCGTTCTCAAGGAGGCAAGCGTGACTGTTTGGAAGATGGCGATCGGGTCGGTGGTGACCGCTCTGCTACTGGCCAGCTGCGGCGGCTCGAGCGGCGACACTGGTCAGAGTTGCACCCCGGCGGGGGGCAGCACCAGCGGGACCCCGACACATACCGTAAAGCTCGTTGCCGATCCGAACACGATTGGCAAATTCGATCCGGCGACCGTCAGCGTCAAGGTTGGTGACACTGTCGAGTGGGATTTCCAGGACAATACGGCGCAGCATAGCGTGACCTCAGATGACTCCGGCGTCTTCGACTCGTGCCTGCAGAACGCCGGTGCGAAATTCATGGTCACGTTCAGCAAGGCGGGCGACGTCAAGTACCACTGCCAGATACACTCGCAGATGCTCGGCGACGTCAAGGTTAGTTAGCCGAGACTGAACCCGCGAAAGCGTGGCTCGGGTTGTGCCCTCGCGCTGCTTCTCAGCGCGGTTTGGCTGGCGGCGTGCGGCGCGTCGGCGCAACCCGACAATTCGGCGATCGTCGCCGATTTCCAGAACCATCGCTCCAATGTCGAGGTTACAGCGGACGGGACCGTGGTCCGACTGCTCACCGACCAAAGCGGCACGGCCGGCACGCACGAACGGTTCATCGTCAAGCTCTTAACCGGCGCGATCACGGTCGAGATCGAACACAACGTCTCGATTGGCGCGCGGGTGCCGGTCGCCGAGGGTGACCATGTCATCGTCCACGGCGAGTACGTCTGGAACGCCCAGGGTGGACTGATCCACTTCACGCACCACGATCCACAGGGCACCCACGAGGGTGGCTACATCGAGGACAACGGAAAGACCTACGACTGAGGATTCTTCGCGGCTTTCGCTTAGTCGGGACGGACCAGCTCCACGTCGCCCGCCACGATGCTCAACCGGCTTCCATCGGCAGTGCGGACGAGCAGCGCGCCATCCGCGCCGACGTCCTCGGCCAGGCCGCGCAGAAGCACGCCGTCGCGCCGGAACGTGACCGGTTTCCCCAGCATGGCGGTTCGGCTGCGCCAACCCGGCAGGATCCAATCCACGCCCTCCCGATCGGCACGCTCGTAGGCGTTGCCCAGGTCGTTGAGGATCGCGGCCAGCAGAGCCTCGCGTTCGACCGGATGGCCGAGCTCGACCGCCAGTGACGTCGCCCCTTCGGGAAGCTCAGCCGCGGACTGGTTGGCGTTCAGGCCGACGCCGAGGATGACCGACGACCCAGGCGGCCGCTCCAGCAAGATGCCGGCCAGTTTCTTCCCGTTGAGGAGCACGTCGTTGGGCCACTTCAGCTGCGGGGCGGCTCCGGTCGAGAGCTCCACGCCGCCCGCGACCGTGACCGCAGCGAGCAATGGCAGCAGCGGAAGCACATCGACCGGTGGCTGCAAGACTGTAGAGAATAGCAAGGCCTTCTCGGCTGGTGCCGTCCATGACCGCCCATGGCGACCGCGGCCGCGAAGCTGCAGGTCGGTCGTCACAGTCCATCCCGGCGCGGCTCCGCCGGCCGCGGCCGTTCGCGCCAGGTCCTGGGTGCTGTCGCAGGACGGCTCATAGTGCAGGGACCAGGTAACCTCTCCGGTCGCGAGTTGCGCCGTGACCCGCGCGAGGTCGAAGCTCATTGGATCGCCGGCGCGGTGACGGCGGCATCGCGGCTGCCGGCCTGTACGGCGATGATCCCGGCGACGATGACGGCCGCCCCGAAAATCTGAAGCGGCTGCAATCGATCGCCGAGAACGAGATACGCGATCAGGCCGGCGAAGACCGGCTCGGCGGTGGCGATGATGCCGGCCGTCGACGGACGCACCGTGCGGAGCGCCATCACGAAGAGCCCGTGTGCCAGCAGCGTTCCAACCAGGCCCAGCAGCGCCATCACCGCCCAGATCCGAAGATCCGTCGGCAGCGCGGTGCCGCTCACCGTGTCGAACACCGCCCAGAGCACGGTGCCCGCGCCGAAGCCGTAGAGCAGGACGGTCCAGGTATTGAGCCGGCGCGCCAGGGTCGAGGCTCGCAGGATGTAGAAGGCAAAGAACCCGGCGGACACCAGGCCCAGCATGACGCCCGGAAGGTTGACGCGGAGGAGCGCCGGCTGATAGGCGCCCACCGCGAAAAAGGCGCCGATCAGCACCATCGCCAGCGCGGCCCAGACCGGCGTGCCCACCGCCTGCCGGCGGTGATAGCGTTCAAAGACGGTCACCGCGACCAGCCCCAGGTACTGGACGAGTAGAGCCACCGCAATGTTGATTCGGGCGATCGTCAGGTAGTAACTGAGCTGAACACCGGCGAGACCAACCCCGCCGAAGATGGCCAGGGCTGGAAGCTCCCTTCGGTCCACACGAAGCAGCGCCGGCCGGATTACCAACAGTGAAAAGAACAACCCGAGGAAGGCCGACCAGATGCGCAGCTGCGCGAGCACCAGCGGTGAGTACCCGAGCTTGAACAAAGCCTTGACGACGTTGCCGCCGGCGGCGAACAGGAAAGCGGACAGCAGCACCAGCGGGTAGCCCACCGGCCGGCCCGCCGGCCGACGCGAGTGGCGCTTTAGTGCCATACGAGCGTTTGAGGCGTATCTGTGCTAACCCGGTGGTGAGTTCTTGACCAATTCAGTATTTGAAAGTAATGTAAACCCTCGGGAACCATGCCTCGGACCCTCGGAAGCGGGCGCATGATCGAGCAGACCTCGGTCCAGATTTCCGCCCTTCGCGAGCGGTGGCACGCGGAGCGCGAGCTCCGCTATGCCCGCCGAAACCGCATCCGGCACATCGACCGACTGCTGGATGAGCTCGAGATGCTGAACATTGCCGAGGAAACGCAGCTTCCCGCTGACCTGGCCCTCCGAGTCCAGAGGCTGACGGCCGAAATGGAACATCCCCTGGGCAATCGAGCTCCGGAGGATCTGACGATCGCGGACTCGATGGATGCGTTGTACGACCTTCAGGACGGGCTGATGCTCACCCTTGAAGGCGTGCAGGACGAGGAAGAAGCCTAACCACCGGCGCCACTCTTCGCTTTCGGCTTCGGTGGGCTTTGCTTGTTGCTATTCGCATTCGCGTTGCCGTTGCCATTGCCCGCTCCGTTGTTGCCATGGTGCCTGGCCGCGAGTGCGGTCGTCGATTGATCGATATCGTGCAACAGGCCGGCCAGCCCATCGCCAGGGCTTGAAACCGCCTTGATCTTTAGCATGAACGCGGTCTCGCGCTGTGCGTTCGCGATTAACAGGGCGTCGGCGTCGAAGCTTGCCGTCGAGTGTAGATCGCGCTCGGCCGCAGCCTGTTTTGCCTGATAGTCCTTGAGTAAGACCCGAACGATTTCATCGGTCGATCCGCGGCCCTCCAGGTTGAGCAACGATTGGTTGATCCAGTTGAAGACCGACCCGACCGGTGCTTTCGCATTCGACCCCGTGATGAGGTTGTAGATGCCGGTGAGCAGTGGGTCGATGACGGCGACGGGATGCGGCCCTGGGTCGGTGCGCTGCCGCAGGAGCACTGAATGGGCGCTGAGCAGATCCGCATTCGCCTGCGCCAGCTCGTCGAGGCCTCGTTGGGTCGGGTCGCTTTGCGTCGCCCGACCGATCCCATCCCACCACGACTGGATCACGTAGAACGCGCTATCGGCGCTCACGCTTTCCGGCTGGTTCCAAAGGGCGTCGGCGTCGGCGGTGTTGTTTGAGGCGGCGGCGGTCAGCGGGATGAGCGCCATTGCCGATGCGATGGCAGCCGCGACCAAGCGGCGTCGTCCGATACGACCCATTGGGAGCATCCAGCCGGCCTCACGCAGATCATCTCGGAGTGCCGGTAGCGAGCGGGGAAAGCCAGGTCGCAATCCCTTGACAGGGCAGCGTCGTGCGGTTGACGAGCCGAAAACCCCCACCCTACCCTCCCCCAGAGGGGAGGGAAATGGAACCCGCGAGGCGGAGGGACATGGAACCGGCGAGGGGGAGGGAAACCCCGTCAGCGGACCAGGTTTTCGACCACGGTGGCAATCCCCTGGCCGACACCGATGCACATCGTGGCGAGCCCGTATCGTGCCTTGCGGCGGGCGAGCTCATGGACGAGGGTGGCGATGATCCGCACGCCGCTCGCGCCCAGCGGGTGGCCCAACGCGATGGCCCCGCCGTTGGGATTGACTCGCGCCGGGTCGAGCTCGAGGTCCCGAATGCAGGCGATGACCTGGGAGGCGAATGCCTCGTTCAACTCAATGAGGTCCATGTCGGTCGACCGCAGTCCGGCGCGAGCCAGTGCCTTACGCGATGCTGGAATAGGCCCCAGGCCCATGCAGGATGGATCGACGCCCGCGCTGGCGGCCGCCAGGATCCTGGCGATCGGCTGAGCCTTCAGCTGCTCGGCCCGCGATTCGGACATCATCACGAGGCACGCCGCCCCATCGTTGAGCGGCGACGAGTTGCCCGCCGTCACCGTCCCATCCTTTTCGAAAGCCGGCTTCAGGGCGGCCAACTTCTCCAGGCTCGTGTCCGCCCGCGGCCCTTCGTCCTTGTCGAACGTCGCGCCCGCCGGCAATGCGACCGGCACCAGCTCGGCGCGGAAATGACACGCCTGCTGCGCGCCGACCGCCTTTTGATGGCTTTCCAACGCCCATCGGTCTTGCGCCTCCCGGGTGATGCCGTAGCGGCGGGCCACCACCTCGGCCGTCTGGCCCAGGCTGATGGGCGGATATTTCTCCGCGAGCCGCGGATTCACCATGCGCCAGCCCAGGGTGCTATCGTGCAGCGTCTGGCTGCCGCGCGAGAACTCACGCTGCGGCTTTTCGAGGATGTACGGGGCGCGCGTCATGCTCTCCACCCCACCCGCGAGGAAGCAATTCCCATTGCCGGTCTGGATCTCGCGCGTGGCCGCGACCAGCGCCTGCATACCCGAGCCACACAGCCGGTTCATCGTGGCGGCCGGGATCTCAACCGGCAGCCCGGCGAGCAGGACTGCCATGCGCGCCACGTTCCGGTTGTCCTCCCCCGCCTGGTTGGCATCGCCGAAAAAGACGTCCTCGATGCCGGCGGGATCCAGCGCGTTGCGCTGGACGGCCTCCCGGACGACGAGCGCGGCGAGATCGTCCGGCCGGACGTCTTTGAGCGCCCCACCGTAGCGTCCGATCGGGGTGCGCAGCGCATCGACGATGACCGCCGTCTCCACCGAGGTCATGCTACGTCATTAAAATGTTGCCGAACTCGTGAACGATCTCGCCCGGCAATACGACGCGGTCAATCTGGTGGCCGATCCGCTGCATGGCTACATCAAGATCACCAAACGGATGCACGGTGAGAGCGTAGCCGCAGAACAGGACCTGCTCGACCATCCATGGCTGCAGCGACTTCGCCGCATCCATCAGCTGCAATCCGCCTGGTGGGTCTTCCCGGGCGGCGAGCATTCCCGCTTCCAGCACGCGCTGGGTGCGATGCACCTCAGTGGAGAATGGGCCCGGCAGCTCTACGCCAACCTGACGGCCCTGTATCCGGATGTTCCATCGGCTGCCTGCGTCGAGGAGACGCTGCGGGTCGCCGGGCTGTTGCACGACATCGGGCACGGCCCCTTCGGGCATTTCTTCGACCAGAATTACCTCGATCGCTTCACCATCGATCACGAGATCATCGGCCGCGCCTTGATCGAGGGGGAGCTGGCTTCGACGATCGCGGCCCTCAACGCGAGTCCCGCCGGTCCGTTCACCCCGGGCGAGCGGATCGAGCCGCACTGGATCGCGGAGTTGATCGCCGAGCCCGAGCTTGCCGGCGTCGCCGTCCCAGCCTGGGTGAAGGCGCTCAAGCCGATCCTCAACGGTATGTACACGGCGGACAACCTCGACTACGTGCCGCGTGATGCCTACATGTGCGGCGTCAAAGTGGGTCCGATCGACCTGGAGCGGCTCCTCCACTACTCGTTTCTCGATCGGCAGGGGCTGCTGCTTCATCAGCACGGCGCTCAGGCCTTGCTGCTCTTCCTCAACGCCCGCCTCTACCTCTACAACAACATCTATTACCACCGGACCGTACGCCGCATCGATCTGCACATGCGGGAAATCTTCCGGGAGACGATCGAGCGAATCCTGACCGGCAATCCTCTGGACCAGCTCGATGAGTATCGGGAGCTCACCGACTGGTCGCTGATCGATACCGTTGACCGCTGGCGCCATGAAGGCGGCCGGGCGGCCGAGCTGTCGCGGGAATGGGGCCGGATCGTCCGGCGGGAGCTCAAATGGCGGTTGATCTTCGAGGACTATTACGAGTTTTCCAGTTTGCCCGACAGCTGGCTCTACCCGGAACCGGCGGACTACGTCCGACGCATCCGTGAGGCACTCCCGCCCTCGCTGGCGCACGCATCCTTCGAGGTCGACCTGGCGTCGGTCGATCCCCGGCCGCAGAATCCGTTCAACGATCCCTTCCCCGTCAGCATCTACAACCCGGTGAGCCGCGCGGTGGAGCGGAGCGCGGTGGCGGACCTCTTCCGCCGGCTGCCGATCCGCACCACGCTGGTGCGGGTGTTCACCGACGAGACCGCAGAGGCCGAGGCGCTCCGGCGGGCCGTGGAACGTGCCCTCTACCGGCGTGACTCGAGCCTGGCGGAGGCGGTGCCGTAAATGGCGATCCAGCCGCAGGAGGCGATCAAGCCGCTGACGGTCCTGGAACTGAACACGCGGATCCACGACCTGCTCGCCGCTCGCTTTCAAAGCGTGGTGGTCAAAGGCGAGGTCAGCGGGGTCTCGCTTCGGAGTGGGCACGTCTGGTTCACGCTCAAAGACGCCACTGCCAGCGTGGGCGCGGTGATCTTCAGCAGCACCGCCCGGCGGCTGCCATTCCTGCCCGAAAACGGCCAGGAGCTGGTCGTCACCTGCCAGGTCGACTACCACGCGCAGTACGGCCGGATCAACCTGGTCGTCAGCCGGCTCGATTACGACGGGGCCGGCAAGCTGCGAGCCGCCATCGACCAGCTGAAGCGCCGGCTGGAGGCGGAGGGAGCCTTTGCACCCGACCGCAAGCGGGGGCTCCCGTTTTTGCCCCGCTGCATCGCGCTCATCACCTCGCCCAGCGGCGCCGTGATCCACGATCTGCAGCAGACCATCTGGGAGCGCTTCCCCAACATGCGGCTGGCCCTCTACCCTGCGTTGGTTCAGGGCACCGCGTCCCAGCGCAGCCTTGTGGCTGCGCTCCGCCAGTGCGACCTGGACGGACTGGCCGACGTCGTCATCGTGGCCCGCGGTGGCGGCAGCTTCGAGGAGCTGATGGCGTTCAACCAGGAAGCGGTGGTGCGCGCCATCCAGGCGATGCGGATCCCGGTAATCACCGCGCTGGGTCATACCTCGGACCGGACGCTGGCGGACCTGGTAGCGGACCGCGAGGCGCGGACGCCGACTGCGGCCGCCGAGATCGTCGTGCCGAAGAAAGCCGACCTGCGCCGGCAACTGGGCGAGCGCGGCCAGCGGCTTCAGCGCGCCGGGCTAACGGCGCTGATCGTGCCGGCGCACCAGCTGCAGCTCCGGCGCCAGACGCTGGCCCGATTGGGCGGTGATCTTCACGGCCGCCGCAGGGAACGGCTGGCGCATCTCACGAGCATGCTGCGTCAGCGAGATCCGCGCGAGGTCTGGCGCCAGCGCGAACGCTCACTCCAGGAGTGCCGGCGGCGCCTGACGCACGCTCGGGACGTCACCGCCCAACGGATGGCCAGCGCGCGGCTCCAGGTCGGGGGCCTGCGTGACCGCCTGATTGGACTCGGTGAGCGGGGCGTTCGCGAACGCCTGAGAAGCCTGGAGAGCCGGGCGGCTCGGCTCACCGCTCTGGCTCCAGAGCAGACGCTCAAGCGCGGCTACAGCATCTGCATCGACGGCCAGGATGGCGGCATCATCCGGGAAGCCGGGCAGGCGCGTCAGGGCCAGCCGGTCAACGTCCTCCTCTCCGCGGGGCGGCTGGAAGCTACCGTGGATCAGGTTGTTCCATGAGCCTGGACCAATCGATCACTTACGAGCAGGCGCTTGCCCAGCTCGACGTGACCTTGCGCTCGCTCGAAGAAGGCAAGCTCAGCCTCGAGGAAGCGATCGCCGCCGTCGCGCGCGGGCGCGAGTATCTCGAGCTCTGCGAGCGAAAGCTGGAAGAGGCCCGGCAGCGGATCGAAAGCCTACCGGTGACCGAGGAAGCGTTACCCGACGAGCAGGCCCCCCATCCCGCCACGGTCGCGGAACTGCGGGCTGAGCGGAACCAGCTGCCGTCGACGCCTCAAGGGGAAATCCCCTTCTAGAGACCGGCCTAGAGGTTCTCGGCGGGCTCCGCCGGTTCGTCCCGTTCGACTTCGGGACGTTCGCTCGGCGCCTGACCGGGACGGAAGACGCCCCACTCGTTCAGCGATCGCCGCAGCATCTCCGGTGTGGTCTTGTAGGCGGCGGCGAGTTGCTC
>Ga0209156_10000685_pt1 | contig 28844 bp, 23 predicted proteins | sample GraSoiAngelo_124_FD_185881 | JGI IMG/M metagenome (GOLD analysis project Ga0209156, IMG submission 185881) | Grasslands soil microbial communities from the Angelo Coastal Reserve, California, USA - 14_0927_05_20cm (SPAdes) (version 2) | ecosystem: Environmental > Terrestrial > Soil > Grasslands... | reverse complement strand
CTTCCGCGTCACGCGCGGCGCGGACCTGGAGCTCGACGAGCACCACGCCGCGAGCCTGCTGCAGGTGATCGAAGAGGAAACGAAGCGCCGACCCTTCGGCGCCACGGTGCGAGTGGAGGTGGCGGCCGATATGCCCCGGTCCGTACGGGAGCTGCTGCTGCGCGAGCTCCAGTACGAGGACGCGGCGTCGACGAGCCCGCTCGGCTCGGACGACGTGTACGAGGCGCGCGACTTCGTGGACCTCGGAAGCGTGCGCGAGTTGGCTCGCCTGCCGCTCCCCGGGCTCGACTATGCGCCGCACCAGGGCGCCGCGCCTATCGAGGCCGGTCGGTCGATTTTCGCGGTACTCGCCGACCGGGACGTCCTCGTACATCACCCGTACGATGCGTTCGAGACGACGGTGCAGCGTCTGCTCGCCGAGGCGGCGGACGACCCGCAGGTCCTGGCGATCAAGCAAACGCTGTATCGCGCGGGGGGGCGCTCCGAGATCGTCGACGCGCTGGTACGCGCGGCCGCGCACGGCAAAGAAGTGTTCGTGTTCGTCGAGCTCAAGGCGCGGTTCGACGAAGAGCGCAACATCGAGTGGGCCCGCAAGCTCGAGGAAGCGGGCATCCGGGTGGTATACGGTCTGGTCGAGCTCAAGACCCACGCCAAGACGGCCCTCGTCGTGCGCCGCGAACCGGGCGGCATTCGGCGCTACGTGCATATCGGCACCGGCAACTACAACGCCGCGACGGCGGCCATGTATACCGACCTGGGCCTGTTGTCGGCGGACCCGGCCCTCGGCGCGGACGTGAACGACCTGTTCAACGAGCTGTCGGGATCCTCGCGGCCTCCCCAGACGCCGTTTCGGCGCATCCTCGTGGCACCGACCTACCTGCTGAAGCGCCTGATCGCGCTGATCGACCGGGAAGGGGAGCATGCCCGGGCGGGGCGGCCAGCGCGCATTCGTGCCAAGCTCAACGGGTTGGCCGATCCTGAGATCATCGAGGCGTTGTACCGCGCGTCGCAGGCAGGCGTCGAGATCGCGCTGTTGGTGCGGAGCGTCTGTACGCTGCGGCCCGGCGTGGCGGGCCTGTCGGACCGCATCCGTGTCGTCAGCGTTCTGGGGCGGTTTCTCGAGCACGCTCGCGTCTACCATTTCGCCAATGGGAACGATCCCGAGTATTACATCGGCTCCGCCGACTGGCGGCCGCGCAATCTACGGCAGCGGGTGGAGGTGGTCACGCCCGTGCTCGATGCCGCGTGCCGCGCCCGGCTCGACCGCATCCTCGAGGGCGAGCTGGCCGATCCGACCGCGTGGGAGCTGGATCCGGACGGCGGCTATCGACGCCGCACGGCGACGCCGGGCGCGGATCCCCGCAGCTCGCAGGAGCGCCTCCTCGCGCTGACCGGTGCTACGACCTGACGTCGCGGCGAGCGTGATCGGGCTCGCGCTGGTGGGTCTGCATGGCGCCTCCGCGGAAGCGCAGCGGTGCCGCGAGCCCCACTACCGTTGGACGCAAAAGATCGACACGGCACTGGCGGACCTCGCGCCACGGCCGGCCTCGGTCGCGGCGATGCTCGCGACCTGGACGCCGCCCGACCTCGGGCCACGAGACCGGTGCGCTCCTCGCTCGGAGCGCGAGCGCGAGGTCTACGGCATCAGCGCGTGGGTACGTCGGGTCGTCAAGCTCAAAGACGACGGCGACTGGCACGTCGAGGTCACGGAGCGGTCCGACAGTCCCTCCGACTCCTGCATCGTGGTCGAGATCCCGGCCCCGAAATACGGCCCCCGCTACGCGCGGGCCCGGGCGGCGCTCGACTCGCTGATCGGCGACCGGAGGATTCGCCGCGGCGGCGTCATCGCGCGACCGTTTCGGGCGCGCGTGAGCGGAGCAGCGTTCTTCGATGGACAGCACCGGCGCGGCGGGCGACGGAGCGACAAAATCGACGGCGAGCACGGGCGCTGCAACGTATCGGTAAGCGCCCTGTGGGAGATCCATCCGGTCTATCGCGTCACAGCTCCGTGAGCCCGCTCCACGCGATTCCGGCCCCCCTGCTTCGCGGCGTACAGCGCCGCGTCGGCCGCGCCCCGCAGGTTGGCGAGGTCGCGCACCGTATCGGGATAGCTCGCCACGCCGCACGACAGCGTCAGCGGATAGACCTGGCCGCTCCAGTGCCACGCCGTGGACTCGACCGTGGCCCGGATGCGCCCGGCCACCTCCAGGCCGACCTCGACGGGTGTGTGTGGCATCCAGATCGCGAACTCCTCGCCCCCGATCCGCGCCACCAGGTCGTTGTCGCGCACCGCGCGACGGAAAATGTCGGCCACGTGGCGTAACGCCGAATCGCCCGCCTGGTGCCCCAGGCTGTCGTTCAAGCGTTTGAAGTGATCGATGTCCACGAACACGAGCGTGACGAGGGCCGGCGGCTTGCCGGCGGCGACGGCGGACCGGTGGTCGAACTCGCGGCGGTTGGCGAGCCCCGTGAGCGGATCACGCACGGCCCGCTGCTCGGCCTCGTGCACGGCGCGCGCCGCCGCGAGCCGCGAGCCGAGGTCGGCGACCAGCCGCTGCAGCAGGTCGGCCGCGGGGGTGGCGGGCGGGATCGGCGGCCCGGTGACCACGAGCGCGCCGATCACAAAGTGCCCGTCGCGCAAGGGATAGGCCGTCCCGGCCCGGTCCGCGCGCCGGCGGTCGGGAATGGCCGCACCGAAGATGTCGTCGGCGCCCCGGGCCGCCACCGGGACGCCCGACTGAATGGCCCGCATCACCGGCGCATCGGGCGGCACCGTCACCTTGTCGAGCCGTGCGTCGGCCCCGCCCGACAGCGCCACCACGCGGCCCCCCGATCCGGCGCCGGCCGCGGGCAGCACGATCGCCGCTCCGCGCTGAGCTACCTGATGCGCCAGCTCCACTCCCGCCTTCGCGATGGGCTCGAGCGTGAGCGCTCCGCCCGCCAGGGCCGCGAGCTGCTTCGACACGAGCTGCCCCGGCTCCTCTCCCGGCTCGTGCAGGTGGGCGAGCCGCATACTCGCGACCAGGCGGCGCAGCTCGTCGGCGACGGCCGCGGCGACCTGTGTCCCACCGTCCGCCTGCGGCAGCAGCAGGCCTGCCCCGAACGGGAAGTCGCCCACGGCGACGTAGGTCCCGGGCGGCTCGCGCGCCACGTGGGCTCGTCCATCCGCCGACGCCAGCTGCACCAGCGCGGCGCCTCGCTCGCGGACGGCGCGGTCGACGTCGGAGTCCGCGACTTCGAGGTCGCCGGCGGCCAACCCCACGGCCCATCCCGCCCGGGCGCCGTGTGCCCGGCACAGCAGGTCGAGCGTGTGCTCGAAGTCGGACGGGACGGTGACCGGCTGGTCGGCGAGCCAGGCCCGCACGAGCGGCGCGAGCGCCAGCCCGGTGGCGGCCAAAAAACCGCCCAGCGCGGCCACCAGCGCCCACACATTGGCCGCCAGCACGGCGCGCACGACGGCGACGAGGCCGAGCGCCGCGAGGCCGCGCCCGACCCAGACCCCCGCGGGGGACAGCTTCACGAGTGATTGATGCGGCTGGCGGCGGCGGCGGCGCCGAACCCGTTGTCGATGTTGACCACGGTAACGCCCGACGCGCAGGAATTGAGCATGCCGAGCAGCGCGGCGATGCCGCCGAACGAGGCTCCGTACCCCACGCTCGTTGGCACGGCGATCACGGGGACCGGCACCAGGCCTCCCACCACGCTCGGGAGCGCGCCTTCCATTCCGGCCACCACGATGATCACGGCGGCGCTGCGCAGCAGCTCGGTCTGCGTGAGGATGCGGTGAATGCCCGCCACGCCCACGTCGGTCAACCGCGCGACGCGATTGCGCAGCGCCCGCGCGGTGACGGCGGCTTCCTCGGCGACCGGCAGATCGCTGGTGCCCGCCGTGACGATCAGAATCGTGCCCCGCCCCGTCGGTTCGGGCTCGGGCTCGGGCGGCAGGTACACCGTGCGACCCAGCTCGCCCACCTCGGCCCGAGGAAACCGGGCGGCCAGGGCGTCTTGATGCACCGACTCCGCGCGGGTCGCGAGGAAGCTGCCCGACGCGGCGACGAGCCGCTCGGCGATCCCCACGACCTGGGCGGCCGTCTTCCCCTGGCACAGGATCACCTCCGCGTGCCCCTGCGTGAGGGGTCGGAGGTGATCGACGCTGGCGAACGGGAGACGCTCGATGAAGCGGGACAGATCGTCGAGCTTCACGCCGCCTGCCCCACCGTGCTCCCGGCCAGGTAGGCCGCGAAAATCGCTTCCGCCTCCCGCATCGACTCGATCTGGAACAGCCGCTCCCGCAGGCCCCCGGCCCCGGGCACGCCCTTCGTGTACCAGCCGAAGTGCTTGCGGAATTCGAGCGCGGTCTTGCGCGTGTCGCCCTGGAGCGCGAGCGCCAGGCGCGCGTGCTCGAGCGCGACGGCGAACCGCTCCGCCGCCGTGGGAGCCGGGCGCAGCGGCCGCCCGGCCAGGAGGTCTCGGGCCTGCGCGAACAGCCACGGGTTGCCGAACGCGCCCCGGGCGATCATGACGCCGGCGCAGCGCGTGTGACGCCGCATGGCGACCACGTCGGCCGCCGTCGTGATGTCGCCGTTGCCGATCACCGGAATGTCGAGCGCCTCGACCACGCGGGCGATCTCGTCCCAGTTCGCCTTCCCCGAGAACATCTGGGTGCGGGTGCGCGCGTGGAGGGTGAGGGCCTGGGCGCCCGCCTCGCGACAGCGCAGCGCGATGGCGACGGGGTCACGCTGGGTGTCGTCCCAGCCGCTCCGGATCTTCACCGTCACCGGGAGGTGCGTTGCACTTCGCACCGCCGCGATGATCCGCTGCACGAGGCCGAGATCCTTGAGACAACCGGAGCCGCCGTTGTTCTTGACGACCTTCTTGACCGGGCAGCCGAAGTTGATGTCGATGAAGTCGGGCTGTGCGGCCGCGGTCACCATCTCCGCCGCGCGTGCCATGATCGTGGCGTCCGCGCCATAGAGCTGGATGCCGATGGGTCGCTCCGCCTGCTCGAACCGCATGTCCTCGAACAGGTGCTCCAGGCCGCGCGCCACGCCGACCGCGGAGATGAACTCGGACACGACGACGTCGGCGCCGAAGCGGCGGCACAGCAGCCGGAACGGCGATTCCGACACGCCCGACATGGGGGCGAGGAAGAGCGGGCAGTCGTGTCCCGTCCGATACGGGAAGTCCATGGCACACAACGTAATGACGCGTTGCGCGAGGAGCAACCACTCATTACGTTTCGCCGCCGTTCAGGCACTGGAGACCGCACGTGCGCTTGCGCGAGTTTTTTTCCGAAGACGCGATCAACCTGCAGCTGCAAAGCAGCGTCAAAGACGATGTCCTGAAGGAGCTGGTCGGCCTCCTCAGCCTCGACGACAAGGCCGAGCAGACGCTCGTGAAGATGCTGAAGCGGCGTGAGACGCTCGGCTCGACCGGAATAGGCCACAATATCGCGATTCCTCACTGCCGCGCGCTCGCGGTGAACCGGCTGCGCGTCGCGTTCGGCCGCAAGCTCGAAGGCGTCGATTTCAACGCGATCGACAGCAAGCCGGTGCACTACTTCTTCCTGATCGTCGCCCCGCCGCTCGAAGTTTCCAACCAGTACCTGCCGGTGCTCGGCAAGATCGCGCAGTTTGCGAAGGAGGCGGATGTGCCCGATAAGCTCGCGAAGATCACGACGCCGCAGGAGTTTCTGAAGCTCCTCGAAGATAAGAACATCTAGTATCCAAAAGGCGTTGCACGACGCCACGACGCCACGTTACACGAGGGACAAATCGGACCCGGCTGCGCGAAAAGGATGCCGGAGCCCGTGGCTGGCAAACGATCCTTCGTGATATGGGCGACTTCAAAGAGCTTCGTGCTTGGCAGGAAGCGAAGAAGTTGGCGGTCTTGTCCAAGGCCGCGATCGCGAAACTCCCTCGCGATGAGCGCTACGCCCTCGGCGACCAATGGCGCCGTGCGGCCTACAGCGTCGGGCTAAACCTCGCCGAAGGGGCCAGTCGCCGCGGCCCGACGGAGTTTCGCAGGTACCTGGATATCGCTCGATCGTCGCTCCACGAGCTCGAGGCGATTTTCGAACTCGCGACAGCTCAAGGCTACGTTCCCGACTCCGAAATGAAGAATTACAGGTGACGCGCGCGAACTGCGCTCGGATGGTTTACGGGCTCCTACGGAAGATGAGTGATCGGTCCCGCTAAGCCTGGTTCGTGCAACGTGGCGTCGTGGCGTCGTGGCGTCGTGTAACGCCTCTATTCCCATTCAATAGTTGCGGGGGGTTTCGAACTCACATCGTACGTCACCCGGTTCACCCCCTTCACTTCGTTGATGATCCGGCTGCTGATTCTCCCCAGCACCTCGTGCGGGAACGGAAACCAATCCGCCGTCATACCGTCGCGACTCGTCACCGCCCGCAGCGCCACGACGTGATCGTACGTGCGGAAGTCCCCCATCACGCCGACCGACTTGATCGGCAACAGCACCGCGAAGGCTTGCCAGATCTGGTCGTACAGGCCGGCGGCGCGAATTTCCTCGATGTAGATCGCGTCCACCCGGCGCAGCAGCTCGAGCCGCTCCGGCGTGACCGGGCCGAGCACCCGGATGGCGAGGCCCGGGCCGGGAAACGGATGGCGTCCCACGATTTCTTCCGGGAGGCCTAGCTCGCGGCCGACCTGACGCACCTCGTCTTTGAACAGCTCGCGTAAGGGCTCGATCAGCTTCCAGGGGAGATTGGGCCGCAGTCCCCCGACGTTGTGATGCGTCTTGATCGTGACCGACGGCCCCCCCAGGGGCGACGCGGATTCGATCACGTCGGGATACAAGGTGCCCTGGACCAGGAACCCGACTTCGCCCGGGACGTGCTGGGCCGCGTCCTGGAACACGTCGATGAAGGTATGGCCGATCCGCCGCCGCTTCTCCTCGGGGTCGTCCACTCCGTCCAGGGCCTCGAGGAATCGCGCGCCCGCGTCCACCACCTGCAGATCCATGCCCAGGTGCGCCCGAAACGTATGCTCTACCTGCTCGCGCTCGCCCTGCCGCAGGAGCCCGTGATCCACGAAGATGCAGGCGAGCCGGTCGCCGATCGCGCGGTGGACGAGGCTCGCCGCGACCGCCGAGTCGACGCCCCCGGACAGCCCGCAGATCGCCCGCCGCTCGGTCCCGACGAGCGTTGCGATCCGCTGCACTTCCTGGTCGATGAAGTGCCCCGGTGTCCAGTCCGGGGCGCACCCGCAGATGTGGAACAGAAAATTGTGGAGGATCTCGCGCCCGCGCGGCGTGTGCGCGACCTCGGGATGAAACAGGATCCCGAAGATCGGCTGCGACTCGTGCTGGAACCCGGCCACCGGGGCATTGGCGCTCGATGCCGTCACCCGGAACTGCGGCGGCGGCTGCTCGATCCGGTCGCCGTGGCTCGCCCACACGGTGATGCACGCCTCCGGCTCGAAGCCGGCGAACAGTCCCGTGGCCTCGCGCACCGTCACGTCGGCGCGGCCATACTCGCGCTGGCGCGACGGCTTCACCTCCCCGCCCGACAAGTGGGCCACGAGCTGCATCCCGTAGCAGATGCCCAGCACCGGCACGCCGAGGTCGAGGAGCTTCGGGTCGGCAGTGGGGGCGCCCGGATCGAAGACCGAGTTGGGCCCGCCCGAGAAGATGATCCCCTTAGGATCGAACTGTCGGATGAACGCGAGGTCGGTGCCGCGGGCGGCGGGGTGGATTTCGCAGTATACGTGCGCCTCCCGCACCCGGCGCGCGATGAGCTGCGTGAACTGCGATCCGTAGTCGAGGATGAGGATGCGGTTCATCCCGTCCCCTTCCCTCCCGCGGCGGGGGGGCCGCCGTGGTACCACGTGGTCGGCTCGAGCACTTCGCCCCGCAGCAGATCGTCGAGGGTCTCGCGCTGACGCGCCACGTAGTAGCGGTCGCCCTCCACCAGCACCTCCGGCGGTCGGGGTCGCTGGTTGTACGTCGAGCTCATCACGAAGCCGTACGCTCCGGTACCGAGCACCGCCAGGATCTCTCCCGGCACGACCGCGGGCAGCTTGCGATCGAGCGCCAGGAAGTCTCCCGACTCGCAGATCGGCCCCACCACGTTGACGAGCTCCTCGGGGCCGCTCCCGTTCTCGAGCGGCACCAGGTCGTGATGGGCGTTGTAGTGACTGGGTCGCACGAAGTCCGTCATGCCGGCGTCCACGACGACGAACTCCTTCCCGCCCGCGTGCTTCCGGTACAGCACGCGAGTGAGCAGCACACCGGCGTTGGCCACGAGGTAGCGGCCGGGCTCGCACACCAGGGCGAGCCCCGCCTGCTTGATCGGGGGCGCCACGGCTTCGGCGAAGGCCTTGGGGCTAGGCGCCTTCTCGTTGTGGTAACGGACGCCCAACCCGCCCCCGACGTCGAGCGCGTCGATCGTGCCGATGCCCGAGGCGCGAATCGCCGTCACCAGCTCGAGCAGCTTCACGGTGCCGCGGTGGTACGGCTCCACGTCGGTGATCTGGGAGCCCAAATGCATCGCCAGGCCGCGCAGCGTGAAGAGCGGCTCCGCCGCGATGCGCTGCGCCACGCTCACCACTTCGTCGTACGGGACGCCGAATTTGGCCGTCTTCTCGCCGGTCTTGGTGTAGGGGTGCGTCTCGGTGGCCACGTCCGGGTTCACCCGGATGCCGAGGGTGGCAGGCCGCTTGATGCGTCGCGCGACCGCGATCGCCGCGTCGAGCTCCGCCGACGATTCGATGTTCAGATAGCCCACGCCCGCCCGGATCGCCTCGTCGAGCTCGGGCGCCGTCTTGCCGACGCCCGAGAACACGATCGCACCGGCCTCGAACCCGGCGGCGAGCGCGCGCCGCAGCTCTCCGACGGACACGATGTCGGCGCCGGCGCCGAGCGTGCGCAGCACCTTCAAGACGCCGAGATTGCCGTTGGCCTTCACAGAGTAGCAGATACGGTGGGGCACGTCCTTGAGCGCGTCGTGCAGCGCGTGATACTGTGCCCGGATCAGGTTCGCGCTGTAGACGTACGCCGGCGTGCCGACCCGCTCCGCGATAGAGCGGAGCAGCGCGGGGTCGAACCCTAGTACGCCTGCGCCCACACCGCCTCCGCGACGCTGGGCTTGCCACACCACATGCACGTCTTCGGCCCCTCCGGCGAGCGGAACTCGGGATCGGGTAGCACGCGCACGGTCGCGGCCGTCTGCTGCTTGATCTCGCCCTCGCAGGCCGCCGAGCCGCAAAAGCCGCCGTAGGCGAACCCGCCGGCGCCTTTCATGAACTCGAGGAACTGCTGCTTGGTGACGCCGCGAATCGAGTGGGCCTCGCGCCGCTCGTACGCGGCCTTGAAGAGCGCAGCCTGCACTTCGTCGAGCGCGGTCGCCACCGTCCGAGCGAGCCCGTCGAGCTTGAGCGGCGCCTTGCTTCCCCCGCGCCGCGCCGTCATCACCTGCCCCGCCGCCACGTCGCGCGGCCCGATCTCGAGCCGCAGCGGCACGCCCTTGGCCTCCCACTCGAAGTACTTGGCGCCGGGCTTCAGGCTATCCCGCGCGTCCAGCTCGACGCGGATGCCGGCTTTCACCAGTTCCGCCTTCACCTGGTCTCCGACCCCTAACACCTGGCCCCTTTCTTCTTCCGACTTCCAAATCGGCACGATCACCACCTGCACCGGCGCGAGCTTGGGCGGACACACCAGGCCGTTGTCGTCGGAATGGGTCATCACCAGGCCGCCGATCATGCGCGTCGAAACGCCCCAGGACGTATTCCACACGTGCTCCAGTCCACCCGCCGCAGTCTGGTACTGGACGCCGAACGCCTTGGCGAAGTTCTGACCGAGATTGTGCGACGTGCCCGCCTGGAGCGCCTTGTTGTCCTGCATCAGCGCCTCCAGCGCGTAGGTGCGCAGCGCGCCCGCGAACTTCTCGCTCTCCGTCTTCAAGCCGGTGATCACCGGCATCGCCATCCATTGCTCCTGGAACGTGCGGTACACGCCGAGCATCTGGCGCGCCTCCGCCTCGGCCTCCGCTTCCGTCGCGTGCGCGGTGTGTCCCTCCTGCCAGAGAAACTCCGTGGTGCGCAGGAATAGCCGGGTCCGAAACTCCCAGCGCACGATGTTGCACCACTGGTTCAAGAGCAGCGGCAGATCGCGATAGCTCTGAATCCACTTGGCGAACATCGCGTAGATGATCGTCTCGGACGTGGGCCGCACGACGAGCGGCTCCTCGAGCAGCGATGCGGGGTCCGGCATCACCGCCTGGGCGCCCGTCTTGCCGGTGGCCTTGAGGCGGGTGTGCGTCACGAGCGCGACTTCCTTGGCGAACCCCTCGACGTGCTCGGCTTCCTTGGCGAGGAAGCTCATGGGAATGAACAGGGGGAAGTAGGCGTTGCGATGACCCGTCGCCTTGAACATGTCGTCCAGGGCGCGCTGCATCAGCTCCCACACATGATAGCCGTGGGGCCGGATCACCATGCAGCCGCGCACCGGCGAGTAGTCGGCCAGCTCCGCCTGCATGATCACGTCGTTGTACCACTCGCTGAAGTCCTGCGCACGCGGAGTGATCTTTTTGGCCTGGGCCATCACTTGAAGACACCCTTGCGGACCTGCGTCAACGCCACCTTGCGCTGCCGCCCGCTCTTGAGGTCCCGCACGACGGCCACCTTGGCTTTGCGCTCGTCGGGCCCGACGATCACGGCGCGAGGCGCTCCCCGTGCCACGGCGAGCTCGAGCTGCTTGCGGATCGGGGCGTCCCGCAAGGCGTACTCTACGGCGACGCCACGATCGCGCAGCTCGTGGGCGAGCTTGAGCACGGGGGCCACGTCCTCGGCCCCCACCGCAATCAAAAAGGCGTCGACTCGACTCGGCGCCTCGGCATGCTTCCCGCGCTCCTTCAAGAGTTCTCCGAGGACGACGTCTCCCATGCCGAACCCGACGCAAGGGAGATCGACCCCGGCGATCTCCTGAATCAGGGTGTCGTAGCGGCCGCCCCCACAGATCGCGCGCAGCGACCGCTGTGCATCGAACAGCTCGAACACGATCCCGGTGTAGTAGGCGAGCCCACGGACGATCCGGAAGTCGACCGTGACGAACTCGCCCAGACCCATCGCCTCGAGCCGCGTGCGGGATTCCCGCAACTGCTCCGCCGCGGGCGACGCGAGCAGGCGGTCCAGCGTCGCGGCGTCCTCGTTTCCGAGCTGACTCAGGAACGCGTGTACCGAGGCCTTCCGCTCCGAGGAATCGCCCAGGGCATGGTGCAGCCGCCGCTCGGTCAGCGCCGGCTCGTCTCCCCACTTGTCGAGGGCACTCAGGACCCCCAACATCTCGCCATCCGCCACGGCGTGGCGATCTTTCAGCTCGTTCACCAGGATCCGTCGGTCGGACACGCGGAGTCGCACGTCGGTCGACGTCAGGCCGCAGGCTCGCGCAATGTCGATGACGGCCGCCATGATCTCGGCATCCGCCGCCGGTCCCGCTTCGCCGATCACGTCCATGTTGAGCTGAAAGTGCTCGCGCAGGCGGCCCCGTTGCTGCCGCTCGTAGCGGAACAGCTGGGGAATCGAGAACCAGCGGATCGGCTTCTTCAGGGCCTGCGCGCGGGCGCCCACCATGCGGGCGAGGGTGGGCGTCATCTCGGGCCGCAACGCGACCTCGCGCTCCCCTTTGTCCTGGAACGTGTACAGCTGTTGCACGATCTCCTCGCCGCTCTTGTCGGTGTAGAGCTCGAGCGGCTCGAGCGGGGGGCCGTCGTATTCCTGAAAGCCGTAGCGCCGGGCTACGTCGCGCCACGTCGTGAAGATGTGATTGCGGAGAGCGAGTTCTTCGGGATAAAAGTCGCGAAACCCTGGGAGGGCTTGTCCTTGCATCGCAACAATTTACGCGACCGGCGCGAAGCCGGGCAAGCGGGCGAGCGCGTCGCCGACGGTGTGAAACGATCCCGTGACGATCACGGTCGCCGCGTCCACGACGATGCGCTCCAGCGCGCGCGTGAAGTCCGGCTCGAAGTCGTGCGCCACCGCGAGTCCACCGAGCTCGCGCTCCAGCCGGCCCAGATCCCAGCGTCGCCGCTCGGGCGCGGTGTCGGGCACGGTGAACAGGAACGCGTCGACCTCTGGCGAAAGCGCATCGATCATCCCGAGGTAGTCCTTATCGCCCAGCACGCCGACCAACGCGTGACGGGGACGCGGCGGATTGCAGTCACGCAGCGTGTCTGCCAGCACCAGCGCCCCGTCCGGATTGTGCGCCACGTCGAAGATCCACTTGCCGCGGACATCGAACCGGCCGGGCACGTACGCGCGCCCGAAGCTCTCCGGCCAGGTGTCGCCGGCCGGCCCGAACGGCGGCGGCAGCCGGTTCAAGGCCGCGAGCGCGACCCAGGCGTTGCCGTGCTGGTGGCGGCCCACGAGGCCCAGGCGTCGTGTGGGGGGCCGTGCCGTGTCGACGAGGATCACGGGCGCCGCGCCGCGGCGGCCCGCCTCCGCCGCGAGCTCCTGGCGCACAGCGGCATCCCGCTCGCCCGTGACGAACGGCACGCCGGGTTTGGCGATCCCTGCTTTCTCCCGGGCGATCGCCGCGAGGTCGGTCCCGAGGTAGTCGGTGTGCTCGCGCGCGATCTTGGTCACGACCGAGACGAGCGGCGTGATCACGTTGGTCGAATCGAGCCGCCCGCCGAGCCCCACCTCGATGACGGCGACGTCCACCCCCCGCGCCGCGAGGTCGGCGAAGGCGATGGCGGTGGTCGCCTCGAAGAAGCTCGCGTCCAGGCGCTCGATCTCGGACTGGAGGAAGGTCGTCCACTCGGCGAAGGCTTCCTCGCCGATCGGCACGCCATCCACCTCGATGCGCTCGCGGACCGAGACCAGGTGCGGGGATGTGTACAGCCCGACCTTGAGGCCGCGGGCGCGCAGCTCCGCCGCCACGAAGGCGCAGGTCGACCCTTTGCCGTTGGTCCCCGCGATGTGGACGGAGGGGAAGTGCCGCTCGGGATGGCCCAGCACGTCCAGGAGCCCCTCGGTCGGTCCGAGGCTCCACTTGATGCGGCTCCCTTGTCGTGCGAAGAGAAAGCGGCAGGCGTCCTCGAAGGACAGCCGGCTCAGTCGGCAGCCTCCGCCGGTGCCCGGCCGGCCATGTGGCGCAGCAGCTGGCCAGTGGTGTCGCGCAGCTCGCTCCGCGGCACCACGGCGTCCACCATGCCGTGCTCGAGCAGGAACTCGGCGGTCTGAAAGCCCTCCGGTAAGTCCTGGCCGATGGTCTGCTTGATCACGCGCGGGCCCGCGAACCCGACCACGGCTCCCGGCTCCGCCACGATCACGTCTCCCTGCATGGCGTAGGAGGCGGATACCCCGCCGGTGGTCGGGTTGGTGAGTATGGAGATGAAAGGCACGCGCGCGGTGCGCAGCCGGGCGATCTCGACCGACGTCTTGGCCATCTGCATGAGGGACAGCACACCCTCCTGCATCCGCGCCCCCCCCGACGCCGATACGACGATCAGCGGCGTCCGCCGCTCGGCCGAGCGCCTGGTGAGCCGGGCGAGCTTCTCCCCCACCACCGAGCCCATGGAGCCGCCCATGAAGTTGAAATCCATCACCCCGACGCCGACCGGCATGCCGTCCAGCCGGCCGTACCCGGTGCGGACCGCCTCGAGCGGCCCCGCTTTGTGGACCGCCGTTTCCAGACGCTGCTTGTAGTTTTCGAACCGCAGGGGATCGGTGGACCGGAGACGCGTGTCGAGCTCGTGCCACGAGCCCTCGTCCACGAGGAGGTCGATGTATTCCTGAGCGGAGATTCGGCGATGGTGCCCGCAGTTGGGGCACACATTCAAGGCGCGAACGAACCGGTCCTTGATGTCGATGTGGCCGCACTCGTCGCACTTCTCCCACGCGTCGGCTGGGATCTCCAGCTTGACCCGTTCCGACGTGCGCGGCTTGCGCTCTTTCTTGAACCAGGCCATTCGCGCCATAGTTGGGGGGCTAGAAGGCGACAATTTGGGAGGGGGCCCGAGCCGGCGCTAGTCCTGGTTGTGTAACCCCTTGTCAGAGCTCAGCATACCCTGACTGGCGCGATTCCCATGCAACCCGGAGCGAGATCCCCACTGCCAACGAGCACGTGAGCAAGAACGAGCCGCCGTACGAGAAGAACGGCAGCGGGATGCCGGTGATGGGCAGCAGGTTCACCGTCATGCCCACGTTCTCGATGATGTGGGTGAACAGGAGCCCGGAGATCCCGAAGACGCACAGGCTGGAGTAAGGATCGGTCGCCCGCCGAGAGACGCGCAGCAACACGAGCACCAGCGCGGTGAAGAGCGCGAGGGCCACGAGCACCCCCACGAAGCCGAGCTCTTCGCCCACCACGGGGAAGATGAAGTCGGTGTGCTGCGCCGGAAGAAACGCGAGGCGCTTCTGGGGCCCGTGGGTGAAACCCTGGCCCAGGAACCCTCCGGATCCGATGGCGATCTTCGACTGTATGACGTGCCACCCCGTGGCGCGCGGGTCCACCTCGGGGTTCAGGAAGGCGAGCAGGCGGTTCTGCTGGTAGGGCGCGAGGCGGCGCCAGAACGGCACGGCAATGACGCCCATGATCACGTTCGCCAGCATCACCGCGAGCCCTTCCCAGACGTACGGCCGCCACCACAAGAGCAGCGCGAACAGCACCACGATCCACGCGCCCCACGCCACGGTCGAGAACGCCAGGATCAACCCGATGACCGGCGATCCGAGCAGCAGCAGCAAGGAGGGCTTGGTGCCTGCCCAGTACAGCATCGTAAACAGGACCGCGATGAAGACGATGGCGCTCCCCAGGTCGGGCTGTTTGGCGACGAGCAGCGTCGGCACGCCCGCGATCAGGCACGGGGGCACGAGGTCGCGCAGCGTGGCGGGCGCTTCGCGCCGCTCGGCCAGCCAGCGCGCCAGCATCAGGATGACGGCAAGCTTTGCGAGCTCGGCCGGCTGGCCCAGGCGCAACCCGCCGATCGAGATCCAGGAGCGCTCGCTCGCCGCGGTGCCCGCCCCGGTGCCGGCCGTGAGCGTGATCAGGAGCACCAGGAGGCCGATGCCGTAGGCGTAGGGCGTCGCCCACTCGAGCAGCCGCGGCGACGTGCGGTACATCAGGAGCAACGCCACCAGCCCCACGCCCAGCCAGATCAGCTGTTTGTGCCAGATGGTGGTCACGAACGTCGGCACGTCCGTCTGGCCGGCGGAATAGAGCGCCGCGAGCCCGTACGCCGCCAGCGCGACCGTGACCGCCACCAGCGGCTTATCGATCTCGCGGAGCGGGGGTCGCATTGCCGGTATCGGGGGGTGTGACGCTCGTGTCGGTGGGCGCGATCGGCACGATCGTGGAATCCTCGACCGACGGTGGGCCGGGGAGCAGCTGCCTGGAATGCGGCGCGGTGTCGGCGGGGAGCACGATCCGGACGTTCGACGCCGCCGTCGTGTCGACGCCGAGGTAGTGCCCGATCACGCGCGTGACGAGGGGCGCGACATACGGGCCCTCGCGGGCGAACTCGATGATGGCGCCGACCACGATCTCCGGCTTCTCGGCGGGCGCGAACGCGATGAACCAGCCGTGGTCCGGTCCGTGGGAATTCTGCGCCGTGCCGGTCTTGCCGGCGATGGCGATGCTGCCGCCGAAGCGCCCCGCGCCGCGCGCGGTGCCCCGCTCCACCACGCTGACCATCGCCTGACGCAGGCCGGCGAGCTGGTCCGGGAGGAGCCCGAGGCTCGCGGTCGTGCCGGCGGCGGGGTGCACGAGGTAAGGGGGCCGGGCGCGCCCATCGCTGGCCAGCATCTGGTAGAACCGCACCATGTTCGCTAGCGTCTGCGCGTTTTCCCCCTGCCCGATGGCGAGGTTGAGCGTGACGGCGGAGGTCCAGCGGCGCGGGCCGTAGACGCGGTCATAATAATCCGTCCCGCCGGGGAACACCGACGTGAGCTCATTCGGCAGGTCGATCCCGGTGCGGGAGCGGAATCCCAGCCCGCTCGCGTCCTCGAGCAACGACGTAAGCCCGAGCTTCAGGCCGAGCTGATAGAAGTACACATCGCAGCTCTGCGCGATCGCGTCGGTGAGCGTCAGGTCGCCGTGGCCGGCGGCGTGCCAGCAGCGGAAGAAGCGATTGCCGTACTGCAGCCCGCCGCGGCACGGGATCGGCATGTGCGAGCGCAAGGTGACGATCCCGCGCTTCAGTGCCATGGTCGCGATCGCCAGCTTCCAGGTGGAGCCGGGTGGATAAAACGTCTTGATGGCGCGATCGAGCAGCGGGTGCGCCGGGCTCAGGGTGAGGGAGCGCCAGTACGCGGGATCCACGCCGCCCACGAAGGCGTTCGGGTCGTACCCCGGCGCGCTGTAGAGCGCGAGAATCTCCCCGCTGTTGGGATTGAGCGCCAGCACGGCGCCCCGCTGGCCCGCCGGAAAAATCTGTGCCACGTAGCGCTGCAGGTCCAGGTCGATCGTGGTGGAGAGCGCCCGTCCCGGAATGGGCGGCAGTGTCGAGGCGGCACCCACCTCGCGCACCACGCGTCCCAGCGCGCTCACTTCCACGAACCGCACGCCGTCCGCGCCGCGCAGCGAGTCGTCGTACTCGCGCTCCAGCCCGTCCTTGCCGAGCAGCCCCCCCAGCCGCACCGGCGCCAGGCGCCGCTGCGCCCGCTCCGCCTCGGTTACCTCGCCGATGTAGCCCACCAGATGAGCCACGAGCGAGCTGTCCGGGTAGTGGCGTTTTGGCTCGGGCTGGATGAGCAGGCCGGGGAAGATCAAGCGCCGCTCCTCCAGCGCCGACACCGCCGCGAAGGTCGCATTGGGGAGGACAGTGACCGGCAGGTAGGGCGTGCGCCGGTAGCGAACCAGGACGCGCTCGATGCCGACGCTGTCGAGCTTCACGATGGGCGCGATGCGCCGCAGCGTCGCGTGCAACGAATCTTCGTCCGCCGCGGGGAGCAGGGAGACAGTGTAGCCCGGCACGTTCTCGGCGAGCAGCTTGCCGTTGCGGTCGGTGATGATGCCGCGGGGCGCGGGGAGCGGGATCGGGCGCAGTCGGTTCGTCTCGGACTGGAGCTGGTACTTGGAATGCTCGAGGATCTGCGTGCGGAAGAACACGACCACGAGCGCCGCCACGGCCACCCACACCACCATGCGGACGAGCCGGAGCCGGCGATCGAGCAGGTGCGGGTGGAACGAGCTCATGCGTCGCTCAGCCGAACCGCGATGCGGCGGCCCACGAGCCACAGCACCAGCACGCCCGCGACCGCCGTGGTCAGGCTCTGGATTGGCGACCACACGAGCAGCTCCCAGCCGAGCATGCCGCCCTTGAGCTTCCCGGAGGCGAGCGCCACCGCCAGATTGCGGCACCAGGTGCCGGCGAAGAACAGACAGCCGTTCACGAACAGGTTCTCCGCGAAGAAGACCGCCTTGCTCCAGGACGAGAGATACCCCACGAGCGTGTGTGCGAGCGCCCCGGCGCCGAACGACGCTGGGGTGAGGGCGTCGCGCACCAGGCCCACGACGAACCCGGCCACCGCGCTCGGCCCGGGGCGGGCCCGGATGGTATAGATCAGGAGGGCCAGCAGCAGGAAGTCGGGCGCGACCCGATCGCCGCCGAGCCAGCGCCGCGCCGAGAACTGCAGCACAACGAGCACCCCCAGGATCACGTAGAAGCGGTACTTGTCGCTCCGCCTCACGGCGCTTCCCCGCTCGCTTCGAACACCGCCCGCAGGTCTCCCCGCGCCGGCGTACCTCCCAGGATCATCACGTGGGTGACGGCGGCCGGGTGCACGGCGGGCCGCAGCACGTAGGTGCGCTCCCACCCCTCCGCCTCGGCCGCGACGCCGACCACGACGCCGATCGGGATGCCGCGTGGCATGACGCCGCCGAGTCCGGACGTGAGGATCAGCGTGCCGTTGGCGACGAGCTGCCGATACGCCACCCCTTCGAGCGCCAGCAGCCACACGCGTGGGCCCTCGGACCCGTGCGGCGCGACGATCCCGTACACGCTGCCGTCCGCCGCCATCGCGCTCGCCCGGAACTCGGGGTGCGCCCACGTCACCACCAGGCTGGTCTGCTGGTCGACCGTGCTCACGATGCCCACCAGCCCTTCGGGGCTCACCACGGCCGAGAGCGGTTTGACCCCCTGCTTCTTGCCGGCGGAGACGATGAACGTGAGCGGGCTGGTCGGCTCGGGCTCGCGCAGCACCTCGGCGGGGATGTAGCCGGTCCCGAGCCGCGTCCCCAGCCCGAGCAGGCTGCGCAGCCGGGCATTCTCCCCCCGCAGCTCCGGAAGGAAGGTGGCGACCAGGGCCGCCGAATCGCGCTGCGCCACGACGGCATCGTAGCGCGCCAGCGACGCGGAGAGGCGCTCGATCTGCTGCTGCAGGCTCAGGAACGGCGCGAGCACGGTCTGGCGCAGAGCCCGCGTCAGCGGATCGCGCAGCCGTCCGGGAAGGCTCATGGCGGCGGCGGAGAGGAGGACGCACCCGAGGAACACGAGGGTGTCCGCCCGCGACGCGTAGCGGTCCGCTCCGAGCGCCATCGCCTTAGGTGGTCAGGACGTTGCGGTATTTCTCCGGATCGTCGAGGATCCGCCCCGTCCCCCGCACGACGCAGGTCATCGGGTCCTCGTCGAGGTGGATCGGCAGGCCCGTCTCCTGCTGCAGCAGCACGTCGAGGCCGCGGATCAGCGCGCCCCCGCCGGTCATCACGATCCCGCGATCCACGATGTCCGACGCCAGCTCGGGGGGCGTGATCTCGAGCGCCCGGCGTACGGCGTCCACGATCTGCTGGATCGGCTCCTGTACCGCTTCACGAATCTCGCTCGAGTGCACCCGCACAATCTTGGGAATTCCGGAGACGAGGTCGCGACCCTTCACTTCCATTTCGCGCTCCTCCCCCACGGGCGCCGCCGACCCGATCTGGATCTTGATCTGCTCGGCCGTGGGCTCGCCGATCAGGAGGTTGTAGTTCTTGCGCATGAACTGCACGATGGCCTGGTCCAGCTCGTCGCCGCCCGTGCGGATCGACGTGTCCGACACGATCCCGGAGAGCGCGATCACGGCGATCTCCGTCGTGCCCCCACCGATGTCGATCACCATGTTGCCCGTCGGCGTCTCGACCGGGAGCCCCACGCCGATCGCCGCGGCCATCGGCTCGGCCACCATGTAGACCTCCTTCGCCCCCGCCGACTGCGCCGAGTCCCGCACCGCACGCTTCTCCACCTCTGTGATACCCGACGGCACACACACGATCACCTTGGGCTTCACGCGGAACAGGTGGCGATCGATGATGGTCTTCAGGAAAAACCGCAACATCTTTTCCGTCACGTCGAAGTCGGCGATCACGCCGTCCTTGAGGGGCCGCACCGCGAGGATCCCGTCCGGAGTGCGTCCGAGCATCCGCTTCGCTTCGAGCCCGATGCCCTTGATCTTCCCGGTCGCCTTCTCGATCGCGACCACCGAGGGCTCGTTCAGCACGATGCCCTCGCCCTTCACGTAGATCAGGGTGTTGGCCGTGCCGAGATCGACGGCGATCTCATTCGCCGGGCTCCAAGCACCGAGCTTCCAATTCGGCCAGCGAAAGCGCACGAGGTCGTCGGGTGAAAGTCGTTAGGGGGGCGCGCGCGAGCGCATCAAGCTAATGAAAAGCGTAACTCCAAGCAAGGCTGATGCTTGACGCCCCTGATGGGGGCGGCTACCGTTCGCGGATGCGAGCCACGCCAGCCGTCCCCGAGATTGCTGTGGTTGATCTCCAGGTCTGCGACCGTTGCGGCTTGTGTCTTCCGCTTTGCCCGCCGGAAGCGATCCACCTCGGGCTCACCGACTTGGTCGTCGATCGGACCACGTGCACCGGCTGCCGCAAGTGCATCGCCCCCTGCCCGGTCGGCGCGTTGGCGATGGTCACGGCGTGACCCACGACACCGATGTGCTGGTCATTGGCGCGGGCCCGGCGGGCGCGGTGGCGGCGTGGGAGGCGAAGCGCGCGGCACCGGAGCTCGACGTCGTGTTGCTCGAGCGCGACGCCGGAGTGGGGGTGCCGGTGCGCTGCGCCGAGGGCGTCGGCGACGCCGGGCTGCGCGAGTTCGCCGATCCCGACGGCGCTCCCTGGGTCGCTCGCAAGATCACGCAGATCGTGTTCGTCGCGCCCGACGATACAGAAGTGAAGGTCGCCGGGCGCGCAGTCGCCTGGATCCTCGATCGCACGCGGTTCGACGCGTTTCTCGCCGAGCGGGCGGTAGCTCTCGGGGCCGAGCTTCGCGTGAGCACCGAGGCGGCCGGCATGACGTGCGAGCCCGACGGCCGGTGGCAGGTGCGCCTGCGCGGCGTCACGGGGGAAGAGACCTGCCGCGCGCGGGTCGTGATCGCTGCCGACGGTGTCGAGGCGATGGTCGGCCGGTGGGCGGGGCTCGACACTCGCGTCCCGGCGCGTGACATGGAATCGTGCGCGCAGTACGTGCTCGAGGGCTGCGATTTCGATCCGGACGCGATCTATCTGCAGTTCGGGGACCGGATCGCGCCGGGCGGATACGCGTGGCTCTTCCCCAAGGGCCCAGGCGTCGCGAACGTGGGGCTCGGCCTCGTTGCCCTGAAGGCCGACGGTCGCAACGCGCGACAGTATCTCGACGACTGGATCGCCCGCCGCTACCCCCGGGGTGCCAAGACCGGCTCCACGGTGGGCGGCGTCATCGTTCACACGACCATCCGGCAGACCTACACCGACGGGGTCCTGGTGGCGGGCGATGCGGCGCATATGATCAATCCGCTGTCCGGAGGCGGCATCGTGAACGCCATGAAGGCCGGCCGGCTCGCCGGGCGCGTCGCGACCGCCGCGATCCGGGCCGGCGACACCAGTGCGAGCCGGCTGTCGGCGTATCACGCGGGATGGATGGCGCTGCTCGGGGACGATCATCTCAAGTACTATCGGCTCAAGCGGGCGCTCGAGGACTTGGATGACCAGTTCTTCAACTCGCTGGCGCGTACTGCGAACGCGATTCTCCCGGAGAAGCGGACGCTGCGTCGCATCTTCACGCACGCGCTCGTCAAACACCCGCAACTGATCCCGGTGGCAGCGAGGTTCTTCATCTAATGCGGATGTCGGATTGCGGATTGCGGATTGGCACGACCCGCTCCTAGGGGCCGGCGATTTCCAATCCGCAATCCGACATCCGCAATCCGCAATCTTTGGGAGTCCAATGTTAGCTATTGATCTCCGCGGCAAACGCGCTCTGGTGGCCGGGGTGGCCGACGACGCCGGCTACGGCTTCGCTATCGCCAAGGCGCTGGCCGAGGCGGGCGCCGCCGTGTGCACCGGCACGTGGCCCCCGGCCCTCAACATCTTCCTCAACCTGCTCGAGCGGGGGAAGATCGACGACGCCCGACGCATGCCGGACGGCTCCCTGCTCCAGTTCGAGAAGATCTATCCACTCGACGCGGCCTACGACACGCTGGCCGACGCGCCCGAAGAGATCCGCGGCAATAAGCGCTATAAGGATGTGGGCGACTTCTCGGTGGCGGGACTGGCGAACCACCTGCGGCAGGATCTGGGCGAGCGGCCGCTCGACATCGTGGTCCATTCGCTCGCGAACGGCCCCGAGGTCAAGAAGCCTCTGCTCGAAACCAGCCGACCGGGGTACCTGGCGGCGGTGAGCGTGAGCGCGTATTCGCTGGTGTCGCTGGTCGCCCGGCTGGCGCCGGTGATGCGGCCGGGCGGGTCGTTCCTTTCGCTCACGTACATGGCGAGCGAGCGCGTGGTCCCGGGCTACGGCGGGGGGATGTCGTCGGCCAAAGCGGCGCTCGAAAGCGATACCCGCACTCTGGCGTTCGAGGCGGGGCGCAAATACGGCGTGCGCGTGAACACGATCTCGGCGGGCCCGCTCGCCTCCCGCGCCGCCAGCGCCATCGGCAAGATCGAAAAGATGGTCGACTATTACGCCGCGAATGCGCCGCTCACCGAGCCACTCACCGCCCGTGAGGTGGCCACCACGGCCGCCTTCCTCGCCAGTTCCCTGGGCAGCGGCATCACGGGCGCGACGATCTATGTGGACAAGGGATATCACGCGATGGGCGCGGCGGTGGCGACGGGCAACCTGCTCTAGCGCAGGTCGGTATTGCTGACGAACGCCACGCGCCTGCTGTCGGGCGACCAGGAGGGCACGTTGATCGTGCCCTGGCCGCCGTACAGGTAGCCGACCACGCGTGGGCTTCCCCCCGCCACGGGCATCAGGCGCAGGTAGACCTGCTTGTAGAAGGGGTGGTCGCTCGGCGCCACGTCCTGCATGAACGACAGAAACACGATCCACTTGCCGTCGGGCGACACGTGTGGGAACCAATTGTTATGCCGGTCGCTGGTGAGCTGCTGCTGCGCGCCGCCGTCCGGCCGCATCCGCCAGATCTGCATGGTCCCGCTGCGGACGGAGTTGAAATAGATGTACGCGCCGTCCGGTGAGTACTCGGGGCCGTCGTCCAGGCCGGGGGCGGTCGTGAGCCGCGCTTCCTCCCCTCCGTCGACCGAGATCCGGTACACGTCGAACTCCCCGCCGCGCTCTCCGGTGTAGACCAGAAACCTCCCGTCCGGGGACCAGCCGTGCAGGTACGACGGGCCCAGCGCCGTGACCCGCCGCGGCGTCCCGCCGCCCACCGGCACCGTGTACACGATCGACGCGTTGTGATCGTCCGAGCTGTGGTGGCTGAGCCCGAGCGTGCGCCCGTCGAACGACAGCACGTGATCGTTGTTGTTGCTGGTCGCGAACCCCGTGTTCAAGGCCACCGGTCGCCGGTCCGCGAGGTCGAAGCGATACAGCAGGCCCTGACTGTTGTAAATCAGGGCCGTGCCGTCCCTGGTCCAGTTGGGCGCCTGGAGCGACGCGGGAGAGCGGTACACGATCGTGCGGTCCCCGGTCGCGATGTCGAGGATCTCGAGGTTGCTCCCGATGTAGTCGCGGTACGGCACGAAGCCGTCCCGCGCGGGGATGGTGATCCGCACGTCGCGGAAGGTGGCTCGCTCGACGACGGTGTCGTTGTGGGCGCACACGAAGAGCCCCACGTAGACCTCGTCGCCGAGCGGCAGGTCGGCGACTCGCACCGGTGCGAGACTGTCGCCGAAGCGGCCGACCGAGAGGGTGTAGCGATTTCCGGTGCGTTCCAGCTGAATCACGTCCGCGTCGGTCACGGGCGATCGGACCTCCTCGGTCGCGCCCCCGGGCGTGCGACGGAACTGGAGCGCAACGAGCCCGTCCCCATGCACGGCCCCCGTCACCTGCGCCGAGCCGGGCGTGAGGTCGGAGCGCACGGTCCAGCCGAACTTGCGATGCGGCTCGACACCGGCGCCCGAGAACTGTGCTCGCGCCGTGAGGATGAAGTTCCCCCGCAGGCGCTTCCACAGGAAATGGAAGTCGTCGCGGTCGGCCCACATGTTCGCGCCGGACCCTGCGATCGTGTACACCTCGTGCACGGCGTCGTACACCACCGAGCCTGGGTTGCGGGTGCGGCCGACGTCCGAGTGGCCGTCGAAGACGCCAAGCGCTGGCTGTTGGGCAAGCGCCAACATGGGCGTCGCGAGCAGCAGCAAGGTCCAGGGTCGCATGTGCCAGAGGCTACCACTCTTCACTGGGCCGCGCCACCCGATCGCAGCCTCATCATCCAGCTCGTGCCGACCGCGCACCGGTTGGCGATGTGCGCCGCCAGTCGTCCCAAATCCCCGATTGCGTCCCCCCGCAATCCCAGCGGTGTGTCCCCCACATCCCACAGGTAGACCGGGACGCGGGCGAGACCGAGCGCTGATCCGTTCGCCCGCACGCCGCCAAACCCGACGTCATACCCCGCGGCGCGCGCCAGGCGCTCGACCCGCTGGTCGCTGGCACCAAACGGATAAGCCACGGCGCGGCCGGCGTCGGGTCCCAGCCGCCCGAGCAGCGTCTGGCGTGACCGACCGAGCTCGTCCGCGGCCCGCTCGTCCGAGAGCCAGGTGAGCCGCGCGTGTGAGGCAGTGTGCGACGCGAACTCGAGCCCACGCCCGTGCCAGCGTGCGATCGCGTCCCAACCGAGGTGCGGCAGCCGGCGCCACGTGTAGCGCACGTCCCAGGTATTGGAACGGCCGACGAAGTCGGTGACGAGAAACGTCGTAGCGGTGAACCCGACGTCGGCCAGCACGGGATACGCGGTGTCGGCGAGGCTGGCGTACCCGTCGTCGAAACTGAGGAGGAACTCGTGATCCGAGCCCGCGATCCCGCGTTGCAGACGGGTCACGAACGCGCCGAGTGGCACGGTCCGCCAGCCCGATCGTGCCAGCGCGTGCATCTGGCGCGCGAACACCGAGCGGGCCACGCGGGTCACACCCAGCTCGGGCGGGCCGCCGATACGGTGGTAGCAGAGAACGGGCGGAATCGTCAGAGAGGAGCGCATCGCCGCCGGGAATGTGCTGGCAGCGTGGCCACGGTGCAACACGTGGGCCTCCTGCTCCGCCGCCCCGTTGCCCGAGTTCGGTGCGGGCATGGTGCGCGTGGGTTGAGGCGGCGGCGGCCACCCGCTGCCGCGTTTTGGTGCCGCTCGAGGAGGAAGTGGCCCCGCTTGTACGAGGCATGCGGTTTGCCGCGAGCCCCGTCCGAAGCCGGAAGCCAGGCTTCATGTACCGGTCTTTCATGGAGGTGTCATCATGAAGCACCTGAACCCTGCGCTCGAGAAACTCGAGCAGCGGATTGCACCGGATCTCGTCGGGGGTATCTCGATCGGCGTCGGTGTCGATCTTGGCGAAACCCACGACACCCACTCCCACAGCAGCGGCGACTAACCGCGGCGCTCGATGGGAAGTGTTGGGAAGGCCGTCGGAAACTTTCCGGCGGCCTTTCTCATCGTCCCAGTCGCGCCGTGAGCCCGGCGGCGCCACGGCTGCGGCGGGACTTGATCGTCCGCGAGCTGCGCACAGCGGATGGCACCGTCGCGATCGTAAAGAACGCGCGCACCGGCGACTTCTTCCGTTTCGGCGACGTCGAGCATTTCATCACGCAGCAGTGCGACGGCGAGACGCCGCTCGAGATTATCCGGCAGCGGACGGAAGCGCGTTTCGGCGGGGCGCTTGCCCCGGAGCGTCTGGGGGCCTTCCTCCACCGTCTCGCCAAGGCGGGCCTGCTGGAAAACGCGGCGGCGGCCGGCTCCGCTCGGCGCGACCGCCGTGTGCGCGGAAGTCTGCTCTACCTCCGCTTCAAGGTGGCGGATCCGAACCGCTTGTTCGACCGACTCGCGCGCGCCCTGCGGGTCTGCTACACGCCTCATTTCTGCCTCCTTTGCGCCGCCCTTGTTACCGCGGCGGTGGGTACGGCGGTCGCGAACTGGAGCGACATCACACAGGACTTGTCGCGACTATACCGGCTCGAGGCGATCCCGCCGTTCCTGGCAATCACGTTTATCGCCGCGTCCGCGCATGAATTCGCGCACGGTGTCACCTGCAAGCACTTCGGCGGGGAAGTGCACGAGCTCGGCTTCATGCTGATCTATCTGCAGCCCGCCTTCTATTGCAATGTGAGCGACGCATGGCTGTTTCCAGAGAAGTCGAAGCGACTGTGGGTAGGGTTCGCCGGGCCGTACTTCGAGCTCACTCTCTGGGCGCTAGCGGTGTTCACCTGGCGCCTGACGGACGTGGACATCTGGGCGAATTATGTGGCGCTGATCGTGATGGCGGGTTCGGGCGTGAAGACGCTCCTGAACTTCAGTCCGTTGCTCAAGCTCGACGGCTATTACCTGTTGAGCGACTATCTCGACGCCCCCAACCTCCGCAGGAGATCGTTTCGCTATGTTGGAGGCCTCATGCGGCGGCTGTGGGGCGGAGTCACGTCGCCCATGGCCGAGGTGACGCCCCGCGAGCGCCGCCTGTACCTTGCATACGGGCTGCTGGCGGCCGTGCCGTCGCTGGGATTGCTGGCGGTGGCGAGCGTCAAGACGATGGGCTTCCTGATGGCCGGCGGTCAGCCCTTCGCTCTGGCGGCGTTCGTCGGCCTGCTCAGCGCCAAGGTCCGCCGCCGGGCCCGCAAGCTCTTCGGCACGGGCTCGGACGATGACGATTGGGACGGCGACGGCGACGACGATCCCGCCGACGAGGAGTCGAGCCCGCCCGCGACGTCCTCCGATGGGCCGTCGCGCCCTCCCAATCCGCACCGCCGCCGGCGTCGCAAGCGCGCCCTCACGGGGCTCGTCCTGGCCGCCGGGGCGGGCGTGCTCGGCGTGTTCGGACACGCCCGGCTCCGGGTCGCGGGACCCTTCTCCATCCTGCCGGTGCGCAATGCGGACGTCCGCACCGAGACCGACGGACTGGTCGAGCAGGTATACGTCACCGAAGGGAACGAGGTGCGGGCCGGGGACCTCGTGGCCCGCCTGTCCGACCGCGCACATCGCACGGACCTCGCGAAGGTCAACGCGCAGATCCGAGAGACACGGGCTCGCTTGCGGATGCTCGAGACCGGTCCCACCGCCGACTCGATCGCGCTGGCCCGCACCGCGGTGGCGCAGGCCCGCACGCGCCTCCAGTACGCCCGCGCCCGGTTGAGCCGGAACCAGCAGCTCGCCGACAGCGGCGTCCTCACTCGGATCGATCTCGAGAACTCCGAGGAGCAAGCCGCCACGGCCGAACATGACGAAGCCGAGGCGAGCCGCCGGCTTGCGGCGGTGCTGCACGGGTCCCGCCCCGAGGAGGTCGAGCAGGCAAGGGCGGAGCTTGTCGGCCTCGAGGCGCAGCGCGGTTACCTCGAGACCGAGCTGCGACAGGTGGAGGTGCGCAGCCCGGTCTCGGGCATCGTCGCCACCCCGGCCCGGGAACTGGCCGACTTGGCGGGCCAAAACGTGCAGCAGGGCAGCCTGCTCGCGAAGGTGTACGACCTGAAACGGCTCACCGTCGAGGTGACGGTGCCGGAGCGGGAGATCGCCGCCGTGCGCGTAGGGGAGCCTGTGGCGCTGAAGGCGAGGGCGTATCCCAATCGCACCTTCCACGGCGTGGTGACCGCGATCGCGACCAGTGCGGACGCCGGTCCCTCACCGACGGAAAGCGCGTCGGCGGCCGCGAGGAGTCCCCGGTCGATCCTCGTCATCACGGAGATCGACAACGATTCGCTTCTCTTGAAGCCGGGAATGAGCGGCGAAGCAAAGGTGTTCGGCGATCGACTGCGGATCGTCGACGTCGTGCTGCGCCGCTTGGCCCTCACCCTCAAAGTGAACCTCTGGTCATGGTGGTGAGCGTCAGGCCCGAGCAAGCGGCGCCCCCCGAGGGGCGGGCCGTGGACGAATGCCTGTACCTGACCGGGCGGCCCACGCTGCGTGAGTTCCTGCGCTACGTACGGACTCACGCCACGACCCAACCCGGCAAGGGGACGCTGACGGACGAGTGGCACGCCGCTCACGCGGTCGTGAGACAGCTGGCGGCGAAGGAAGCCGGGTGCGCCGACGATCCGCCCATGGCGCCGCTCGGGCCGGAGTACGAGGGACTCCTGATGGAGCTGCTGAAGGATCCTCTGGTGCGCTACGGGTTCAACACCGTGCCCACGGACGTCGCGCTGGTCGAACTGGATCGCTTGGTGGTCTATCAGAAGCACATCGATTTGGCCTTTGCCCGGCGGCTCGAGCGGACGCTCGGCCCGGCGCCCGATCGTGAGCAGATTTTCCGCGCGTGTCTCGCCTACGACCATCCTCGGCCCCCCGCGACGTGGGCGCGGGAGCACGACGACAGCTTCGTCTTCGTGTCGCCGTCGAATGACCTGCGCTTCCTCGGCACGATGCGCCTCGAGCAGACCGACATCACCAACCACGTGCCTCCGGGTACCGTCGTGGGCGTCGTCGGGATCGCCGTGGGCTTCAGCGCCAATTTCCTGAACGCGCTGTATGTGGAAAAGCGACTGATCCTCAACAACGGCAGTCATCGCGCCTACGCGCTTCGCCGCCTGGGTGTCAGCCACGTGCCGTGCATCGTGCAGCATGTGCCGTCGCGCGAAGCCCTGGACGTCGTCGCGCCGGCGGCGCTGCGGCGCGACCCCGACGGCTACCTGCGACAGCCGCGGCCTCCCATGCTCAAGGACTATCTCGACGCGCGGCTGCACAAGGTCCTGCCCGTGCGCCGGAGCATCCGCCAGGTGACCATCCGAGTCAACGTCGAAGCGAACTCGTTACCGGCCGTGTGACGCTGCTCCCGCGCGGCGGGAAGCGACGATCGCTGCCGCGAGACCGTGGCTCGCGTGACGTCGGTCACGCGGCGGGTTCAATACTGTTGCGGCCGCCTGTCTCGCCGCCGCCATCGCTGCGGCACCGCGGCAACGATGTGGAGTGTCTCGTCAGGAACGAAAACGTGACCGACGTAACCAGAAGTGACCAAAATGATCGGCCGGACCGTGCAACCGCACTGACCGCGCCCGTCTTGGTACTTTTTTTGCTTCCGCCTCGGCCGCACGCCACGTCGGGAGCGTTCGATGGCAAAGAGTCTGCGCGAGTGGGTGGACAATGACGTGACGCCCGTGAAGGAGAAGCCGCTCCGCTGGCTTGCCGAAGAATACTTCTTTCGGGATCCCACGCGACCGGCCCTCACCGACACAAGCTATTTCTTCTCCCCCGCCGACGGCATCGTGGTCTATCAGCAGACGGTCATGCCCGACGAGCCCATCGTGGACATCAAGGGGAAGAGTTACTCCCTGCGGGACGCCATCCGCGATCCGTCGTACGATCGCGAGAGTCTGGTGATCGGCGTGTTCATGACGTTCGTGGACGTCCACATCAACCGTATCCCGTTCCCCGGACGCCTCTCCTACAAGGAGCTCGAGGAGATCGGCACGTACAACCAGCCGATGCTCGGCGTCGAGAAGAGCCTGTTCCAGGAGCTGCGCCTCGACACCGGCGCCGCCGGCTACCTGCACACCAATC